>Ga0208814_1000173_pt1 | contig 47375 bp, 51 predicted proteins | sample MalvirAntarct_55_FD_184253 | JGI IMG/M metagenome (GOLD analysis project Ga0208814, IMG submission 184253) | Marine viral communities from the Global Malaspina Expedition - Malaspina viral metaG Antarct_55 (SPAdes) (version 2) | ecosystem: Environmental > Aquatic > Marine > Oceanic | place... | reverse complement strand
ACTAGTACCTATAATATCATCCGCATTAACAGTTAATTTAGCTGAGTTAGAGGTGCCACCACTAAGTGATGATTGTAATATCCCTTGAGCGACTGTTGATTTTATTAAAGGACAGTCTATTGATATGTTTGCTTTAATTGCGCCACTATTATCTGTGGTAGTTATTGCTGCACCACCACTACTTAATATACTTCGTTTACCCTTAAATGTACCGTTTTCATTTGATACTGAGATTAAACAACCAGTAGAACTATTTTCACATATATCCCATTCGTATACCTGTGTATAACTATTACCTTCTAAGCCATTGTTTTGAAATATGTAACCACAAGAACCAGAACCGTAAAATGAACCAGAACCGTATACATTGCTTTCTGTTGAGCCAGTTGATTTACTGAACATAGGTCCAGTAGTTGTTTTAGATACTTTACTATTTGGTTCAAAGTAATGATTAACACCTGAAACACTAAGACCATTAGTAGCTGTAGTTGTTGTTGTATATATCCCGCTTTTAACGTGTATGGTATCCCCACTTTGTGCTATTTGAGTAGCTGAGTCTAGACTGATTGGAATATTAATATTACCAATAACATCACTTCTTGTTAGTCCAGTCGAGCCAACCTCAGATACAAATATTATGTTTCCGTAATTTGTTTTTGCTGGTAAAAGACCACTTAAATCTGTTGTGAAAGCAGAAACTGCGTCAGTTCTATTGTAATATACTGTAGTACCTATAAGAGTACTTCCAGTTGTATAATTATCTGTATTTGTGTCACCACTTATTGATGATAAATCAACAGTATACGCTGATAATGAGTCTTTTGTATTGAAATAAATAGAATGACCATCAAGTGTAGCACCTGTTGTGAAATTATCTGGCTTGTTTAATATCGGTAATAAGTCTACTTCTATGGTGTCGTTATTAACTTGAGTTAAAATAAGTGTAGTACCACTAGTTGACCCTGTGATTATATCTTCACCCTTAAGAAATATAAAGTTATTATCAGCTTCCTTGTGACTTAATACAGAGTTTTTTGTGAAATCCGCTGCATTACCAACATATGGACTATTTATTGTTCTTAATGTTAAATTATTATTAGCCATTTTATTTTTTTTATAAATATTATCGTTATTTTATTTTATTAAAATATCTATTGTGATATTCTTGAATTACTTTGACTAACAATGTCAAAACTTATTATTTCTTTAGTGGTTGTAACTTCTAAGTTAGATACAACCTTTATATCTAAATAATAAGTTCCTGGTACAAGACTTTCCGTGTCTAATAAGAAATAATTAGTATTATTTGCCATATTAACATTTTGAAAATCTATGACAGTATATTCGTTTCTACCTTCCTTCACGTATAGACGATATTTAAGGCTGTCTACTAACTGTTTTTGGTTTATTGTGTATGGAATTCTAGTTGACACTATAACCTTCCTTACATCGCCTCTGTATATCCTTTCATCTAGTTTAATACCACTTACAGATAACCCGACATTCTTGGGTAATGCGTAATCATCACTAATATTATAGTATTCATTACTATCTTTTAATGTAAAATCTAATTCTATGTTTGGTCTAGTTATACCATTTACAGTAATACCAGTCCATGTGTCAGTAAAACCAACACCATCTGTATTGTTTGTTGTTGTAGGGACATTAACATTTATCGAATATACACCTTTTGTTACTTGCGTTACTGCACTTGATGTGATTGCTGAGAAAACGTCTCCGTTACTATCTTTAATTACAACACCAGGTATCGTGTCTAAGTTTGCAGGTGTTCCTCCTAGATTTGAGTACAAATATAGTTTATTGTTTTTATCTAAATAGAAATCACTCCTATCGTCATTTATTGCGTAGTCATATACTGTTTCAATAAATGGTTCGTAAAAAGTTTGAGTATGTCTTGTAAAAAAACCTACGTATTTGTGTTTAGTTGTTTCTGTCTCTTCTAATGTTCTTACGAATGCCACACCAAGTCCGTGATTTGTTGCACCAGTCATGTAACCATTAACTACATCGGTAATATCCATTTTAATGTTTTCATTACCTTGTTCAAAGTGTTGTGTAGCTAATACTGTTGGTGAGCCTGAGTATACCCCTGTTTCTGTCCAGTTAATTCCTGTTTTACTATTAATCCAGTTTGATGGGCAAATCATGCTAGAACTTTCACCAATATAAGAGCAGGCTTCGTAGTCGTAACCGTTACCCTCATCCCAGTCTTGTGCGATTGGAAATACTATTAAGTCAAAAGAACATGCCCTTTCTTTACCTGCACATGTTGTTTTTCCTAGTAATTCTTTATCGAATGAACCAGTGTTGGTCATTCTAAGAGTGTGTTTTAATTTTGTTAAGTCTGGGTATGTCTTATCGTTATATAAGTTTTTTAATTTAGTTTCGTTAAATTGAAACAATAACCTTGTGTAAGATTGCGCAGCACTTGCGCCACCATAGTATATCTCAGTTATGGGGTTTCTACCAACATTTATGCTGTTATTGTAGATGATTGTATTGTTTCTATCAAAATATGTACGAATTACCATCTTCTTTTATTAATAAATATCTAGTAATTTTAATTAATTCGTATATTTTTAGATAACATTGCTTCTTCAAGTATTTTTGCTTTATCTGAGAATGTTTTAACTTCACCTTCACCCATTACATCATGGTCGCAAGGTACATCCCTATTGTGGTGGTGACCTAGTAGAGCTTTTCTCATTAGCACTAGGTATTCTACTAATATATCACCAAAAACTAATTGGTGCGCACCTTTAAGAATTTCTTCTAGTTGTTTGTCATCAATGTAGTTGGCTGTAACATTTCCTTGTTCGTCTCTTTTACTGACTTTAGTCAACCCAGATTTAGCTGTTTCTGATGTTTCTGATGAAAAATTAGGTATACCGTCGTAAGATAATAAATTAATTCTATCAGAAACAATATTAGTAACGCTTATTGTTTTAGTTTCTTCACTATTTTCAATATCAATTATGTTAAAATCACTTTTTATTTGGATATATCCTGGGTTTTCTTTATTAAAAACTTTTGGTTCGTTTAACTTAAATTTTCCCGCTCTAATTAAAACCTCGTTAGCCCTTTGTATTATGTCTGTATTTTCCCTGCCCTCAATTACTACGTTTTGTTTATTTTCGTAAACACCATTAGGAATTATATTTGGTGTTGGATAGGTTGTTCCGTCAACGAAGTTAGCTAGTGATGTTATTGAATTATCTTTATTTAATTTTATCGATGATGATATAATAGGACCAATATAAAATCTATCGTTATACCTCTCATCATCACCAATAAGCATTATGATTACAAACTCACCCTTCTTAGGTACGAGGTTTGTGTGTTTAGGCATTAAGGGAAAACAATTTGGTAGACTATATATATCTGGGTAGTCACCTCCACCGTCATATTGATTACCAACAATAGCAACCCTAATAGCGTGTTCGTCTGTATTAAACGCCTCTAAACTCCTATTGGTGCTTTCATCGTATTTTTTATCTTCTTCATTTCTATTTCTATTCTCACGCCTAGTTGGTTTGGGTATTTTACCCACGGCTACCACCTCAGCGATAAATAGATTATTACCAGGTTTGCGTAATCCACCACTTACTATATTTTTATCACTAAATTCACGTCCCATCTGTACCGTTTATTCTTTTGTTTATTATTTTGTAAACTTTTTTACCTTTATCTTCTAACGCTAATAACATGTCCCAACCTTTTAGTAGTTGTTCTTTTAACATTAAGTGATTGTTTTCTAATTCGTGCAATTCACTACGTAGTTGGTCATTTGTTTTATCTTCTAAATTATCCATATAAATAAATTAATATCCTCCACCTTTACTTGTTATTGGTAGTGTATTACTACCTTGAATCGGACCAACTGGTGATGCTCCTGTTATTTGTACTGAACCTGGTGGAATACTAGTTTGGACAACCATATTTTGTGTAATTTCAGCATGCATTTCTTTAAATGTGTGTTTAAATTTTGCTGCGTTAACGTTTGGCCCATCTGAATATACATCACCCATTGATACCCCTGTTTCTAGTTCAAATTCAGATATTGCTCTAGCTGCTGCGTTTCTCCAGCTCATGCCAGGTCTTATTTTAGACCCAACCAACATTAATAACGGTGGTATTGGTATTGCTGGTGTTCGTAGTAAATTAAACGCACCTAGTAGTACGTCTAGCAACCTACTTATTGATGTTAAGTCAACTTCTTCGGTTGGTGATTTATCTGTTGGATTACATTCTGACATTTTAATTAAAGTTTGGTATTGAGTGATGGTTTATTTTATTTAGTTGGGTTATCACACTTTGTGGTACCCCAGCGTAGCTTAAAAGTGTAGCTACGTGGTTTTTAACCTTTTCTATTTGGTCGTCAGCAAATTTTTGTTTAAGTCTAATTGTTATATATAATAACGCTAAATTAAGTAACATGTTTAAAAGCATGTTTAATACTATCTTAGCTATATTTTTAACTAATTTTCTATTTTTTTTAATAAAATCTTTCGGTCCGTCGTAAGTCTCACCTTTTCCGTAGATTATTTGATGATTAATAGCAAATAATGATATAAACTCTGGTGTTATTACTGCCGACATAATAACCATTTGTAATTTCTTTATTATTTCAATAAAAAAGTTAGTTTTAATTGTTGGTTTGTTTATATTACCTGAAGCGTAACTAGCTTGAATTGACGCTAGATTGTCTAAGGCGTCTGCTACTAATTTTATTTCATCAGCTTTAGTTTTAGCAGATAAAATTGGGATTATTTGGCTAGCTACGACTGATAGGGGGATTTGAACAGGTAGATTATCACAAGTTTGTAGTTCTCTAATACCGTTTTGCCTGTTGTTAGATTCTCTATCTATTCTTGCTAATGTTGGATTATCAAAAGTAAAAAAATTATCTGTAATATTATTATCTTCAGAATTAATTATACAATTAAGTATTTCTTTAACTTCAAGTTCTTTTTGTATTTGTTTTTTACTCTTACCAATTCCACTTGAAGAACTTATAGAGCCAAAAAGTTCTTCCATTATTAGACTTATAACTTTAGGCGAGTCTAATGAAAATGGGTTACCGAATAAAGATAATGTATCGATGAAATCATTGTTAAATTCTGGTAGTGTTTTATTCGAGTACGCAGGACTTGTTGTGTATTTTATTATATTATTTTTTGGAAAACTACTAGTGGTACCAGTTATAGTTTCAAAAAAAGTACTTTCGAGTATATCTGTCCCCATGCCCCAATTTGTGGGTGTTGTTGGTGATTGAATAGTGTAATATAAATACGTATTAAAATCTTTACTATTCAAGCCACTAGGTATGTCAGTATATACAAGACTACCCGCCAAACTATCTGGGTTTGTTTTCATTATATCAAAAAAATCAATATTAGGTATCTTTAATTCTACCCCAGAACCACCGTGCTGAAACCATACTGGTATTGATGGATTTACGTTACAAGAAACTAATTCTTTTAATTCTAATTTAAGTCCATCTTTTATTGCTAACTCTATTTCTGGTAACCTATTTGAAATAGAATCAACGATATAATCTTTAAGTGCTTTAGCTCCAACTAGAACAACTGTAAAATCAACCAAGAAATCAGTACTATTCAAATCGTTATTCATTGACTGAAGTGAACTGTTGAACTTGTCTTTTTTTACTTTAGCTAATGCAGTCATTGCAGATAATTTTGCCATAACTTCTCTTTTCTTGTCTACGATTGCCATAATTAATCATTAGTTTCATCAATTTCGTTATCCTTAGAATTTTCTTCCATCATCTTTCTAACAGCTTTGAAATCACTTAAAGATACTTTTCCACCGTTACCAGATTGGTCAGTTTCTTTAGCTCCTTTATTTTTGATTAAGTCGCTTTGTAATTTAGCTATTTCTAACTTAATTCTCATCGCTGAATCTTTAATTTTAAGAGCGCTAGTTTTTTGAGCTGCTATCTTAGTTAAATCATCAACGTCTTCAGGTTCGGCGGCGTTACCCATTTCATTTATATTGTTTTGTGCTGCAGTAATATTAGCACAGGCGTCATTATACGTTTCCTGAAGCAAACCTTCTAAACTATCAGTGTTGTTAGTTTTTATTTGTTGTTTTTTTTTACGTGGCATGTTTATCTATTTATATATAAATATTAAAAAATACAGTTTTTATTCAATACCGTTTTCCATTCCATCTATTTTAACAATGTCATATAGCATTTTATATCGTTTCATTGCTAGTCTAATATCCTTAGTGTTTAATCCAGTATACCTTCTCATACTTTCTAGTATTGAGTTTTTATTAAATTTTGTCCCACCACTCATTAAATCTAGAGTTATTTCCCAATCTTTAAGTATATCGACTAAGGCAAAGCCAACTTTAGTTTCATTTTCGTTTAGCTTTTTTTTACCTACAATACCATTACCTTCAAGCTCATCATCTATACTAGTTATTAATTTCTTAATAAACTTACTCATAGTGAATTCTTGGTCGTCAAGTTCGTAGTGGAAGTTATTGTTTGCTTCCAATACCGCACCAACGTTTTCATATGAATCAACTTGTTTTGTTTTCTTTTCATCAGCTATTAACAAGCCAAGTATATAATTTTTACAAATCGTCCCGTAATAAGAATACGCTTTCTTACCTTTAGAATTTTCAAATTTGTGAGCTTTTGTTATTAGGAAAGAAAGTGTGTCAGAATGTAGGTGTTCAAATGACTCCATTTTTCTATACAGTTTATATTTCCTAATTATCGATTCAATCATCTTATTGAGTGGCTCTCTTAGCCACTCATTATAGATTGCATTCCTTTTGTGTTCGTCCTCTGCGTCTAAAAATAATAAAACAGCTGTTTCTTGTTCGGGACCAAAGTATAAATCATTTTTTCTTTTACGTCCTCGTTTCTTAGCCATATTATGTTGTTACCTCTTCGTAAGTTATATTTCTTTCAGATGGGTGAAAGTATTCTTTCTTAGCTTGGTCTAACCACCAGTTAGCTTCAACTGTGTCCATTTCTCCTCTATAGTTTGCGAATAAGGAACCTTCTCTTTGGTTCTGGTGTTTATACCCAAACCTTGGGATTACCATAACCTTTACAGCATTAAAAGTCATTCTTAATAGGAATTCATAAATAAACGTTAATTTAATATTTGATTTAAAACCACCAAAATCTTTAACCGCTTCTGTTTTCATTACAAGACCGTCTATGTTGAAGTTTTGGAATGATAATAAGGCGTTGTTATCAAGAATACCTAATTCATCTGAAAAACTATTAGCCCAAACCGCTTCATTAGTGAAGCCCATAAAACTACCGTCTTCTGAATTTACATCAATGATAATTGGTAGAAATATCTCAACATCTGAATGCGCTGTTCTGTATTCTACAACATTCTTAAACCATTTGTTTGAGTATTCGTCGTCAAACTCAAGGAAGCTAAACCATTCTGTTTTTACTTCAGTTATACCATAATTTAGTTGAGATTGGACGTCTGTCTTACCTGGGTTACTTACAACTCTAACGATGTCTTTAATACCTTCAAAGTCAAAAGTCTTAATTAACCCTTCAACATCTGAGCCAGTCGGAACTACAATAAGTACTTCGTCTGGTTTAACTTCTTGAGTTTCAACACTTTTCAATGCGTTGCTAAGTAATTTAGACTCTTCTTCACCATTTAACTGATGAATAGGTATTACTACGCTGATATTAGTTTTTGTATTTTTGTTAGCCATAATATTTTATTTTTTAGTTTCTAAAACTTTAATTGTATTATTTAATTCTTCTTTTCTATTCTCTATTAATGAACCGTAAACTTCTTCTACTTTAGCTTTTTGATTAGCGGTAGTGTAAAGGTTTTTACTGCTCACCATGCCTTCAATTAAATCTTGAGGTACTGAATCTTCTAACCAAACTTTTAAGTAAGTTGCTATTAATTCTGGAATATTTAAATGAGTATTTGTCCAAACTCCGTTATTCTTAATACTCTTATTACCATCTTCATCAGTATCTTCCATCCATTCTGGAATCATATTTGGCATCTTACCAATAACTGGTGTGTTAGATTGCATTGCTTCAAGTGGGAACGTTCCAAATCCAGAAGCGTCGTCTATCCACACACTTAAGCAAGATTTACCTAATTCTGTAGCAAACTGCTCTCTACTTAAGTTTCTTAATTCTTTAAATGTAATCCACTTGTATAATGGGTATTGTAAGTAAAACATCTTAGCGATTTTAGCCGCAACACCTTGTTCTCTAGTACAAATAGTGACTACAGGGATTTTTGGTTTGTCGGATGGTTTAAAGTATTCTGGGATACTAACAGGGATAACTTTACTCCTTGTTGATGGGAATAATAATGAAATGTAGTCAGCTTGTTTTTGACTTGTTGTAATTACATCGTTAAAACCATAATCAGACCATCTTCTACCAAGTGGTAATAATTCTAATAAGTAATCATAGTTTTGTGAAAGTACGATTTTCTTACATGGGAATTTTTTTGCTTGGTCCATAACGTTAGCAAATATTTCTGGAACTACAAGGAAATCTTCAGCATTAATCTTAATGCCTTGTGTTTCAATTGAAACATGTGGTAATTGTGCATACTCTTCTCCTAACCAATCAGCTAGACCCATACCTTCAGCGTCACCTACTAATTTATAATCATCTTTTTCATGTAGAATGTTAGCATTATAACCTAATTCTCTTAATAATTTAACATGCTCATAGATGTTAGCGATTCCCGCTGCTGCGTTACCTCTAGTGTCTAGGGTGAAAAAATATATACCAAAGTCTTTATTATCTAACTTTGTTAATACATTATCAACGAACTCTTTTTGTACTTTTTCTTGTTCTTCCATTCTTAAAATTTAATTGTTATTATTATTATTTTATATTTCTTTTATTATTCCGTATTGTAATAGTGTGTTGAAGCTCAATTTGAATGGTAATGATAAACCTTCTAATGCTCTATCAACACCTAATTCATCATCAATATCGTCTTGTGTTGATAAGACAACTTCAAATAAGACTCTGATTATTTCATACCTAGCCATATCTATTTCTCTAACCTTATTATAAACCTTAGTGAATTTTTCAGTTGTTATTACTTTATCGTCTTCATCTAAAATTACTTTTTTTTCAGTTTCTCTTGTCTTGGAACCGTTTTCAGCCTTAGTTGTGATAAGCGTGTCAAGTGCTTCTAAGTCTATTGTGTAGTCTATTCCCCCTATCCCTAACATATTAATCTATATTTTCGTAAGTTGTTATTTTTGTGTTTAAAATTTTATCTCTAAGACTTTCATCATTCATGAATTCCAAGATAGAATTTAATTCAAAGTCAGACTTGCTATCAACATTATATGCTGTATTTATTTTAATTGATAACTTACCTTCTGGTTTAGCCTGAAGAGCTTTAGGACACGTAGTTATTAGTACATCAAGACCTTTCCAGTAGTCTTCATATTCTTGTACGAATCTGATGTTTTCAGCTCTGCAAGATAATTTTGATAAAAAGAAAAGTGTTGACGGGATACTTCTGTGAATTTCTCTAGATACTATTTCAATTTCATGTTCCTCTTCGTCTTTAATGTCCATTAAGAACATGTTAAACTTAGTCATTAGGTTGTCGTGTTTTTGGTCTCCGTGTCCAAATATCTCTAATGATACTTCGTCGTACATAAATCTATTTAACTCATCAACTGAGTCAAATTTAAAATACTCTAGAAACGCTTCAGATTCGACTGATTTAATATCGTCAACCATGTAACCCGTGTCTGGTGATATGTACTTCTCGTAGGTGTATAAGAACTGACCTACAAAATCACGCAATACTTCATTTAAACTTACTCCTATTCTCATATTATTAATAATAAGGGAATAGAGTCTTAAAGTAAACTCTAAATTCTAAATTTTCTTTTAAAATATATTTTTATTCTTCTAAGGAGTTTCGGTTTTTTCTTAATATGTTGTTTTTGTTGACCATTAAGTGTACTTTTATTAATTAATGGTTTGATGTTCTCTTCTTTCTTAGTGTGCTTAGCTTCAATCTTAGCTGCATAAATATCATTACTAGTTGTGATGTAGTTTTTAAGTATCTTTGTGATAATTGGGTTTCTGACTATATCCTCAATGCTAAATTCAAAAAACCCAATATCATCAATATTTCTGTGTTTTTCCATTGCATCGTAAAGTCCGCTATCTTTAACGTTCTTGTATTTATCTGATTGGTCAAGGTCACCAGAAAGTATAAACTTAGTATTCTTACCTATCCTCGTTAAAAGCGTTTTAACCTGCCCTGGTGACATGTTCTGAACTTCTTCCATGACAAGTATACTATCGTCTATAGTTTTACCTCTAAGGAAGCCTAATGGCTCCACTTGAATGATGTCACTTTCCTGTAATTGTATTCTTTTAGGTTTTCCAATTATCTTATCAAGAATATCAATTGATGATGCGATAACTGGTTCCATCTTTTCTTCTAGTGTACCTGGTAAGTGACCGTAGTTCTCGCCAGCTGATTCAATAGGTTTTGATATGACAATTTTTTGATATGGTGTACTTTTGTTTTGGACTAATTCTAATGCCCTAGCTATCGCTACGTATGATTTACCAACACCAGCTGGACCTGCAGCTATAATTATCTCCTTTTCTGTGATAAGTCTTGAGAATTCTTTTTGTTTCTCATTCTTACACTTAAGCCTGTGTTTAGTTTCGATAATTTTATTTATTATTTTTTCATTTGCAAATTCATCTTCGTAACTTACATTTTTCATACTCTTAGTGTTTCTCTTAGTCATAACTTTTACTTACGTTCTTTATTTTTATATCTAGTTTCTAATCCTTCCTCTCGGAACTTTTCTAATAAATACTCTCCATTTACGGTAACGTTACATTTAAACTTAATAACATAACTACCGTCGAATTCAATTATTTTATCAAATGACTGAACATCATACTCGTAGTAGTAAAAATCCTTAGAACCAACTGTTTTATAACTTAAAAACCCTACCGTTTTAATGTCAAGCATGTCGGAACTTCTTGGGTTTATAATGGCTCTTTTTAGTTCAGAAATAAATAACCTACTTTTTCTATTATACTCGTCTGGGTATCTACTAACGTAGAATTCTAATAATTTTTCACTATCAGTAATATCTCTAATGTTTAATTTACTAGTATATTTTTCTATTTCAAATTTAGGTCTAAACTCTCTAGCGATATCAATTAACCTCTCACTTTTAATTGTTGATTGATAATCACTGTTAGATATTTCCCCGATACTAGTTCTAGTGTTTCCACTTGCGTCTGTAACTTTGTTTTCTATGACCTGAGTATCGGTGTACCCGCTAACATTGTCATTAAGTGTTTCGTTAATACCTAATGAAATTTCTTCGTTATTAACCATCATACCTAATGGGTAGTTATCATAACTATCTAACTTAACTTTAGCTAATAGTAGCCTATCACTACCTTCTGTAGGGTTTATAGTTTCTATTGTGTGGTATCCCTCATCATCTGTATTAGTTACGTTTACCTTAACCTTGTCTACTGCGCCAAGTATCTTGTACATTCTCCATCTAAGGTCTTTTACTTCTTGCGTTACTTCTCCGTTTATTAAGTTATATTCAAGAGTACCTTTTTTATGACTTTGTTCGGCGTTTACACCAGTGTCAACTGTTAACCCTTGCTGACTTAGTGTGTTCTTCTCTACACTAGATATCGCTAAGGAAAATGCTGCTATTTGTCTTTTAATCCATTTCATTATTTTCTAATGTTAGGGTAGTTTTCTTCAAACCATTTAACGGTTTCTCTTATACCCGTTTCAATTGGAGTGAATTTGTAATCTGGTAAATAGTTTTTAATTTTTTTATTATCACTTGGTTTTCTTAATTGACCATCTGATTTATCTGAAAGCCATTTAACCTTACCTTTATAACTCATTTCACTTATAATTATATCTACCAGGTCTTTTATTGAAATTTCTTCTGAGGTTGATAATATAATAGGTTCGTCTTCGTTATAGTTTTCTAAAACCCATCTGGTTAATTCAGCAACATCTTTATTAAAAATAAACTCTCTAAGAGGTTTACCGCTACCCCAAACTTCAAAGTCTGAATTAGTCTCTCTAGCTATAAAACACTTGTGTATTAGACTTGGCACTACGTGTCCGTTTGTGATATCAAAGTTATCATTTGGTCCGTATATATTTGTTGGTATTACAGATTTATAGTTTAAACCGTATTGCTCCCTGTATGCTCTTATTTGAACTTCTGCCATTCTTTTTGAGTATGCGTAAGCGTCATTACTAGGGTGAGGTGGACCTAAATGAATTTTATCTTCAGTTAGTGGATATTCTGTATTATCTGGAAATACACAAGTAGATAGAAATACAACTAAGTTTTTAACTTCAGCTATTCTACATGATTCAATAACATTTGTATTCATCATTATGTTTTGATAAAAAAACTCACCTTTTTTTGTCATGTTTGCACCTAAACCACCAACTTTAGCCGCTGTGTGTATTACTGCGTCCCAATCTTTTTTTATTATATGGTAGGCTTCTTTTTGGTTTATCAAATTATAATCTTTTGAGTTTATTTTTTGATAATCTCCACCTTTAAATTGTGACCCAACAAGACCATTTCCACCAGTAACTAAAATTCTATTCATTAAATTAATTCTTTTTTAACTTTATAATGTTCTAACCAATATTCAACCATTTCGTCAATCATGGTTTCAAAAGTATATTTAGGTTTCCACCCTACTTTATTTCTAAGTTTACTTGAGTCTCCTTTAAGGTCTTTAAGTTCTTCTGGTCTTAAGTGTTTAGAGTCAATCTTAACGTAATCTTGCCACTTTAAATCTAAGGTTTTGAATGTGTAAAAACATAAATCCCTAACTGAGTGTGAAACTCCTGTAGAACATACGTAGTCACCTGGTTCGTCAGTCTGTAGCATAAGCCACATTGCTTCACAGTAATCTTTAGCGTGTCCCCAGTCTCTAGTAGCTTCTAAATTACCTAAATGTAGTTCAGTTTGTAAACCTAATTTAATTCTTACCGCAGCCTTTACTACTTTGTTTGTAACAAAGTTAGTTCCCCTTCTAGGTGATTCGTGATTGAATAGTATCCCGTTCCATATTTTCATGTTATATGAATTACGGTAATTGTTACAGATGTTATAAGAAAATACTTTAGCACAACCATATGGTGATACTGGCGTCATAGGTGTTGTTTCTCGTTGAAACCCGTCTTCATCAATATTATTACCAAACATTTCAGAAGAACTAGCTTGATAAAATTTTGAATTAGGTGATACCATTCTAATCGCCTCCAATAGATTTAGGGTACCAAGTCCAGTTGCGTTAGCTGTGTATATTGGTTGGTCAAAACTTACTCTAACATGAGATTGAGCAGCCAGGTTGTATATCTCATCTGGTTGTATTTTTTGTAAGACCCTAACCAGTGACGCCATGTCTGTTAAGTCTGCGTATTCTAAATTTATTAACTCCTTTTCTCTAAGGTGTTCAATCCTGGTGGTTTGTGTTTCAGATACTGAATTTCTTTTGACAGTCCCCCAAACATCATACCCCTTATTTACTAATAATTCTGCCAAGTAAGAACCGTCTTGTCCGTTAATACCAGTGATTAAAGCTTTTTTCATATAGTATTAATATAGTGATAAAGTAAATAAAATAAATAGTTAGGTTGAGGTTGATGTGTGGTTTAATTAATTATTTTGGTTATTCTATCAATTTGTGAACTTAACCTCACCATCATAACAAAATTTATGATACCAAGACCCACTCCATGTACATACATTGTAGTCTAATAATTCGTTATGTATTTTAGCGAAAGTATCGTTTTCAAAATATCCGTTTGGGTTTTGCCAGTCTTTGTCTTTGTTTTTTGTTTCACCTATTGAGAATCCGTTCTTGACTAAACAGTTAGATAATAAAGAAGTTCCACATCGATGCATTCCAATAATAAAAATTATCTTCATATTTACCAACCTTTTTTAATACACTCTATTATATATTCTCTTTGTTCCTCGGTCACCCACCACCCTACAGGTATCGCAGTAAGTCTATTTTTTATATTATCTAGGTTTGGTAAGATACTTCTAAATTCAGTAAGACATGAATGAATATCATTTCTTTCGTGAACTTGTGATGTAGCAATACCACATTCTTTCATATAAGCAGCAAATCTATTCTTATCTTCAACAAGTAAAGAATAAATCCAATAAGATGATTCCATACGGTCATCCCTTTCAAGTAATGTAACTCCTTCAACATCCTTAAGTGCTTCATCATAGTACTTACCATTAGATATGTGTTTATCTATTACATTTTCTTGAACCTCGGCTAAATTAGCCATACCTATTGAAGCACTGATGTCGTTCATATGAAACTTGAAACCCCACTCTGGTATATCATCCTCACATCTAAAGTCTTTTCTGTCAGATTCTCTATCAATACCATACCACCTTAATAATTTCGCTCTATTGTATAGTTCTTTATGTGGTAGAACTAATGCTCCACCATCACCAGACGTTAAATGCTTTATAGCTTGGAAACTAAATGTACAAATATTACCATGTGAACCAATAACCTTACCGTTAAACTTACTACCTAATGCGTGAGCACAATCTTCAATTATTGCTGGCTTGAAACCAAAATTATGTTCAGCTTGCCTTTGTATTTCTTTTAATTTATCTAGGTCTAGAGGGTATCCACCCCAGTGAACTAGGAAGATAACTTTAGTTTTTGGTGTGATTTTTCTAGCTAAGTCATCTAAGTCCATGTTTAATGTCTTAGGGTCAATATCCACCCATTTAATCTTTAGGTTGTTTGCTAGTATTGGGAAATTAGTAGCTGTACACGTTAGGGGTGTAGCTAGCACTTCGTCACCATCTTGAAGGCCAGGCCATTTTGAATTGAAATAAGCTAGTCCACCGAAACCGTCAACCACGTTTATAGCTGGTTTCTTTAGCATATGTAATGCTAGGTGTTCAGCTGACGTTGCAGAGTTAACAGATGCAACATGGTCATTGTTGAAGAAGTCTTTTAACTTTCCTTCAAATTGGTCTACTACTGGCCCTTGACCAATAAACCCTGATTTTAATACGTCTGAAGCTTTGTTAGGTGCGTCTTCTGACATGTAAACCTTGAACAATGGTATATTAAATTTCATATTTATTTTTTCATTATCGTTATTGATGGGTAATCGTTAATTATTGTTATATTGTAGTCGTTCATTAACCCCTGTAAATATGGGTTAATTTTTTTCTTATTAAATTCATTCATCCAGTATACTTCATCTCTTTCAAGAGAACCACCTTCAAAAACCATGACACCATTATTGGTAATTTTAGACATGTAATTTTCTATTGCGAACTTTATTACATCAGCATCATTGGCTATATCTATATGCATAATATCCACACTGTTATCATCAAACATTTCTACACTCTTGTAAAAATCAGATTTGATTATATTAACCCTATCACTACCATATTCCTTAAGAATATGGTTGTAATTAGCAGCATTGTATGGAAAATCATCAAATATATCATAAGCCTCAATAATACAATCGGTACCAGTATTTTCTATAAAGGTTTTAAGGGAGTATCCATCAAGTATTCCAAACTCGACAATTTTTGTTGGTTTGATTATGCCGCAAAGTGTCTTAAACACTATATCTAATTTATTTTCTTTGTAAGATGATTTCATAGTTTTAGATATTATAATCAAATATAGACTATAATATTAAAAAATCAATAGTAAATGACTACATATCATGAAAAGTATTTTTAGCGGTGTCGAACCATCTAACGTTCATTTTATCTAACTCATAAAATGAAATTTTGTTATTAATAACGAAATTATACAATGTGTATTCTATTGATATCTTATGTTGTGCTAGTTGTCGTGGTGATGTAGAGTTTATAAACTTAATAAATTCTTTAGTATTAAATGAAAATAACCCTGTATTGAAGTGTGCCTTATTAGTACCTAGTGTAAATATTGTTCTAGGGTTATTTAAAAAATCTTCTATGAATTTATGGCTATTAATTAATAATCTTGGTTCGAAATGTAAAATGTAATCATATTTTATTATTTCATCAGAACTTCTATCCCATGAAGTTAAAATACCAGAACCCTTGTTGTGTGAACCATATTTATTATCATCTTTAATATCGAACCCAACATTGTCGGGTATTACCTCAGTAATTCTTTTGTCAATAGAATTTAAATCATTGATTGTGTTATCAGATATAACAAATCTTATTTCGTGATTGTATTTTGAATAGTCAAAGTCAAAAAATTTCTTAATACCTTCGATATATTGATTTGTTCGTTTCTCACCGTGCTCAACGTTAATACCTTTAACATCTTCAACGTTAAAAGCTGTACTTAAGAAAAAAATTATTTTACTCATTATTTACCATCCTTAACAATTCATTAGCTTGTTTTTCTGTTGTCTTTTTAATGTCGTAATTATTAGAATAGTTGACATAATAATCAACTAGTGATTTAAGTTTTTCTTCTTTTTCTGAATCAATAGTTGAAGTTTCTATTAATAATATTTCACAGTTGTTAACTTTTTCACAAGACTCAATTGTTTTAATAGTTTGCTCATACCTTTCATCCGAAGAATAAACAGACCTGGTTTTTGTATAGCTTAAGCTATCTTTACTTGCATTAATAACTTACGATATAATTATTAGATTTTTCATTTACCAATATTTTCAATTAATTCTAATAAATTTTTAGAACATACCTCAATACTAAGGACTTCTTTAGTGAATTCTCTTGGCTTATAACTATCTAATTTAGAAATAAATGTGTTGAACGAATTTTCTAACTCATCCCCTGTGTAAAACTTCTCCCCACATCTTTCATCCCAGTAAGGTACTGAAGTGACTTCACTCTTGACGTTAGCGTATTCTTTTTCCCACCCAGCTTGTTGAACTCTTAATTTAACTGACCAAACTAGAATCGGAATATTTTTAGCTAACACACTCTCTAAAGCGAAACCTTGACTCTCATGACACCCAACCCATATAACGTATTTACAACTATCTAAAATCCTTTGATAGTCACCCTCATTGTATTTACCGTAAGTTATTACTTCATAAGTAATGTTATTAGCGTTTAGTAAATCTAAAACCATCTTTAATTCTTCTGGTTTTCTATATTTATGATACACTAACACTTTATCTTTAATATTGTTAGACACCTCAATTCCATCAATATTTAACGGAAATGGGAATGCTCTAACTGGTATGTTTTTAAACCCAAACTCACCAACCCAAGTATCTACAGATGGTTGAGATGGTTGAATATAAACTGCATTATTATGTACACCATTTAAACTTAAGGCTAGTTGATTTGGAAACACAGAAAAGTGTGGGCCAAAAATAAACTTTTTGTATGGGTAATTGTGTATTGGTAATGGTTGAGAAGGGCTGTATACAACATCAGCGTCACCTATATTGTTAACCATGTCTATATTTAAATACTTAACCATATGATTAAGACCAGCCCTATTGGAGTGATGTATACTAGTTGGGTTTAAGAATAATTTCATTTTTCGATTAAATAAGTTCGTCTTCTGTTATTGCCTGTTAAATCGTCTGAAGAGTTGTTAACAATCATTTTCGGTTCGTACCCTTTGTTAGTAAAAAAATCTAACTGTGATTTACCTTCATCTTCATTATTAATTTCCAATATAATCTGAGCGTCATATTCTAAAGCTAATGAGTAAAGTTCTCTCCAGGTACTTACCCAACTACCAAGGCTTAATAATAAAATAATATTAGGTTTTTCAGTTATTTTATTAAGTAGGTTGTCGTAACCGTCTTTATCAAAATCATGTGTGTGATAGCTTAAGTTATCCTTATTAATTAATTTAGCAATGTTATTTGCGCTATTAATACAATTTTCATCATAATCGAATCCCACGCCTAGTTTAATTTCTGGTAAGTGGTGTAACATAGCGCCTACATTACAACCAAAATCAATAACAACCTTATCTGCAAATTCAATATATTTTTTAAAACCATCTAATCTAATTTTAGGTTGTCTTTGACCTGGAATGTTCACCTCCCCTATCTTGTATGAGTGATAACCATAAGTTGTTCTGTTGTCCCAACCATTATATCGTTTTACACCAACAGTTTTAACTAATTCTTTTTTTATTTTATCTTCTAACGTCATGTTAACTTATTTTTAACCATTCAACTGGTACTTTATTTATTTTATTATATTTTACTATCGCTAAACGATGACACCCATCCTCAACAATATACTTCTTAATAGAATTATCATAGAATATCTTTATCTTACTATTTTTAAGTTGATTAGTGTCAAAATTTTCTATTAATTCTCTGAATATTTTTTCTGAATGTTCTTCTTGATTAGTCGTGGTGATTAAACTGTTATAATCAGTGAAGTCTCCACTTTTTAATGTTTTGAAATGTATAGAGTCTTCTATTTTAAATACATAGTGTGGGGATATATAAGTTAATGCGTTTGACACGTCATAATTAAATTTTATCCAGTGTTTTAAAACTATTTCATTTAAATTAATAAACTTCATAAAACAAATATACATATTTTATATCATTAAGTCAATGATGTATTAAAATTTTATCTAACTATTTTCATTAGTAAGGTGTGCATTTATTGTTTAAAATACTTATCAGTCATTGATTTCATTTTTTTATCAGTACATGTTATATAAGAATACCCGTCATATTGATAAGTTAAGAGTGGTAGAAAGATGTATGATTTTAATTCACCACTTTTATGTAGTAAATTATATTCGCCATCAGTTACTGAATTAAATTCTAACAATTTATTGGAGACTAAGTCATAAACTGTGTGATTTAGTAAATATGAGTGGGTTCCCATCATAGTGTCACCAACAGTTTCAAAAATATTTTCACTAATTTTATTACCCTTAGTATTTATAATACCACCTATGTAAATTTGCTCCCAATTTTCTGGTAATTGTTGACCTAGCATGTTAAGTCTATCTAAAAAATCATCACACAACTCTATATCATCTTCTAATATTAGAATATTTTTATAATTTAGTGTTTTAGCCATTTTTATTGCCATAATGTGTGATAATGTACAACATAATTCACCTTTATAAAAAGTTTTACCCATGGCCTTACCAAAAAAATTTCTATCAAAAAAATTATCAAGTATGTCAGCGTCAAATGCTGGTAAAAATACCACATTACTAATATCAAAATTAACCCTTTTAAAAGACTCTATTAATCGTTCTTTTCTTTCAGTAGCTCTTTCTAGGTTTATGACTATTATTTTATCAATAAACATATTAACATAATTAAATTTTTATCCAATTATTATTATAAACGTCTTGAGTATCTTGTGGACCGTTAGGACCAAACCAAATACTAGGTGCTACCACTTTATTATTATACGAACACAAGTAAGCGCCCCACCAACTAAAACTACTATTAGCTATTATTTGGTTATTACATAACTTTATTAAAAAAAAGTCATCTATCTCATTTGTAAATGGTGAATAGTAAATATTTTTCCCTTTAAAATTTTCTTTACACCAATTAATATCATCTGAGACAAATATAAAATTACTTTCATTACCTATAATCTCCATGGCTTTTTTGTAATATTCAACACTACAAGTTGGGTGATAGTTCGGCTTATTTAAATAGTCTCCTCTCCTAACGTGTATTGCTGTAATACTTTCAAATTGTGATAAATATTTTTGTATTTCTATTTCTTTATCTTTGTCAAAATGAAATAGTTTTTTAATTTCATCTTTATAATTTAAAAAAAACTTTTCACTTTGGAAGTCACCTTCTAACATTAAGTTGTCAATTTTAGGTATGTCGTCGTAAGCGAAACAAGGTTGTAGGTATCTTTTAAACGAATATATGTTTAAATCAACATCATTTATATTTTTAAGTATATTACCCTTGTATTTATTTGATGTATTTCCTTGTGCTGGTGTGTGGCATTTATTTAGATTAAATGCGTATTCAACACCGATTTCTTTACTCAATGAGTATGCAGCAGCTATTTGAAACATTTGATTTCCTAAGCCACCTTGTAAAAATGATGTTATCATAACTTAAGTCTCTCGTATTTTTTTCTACCCCTTATTTCGGAAGCTAGTTTGTTAACTAAATCCATGTCAACCTTATGGTCGTTTAATGGGTTTTGTTCATTGTATATTAAGTTAACCTCTGGTAAGAATTTATAATGTTCTGGTCCAGACATCTCAAGCATTGGTAACATATAAGCCAAGTCAGCATTAAGTCTAAGGTAATTGCCGTTTGAATCCTTGTGGTCTTCGTCTTTTATTTGTCGCCATAAGAATACTTTCCAAGTCCTTAAATGAGTTGCTGTAAATCTATTTTTTCTTAAATTATCAAAATCAACCTGTGGTGACGAGAATCCTGGAGCGCCAGAAGAATATTTAAAACTACCATTAGTAATCCATATGTTATTATCTTGATAAGCTTCATTAACTCTAACTAAAGCGTTAGAATCTGACAGCCAGTCATCACCATCTAATTCTACAACAATATCATTTTTATCTATTCCTTCTGTCTTAGATAGTACTTTTTCATAATTACCGTTTTTAAAAGTTTTTTCTTCATTAACTATGATTGTAAATCTTTTATCTTGACCGACCATATCTTTAATTCTACTCACGGTTGAATCTGTTGACACATCATCAATCACAAAGCACCTAAAGTCTTTAAATTTTTGACCCATTAATGAGCCAAGACACCTTTCGATGTAGTTTTCACCGTTATAAACTGTTGTCATTACTATCATTAATCTATAATTTTAACTCTTTTTACTAGGTAATTTCTATAGTCTATTATGTTTTCTTCTTCAGTATATAAATAATACGTACCTAACCCATGTTTTATATTAAAATCACTTAATCTTTCGCCTCTTATTTTATGTTTATATAAATGATTTTTAAGTCCTAAAAACTTATAATGTAGCATTTTAAAATCTTCATCAGCATAAAGTTTAATATCACCAACTGGGTTAGCATTATGACAACCAAAACTATAATTTATTTCTTTTATTTTATTACAATCGAATATCATCATTTTATTTAAAACACCTGTTGGAACACCCTCTTTTACTTTTTCAAAAATATTATCGTTGTAGTCTAGTGTTAAATCTTCATCCGCTATCATGTGTGAACCATTAGGTTTAAATATAGTCACACCTTTATCAAAACAAGATGTTAAAAATTCTACTATATTTTCATGATATATAAATTCATCAGCATCACCAACTATGACATAGTCGGCAACACCTTGACTACCTTTCCATATGTTATTTTTAATACTTAAGTATCTATCGTCTCTTAATTCACCCTTAGTGCTATAAGGGATGACTTCAGTGTTGTCGAATGAATTTACGATGTCTATACTTTTGTCAGTTGACATATTGTCTATTATGTATATTTTTTCACAAAATTTTGAATAGTACCTCAAAAGATGTGGTAAAATATACTCTTCGTTATAACATAAGAAGTAAGCGTGTATTACTGGTTTTTTCATAATTCTAATAATTTTACCCATTCTTGGATTATTTCTTCATTTGTTAAATCTTTAACATCATGTTCAGTAGCTCTATTACCATAGAATTTAGTTCCAGTAGTTTCACATTCGTCTTTAACTAATGGCGCAACCTCTCTGTTCGATGAAAGAAAAGCTGCGCCAATCATATCGTACATTTTTTGTTTGTCGGAAATAAACCCATATTCAACAACGTTATCATGTTCGTCTATCATTGGTTTAACAACATTGTTATAGTAGTTGCTATCACTTACGTTTCCAAATAATAGAACTTTTTCATAACCCTCGTTTAACGCTCTCATTATAGATGCTTCAGTTCTTTTATTTGGGTCAATAGAACCAATTACCCCAGCTACTTTTTCTACGTCTTTTTTCTTTGGGTTTTTAGTTAGAGTTTCTCTAAGGTTTGGTATTATATCATACTTACCATAATATCCTGAATGATATTTTTTTTGTTTTTCGTTTAAAAATACAACAGTATCCCAAAACGGCTTTACATTTGATACCTCAAAAACATTTGTTTCGTGACAATTTAAAACGACCTTTTTACAGCTTGGTTTTCCTTGTAATTGTAAAAAGTGTACAATTAAGGAATCGTCTTTTTTAGGTTTAAAATCTTTTAATAAACCAGATTTACATTTATCTAGGTGCCATTCATGTGGACCGTATAAAATTGTTTCATACCCAGCTTCATTTAAAGCATTAGTTAAGTTTATAAAAGCAAAGGTTGAGCCACCCTTGTCACTCCAACCTGTAAGTATTTTTATCATAATAACTCTTTTTGATATAATTTTACTATTTCATTTATATCACCATCAGATGTTACACACGGTATATCTGGGTATAAATTATTTAAATGAGTAGCTATTTCTAAATCTATTGTATGAGTTAAGTCAAATTTAACTTCAGATACTCTATATAATTTATTAACTTCCGATTTTACAAATCCATTAGGGCTATTTATTTCCCACTCCCCGTCACCTAATTTATAACCTGGTGGTTGATTTATTGGAGTAAATTTAACACCTTTTTGAGTTAATTTTTTTAGGTTTATTCTGTCTGAATCAACTACAGGTGCAGTTACAGTTATGTTGTAATTTAACTCTTTTAATTTGTTAACTATAGGTATAGTTTCTGATATTTCTTTACCGCTAACTAATACGTTATACCTTTCTTTACCACTAAAAACTTTGTCAATTTTAACTGGTAAATGTTCTTTGTATTTTTCAGAAAAAACAATTCTATTTTCTTCCCATTCTTGATTTGTTTCACCGATAGACATATGATTAACCCTAACGTTAGTGTGTACCCCTATCTTAACCCCTTCAATATAGTTTCTAAAGCAGAAGTCCACGTCATAAAAATGAAAACCCTTAACATCTAAATTAAATCCTTTTTTAATTCTACCTCTGTGTACGCTAAAGAATAATCCGTCAACTATAACAGCTTCTGTTAATTCATTACCTAAATCACCACTATAACTAGAAAGCCAAGATTTACCGTTATTAGTGTGTTTAACCTTTCCGTACATTTTTTTCTTATCATCCCACCATCTACCAGTTTCAGACATGTATTTTGTCCCAGCCACACCTATAACACCATACTCTGGATTATTGTTGAAAAGTTTAGTTATTTTCTTACATATTTGATTAGTCTCTAACAAAATATCATCATGACAAAACACAATAATATCATACTTAGCTTCATCAAGAGCTTTTTGATAAAACTTAGTTAGACCTTCACCTTTGTTTATGTACTCAATAACCTCAACCTTTTTTAATTCTCCAGAACATTTTTTTAAATGTTCCGAATGTTCTGGTTTTGATTCTCTTGTGCAATATACTATGCTAATCATTTTTTTTTATTTAGTTTTTGTTTTAATTTATGTAGTAAGGTTTTTAAATATCTGACATGCCATCCGTCTAGGTAACCTTCATGGATTAATTCAATTTCAGTTTTCAATATCTGTTCTTTTAATTTTTTATCTTTTGACACCTTTTTTTATTTTACACCTGTAGAACCAAAACCATTAATACCTCTTTCAGTGTTGTCGTTTAATTCATCAACTTTATTTAAGTTAACGAATTGTCCATTACTTACTGCAGAGAGTACGCCTTGTGCAATCCTATCACCATTATTAATTACAAAATCAACATTACCGTGATTGATTAGGATTACCTTAACCTCACCCCTGTAGTCACTATCGACTGTTCCAGGGCTATTAAGAACCGTTACACCCTTTTTAGCTGCAAGACCACTTCTAGGTCTAACTTGTAATTCAATTGACTCAGGTAGCTCGAAAAAGAGTCCTGTGGGTACCATAGCAATATTATTACCACTACCTGAAGGTCCTATTACAATTACTTCCCCTTCGTTTGGTAAGTTTGCTCTAAAGTCAAATCCAGCAGCACCAGTAGTTTGAAACTCTGGGTCTTTATTGTTAGATTTATTTACGAACTTAATAAGCATCCTTAAATCGTCATAACTTGCAGTGTGATTAACTGAGTTGAACTCGGCGTCAAATTCTTCCATACTATAAGAGTTATTTGGGTCTATTGCTTCAAACAATTTTTTATTTATATAACCTCCGTCTGTGTCCATATTATTTTTGTTCTATTACTGCTATTTGATTTGCAACCTTAAGGATAGCTGCTAATTTTTCACCTATTTTTGTCATTGGTTTTTGAGCGAAATCACTATTGAAGTTATAGATAGCGTATACCTCGTCTTCAGTTAATGCGATTCCAGATTTAAGAGCATAAAATACTGAACGTTCAGCCGTTCCCATACTTAATGCGTCTTCATTCCAAGTATACATTTCACCTCTATTCTCTCTATGCCATTTTGAAGTTTGTTCTACAAACATAGATGACTTACCTATTTGGTGAATTAGACATACTCTGATTATAGAGTCGGTCTCAACTTGCTTAGATTCAGGTAGTGACTTATTTACCGAAATAGCATGTTTAGTCACATTAAGAATATGTTGAATTAAACCTCCGTCGTAGGCGTTGTAGTATTTATCACTACTAGTACATGGTGCTTTAATAAAAGACTCCCCTAATGATGTCATTAGTTCGTCATTAACGACATTGTATTTAATACCTGTGTCGTTAAATTTCTTTGCATTCTTTAAAATCTTCTCTTCTGTCAACATAATTTATTTGTTTTAATTTATACTAATCAATATTGTGAGTTAAATCTTTTTCTGAACTATCATCAATAGTTTTAGGTAATGATTCAACAAAAACCTTAATCATTTTACCTGTATTTTCATCAATCGTAAGGCCGACTTCGTTACCTCCTTTCTTTCGTTCAATAAGACTTTTTTCTAGTATTCCGTAAAGTGGTCCACCATTATCTTCGTGCTCAGCTTTAGCTCTTTTAAGTTCTTCCTTGGTTAGGTTACCCGCTTGTTTTACGACCAGATTTATCTTAGCGTTTTCTTTGTCTCTAGTTTCTAACTTTTTCATTAGTGTGTACGCCCTCTTTAAGTTGTCGTCACTTTCTGTTTCTATTAAAACATCATTAGTGACATCACTCTTTTCGATTCCTTCTACTACCTTAGGTTTATCACTTAAGTAATCAGCTATAAAATCGATTGCCATTTTTAATTTATCTTCTTTTCTCATAATATACCACAAACTTACTATTTTTATTTAACAGTTTCAACTATTTTATCAAATAATTTTTTATTACTCAAATTTGTCATATACAATTCACGTCTGTTTTCACAAACAGCTTCCATGCTGTATGTGTCTTTAACTGTGTTGTATAAGTTATTACTTAATTCTTTAACTAATTCTGGATTTTCAATAAGTTTCTTAATATTCCTATACCAGTCCTTGTGGTTTTTACTAGTAGACACTAATAGTGCGTTACCGTCTTTATTAACCATTAACTCATTAGATTTCTTATTAGTATTCTTAGTGTAATATGATTTTAAATCAAGCTGATACGGTCCAAAGTCTTGAGCGATAATAGCCTTTTTATGAAAACCTGCTTCAATAACTTTTAACTGAGATTTAACTTTATTAAAAGTGTGTTCTTCAATTGGTGCTAATGAGACGTCGAATAAATTATAATTATTTGCGTAAGTACTAATTGGTTTTGTCCATGCTCTTCTATACGGTTCGTTTTTAACGTCATGATATTCTTCATTCTTGAATTTTTTTAAGAATGTCTTGTATTCATTACTAACTATATTGTAATCATCAGTAAAAATTTGCTCATACTTATACCAAACACTTTCTGTTGGTTTTATTGGGCGTTGAGTTTGTTCACCAGTTTTAGAATCAATCATAGTCATGACACCTCTAAGGTCAAATCCACAAACAACAAATTGAACCTTATCTATTAGTCCATCGTATTTAAGTCTACCTACAACGCCTTCAAGAATTTCTAAATCTTTTAAATGTGAAGAACCACCAAGCCATCCGATTCTAAGTCTGTCAGACTTTTCTGGATTAGGTATAAATTGTTTTTCATTAGGGTCAATTGCATTAGCTAACACAGATACATTTGCGGATGTTAATTTTCTTATAGTATCTGCAAATATTTCTGTAGTTGTGATAATGTTTCTGGCAACTTTAATGTTGGCTTCAATTTTTTTGTCCATACCACTATTTTTAATCATTAGGTACGCTGGATGATGTGCACCTGGAGCCCAGTGGTCGTCAATATCCATAAAACTTGTAATACCTAGTCTATCCAATCTATCAAGTGTCTCTTCCATTTTTTCATATGGACCTAATGTTCTGTGGTAATGAACGATATCATATTGCTTAAGCCATTCTTCATCTTCAAATCTTGGTTCGTAGTCTATATCTACGTGAAACTCATTAGGGTATAACCCTTCTAGGGCTACATGTGGTTTAGTGCTTCTGAAATAACCTACCCCAGTTCTATCTGATGGGCATACAAGTATTTTAATTTTTTTCATAACTTTTAATTAGTCTTCTTATTAAGTCTAATTATAGTTTATTACATGATAAATGTAAACAATAAAGGCCCATAATAATTTATGAGCCTTTAATTTATTTAATTATAAAATTATATTACTTTTTTGTTTTGATTTTACCTTCCTTGATAAGTGTGTTAATCGTTTTCTTAATTACACCCTCAGTTAAGTTTTTACTGTAATCAGCTGCTAGGTATTCTACTAACACATCCTTAATAATCCCTCTAAGAGAAGCTTCACTAACCGTAAAATTATCATTACCTTGTGATATAACATTCTCATTTATTTTTTGTTGTGGTTGAGATGTTACTGCTTTTGTTTGTCTTTTTGGTTCAACTAGTCCAGAAACATCTTCAAGACTAAATGAAGTTGGCATCATTGGGTTTGATTGAACAATTGGATTTTTAATCATTGCATCCTTTATAGCTTGTGGTAATTTTGAATTATTAATTGCTGACTCACTTATTGCTTGTGGTGGTCTAGCTGGATTATTTATAGCTTGTGGTGTTGGTTGGTTTGTTTGCGTTTGTTGCGCCATTGGCTGACCACCTTGTGGATTACTTACGTACCCGCTAGTATCTTGTGTTATCATTGATGAATCAACGTTACCTGGTGTGTAAGACCCTTCGTTTACGCTGTTCATAACAGCTTTTGCTTTACCTAATATCCCTTGTAATCTGGACATATCTACTGGTTGTGGAATTTCGTTCATATTTTTATTCTTTAAAGTCTGCTGGTGTTATGTTACCAGTCATGTTATCGTTTCCGTTTTTATTATAATCACCTTTACGTTTTCCAGTGTTAGGGTTGATTTCGCCTTTGTTAAACGATGGTAAATCACTTATTGGTTTGTTAAATTTCATATTAGTGGGTTTGATAGAACCATCAACTATATTATTAACTAAAAACTGTTTCCAACCTGAATTAGTATTACCTTTTTTAGTCTCTGATGTTTTACCCCCTTTTTGCCAAACACTAATCATTTCCTTTCCTTTTTTTGATTTACCATGTTGATGTATTTGCACATATCTGTCTGTCACTCCACCTTTTTTATCCCTATACTTAAGCCAAGTTTCGTATTTATCTTTAAGAATGTTCATTATATCTTCCGTATTACTTTCAGCTAGTAAGATATTTTTTTCTTCTAAGATATTTTTTTCTTCTAAGATAATAGATTCGTATATATTGTAAAGTTTCATTTATGTTTTTTTTAAAAAATGGATACTTGACCTTTATTAAGTGTTGTGTCTGGAGCTGTGTAGTTTTTAGTTGGACCATAACCCCACTTGGAACTGTTATTTGCAAAAGCTGCAAGTCTACCAGACCCAGATATTGCTGGATTACCGTTAATATCGTAGTCACCACCACCATTATAACTATCCATAAAAATACCAGTACCTTTACCGTATATTGGGGTTTGTTGGTCTGATAACGCTCTACTGTGTGTGGCACCATAATTGTTTGCATCAGCTTCACTATTGTAGTTGTTTTTAGCGATAAGTCTATCTCTTGCCGCTAAAGCTGCTTGTTCTAATTTATTACTCATGATTATTTTATTTTAGGTTTGTCATTATTATTCATATACTCTATTAAATATTTCATATTTTCCATTTCTTTCTCATATGATTCGTAATATTGTAATCTGTTATCTGCTATTTGGTTAGAGACTTTTGAACGTCTACCTCTAATAGTTTTACTAGATGTTTCGTTATTGGTTAAGTCAGGAATACCATTCTTTTCGTGTGTTTTTTTATGAGCGTTACCGCCTTTGTACTTTCCTTGTCCACCAGTTGTCTCTATGTTTTTCTTTTGCTTATAAATCTTATCTATACCTTCTTGATTTGCACTTGTAAGTTCTTCAAGTTTTTTTTCTTCATCACTTGTAAGTTTACCTTCTTCTTTCTTTTTTTTAAGTCTAGATATTTTAGTGGTTAAACTATTACCATTGTGTTGTTCACCACCTACATTGTATGTGCTATTATAATGGTCTTTATTACTTTCGTTGATATTAGACATTTTATAGATTAGGTTTGTTATTTTCGTTTTTACCTAGCTCATTTGTGATTAGGTTAATTATAGTTTGAACCTCTTCTGGAGATTTAGTTTTTAGTATTTTTATTAATTCAGTAGTTTTGTTATTAAGTAATACATCATTAGTTTTACTTAAGAGTTCTGATGTGTCGTTTCTAGAATCCATTAATTCCTTAACCATTCTTTTCATTTTATCTTTAGAAGATTCTGTAATCTCATCATAGTTTTCTTCATCTTCTGAAGCGATTGTAGTGTCATTAACGTCTAATTCCATTGCTTCTCCACCGTCTACGTATTGATTACCTGGGCGTCCACCATATGGCACACCCATTTCCCCGCCAAGGCCAAATCTAGCTGTAGGGTTTCTAACTTGACTAATGTGTTTATCCATTGTCTTTGATATACCCTTTTTACGACCAGACTTATCAACACCTGTACTTACTTGTGTGTCGGTACTTATTTCGTTATGAGTAATTACCTTGTCACCACCACCTCCAATAATGTCTTCTTCTAGTTCTTTGACTTCACTTGGTTTGTATTTCTTTTGAAAGTTTTCTTTAGTAAATTTCATAAATATCCCTTTTATTATAAATATAACGAAATTTGTTAATATTTATAATAAAAGATATTAACTATGTCATTTAGAACAAAATTAGATTATTCAAGCAATAGACAGATAGTACAAAGAGAAAGAACATCTACTACTTTAAGTGGTACCACGGTCTTTGGTGTACCATTTAGTGGTTTAACCGCTGGCGTAGATTATAGCACTAGTGCTATGACGGAGACTAACTTAGTAGCTATTTACGGTACCTTTTCTGGGAATACATCAACAACTACATTTACTTGGCCAGATGCTAGAATGGCTGTTCTTGATACTTATTTTTCGGCATTAACACCTTCTAATAGTGCTCAAACTCAAGATAGTGGGGCTATATTTGCTTCAAATCAAACTACAACAATAGATGGTAATCCTGTTGTTTTGTCGTATAGTGGTGTATCTATTGACGAACTTGGAGTTAGTGCTATTACTGAAACTAGTTCTGGGGTGTATACTGGGGTAACTTCAATAGATATAGGTCAATTTAACGTTTACAGTGCTAGTTCTTTAGATTATAAAGGTAGGGCGATATGGATTGATTGCCCTGAAATAACTAGAACTAAAAAACTTATAGTTACGGCTGATGCTACCTTTTCAAATATTGGGTCTAATGCTTCTGCTGGTGCGTTACATTATGACACTAACGGTGTATTAACTAAGACGGTCTCTGACGCTAGGATGAAGTCTAACATAGTTACAATAGAAGGTGCTTTAAATAAGATTAAGAACTTGAGGGGTGTTACTTATAATTGGATTAGTAGTCCTGATGGTGACACTAGGATTGGGTTTATAGCCCAAGAAGTTAAAGAGGTTGTTCCAGAGTTAGCGTTTATTAACGAAAGTACAGAGGATAAGATAATGGGTGTGCATTATCAAGATGTAACAGCATTATTAGTAGAGGCGGTTAAAGAATTATCTATAAGTGGTGGTTCAGTCTTTAACAGAGAAGAGGTTATTATTAATAGTCAAACTGTAGCTTCAGAAGATAATAATATAGAATTAAACTATAACGGTACAAAAGATTCTGCTTTAAATGGTGGTATTTTCGTAAATAAGGGTATTGATATTGATACTAATTCAGAATTTATGATAAATTCTGATGGTGATTGGGTCACAAATAACTATATAAAACCATTTGGATTGTCCATACCAGAATATACACCAACATCTACTTTAGATATTAGGGGAGAGCTTGGTGAGGTGGTTAGGGATGATGACTATATTTATATTAAAACAAGTAGTGGTTGGAAGAGGTCTAACTTAGAAGCATTTTAATTATGGGTAATTTAAAAAATTTTAACTTTAATAAGGTAGATGCATTTTTAAGTAGCTATCAATATTATGACTATTATTTAGCTATGGATGGGTATGTGTTTCCATCAAGTTCTGGTTCGGTTAGTGGTGATTGTTTTGTCGTGAATTACGACTTTAACAATTCAAATATATATTCAACAGGTACAACATCTGCAGATACAATATACAGTCTTACGACCTGGACTGGTGCAACTAATAGTGGATATACTTTTAACACGTTTGGCCTTACTGGGATTGATAATGGGCATATAACGTATGATAAGACTAGTGGTGACACAAGTAATGTTTCTTTATTAAACGCATTAACAGGAAGTACTGTGGTTATACCTTCAGGAGATACTAGGTTAATACTTAATAGTGTTACAGGTATGACTGGAGCTTATGAATATCCAATAGATATATTGTCAGGAACTACTGGAGCTTACGCTAAATTATGTGGTGGGTTTTATCAAGGATATTATAAGTTAGATGGGTATGGTTATAAAGTTCTTCCAGAAAGAGTAGAGAAAGGTTGGGTTTCTGATTTTTGGCTTAAAAAATCTGACTTGAATTGTTCTGGGTATACTGGAACAACACTTAACGACACTTACCCAGAAAATAAAGGTTTCTTTTTTTACATGGGAGCTAGAGCAGAGAATAAATTCTGGAATATATTTGAAGGAATTAATACTGGGTGTACTAGTGGTTGTACTTCTTCTAGCGCCTGCACAGGGACTGTAACGACTAATTGTACAATACCTAAAGAGACTGAAATAGCTATTAGTGGTGACAGGGGTTACCCTATTAGGCTTAGCCCTCCACCCCTTAAAATAACAGATGTGAGTAATCAATTTCTATTATATGGTAGGGCTGGTAATAATGGTAGTAAATGTGGTACATGTGGTTCTGTTGATAACAAACTTGGGACAATGACTGTTTGTGACACTGCTACGACTATAACTGTAACTGGATATACCACTGAGGTGACTAACACTCAAAACCCATTTCTTATATATGGTAGAGCTAGTAAGAGAGGTCATTGTGGTACTTGTGGCTCTTCAAGTGGATTTGGTGATGAGACTGTGTGTTCGTTTAGTGGGTTTACTTCCCCTTTAGATGAATTAGATAAAAATGCCGACATAATAGATAATGCCATTGGTTTTAGAATAAAAGATGATGGTAGTATTGGTTATAGGAGTCTTAAGCTTACTGGCTCTTGTGTTAATAACGTGTATGTGAGTGGTGTGACGGTAGAAGAATCATATTCTGCTAGTGGTATGGTGTTGGACAACCAATGGAGTTTTGTTTCTATTAGATTCTCATTAGATGAATCTATTCCTGAAAATAAACTATTATGCGCTAAGCGTAGAAAAGGAAAACTTATGTTTTATGTTGATGGTAAGTTAAAACATACAGTATATAGTGTTGATGAGTTTATAGGTAAAAGATTAAACGAATATAAAGATAAACAATTAGGCGTACCTTTTAATATTAGTGTTGGTGGTGGAAGTCAAGGTTTAATTGAAACCATGACCTTTGATGGTCAAGACCCAGGTGACTTAGGTCTTAATATAGAGAAGAATTTTGCAGGTACCTTTATTGGTGATATATCACAATTCAAATTGTATATATGCGATTTAGACTGGGGTGAAATAAATAATAATTATGACGCTGATAAGAATAGGTATATTTAAATGTAAAATAAATTACGTTTATTTACCAACTATCTAATTTACGGTATATTTATTAAATAAATGATAGTCCTAATTTAATTGGGCTATTGTAATAAAAAAAAGAAATAGATGGCTAATAATAGATTAATTTTAAGAACACTTAATAGTCCGTGGATAGTTCCAGCACCAGACCTTACTAAAGGTTCAGTATTGACACATTCTGAGGTAGATAATAACTTTATTTATCTTAAGGGTGAGGATATTTATAGTGTTGATTCTTCACCTAGTATTATTAAACTTAATAAGGTAAATGGTTCTTCACTTACAATAAGTCTTAGTGCTTCAACAAACACCTATACTAGTGGTACTACCATTGTGGGTAACACAATATACTTCGATAGAAACGATTCACTTTCAGCTTACACAGCTGACTTGACTAGTGTTCTTAGTGGTGTTACACTTACCGATGGTAATGGTACGACTGCAAGTGGTAATTCTGTTGGTTTAGGTGGTGCCCTTACTTCTAATGCGGTAATTAGTGGTGGTGGTAAAAATTTAGAATTAGGAACAAGTACTAACTTGCTGAATGATATTAAAATAAATAGTACAACTGGTTCTGAAACTTATTCTGGAGGTAGTTTAACTAATATAGCGTCAAATACACCAACTAGTTTTGATAGAAAGGTTACTGACGGTGACGCTGTTACTCTTTTTGAAGCTTATTCTAATAGTTTAGATTTAAAAGCTACAAAACCTACACTTAGTGGAGAAAGTAGGGTGTACATAAACCCGACACAAGTTGAAATAACTCAAACTAATACTTCTACAACTAAGGGTGGTAGGTTACAGATTACACCTAATAATAGTATTTACACATATACTAACGGTACAGGTATAACTAGTGGCTTGCTTATGAGTTCATCTTCTGTTAATTTAAGTATTAATGAAACAGGGGGTGGTAATTCTGGTTTAATATTAAAACCTGAAGAATCTCTAGTTTTTACTGATAACGCTAGTTTAAAGTTAACACCTAGTGCTACTACGTTTACAGACGGTAGAGTAACTACTAAGGGTATCGAATACGCTGCGGACTATTCAACTGGGTGGACTGCTAATTCATTAGTTACTAAGGGTTATGTAGATAGCGGTAGCACAATGCCAGCGTATAGTTTTAAAGCAAATATAACCTCTGGAGTGGCAGCCCCAACAGATGTAGCGTATGGGGATTTGACAAATACATTACCAGATAGTGCAGATGGAATTATAGGTTTTGATACAGCAACAAATGCAATTGTAAGGTTTCCAGCAAGTAAGTTATTAAATGTCCAATTTGCTGGAACTACTACTTCTGGTTCAGCTGGAATTTCAGTTGATTCAATGCAGTTGTGGTACGCTAGTGCTTTATCTCAAAATATAATATTTGGTGTACCAGGTGGTACTCCAACAGAAAGTCAACAATTAAGAATAAGGTTAAAAGATAATGGAACAGCAAGAACGATAACTTGGAACGCAATTTTTACAGCAAATGCAAACATACCTTTACCAACAACAACAGTAGTAGGAGAAACTTTATTTTTAACATTTGTTTTTAACGCAGTTGTTTCAAAATGGCAATTAATTCAATCAACACAATCAGGCGGTGGAAGTGGTAACACCATTTATTCAGCAAATGGAACATTGACAAGTAATAGAATAATAGATATGTCCTCTTATGGTTTGTCTTTTGATGGTAATAATTCTGGTACAATAACTACTAACTTCAGTGGAAGAACTGCATTCATTTCAAATAGAACTACGGGAGAAGCAAATATATTGGAAATTCAAGATAATTCAAATAATAGAATATTTGAAGTTAGACAAAATAATAGTGTTCATCTTAATGCACAAGGAACTGGAGATGTAGTGATAGGAGCAGATGCACAAATAGGTACTGAAAAAATATCCTTACAAGGAAATACTCTTATTAAAGGTTCTAACAATTCGGCAGCAACAAGTGGATTTAAGTTTATTGATTCAAATGATGATTCTAAATGGGATTTTAGAAATAACGGAGATGTTGTTGTAGGGCAAGATATTAAATTTATTGGAGATTCTGCATCGGTAAGTAATTTAAAATTATACAGACCAGCAAATGTAGTTAATTACGGGGCAGGTTTTGATGTAGACTTAAGCAACTCAGCCAGCGCACAAAAAAACTACGGTAGGTTTGGTGCTCAAATTGTAACTAATACAAGTGGTTCAGAATATGGAAAATCGTATGTTGCTGCTGCAAAAAACGGAACGACTACAATTATTGCAGAATTTGATTCTGCTAATGGTTTATCTGTATTAGAAGGGGGTGCTAATAGTATATCTACAAGTACAGTTCCAAGTTTTACTGCAAAAAGTGATGGAGCAACGGATGGATACATTCAATTAAATTGCACTGCAAATACACACGGCATAAAACTTAAATCACCACCACATTCTGCAACTGCAAGTTATACTTTAACATTTCCAGACGATGCTGGTTCTAATGGGCAAGTTTTACAAACAGATGGTTCTGGGAATCTTTCTTGGGGCACAGGTGGTGGCACATCTACTTTAAATAACGGAGATATATTTGTAGGTAATGCATCTAACGTAGCAACTTCGGTTGGAATGACTGGTGATACTACAATAAGCAATACTGGAGTAGTTACTATTGGAAGTGATAAAGTTACTTATGATAAAATGCAAGACGTTACTACTAAGTCAGTATTAGGTAATTCAACTGGAGCTGGAACAATTGCAGAAATTCCAATAATAGAACATTACTTACCAGCAGGAAACGCAAATATAGCTTTATTGAATTTAACTACTAACTGGGATGTAAATGGAAACTATACAGGAGGTACTGCAATAACATTAACATATCAAGGACAATCACACTATAATAGTGACTATTGGTTTACAGCGGTAGCTGATAATACTTGGATTAGATTAATTAGAGGATAATATTATGAGGATAATATTAAATAACGGAAAATATGTAAACAAGGTAGCTAGTACTGCTCTAAGTTTATTATTATTAGATAGTTTAAGCAATTCGGCAGGCGCATTTAGTTTAAGAAAATTAAATTCATCTTATAGTGGAAATGCTATACAAGTTCGGAGAAGCTCCGATAATACTACTCAAGACATTGGTTTTGTTAACAATCAATTAGACACAGCTAGTTTAAACACTTTCTGCAGTGGCACAAATGGATTCATATCTATATGGTATAATCAAAGTGACGCAAGCAATAACGCTATTCAAACAACTGCCGCCAACCAACCTAAAATATATGATTCATCAACAGGGGTTGAATTAGAAAATGGTAAACCAACAATAAAGTTTATTAAAACAAATTCTAATTGGTTAGAAGTTACTGATACGTCTTTCGGACATATTCAAGACGCAATAAGTAATTTTTCGGTTGTTAAATTGGATAGCGCTTCAACGTTTTTTCCTACTGTCTTTTCAAAATCATATTTAGAAAACGGGGCTGTAGTTGTAAATACGGACAATCCTACAAGGAATTTAAAACTTTTCTTTGATACTGAGAGTCTTCTTTCTTCTCACGACATTTCAAACACACACACTTTAATTTCTAACTTTGTTAATTCAGGAACTAATGGAGTGCAAATTTATGCAAATTCTATATTAAAAGCTCAAAAAACCACAAGCCCAAATTTAACAGGAACAAACTCTTATAAATTTTCTATTGGTAGGAATAATAAAGATAACAGCTATTATTGGAATGGTGCTATACAAGAAATAATCTTATTTAGTTCTAACCAAACATCAAATAAAACAACAATAGAAGATAATATAAATACATATTATTCAATTTACGGATTACTATTAGATGATTTAAGTGATTCAACTGGTGGTTTTAGTTTAAGAAAATTAAAATCATCTTATAGTGGAAAGGCTATACAAGTAAGACGAGCATCCGATAATACTACACAAGATATAGGATTTGTTAATAATCAATTAGATACAGCAACTTTAAATTCTTTTTGTAGTGGTACGGATGGGTTTGTTACTATCTGGTACAATCAGTCAGATACAAGCAATAACGCCATTCAAACAACTGCTGCCAATCAACCTAAAATTTATGATTCATCTACGGGAGTTGAATTAGAAAACGGTAAACCAGCTATAAACTTTATTCTTGCAAATGATAATTGGTTAGAAGTTACTGATACGTCTTTTGGAAATGTTGGTGATGTTATTAGTAATTTTACTGTAACTAAATTAACAAGCGGTACCTATCCAACTATTATGGGTAAGGGTATTTTCGGAGATGGTAATCATCAATTCTTTAGGTATCCGAATTCATATTATTATTCTACCCGAATAGACTCTTACCTTTATTATACAGGATACGATAATTTAGGTTCTCAATTGGTTTTATCAAATATAAATTTAGTGGGTACTGATGGTGTAAAAGTTTATGCAAATAGTAATATCATAGCCACTAGAACGACTACTTCTAATTTATCAGGTACGAATACAGATAAATTTTACATTGGAAAAAATTCAGCGGGAAGTTCCAATAATTGGAATGGTACAATACAAGAAATAATCTTATTTAGTAATGACCAAACATCAAATAGGACAACAATTGAAACAGATATAAATACAAATTATTCAATATACTAATATGGAAGGATATATATACAACACAGAACAAGAAGCAATAGATGCTAGAAAACTAGCAGCTGACTACAAAGGATTACCAGTTAATCCAAGTGATATTACTATTTATTGGGTAAATTATCAATTCTCAGAACCTGATAATTTTTATTATATCCAATATGTTGAAGATTTAGAAAATGTATTGGATAACCCAGTTGAGATAGTATTAACAATAAGCGATATAGAAAACAATTAAGATATGAGTGCTACACCAAACGTAAATGTATTAAAAATAACAGGAATTAACGCTATTAGCGGTAAGACATCTTTAAATAATAACGACATAATTTTAATTGAAGATAGTGAGGCTAGTAACGCTAAGAAAAAAGCTACAATATCTAATATTAAGACAGCGGTAGCTTCTGTTGGAACACCAGGGGTTGCACAGTCAATACACAGTTTTGAGCTAGCTAACACTACCGCTCAGGCTACTGTGGCTAACCAAATGTTTTCAGTAAAAATAATACCTACAGTATTACGAGAGGTTACCCAAATGAGCTTTTTTGTTATTCTTGCTGCTACTCAAAATGTTACACTTAGTATTCACGATAGTTCAGGTACTCTTCTAACTGGCGCTTATGGTTCCACAGATGCTAGTGTACTAGGTGTGAGAACAATAACTTTAAATAGCTCAGCTACTTTACTGGCAAATAATGAGTATTATTTTTCAATATGGGCGGCATCAGGGGCAGCTTCCGCTAATTTTGCCTCTAAACCACTTTATTCAAACGCTGGTTTAGGTAGGGAAAACCAATCATACGCTAGCGCAACACCGCCTAACACATTAGCCACTGGGTCAACAAATAAATGTTTTTGGATTAACGCATTTTAGTATAAAAAAAATATAACTTTAGTAAAAAATTAAATATTTATAATTATGAACGCAAATATATACGAGTACGGGACAGACCCAGAGACAGGTCTTAAAAGAAGATTAATAAGAGACACTGCTGTCACGCAAGAAGAAATGGATTCAAATACAAAACCTAAAGCAGTTGTACATTTAAGATTACAGACTTATGTTGAAAACGAAGGTGTTCTAACTGTAGTTACAGATGTGACAGCGGGGTACGAAGTTGTTAAGGGTGAAAATTCTTATAATGTAGACGGTGAGACATTACCAAAGTATATTATTAACCCAACAACTGGTGAAAAAACTTTAGATATTGACCCAGAAACTGGTGAACCTTTCGCAAGAGACAACGGTTATGAAAATACTATAATATTATCTAAGTGTCCAATACCTTTTGATGGTGTGTTAGATAATAGTATTAAAGAATATTATAAAATTTTAGATTAAGATATAATTAATCGTTTATAACGCTATTTAGCACACACATATAATATAAGATATGAATTTTAATATTAATAAAAATGCAACGTTACCCATTCTAAATATGGAATTGATTAAGGATGGTAGATACACGTATAGAGAGTTTAATGATAAGGTTCAAAACGCTAATATATATTTTACTATGTCTAATGTAGATACAGGTGTTAGTGTTGTTAGTAAAAAGAAAGCAAAACTTACGATTAAAACTCAATATGATGGTTGTAAGGATGAAGAATATTATTTAACATATCAATTCACAAAAAAAGAAACTTCAAAACCAGGTACTTACGTAGCTAATTTCACATTAGAATTTCTTGACGGCACTGGTACTATTATAGTTCCTATTAGGGAAGAGTTATATGTTCAGGTTCTTGACGGTTCAATAAAAAGATAACCCGATAGTTGCATTTTTAAAATATTATACGTAAATTTGTTAAGCAATTTGCAAATTGCTTAATACCTTTATTTTCACTAGTTTACTTGACAAGTTCGTTTAATAGTAGTACTTTTGTTTCAAAATATATAACTATGGCGAAAGAAAAGGTTGGTTTTGAGGAAATAGAAAAATTCTTAGTAGGTAAAGACCCGCAAAAATATATTGTAGCTATCGAAGCGTCTTATTACGAAAATTTCGTATCATTAATAATCAATGACCCAAATAAGGGTAAATATATAGAAAAACATACGTTAAAACCATTCATGTGGCTTAAGCATGATGTGGTTGATTTACTCTATGGTGGTAGTAAACCTCAAATAAAAAAGGCCATGAGGGAACTCAAGGTTAAGATAAAGGGTTTACGTATCGATGATGGTGAGGGTAATATCCCACCTAGGTTAGAGAATGGTTATAAGTACATAGCAACATGTGATGGTTCTTATGGTGATTTGATTAATTTTTTTAAAAATGGTGGTTGTGACGTCTTTAGTGGTGATAGGATAAACCCAGCTGATGAAGACGACCTTAGAACCTTCAAGAGCCTTTTTGTTAGGTTTTCACCAGATGAACAATTTCTTATTCAAACAGGAAAAAGGTTGTTTAAAGGTATGGAGGATTATAACGATGTTCATAGGTTTCAATTTGACCTTGAAACACATGGTTTAGACCCTGTTTTAGACCCTATCTTTCAAATAGGTATGAAAGATAATAGAGGGTTTGAATTAATCTTAGAAACTAAGGGTGACACGCCAAAAGAAAGGAGGGATTCGGAAAAAAATAATATAAGTAAATTTTTTGAAACTATTAGTCAAATATGTCCAGATATTATTACAGGATATAACTCAGAAAATTTTGATTGGCCATACTTTAGGGGGAGGTGTACTAGACTTGGTTTAGATATTACTTCGGTAGCTAAAACTCTTGACCCTAAAAAGAAGATTAGATGGAAAGAATCTGTGATTAAATTAGGTGGTGAACAGGAGAATTATGAACAAACAAATATGTGGGGTTTTAATATCCTTGATATTTCTCATGCTGTCCGTAGGGCTCAAGCGATTAATTCAGATATAAAAAAATGGAATCTTAAATATATTACAGAATATTCAGGTGTCGCTAAAAAAAATAGGGTATATGTACCTGGTGATAAGTTACACACTACGTGGGCTGACGATGCTCCTTATGGGTTTAACGATACAGATGGTACTTGGTATAGGAATGAAAAAGAAGAGCCTTTAAAAGAAGGTTATGTGAGTGTTAAGGGTGATTATATTGTTCAGAGGTATTTACTTGATGACCTTTGGGAGACAGAGCAAGTTGATGGTATTTATAATCAAGCTGCATACCTTATTGCTAAATTACTTCCGACATCATATATGAGAAGTTCTACAATGGGAACTGCTGGTCAATGGAAATTGATTATGGGTGCGTGGTCTTATGAAAATGAGTTAGGTGTTCCAGATACCACACCTAAGAGAGCTTTCGTTGGTGGGTTGTCTAGGTTACTTGAGGTGGGGTTTGCTAAGAATGTAGCTAAGTTAGATTTTGCTGCGTTATATCCTAAGATACAATTAACATGGGTTATATTTCCTTCATTAGATATATCTGGTGTTATGGAAGGTCTTTTGACTTATGTTGTTGATAAAAGGGATGAGTTTAAATTCCTTACTAGCACACATAAGGGAGAGTCTAAAAGACTTCAAGGTATATTAGACGAACATAAAGATAGTATTAGTAAAGATAGAGTTGATAAGGCTAAGTTAATGATTATTAACGAGAAAAAAATTGGTTCTGATTACGATAAAAAACAATTACCACTTAAGATTCTTGCTAATTCATTCTTTGGTGCTTATGGTGCTCCTTACATTTTTAATTGGGGTGATTCGGACTGCGCTGAAGAGACAACGTGTAGAGGTAGGCAGTCTCTAAGGCTTATGGTTAGACATTTTACTGAGAAGTATAATTTTAGAGCGCTTGTAATGGATACTGATGGTGCTAACTTCGCTATGCCTGATGATATAGATAGTATTAAGTATGTTTGTACCGCTAAACATTGGAAGACAAAGTCTTATGGTGAGGGGGTTGAATTGAGTGGTCTTGATGCTGTTATTGCTGAATTCAATGAAGAATTCATGATTGGTAGGATGGGACTTGACGTGGATGATGTGTGTGAGTCAACGATTAACTTTGCTAGAAAGAATTATGCTAATCTTATAGATGGTAAGGTTAAATTAGTAGGTAACAGTATTAAATCTAAAGCTATGCCTATTTATATTGAAGAGTTTATTAATGAAGGTATTAGATTGTTATTACATGGTAAAGGTCATGAATTTATTGAATTATACCATAAACATGTTGATGATATCTATAATTATAGGGTTCCTGTGGCTAAAATTGCTTCTAAGTCTAAGGTTAAGATGACTAGGAGTAATTATAAGAATGTATATTGCAAGGCTAAAAATAAAGCTGGTAGGGCTAAGGCCAGGAGGGCGCATATGGAACTTATTGAAGTTCATGATTTAAATGTAAATCTTGGTGATGTGATTTATTATGTAAACACTGGTACTGCTAAATCACATAGTGATATAAAAACGGTTAAGGATAAAAATAATGGTACGTCTGAAATATTATTTAATTGCAAGCTAATACCAGTTGATGAAATAGAGAGAAACCCTAATTATACTACTGATGAATACAATATACCTAAATATTTAGAAAATTTTAATAAAAGGGTTAAGCCATTATTGGTATGTTTTGACACTGAGATTAGAGATTTAATTATTGTTGATGTTTATAAGGATAAAAAAACCAAAGTAATTAAATTAAAAGATAAGAATTTATTTACTAAGAGTCAGTGTAAATTGATAGCAGGTAAACCCTTTAAGTCAACTGACCAGGATACTTATGAAGACTTAATGAAAATGGAAGATAAGGAAATTAGATTTTGGGATGACGTTGACAAGTTACCTAATAATATGGAGCAAGAAGAATGGGATGCCGTTAGGGTTGATTATATTGCACGTATGAAGGTAATTAGATATGAAGGTATTAAGACTCAAGTTCAAATACTTACCAATATCTTTGAAAGGTTGGAGATTGAAACTTTTAATGATATTAGAGCTGGTGGGGTATTACCTAAGCAAATTCTCGATTTTGCTAAGATAATTGATGATGAGGAGGGTGTTTATTATTTTTACTCTAAAAAGTGGGACTCTAATTTACTTTTATTTTCTGATATATTTAAATATGAAAAATCTGCCAACGAAAGAGACAAGTACTATAAGTCGCTAACTACTGAAGATATTAATGATAATGATAAATACGATATGTGGTTAGAAGATGTTAATAATAAAGAAAGTGAAATGGAAAAAATTGATAATGATATTAAGTTATTGAAGGATGATGGTTGGATTGAGGTTCTTGATGGTTATTGGGTTGAGGAATATATAGTTAAGGAAGGTAAAGTTGACTACTATAAAGTTTGTACGACTAAAGAAAGAGCCGTTGCTAGTATTAAAGGTCGTATTACAGACCTAGAGACAATTAAAAATCAAAACCCAGATGATTTAATAATTAAACCATAAAAAAAGGGAGCATCGCTCCCTTTGTTATTTTATATAGAACCCTAATGGTCTGTATTTTAATGATTTATTTAGAAATTCAGCTTCATTAGCACCTCTTTCTAATTGCTTAGTAGATGAAAGTCTTTCTAGTCTAACGTCAAGTCTTTCAAGAATGGCTTTCTTTTCTTCGTTACCTTCTGAAAGTAATGTGTCAAAATCCATAGTTCTTTCTGCTTCAGGTGGTCCTACGATACCTCCGAATTTACCTCTAGTTCTACCAAGAGTCCTCTTAGCTTCAGCTATAAATAATTGCCTTATTAAAACTTTTGTTGGTTCATTGAATTTAGAAAAATCCAATTTAGCTAACGGAACTTCGTTAGGCATTTTAATAATATCACTATTTTGGTCTCTACAATCTTCAACATCACCACCAGTTGTGTCATAGTAGTGGTACCACACTTGACACCCACCCATACTGACTGAACTACCAGCACCGCCGATACCATGACCAAAGCTCATTTTAGAACCTGGAACACTAAGTAAGTGAAGAATTCTTGTTCCTTCTGGACCCGCAGTCATTTTATACACTAACTCACTTCTAAGAAGTCTATTTTTTAAGTTTAAATCTGCTGCCGTTAAAAGTATATCATACGCTGGGGATATATAATATCCTCCGTTACCACCCATTCCCATTCCAGAGCCACCGCCCCCGCTACCTACTTGTCCAAATCCACCAGCAAAACCGTAGTCTATACCTGCGTAGTTAGCAAATAATGCCATTTGTGTTGTTGGAGGTGTAATCCATAATACTTCGTTGACTTCTCTACCTGCTGGTATTTGGTAACTTTGTCTACCTGCTTCAATATTAATAAAGTCTTTTTTTAATTCCCATGGACCTCTAGTTTGAAGCCCTACTTGTTTTGAGTAGGCGTATGTATATTGTGTCATGAAGTCGAAATCTCTAACACTGAGTGCGAATGCCATGTCAGTTGTATCTATACTCTTACCGAGTAATGATTGCCATTGATGTTCTATAAGCCATTCACCTATATATTGTGAATAATCTTCAATAGCTATACCCAGAAGAGTACATAACATATCGTCTGTAAGTTCTACCTGTCTAAGCGGAGCACCTACAGAAACTCTAAATTGTTCATAAATTCTAGCTTTATCTTCTTTACTAACGCTCATAATATCTATTTATTAATAAATATCTAAGAATTAGGTAATCTTAGTCATTAAGAAATTTCTTTGTTAGTTTAAAAGCTTCATCAATACTCTTGAAGCTAATTTCTGGAGATAATATTGTCTTATTGACCAATACTATAGGTACACTGTCGGTCTTACCTATTTCCATTATTTTTTCGAATTCTGCTTTATTGTCTTTGTTTTCAATGTCAACATAGGTGAAATTTATATTATTTTTTTCGTAATGTTCTTTTAATTCTTGACAATATGGACATTCTTCATACCCGTATAATTTAACTCTTTTCATAATCGTTTAATATTTCTTCAAGCATTAATTCAATTGCAGCTTCTTCGTCAATTGATTTTTCACCCATTATTATATCAATATTTTTTTTCTTTCTATGAAGTGTTTGCCACATCATTATAGATACTGTATCCTCGAATAATTGATAGTATACTGTTACGTTGTTTTTTTGACCTAACCTATATGCTCTATCTTCAGCTTGTGCGTTATTTCCTGGGACCCAGTCAAATGAATTGAATACTACATAAGTTGCTTTAGTTAAGGTAATTCCAACACCAGCTGACATAATATTACCGATAAATACCTCAGCTTTGTCGTTAATTTGAAACTTGTCAATGGACTTTTGTTTGTCTTTGTCGGACATATCGCCAAAATGAAAAACACATCTATTTCCAAAGTGACTTACAAGCGTCTGTAACTCTTCAGTATAATTAGTAAAGATTATAGCCTTGTTGCCTTGCTCTATTATATCTTCTACTAGTTCAATAGTGTGAGGTATTGATTGCATTGCGATATATTTTCTAAGAAGACCTAATTCAACAAGTGCTCTGTCTGGTTCTCCGCTTTTTTTCTTTCTTTTTCTTTCAATAAGGTATTCTTCCCAAAGGTCTTCGTATTCAGTCCGTTGTTTAGGTGTTAACTTACGATATGCTGGTATGATAGTTTTTTCTGGCATATCACCAATTTCCGACTTAAGTCTTCTTAAGTATACATTTTTAGTCTTAATGAATAATTCTTCTAAATTAGAAGCTCCGTTAGTTAGCCATATTTTCTTTTTATAACCATTCTTAAGCGTTGTTGTTATCTGCCTACCTTCGCAGTACCTTATTACGTAATGTTTCCAATTATCAGCTACGGGAGACCCTATGATTTTTAATAAGTTATAATAATCCATTGGTCTATTAGCTACTGGGGTACCTGTGAGTAGCCATACTTTTTTCTTACTATAATTAGTACATAGGTCTTTCATTATACTACCTCGATTACTTTTATGATTCTTTAGTTTATGACCTTCGTCAATAATAACTAAGTCAAAGCCAGCTTTAGCTAAGTGTTGATTATCCCAGCAAATATCTTCTTCTTTTATTTTTTCACCTGGTACTATGTGAAAGTTTTTAAGTATGTCAAAGTTGATAATAGTGAATTTAGCTTTGTCGTCCCATTTTTTACCAGAAATAATGGTTGTATCGTCACAACCGAAATAACTTATTTCTCTTTGCCAGTTAATCTTAACTGCTGTTGGACATACAATAAGTATCTTTTTAGCCCCAGATTCAAGAGCGGCAATAACTGATTGGATAGTTTTTCCTGCACCCATGTCATCAGCTAGTAAGCATCCGTCTCTACCTAATAGGAATTTAATACCTGTTTTTTGTATATCATATAGTTTTCTACCTACAGTTCCGTCGGGTAGTACCATAGTGTCTATACTTTCGTAGTGTTCAAAATCAACATTAATTTCTTTTTCTTCAAATAAAAAGTCATCAAGTAGTTGTGTTTTAGGTATAAAGTACATTTGACTCTTTTCTTGATTTCTTTTTAATTTACCGTAAATATGAAAAGTTTTATTATTGTCAGCTAGTAAAAATTCTATAAGAATTCTTTCGGGTACAAATGAAAGTCCTTCAGAAATTTTTAACTCATTACCTAAGTATTCAGTGATGCCAACAACTTTATTAATAACTTTAGGTTCGAAGTTGTGGTTGTTTAATATATAATTAGACTGCGTAGTAGTTAATACTAGTTTAGCGTTTTTATCTAATTTTCGTCTAAGTTTTTTTAAATACGGGTTCTTACCTTTATAAGCCTCTAGGACTGTAATTGCGCCTCTACCTTTTATGTCTTCTAAATCAATCAAATTTTTAAAATTAGTTAAAACCTTTATATGCTTTAATATAGTGTATTTTTAATAAAAAATCAAGTCTTTTTAGATTATTACTTATTTCTAAATATTTATCTATAAACACATGGCTACACCTAGAAAAATACCAATCAATCGTATTAATAAGTTTTTCTCAAATGAAGACTATGACCTTGAGATTTCAATGGGTCGAGAAGCTATTGAAGGTGATGGTAATTTTGTTGTTATTCTTTACAGAGTTGATAGGGAGAATACCTCTTCAGATGATTTGTATGGTGAAGCGCCTAAAGATGGTGTTAGGTTCTTTCCACCAGTTGAATTGAGAGTGATACCTACGCTGGAAGAGGCTGAAAATAAAGCTTATAATTCTAGTTCTGGTGGACTTAGGTATATTCAAGATGGTAATTTATCTTTTGGAATATATGAATCACAGCTAGCTGAACTAGATGTTCAGTTAAGTTTTGGTGATTATATCGGTTACCCTGTTAGTGTTACTGATGTTAGATATTTCTCTGTTACTAATGACGGAGTAAAGAATTATGATAATAAGCACACTATTATGGGTTATAAGGGTGCATATAGGACAGTTAAGTGCTCTTCGGTTGATGAGAATGAGTTCCGTGGACTTTAAAAAAAAATATATAAAATATGGGACTCCCAAAAGGATTTAGAAAAAATATTAAAATAGTAAGACCTAAAGAAGGTGTTGCTAGGAGAGAGGAACTTATTGAAGATTTCACTAAAAAGGGTACGTTTTTACCTAGAGGTGTCTCTTATGAGGATATGGATAAGTCTTTTATTGAATTTGCAGATAAGGATTTAGAGTTGTCGGTGGATGGGGAAAAGATTCCTGTTATATTTTTAACACTTCAAAGATGGTCTGAATTTAGTAAGACTTGGCAACATTCTGATAAATATAAAAATATTAAAATGCCTTTTATCACGATAGTTAGGCAGCCAAACCCGCAAGTAGGTAATAATCAAGCTGGATTGTTTAATATTCCAGGAAGAAATAATTATACATATTATAAGGTTCCCACTTTTGAAGGTGGTAGAAAGGGTGTTGATGTATATAAGGTACCTCAACCAACTTCGGTAGATATTAATTATGAGATTAGGATTTTTTCTAATAAGATGAGGGATTTGAATAAATTTAATACTAAGGTTCTTAAGGCTTTTAACTCAATTCAATTTTATATACGAATAAAAGGTCATCCTATGCCACTAATATTAAATAGTGTTGGGGATGAAAGTAATATTGACGACTTTGAAAATAGGAGGTTTTATGTCCAACCATTTGAAATAGTTCTTCAAGGGTTTATTATAGATGAAGATGATTTTGAAGTAATACCTGCGATTAATAGAGCTTTAGTTATGAGTGAAATTATGGGGACACCAGTTAGTCCAAGATTCACACTTAGTACGAATACTACCAAGGGTACATTTTCATACAATGTTGTATTTAAACAACGTTCTGAAGACTCTTTTAATTATAAGGCTGAATACAGTTCAAAATATACTGACATAATTAATATTAGTGGTACTAATAATATTGTAATAAAAGTTAATAGTGTTGAAGTTTTTAACGGTATAGACTTTAAAAATTCATTTGTTGTTAGTGCTGGTGACAATATAAGTATAAGTATAGATAGAAATACATATACTTTGTCTAAATTTACATTAATAGGTAATATAATATAATATAAAAAGATATGTCAAAAATAACGATAGCAAATGTAAATAAAACAGATGTAACCACACCGAGTGGTGGTACGGTTACTTTGTTTTCTGATAAATCTAATAGTA
>Ga0208814_1000172_pt1 | contig 47576 bp, 44 predicted proteins | sample MalvirAntarct_55_FD_184253 | JGI IMG/M metagenome (GOLD analysis project Ga0208814, IMG submission 184253) | Marine viral communities from the Global Malaspina Expedition - Malaspina viral metaG Antarct_55 (SPAdes) (version 2) | ecosystem: Environmental > Aquatic > Marine > Oceanic | place... | reverse complement strand
TATGACGCCCGACATGGTAGAGATTGGTCTGATGATGCAGCACAAGCCCGTTGGTGAGCCAGTGTTTCAGTCGCCCAAAGGCCCGTGGAAGGACGCCAACTGCGCCAGCGGCCAACTCAATCCAGAGCTTCACAAAGCATGCAAAGCCCTTGGCTTTCCACATGAGGGTGAGGAAGCGATCAGGGTCCACGACCTCCGACATACATTCGCCTACCTGACGGCTAGTGCTGGTGCTGATTTGGGGGACTTGCAATATCTGATGGGCCACTCAGATATCTCAATGACCATGCGATATAGAGGTTTCATACAGAGTAGAGCAAGAACTTATGTCTCTAATATGATGGGCAAATCGGCAGGTGATTGACTTGTCAATTTACGAGAATAACTTAACGATACTAAAGACTTACGCCAGATGCACGACCGATGTACGACCGATGTTTCTGACAAGATACTGACAAGCGAGCTAAAAACTAATTGTTAAGCCGTTGTTATGTAACAAAAACTTTATTTATAGTGGTGCCCAGAAGAGGCACCACTCAGCAGTCTGAGAGACACCTAGCTGCAATAAGTTATTGTTTACAACGGCTTAACATCACATAAAATAGTCCTACTATGGATTTATTTAGCATGAAATGGCACCATTTTGACAGGCTAGATGTGTTGGAGGCGTTGACGGCACTAATCGGTTGTCTTATATTAGTGACACGATATCAAAAACTTATATCAAAGAGGTAACGGCAAGATGAAGACTAAGAAATTCCTTAAAGGTGACGAGAAGAAAGAGCTTGTAGCATATTTCATGGATGGCTACGCCACCGTAGAGTGCGCCGAAAAGTTCGACGTATGTTACAAGACTGCTCTCGACATAATACGGCCCACTCGCATAGCTCTCCGCAAAAAAGCGGAAGTTGATACCTTCCTAGATGGCATGCCTCGCTTAGTGAAAAAGCCAGAGCCAACTATCGACGCGGTGTATGGCAAGGCAGACAATTGGCCTTCGATGAACACTAAGAATGTTGTCGCCAATAAAAAATATAGCACCACTAACATTCCCATGTCCACAGAGGCCGAAGACTTTATAGTCGGCCTGTCTCTTGTGCATCAGAAAACATGCAAGGAAGTGGTGGACATGGTGATCAAAGTAGCGCGGGAGAAATATGCCACGATCTAAGCGGGACACCGACACGCTGCGGGTTGCACCTGTGATCCGTAGTTTCTTCGACGCGGTACGTGACAGCGGCCAATCATATTCTGTGATAGCTGATGCTGCTGGTGTGTCCCGCGAAACAATAATTCGCTGGCAGTCTTGCGCCAGCCCGAACCTTTCGACGTTCACTGCTGCGTGTAATTCACTTGGCTTTGATGTGGTCTTAACCCCAGCCAGCGGTGGGGCGAATAACACTGGCGGTTAGAGCGACGAACTTTTCTATCGGCAGTTAGTGCTGTCGAAAAAACTCCGCGTCGTGATCTATAAGGGGGGGGCTTACACCTCCCCCTTACTCGCACCTTTGGTCAGAACCATTACTTTCGTTTTCAGCTTATCGTTCTCAGACCTGAGTGTTTTGATTTTTTTCTCCAATTTTTTTTCACGTTCGAGCATGTGCATGAGCATTTGCCGTGAGATCATTGCGCTATGCCATGATCAGTGTCCTCTTGCGATATGCCCTCTCCCAGCATTGCTGCCTCGGCCAACATATCTGCGAGACACAATGCGCCGTCGTGACTTAGGAAATAAGACCCGCTGCCAAGCGTCAGGACCATGTTGCCTGTCGGTGAGAGCATAATCTCTGGTGCAATATGAGAAGCCTCCTTGTCGCTGATCTCCGCGACTAGGACGCTCCCATTTGCCGACACCGTGTATGGTGCGACCTCGGCCATTTAGTATCCTAACTTTTTGCCGCCAGCTTTAGTCGGTTTTGGTTTCTTTTTCACGCTGCATCCTCCTTTACAATTTTTCTTGCCACAAACTTTGCACGCCATAAGTCTTTCCCTTCCCTTGTTATCACCAAGCCTTGCACGACCAGTAACGAGCACCAGTCTTCGGGCCACCGCCGTTCTCGTCGCACTTATGTCTTGCTCGAAAAGACTTGCGACGAGCGGGTATGTCTTTCTTGATCGTCATGTTCTGGTCCCCGAAGCGAACGACCTTAGTCGCGCCACCATCCTTCACGCAGACGGCAGACTTCTTCGCCGCGCTCGGCGTCTTCCAAGGCTTGTTTATTTTCTTGCCTTTGCAAGCACTACTAACTCGACCCTTCGTCATTCGGTTCACCCCTCATTACATCAAATAGTGTAACGATTTCTGCGGAAAATTCTTCCTCGGTTGGTTCGTCGAACTCAGCATCCTCTGTCTCCCAGCCGTACTGGTTGAGGTATCCCTCGTAGATAAAGGCGAAGTCGTGCAAGCGCATAACGACTAAGCTATCCCCCGTCTTCATTCCGTTTCGCCTTTGCACGACGACAGGCATTTCAGGTGTGTCAGATTTATGGATACCAGTCTCGGCCTGTTGCATAGCAGCATAAGGAACAAAGCGTTCCGTGCGCTTGGCCTCAATCCATAAGTCGGGAACGCCAATTAAGTCGGCACGCCCACCACCTGTCATGTATGAACCGCCGCCGGACAGGGGTGCTCGACTAATTTTTCCTGAGCTTCCGAACAGTCGCTTGTCTAACCACTTGGCAAGCTCGCGTTCGTATCCGTCACCTTTTCTTTTCTGCTTACTCAAAATATATTCTCCTAATCTAGTAGCCATTCATCGGGTAATCCTGTGCTTTCTGGAGATTTGCAGTTGATGCAGACGTATTGCCAGCGGGGGCGGGGTTCGTCAGACTTGCACTTGATGCAAGGCCGTTCCCAATTGTCGAGGGTGTCAACCTCTTGCGAAACTATCGCGTATTTCGCACCTTCAAACTCGGCCAGTTCCTCACGTATGAGTATGCGCTTGAGCGTGTCACTGCTAACGTCGAAGCGTCGGGCCATTGCGCGGTAAGAGTAATCGTTGTGCAGCATCCATTCCAACAAGTCGCGCTGCCCCTCCGTAAGTTGGTTGCGAATTGTCATCTTGGGTTCCTCTGCCGCGACTTTGCAAAAGATACCCCCCCCAAGGGGGATATCCTCTTTGGATAGGTCAATAGTGACACAAAGTGGTATTGACGGGGGTCTAGGGGGTGTGTGTATAATAGCGAAGCTCTTGGGTATTAGTTCTAAATGTTCAAAGAGCGATAATTGACTATCGTCATTATCGGTCTGCATTGGAGCAGTTCTACTATTAGAACTAATACACTTCATCACACCCATGACTGCACCTCATACACAGGCAAGTTCAACTTGCGGCTCACGTCCTGTACCGTCATGCCATTGGCGTAATAGTGAGCAGCCTTTTGCTTGACGCTTGCGGTGCTAACCACATACTGCGTACCGTCGAGCAGGCTCTCTGCCCAACCGATATAATGGGTTTCGTGTAGCTCTGTCGTCTGCCTGACTTTGCCGAAACTTATCTGACTGACCATGCGAAGTCGGCTGTCTGGCCGCATGCGCTTTTCGAGGTAGCCGAATGGTGTGTGTGCCGCGCCAGTCATGTCGTACATTTCCAAGTCAGCGTCGAGCAACCCAGCCTTCGCTTTGGCGTCAGACTTCTGGCGGAACACTTGCGTCACCATTACTTGCGTGTCGATATCGGTAAGCTGGGCAGTCGAGCCAGCCTCTCTACCCATACCATTCTCACCTGGCTTATTCCGATGGTGAACCATTACGACTGACGCGCCGTACTTGTTACGGATCGACTTGGCTACGTGATTAACCTTGAACCATTCCGATGCGCTCGCTTCTTCAAGTCCACCGAACGCATTTCTCACGGTGTCGATCACGACAACGTCGGGCTTGATCGCTTCAAGCCATTCACCTAACAGGCCAAACCCCTGCTCAGTTGCAAGGGACATTTCGCCACCATCCTCTGATGATATCAGTGACGGCGACCACATATTGAACTTGTCGGATGTGTCGCCAAACATTTTAACAAAGTTCCTGAAACGGTACAGGATGGTGCGGCTTGGATTGTCGTAGTCTAAGTACAAAACTTTGGCAGGCTTGGTTTCGTAGGGTCCGAACACACTTTTGCCAGCAGCCATCGACGTAAGCAATGCTTGCAGAAAGAAAGACTTGCCGTGTCCATTGTAGCCCACGACTTGTGTGATCGTGGCGGCTGGGATCAACGGGTCGCACCAGTATTCTGTTTCACCGATGCTGTCGATCAGTCGATCAATGTCTGCATTTAATATGGGCTTGAGCCTGCCCAGTCTCACTTGTTTTTTCTCAGCCGACTTGCGGTATCCTTGGTCGTCGTAATCGCTTGGGTAATTGCGCCGATCCATTTCGATTGCGCTGCGACACTTGCTTTCGATCCACCTCGCGGTATCAACCTCAGTGTAACCACTGCTATTAAAGTATTCGCCGTAGAAGTCGTCGGCCATTTTCAAAAGGTCATCACCCATGACACCTTGGCGGCACTTTTGACCGACGTACTTGACCATCAGGGCGTCAGTACCGTCGCCATCTTGCAGCTTGCGGCCAAGGTGCGCGACACGCGCATGCGTGTTGTCCCAGATATTTGAGCCTTCGTCTGGATTATGTATAGACACACCACTTAAGTCGAGCGCATCAAAGGAAAACTCGTCGTCGGTTTTCTCGGAAGGCGCACCCTTCCAAACGTGTAAGTCCATGTCGTCAAAGTCAGCAGTCGTTTCAAACCGATACTCATGCTCGACCACGTCGTCCTTGACCTTGATGCTGGGCGGCATGACAACGAACCCGCCGTCACCTCGGAAGTCCAAGCCATCCACCTTCGGCCAGTCACGCGCATTGCTGCCGACCTTGTTAGCGAACCTTGCGCCCTCGCGTGGGTGCTTGAAATAATAGTGTGCGCCCTTCTGAGTTAGAACTTTAAACGGTGAGGATAACCCATTCTTGTGTGCGTATTTGATCGCGTCTTCATTGTCACAATCAACAGCGACCACACCACTTAGCTCGCCAGTGATTAGGCCAATGTTGAAATACTCTATGACCTGACCTGATTTCGTCGTGACGCCCTCGGTGAACCACTGGTCAATCATATCGCTAGTGACCGCGTTCGTCTGCCAGTCGAGCCAGCCGAGCAATGGCGTCTTGGAGTTCAGTGACAACGGCATAATATTCCAGCCCCGATCATGCGCCTCAAGCGCAGCCGTGTACTCCCGTCCTTTCCATTCGTCTAAGTCGTGCTTACTCAGTTTCGTACCCTGCATTTTGTTCTTCCTCGAAATAACTGTTGATGTTGAGATTTGGATTTTTCTCTAGCAATTTAGCTAGAGTGGGGGTGCCGAAATATCCTGTGCGGATTGCGCGATAAGGTGCGGTGCGGGTATTACCCAACACATTCGCAACCTCGCTTACGCCACCGCAATCTTCGACTAACTTTGCGGCATTGAATTTTATCTTCATTGTACTCCTCCTTTATATATACCCACTAGCTGTCTAATTACACAGCGGCAACGCATCTGTCACGTTTGTGACACAAACTTGGTGAACACCTAGTTGTCTATATTGGTGATGGGGGGTATGGATAAGGTGTTAAATCAAAACGTAAACTCAAAAGGAGACATCGAATGTCTGACTGGGACACCACGCCCGTACCAATTAACAACTCATCGCCCGCGCTAATCGCAGCAGTGGATGAGTATCAGCGAGTGACTGAAACTTTAGAGAGCCTGAAAGAAACGCACGAAGGCTTGCTTGAAACCATCGCCGCAGAGTTTCCCATCATGTCTGGTGAGCAAGCAATCGACGTTGCTGGCATGACCGTAACATGCACGCGACTAGAGCGTTGGACATGGGATAACGATCTCCTCGAAGACTTGTTTATGTCTCAGGATGATCTGCCCGATCATATAAAGAAGCGGCTCACAGTGAATAAAAAGTTGTTCACATTCCTAGACGACGAACAGAAAAAGGCTCTGATGCCAGCGTTGACAAGAACGCCGGGACCAGCGCGTGTGAAGGTTATTAAGGTGAGCGCAGATGTTTAAGCCAAAAAATACCATCGACCACAGTACATCTTATTTAAAGACTGTACTCTTCGGAGATGCGGGGTGGGGCAAGACTACGAATATGGCCCACATGCAAAGCCATTACGGCAAAGGCTTCATCATTAGCGGGGAAAGCGGCCTTAGTTCCATTCGCTCCGCTGGCATCGACTACTTGCCGTTCAATAGCTGGGCTGGTCGTACCAATCCAGAAGCAAATGAATATTCATTCGTGGATATTTTCCGCTGGATGAAGACCCCCGACTTTGCGGAGAAGGACTACAAGTGGGTGGGACTTGATAGCCTCACCGAATTATCCAGCCATTCCATTCGTGCTGCTGAGAAGTCGGTGAAGGAAGAAGCGGATAAGCTCGGCAAAAAAGCCAATGGCTTTGAAGCGTGGGCTATCCACGGTTCGCAGTTAGTCGGGGCGTGCAAGGCCATTAGGGATATGCCAATGCACTTTCTCTGCACGGCGTTAGCCAAGTCGAGCCAAGACGAGAACGGCAACGTCGAGCACTGGCCGATGGTCGATGGCAAGGCAACTATTGAAAAATTGCCTGGAATTTTTGACTGCGTTTTCGCTGGGGTCCGAGCGACCAGTGGCGAGAAAGAAGACCAAAAGGTAGTCCGTTACATCATCACCGACGATGTGCGTGGCTGGAAGGGTAAGGTGCGCGACGAAAAGCGTAGGCTTGCTCCGATAGAGCGCGTGGGTTCAGTCGTCGATTTGTTCAAGCGCATGGAACTTTCCGACGCCGACTTTAAAAAATATGCAAAAACTAAGGAGACATCAGAATGAGCTTTTCGTTTAACGATCTAAATCTTGGAGGCATAGAGCTTTCATCGGCTTCAAATATTTTACAGCCCGGTCGGTACGTCTGTGTCGCCAAGCATGCCAAACTTAAAAACAGTAAGTCGGGCGGCACTATGGTCGAGGTAGAGTTTGAGGACGTAGTCAGTGGGGCCAGTATTCGTGGGTTCATAAACGTGGACGTTCCTAAGTCGGACATGGCCACGCGCATTGGTAGAGAGCAACTGAAAGCGTTGCTCACGCATGGCGGTCACAAAGACCCAGACAATGTAGGTAAGTCTGGCATCGCCAGCATAAACGGATTGAAGGTCGGCGTGCTGGTCGTTCAAGAAAGTTATGAAAAGGATGGGCAGTCTCGCACAGGCTCACAGGTAAAAGGTTTCTTTGATCCCAAAGGTTTCCAGACTGAGACATCATCTTCGTCGAAGGCCGCATCTGCACCGCCTATCCCTGATGACGAAATTCCGTTCTGATCTCCCTTGGACGGAACTAACTAGGGGGTGAGAGCCTGTGGGTATGCCCGACGTATATCGCCGCAGCGCCCGAACTTTGGTAGCTCGCCCCCTTTTTTTAAGGAACGACTATGGATATAACCGCGCTAATAACCGAGGCGTATCGCGCCGAGAAGCGCGGCAAGCCGAGGCAGTACATCGGGGCCAGTGGAATAGGCCAGCAGTGTCTGGCGTCAATCGCGTACTCATATCGCGGATACCCTGAGACTGCGCCAGAGCCACAACTCAAGCGCATCTTTCGTGATGGTCACAAGATTGAATACGACGTGGTTAAAGACATGCGTAAAGCTGGCATGCACGTCATGGAGACTGACCCGCTCACTGGACGACAGTGGAGATGGACGGGGTACGGTGGCTTGGTGATGGGCAACGCTGACGGATTGATGGAGATAGACGGCGAAACATTCGGCGTCGAGATCAAGTCCATGAACATGGCCAAGCATCAGGAGTTTGTTAAGAAGGGCGTGAAGGGATCGCACCCTTCTTACTATGACCAGATGCAGTTTATGATGGGGCTGTCTGGCCTCCGTAAATTTGTGCTGATTGCGTACAATAAAAACAATAGTGCCTATCACCATCAGTATATCGACTTCGATGATTTTCGCTGGGCCTACCTGACGACTAAGGTCGAAGATGTACTTACCAACAGGGCCACACGCATAGCAACGGACGAAAGTGACTGGCGCTGCAAGGGTTGCTTCAAGCGAGATGCGTGTTGGAACGGCCTTGTGCCAGACGAGAAGTCGGTCAGAACTTGTGGCAATAGCCACGCTGATCGCATGGGAAATTTACAATGCGAGGTGTGTGATGGCACCACTTGCACCGACTGGAAACTCTATGAGCCGAGGGCGACATGAAATTAAATGCTAAGAAAAAACAGATCGTCGAGTTACGCCACATGGCTGAAAGCATCCAGACGCGGATCACTGACTTAGAGTGGATGATAAATTATGGCAACGACCGCCCGACCGACGAGGATACAGAATTGTCTGATCGTCGGAAGGCGTATGACAAACTGAAATACATTCGACGAGAGATCGCTGACCTTTCAAAAGAAGTGATCGACGATGAAGCCTAGTCTCTTAGCTTTCGTCGGGCCAATCGGCAGCGGCAAGTCGATGTGTGCGGAATACTTATGTAAGAATTACGGTTATACTAACATCAAGTTTGCTGGACCGCTTAAGCGCATGCTCAAAGAGATGGGCTTGACCGACGAACACCTTGAGGGTGCGCTCAAAGAGCAGCCCTGTGATATTTTGGATGGAAGGACGCCGAGATGGGCAATGCAGACATTGGGAACGGAATGGGGTCGAGACTTAATAAGCAAGAACCTATGGGGAACCGTGTGGGAACACGCCGCCAAGCGATTGTTGCCGACGCATCCAGTCGTGACCGACGACTGTCGCTTTCAAAACGAAGCGGAGCGGGTGCGGAGAATGGGCGGGATGATAATCCGTCTGTCCGTGAAGGGCCAACCCTCGACAGGAACAGGCGAAGTCCACAGTAGTGAGGGATTGACGTGCGACGTAGACGTTGAGGTCAACAATACTTTGGACGAGAGACTGTTTAGAACGCTAGACTTTCTTGCGCGTGGTCACATAAAATGATACGGTTTTACAGAGGGTTGGCCAAAGGCGTTGCTGGGTCACAGAATATGTTTTTAATCGCTGATCCTCACGACCTCGCTTGTTAGGTTTCGCACTGCGGCGAGGTCAACCTAACCACAGCCAGACGCCAGCTATCATGCCAGCAACTAGCACTATGAACAACAGAGCCACTGCGCCGATCTCAATGTTAGCCTGTATCTCGGCCTTCCTTTTTTTAGCAGCCTCGGTTCTAGCTTTGCGTATCTGGCCTCTCAGTTGAAGTAGCTCTCTCCACGCAAAAATACCTCTGGTCATAATCACATATTTTTTTAATTCTTCTTCCAAGTCTTCGGCTTTTTTCTTAGCCGCAAAAGTTGACAGCGCCTCTTCCTCTACGGACGAGAAAGGATTTTTCTTACCTTTGGTGTGGCCCTGCTTGATATCATCAATCGCACCCCACATTTTTCCTATGTCGCCCATCATGGAATGGGCATCCTTACCTAGCTTAACGCCAGTTTTGATGGCGGCAAATGCCGCCATTGCTGCGGATATAGGTTCCACTTTTTACTTACCCATCATCCAATCTTCCACGTCGAAACACGGGCATGCCTTGTTGGCGTAACTTGAGTGGCCCGATACTTTGGTTATAGTCGGGTACTCAGCCTTCAAGTCTGCGATCAAATCTCGCAACGCTTTGTCCTGTTCTTCGGTGAAGTTTTCCAAGAAGTCGTCGTCAGTCTGACCGCCCCGTCCTCCCAAAAGTGTGATGCCTATGCTCGACTTATTCTTGCCACGGCAATGCGCTCCTGTACGTCGCATAGGTCTGGCCTCGCCCACTTCGCCACTACGACTAAGGGCGAGATGATACCCGCAGTCTGACCAGCCATTGTCCTCGACGTGCCACCTTGTCAATTCTTTGACCGCATCCTTTATAGGACGATCTTCATACCATGATGGTCTGGTCGCGGTGCAATGAATTATAATTTCGTTAATATTTCTCAATGGTTTTTTCCTTGTGTTGGTTATTCCATACCGACGTAAATTCCGCATCGTCAGACTGGTCGTAGCTCACTTCTTGTTACCAAAATATTGAGTGGCACCACGTATTCCAAAGCTCGCTGCGACGACACAACCCCATGTGTATATGAACCAGTCGGGCGCTTCGTCGAGAGCAGCGAAACCATCAAAGACCATGTCCCTCCCAGCCTCACCAGTGAAGCAAATTATTATGGGCAGGCTCATCAAAATTGTTATATATTCGTCTTTCCACGACGACGTTGATCCTTGGGCCATGATCGCTTCCCAGTTCGCTTCGCTCTGACACTGCGACATGAGTATCTGCGACTTGGCCTCGGCTGCTGAGACTTTCATCTTAGTCTCCGCTGCTTTCGTATCGACCTTGGCTTGCAGCCATGTGCCTGCGAGATTGGCGATTGGTCCTATGAGTGAACTAAGTATCATTTTTCATTTCCCACCCATATTGCGAACGCTCCCGTAAGTGCGCCGGTCACGGTCGCAGTTAGCGCGGTGGCCTGTGTAGACACTACGTCTTGCGGTAGCGACATGAACCATTCGACTACGCGAATATACATGATCATCATTACGAACATGCACAGTCGGGGTAGCAACTTGTATTCTAGAATTTTCTCAAAGGCTGTTGTCAATTTTCAAATCCCTCTTTCAGTCCATCCATGATCTCTTTGACTGTGGGTCGGCGCTTGGCGTTGGGGGTGTAACGACACCGAAATGTGCTCGGACATTCCTTGAAGCTAAATGATGGATAGTGATAACCCGTGGTGCCGTTTGGCCCACGGTATATGCAGACCATCTCGCCCTGTATCGTCGTGCGCTTGGCCAACCCACAGGTAGTGTAGGTGGGGTTGGCCAGCCCGACGAATAAGAGCGTGATGAACATCATTTGTCGAACGCTCCTCCGAACTCCACGCCGCCAAACTTACTGTCGCCAAGTTTTCCTTTGGCTGGTCGGCCTGCCTTCTTGGCCTCTCCACCGACTGCATCGACGAAGGTTTCCCTGCCTGTTGGGCCACCAGCGATACGACCCACCACAGGTAATCGTCCGAACATATCGCGCAACGTGTTTCTGATCTTATCGTTTTTATCCTCGTCGTTTATCTTGTTGCTGATCACTTGCCCTGCGCCTGCTGCCGCATTGAACGCTAGTTCTGCGGTGCCTACTTGTGGCCCAAACGCTGCCGACATTGTGCGTACAAAACCATACTTGCCATTGTCGAGTTGTGCGCTTGTGTTGTAGAGCATTTCACCGATTAGGCCCATGCCGCCAACCGCGAGCAGTCCATCCAAGTACCACCCCAGCGCGGCGTCTAGGTCGTCGCCTTCTTTTACGCCAAGTATCTCGGCTATGCCCGCTCTGCTTTCTGTGAGCTTGCGCTTCCTAAACTCCGCTGAACGCTCGTCATCCCCGCCCCGCAAAGACACATAGTCTTTTACGCCAACCGATAGGGAACCAGCCCCGACGCCTGCTGTAAGCATGTAGAACGCGGGTGCGACGTTGCCCAATTTAAACTCATCAACAATGTAGCCCTGTAGCTTCATCATCATTAGTGGGAAAGACTTGAGTTGGAACATCATGCTGCCCCAAGGGGTCTGCGCCCACATCGGCACGTCGTTCGGATTAGGCGTAAAGATCGCTTCGTTGGTAAACCTAAGCATCGCCATTTGAACTTGCATCTCAATGCCCTCGTCCTTGGGGAGCATGTCTATTCTAAAGCTGCCATCCGCTAAGAAGTCGTGAGGGGCGTTGTCTCCCGTCAAGCCATAGCGTTCCAGATACCTAACAGCCGTCGCATACGACTTGCTGCCCCTCTTGCCTTTGCTGGCTAGTCGAACAGCCCGGTCAATCTCGCTCTTGAAGCTCTCGAACCCGACTAAGGACGCGACTTCACGCATGGTGTTTGTCCAAGGCGTAAGCAACGTCGCGTTAAAGAAGGCGTTGGCGAACTTTTGGTTGCCGTCGCCTGCCATCTGAACCATTCGTTCGTGCATAAGATTGTCTATGCCTACGCCGATGTTCTTGGCTGCTGCTCGGTAGGACGGGTCAGTGCTATACTTCGCCCATGTTTTTGCGAAGGCTCTCATGTTGCCGCTGCGAACTAGGGGCAGAGCAATATCGGGTAGAGAAGTAAATGTCGTGAAGCCCAAAAGAGATACGCTGGTGAAAGACTTGAGCGCACGGCTAACCTTGTAGCGTGCTTCCTGACCTGACCCACCATCAATCGGCTTCTTGTTCAACACGTCCATCATCTGACGCATCTTGGCTACTGTCGTACTGGAAGGCTTACGGCCAGCAAAGTCTACGGCGGCGTTCACCACTGCCTCAACGCGCTTTTTAAACTGCACATTGTTGTAAGCATCTGGCCCACCCATTTCGATTATCATATTGATCGCGGTCTGCTTGTTGTTGACGTTAGTCTCTGGGTCGTCGAGTAGGCGCTTTAGCTTCACGACTAAAGTTTTTGACTGATCGGGGGTTAGACGTAAGGATGGTATTTGCAGATCGTCAACCATCGCCATGCCGCTTTCAGTCGTAACAGCGTTAGTCGGGCTATATCTACTGTTGAGTATCTGGACCCCAGCGTCGAGGCCATCTTGGGCTGTCTCTACATAAGCGTTAAAGCCATGACCGTTCACACCAAACTGCTCCGTCAGCACGCGCTTGCGGATTGTGCGGTCGTAGTATTTAGCCAAGATACCTTGCAAGTCTTGCACAAGAAACTCATCCATAAAGTCGTAGTCACCTGGCTTAATGTTGATGACGCGAGCCGCAAACGGTGATCCTAGTGCTTGCTGTATTGCTTCGTCGGTCGAAGGGTCAAAGCCTTTGGTGAGCCTATGAGCCATGAGGTCAGCGATCTTGCCAAGCTCATCCTCAGTCATTCTCTGGCTATCGAAGTCAGGTCTGTTCTGCTCGCGCTTCAGTATTTCGACTAAGCCTTCTCTAAAGCGGCTAGGGTTTGATAAGATATTTTCCCTGTCGTAAACTTGTGGGACATAAAAGTCTGAACCGAGTTTACGTGCATCGCCCACTTTTATTCCGAGAGCCTTCATCTGGTTAAGCTCATCGTTAAAGCCATTGGCTATGTCCATAGCGATCTCTCGCTCCGCAAGACCCAGAGCTTGAACCGCACCACGGCCACGGCGCAACGCATTGATGATGCGTTCGTGGCTGGCGGGTTGTCCAGCGTCCAGCGCACCCATAGCAAGGCCACGGTTACGGCGGTTCCACCGCTTAAATGCTCCACCGCCATCGGGGAGAGCATTTAGCTTTCTAATGATCGGAGACATTCTGCGGGCCAGCAGTGCGTCGTGCTTTTCAAAAGTACCAACACCGCTCATGGGCTGTATCTGATCACCAAACCAATTGGCTCCAAGCTGCCTGAATAGACTTGAGTTTTCGCGGAAGAAGTTTTTGACCGTAGACCATTTGGATATTTTCTCTACGTCTTCGGGCTGGATACTGCGCTTCTTGAATACCTTTTCAGTTACGTCGAGTATCGCCTGCGGCATACCCATGCGTCGCGCTTCGCGTGCGACACCAACAAAGGTTGGGTTTCCAAGACGACCGTTCTGAACCATCATCTCCTCGACGACTTGGCCCGTCAGCTTCATGTCCCCGCCAAAACCCTCTCCATCATGGAGTAAGTTGTCTTCGGGTTTAAAGCTATTGGCCTCTTTAACCATCTCCGGGTTAAAGACTACGTCGCCTTCGTCGGTGTGCAGGCCGTCGTAGCCCATGTCTTTCAGCATGCGGTTGAACGCTAGTCTTGAGGCGGGACCATTGTTCGACTTGCCATACTTGTGAAGCAAGCCATTCGAGTTGTTCGTAAACACTTGATACATTTCGCGGCCTGACATCGGTGCGGTAAATGCGTCCACTGCCGCCTGCACGCCCTCTGCATCTAGCACTCTACCCTCGGCCAGCTTCATTATGAAATGGCGCATCGTCCCGTCTGTCTCGCCATTCAAAGAATACTGAGTGTTGCTTGTGAGGTCGAGCGGTGCGCGTACCCTTGCAAATACGGGCGCTACTTTCTGGTCCTTCATACGGCCATTTGTTATGTCGTCGATTACACCCCAGTGAGTTCGATCCATTTTTAACAGCCTCTCTAAAAGCTGCTTCTCATCAAAGGATGTATCGAGTTTATTGTTTAAATCTCTGATAGCTTCACGCAACCAAATCGTTGAGTTGACCGAGAAATCTAACTCTTTCTTCTGGTTGGAGTTAAGTCTGGAAGAACTTGCGGCCTCATCCGCTGCCCGCTTAACTTCTACTACGTCGAAACCTTTATCTACGTGCTTAATGCTCTTGAGATAAACGCCATCTCCGTACTGACCATTCGGTGTGGATGTAACACCCCGAACATTTTGGTCAGACGACACGTTGAATTTCAGGCGATTTTTTAAGTCAGCCTTTGGGCCAGCGCCAGTCAAGTCTCTTGCAGAGCCGTCAAGTCTGTCACCGATAGTGTCTAGGTAGGCATCTGCATACTTACTCGCGACCGATGGGTGTACCAAGGCTTGGCCGTCAGCACCTCTAACCATTCCCAAGATAGCGTGCTTGTCACGCTCTGCCCTGTGCAAGTCGGCAGTACCCATGCGTCGGGTTTCCATCAATCGGTCTGCTGATGATTGTGGCTGGAACAGGATGCCGTCCAATATCTGCACGGCTTCGTCGATCATCTTTCTGAGTGAAGCGTTAGCCTCGGTAGACCCACCTTTAACTGTAAACGCATCAGTCGTGGTGAAATCTATTGTAGTCATGCGTGCAAACTTTGCCTTCATTTGCTCTACGCCTGCTGCGTCCAATCCTTTGATCGCCCGCTGGTCTGTTCCTGTCTGTAGTGCGTAAGTGAAGTCATACAGATAGTCGAACAAAGGCTTACGGTACTTCATAATCTCAGCATCGTACTTAGCGGATTGCTCCATAGTGCCACTTAGCTCGGACGGGAACTTTTCGCGTAGCTTGTTGATCGCTATCACGTTGTCAGCCATGTCACGCATCGCATCTCGCGCATCATCCCATGCTTCGCCAACTGGTGAGGCCATGTCTATGTCGTCAGCGTCCAGCGCGTTTGGATCGTTCCTTATCATCGCCACGTCGTATGCGGTCATAAAGATATCGTCATCAATCTTGACGCTGGGGTCTTCAAAGCCCTTTATCATTCTTGTCATCTTTGTGAACAAGTCTTGCGCCATCGCTTGCTGGCTTTTGTCCTTACCCCTCACGCTGATAGAGCTTGTGAACTGGCTTACCGCACCAGACATAGGCTCAGTTGAAACGGCGCTTGGTGCATCTGGAAGTTCCGCACCATAATGACGGCCAGCTATGATTAAGTCGTGGGTGTCCTCAAGGTCTGTCTCAGAAATAATCTTCAACATATGGTTTTTATGGTCTTGGCGATCACTTCTAAAGATTTCAAGAAGTCTTCGCTGTGTATCGCTGCCGTTTTCCAGACGGTTTAAGATAGCAGGCAAGTCAAAAGACTTGTGTGTCTCGCTGGCCTTGAGTTGGTTAAAGGCTGTGGCTTTCGCGCCTAAGTCTTCTGCCCCCTCTGCGGAAACCGCCCTAGCAAGTTCATGTCTTTGTTCGGAAATTGTGATTAGTTCTTTTTTTCTGCCTTGTGCTGCTGAGATAATATCCTTCTCAGACACCGTGCGCCAATCAATCCCAGAGCTAGACATCTTGCTCACGACTTCGTTTACAGACTGAGACAGTGCAAGCTCTTGCCGCGCTAGTTTGCGAGCCGCTTTTTTGTACCGACCTGTCTTCGGGCTATCTGTCTCGACGTATGCCGCACCTGTGTATTCGTCTATCGCTATGCGCTTGCGTTCCGTGAACGGCATAGTTCTCTGGAACATCCCCGTGTATTCCTTGACCGCTCCCTGTAGCGCGATCTGCAAGTCAGTAGACAGGCGGTGCAAGTGATCGACGATAGCTTCATCAAGACCTTCGTAGGCCGACTTGCTATCTGTCAGCAGCCGCTCGTACATCGCCTGCTGGTTTCGTTCCCCCATACCCGTCATCTCAGAGATAATCGCTTCTTGTGCTGCTTTGTCTTTGGTAGACATGCCGCCTAGCATGGTAGAGAATTTGTGGTCAGCTTCCTCTGCACGTAGTTTTCTGAGGAATGTATGGATTGCGTACTGGGCTTGAATGATTGGCTCGCGTGAAACGGTTTCGTCGAGCGCCATTATCCGAGCTTTACCGCTCTCAGGTGCTCCTGGGATTTTCTTATGGAACGGCTGGCCCTTTGCCCCGCCATATTCACCGTAAGTCTCCTTGGCTATGCGCTCTAAGTCGATTGCCAGAGACATGCTGTCACCAAGACCTGTGGGGTAGGCGCGTTTTGCTGCGTGAAGCTCGCGGATACGTGTGTCTAAGACGCGCATTTGTTTGCCCGCAAATTCTGCTGGCTTCATCATGCCCGAACCAACGGTGATTGAGCCATCATTACCGTGTTCACGGCCAAGTGCTTCTAGGTGTCCGAACATAGAGGGCTGCGCTGTGGGCAGATTAGTCTCAGGGTCGATTACATCTTGCGGCATGTGCTTCTGGAAGATTTGATACAAGTCGCTGTCGATCTGAAATGTCTCACGACCTAGCAACCAGTTCAAAAGATCAGCGCCAATCTTGCTTACTTTCGCAAAGACTTGGTGCAAAGCGGAACCCGGCACGCGAACCGCGTCAGTCTGCATCGCAAACCCTAGAAACTGGTTGGCGAAAAACTCTTGCGGGTTAGACGCGGAATTGCTGATAAACTTCGGGTCTACCAAGCCACGCTCTAAGTCTTTGAAGTTAAGGGTGCCGTTATCATCGTAGTATTTTTCCATAGACGACCAGAACTTTTGACGATCACCTTCGTCGAGAAGGTTGTCATAGACCCAGTGGCCCATCTCATGCACTAGCTCCATAGACATAGGGGTGCTTCTTACTTCACCAGTCTTTGAACCGCTCGCTACGTCGATTTGGATCTCATTTGTGTTTACGTCGAATAGCGGGCTATCGCCTGCTCGCATTTTCGGCGCAACCCCACCGTTCAAAAGCGCCACTCTTTCAATAAAGTCTACCGCTGTTTGGACTTCTGCCTGTGGGTAGCCATCGAACATAGTCCGTAGAGTTTCGTTCGCCTTGGCTGTGGTAGTCGTAGGCTTCTTAATGCCGTTTGGTACGTTTGCCTTGAGTATGCGTGCCGCTGCTGAACGTGCGGTCGCGTACTTCTTTAACCCCTTTAAGGATCGTATTTCGCCCTGCCAATCGGCAGTCTCTAGCTTTTCGATGTGGAGGACTAAATCGTTTACCGTGTTTAGCTCTGCGCCCATTTCTGCAAAGAACGCTTGATCGTCCTCTGCTATCTTGAGCTTGTTACCTTGGACCTTGCTTAAGTCAGACGCCCTGTTTTCACGCTTACGTCGGCTCTGTGAATTTCCAGACAACCCACGCTTGCCTTCTGGCACGTCTAGCCCAACAACCTCAACGCCACGCTGGTCGATAAAGATGCTCTCTGGGTCCATCGGGAAGAAAGTTTCTTGGCTTGCTGCCTTCGGGCCACCAGACTGCACATGGCCAATGACGTATGGCACGTCGCCACTTGTCCCAAGCATTTCCCTAATTGATTGAGGGGATTTCTCGTTATCCATACGCACGACTTGCCGCTTCACTAACGGGCCATCGCCTAAGAACTGTATCGCCAGCTTACGGCCAGCGGGCATATCTTCAAAGTCTAAGCCGCTCCAAGTGGTCGGATCATTAGCGTCGGCTTCTGGCTTTATGTTTACGTCTGGTGCGGCTACGTTTTTTGCGACTGGGATAGGTGGATCAGTCTTGTAAGTCGCAGTCTGAGAGGGGTCTTTCTGTACGTGCGGGATGCCCTTCGCATTTTCCTTAACTGAAAAGCGCGTGTTGCCAGACTTTTCTTGGATGCCATCAATCTGCCTGTTAAATATTTGAACAAGAGACTTCTTGAGCGGCCCAAATTTTTTAAAATTTATTCGCTGGCCATCGGGGTGCATGATAGAAAAGCCGCCATCGGGTTTTTCTATAGCTTCTCCCAGCTTTACGTCGTCAATTTTTATTGTGACGATCTTGCTGCCTTCTGGTCGAGAGTAAGAGATGTCGTTGTTTATATCTACTTCCACACCCTTAGTCGTAGACGCTACTTCTATTGCGTGCTTGCGCCCCGCGACTGTTACTTCTTCTGGCGCTGCCTCTGCTCGGCGTTTGATCTCTTGGTTAAGTCGGCCTATTGCAGCGACCAGCTCATCTCCTGAAATCTCCCCTCGGTGCGCCCTTGCTGAGAGTAAAGTGTACTCTGCTAGGCCGTCTAGGCGTGCTACCTCGGCTACTTTTTTCTGGTTGGCGGCTTGTAAAACCTCGTCTTTTAACTGGGGCGGTAAGTTGTCGCCAAACAACATATTCTCAGTCGCGCTTTCATCAACCTTATATTCGCCCATATCGCGTCGGGCTAATTGTTCGGCGTAAGCATCTGCTACGCCCAAGTCTTCGGGTTCAAAGCGGTCTGCGCCTTCACCGTAACTGCTGTTCTCATAGTCGTACATGCCAGCCTCGACATCACGTTTGTAAGCGGCCTCGGCCCTGCGACCAGCGGCTTCCTTCTTCGTTGCGAACGTGGCAATTCTCTCTGCCAGCTTCTCATCGTAAGGCTTGCCGTTCTGCTTTTGAACATTGCCCATACGTTTCAAGTCGCGGGTCATTGTTTGCAGTAGTCGCACCCGATCATCGGACGTTTTTGGATCGTTCAGTTCACGCCTGATCTGGTTCCATGTACTGAGCATGATGTTGCGAGCACGGTTTTTGTTGTACTCCTCGGCTTGGTTGCCAAGCATGCCCTTTTGCGTGTTGCTCGTTAGTCGTGCTCTCTCGGCTTTTAGGCCAGTCAGGACGCTTCCACTCGGACCCATGTCAAATGAGTTTACAACTTCTGCTCTAGCCTTGCTCATAGCTGAGTTACGCAAGTCGGTTAGTTCTTCAATCGTTACTATTTTGCCATCATACTTGATTGGCTTGTTAGACCCTCTGTTCTTAGTGACCTGATAGATTTTAGAATTGAGAGCGTCGATCTTTTTAATATGAAAGTCTAATTCTGTGACCCGTGGCTTATTACGCTCGGCCTCTATTTCATCTCTCACTCTCTGCTGCGTGCCTGCCGCTATGCGAGAGGCTTGCATTTCGTCGATTGCATTTGCGGTCGCAGTTCGTTGCTCGTATCGGCCATTGTCAGCAAGTTTCTGCCCTCTGCGGAACAACTTTCCCTCGTACCCATTGATGTTAGAGCCTTTAAGGATAGCCTGAACTTTGTTTTTCACCTCGTATGTGCCGTCACCCTTTCGGTTTTGTGATCGACCTATGAAGTCTGCCAAGCCTGCGTCAAAACCCACGCTGATGTCTTTCGACGAACGATCTTTAGGCGCGATAATTTTTATGCTGGTTTGCTTCTTGCTTTTTAACGTCAGTATTTCGTTCTCAGCTTCCATAATAAGCTGGCCGATAGGGAGAACATTATTGTTTTTCATAACGACGTTGTACTTAGCCGTGCTTGAGTAACGACGCTTAGTCTCCCTTAGAGCCTCAAGGCTTTTGAAGTGCGCGTTCAAAAGAGCACTTTCTTCAATGGTCGGCTTCGCGCTCTGTGTTAAGGTGTATCTAATCTTATCCAGATCGACTAACTCGCCATTGCTATCAAGCTCTTGGACAATAACTTCCTCAGAAGTAAGGTTGCTATTAAACTTTTTAGGCAAGTCGGAACGGGTCTTGTTGTAAGCATCTCGCGCCGACTTCATCTCTAAAATGCTACTAGCGACTGTTTTCATCTGGCCATCAAGGAACGCATCGTTGCGCTCCAAGAACCCTTCGCGGTCAGCCACCATCTTGTCTATCTTGTCGTAGTAAATTCTTGTGGCGGCGGCGTCTGCCTGTTCTTCGGTTATGCCAGCCAAGAGCGCAGTCTTTCTTGCACGCTCTTTCAAAGCCATAAGCTCTTTGTTTATAGCGTCGGACATAACCGCTTCGATTTCTTTTACGCGCCCATCTCGGTTAGCGTTCGGCTCCGTCGAGAGGTTGCCAGAGGGCAGTGTTCTTTCTGCGCCCGCTACCTTCATACCGTAAAGCGGCTCGCCAGACGGGCTGGCCATGTCCCTTGGCGGCAACGTCGCGTTTATCCCATCTTGCTTGTAAGTGTAGCTATCGAGTTTGGCGATTGGGGCGTTAATAATGTCATCGTGAAGATGCACGGCGAGCCTCTCGGCATACGCATTGCCAAACCGTTCTTTTGCTGCCTCAAAGAAAAGTTCGGGGCTATTTATATGTTCAGGTGAAGTATGTAATTCCAAGACTTTGTCGTTAAGGTCTTTGGGGTTATCCAATATCTTGTTGTGAGAGGCTAACGCTGCTGCGCGTAAGTCTGGATCAAAACCCTGCTCGACTAGAATGGCCTCAAAAAAGGTCATGGTACTATCAGGCAAAACGTCAGTGTTGTAGAAACTGTCGATAGGGCCATTATCACCCATGCGGGAAGTGGCGTACTGAACCATCAACTCTTGGCCCATTCGTTCGTTCCAGATTTTGACAAATGCTTCTTGTCGCGCTGGCCTGTTGGTCCGAGCGTCGAGATTAGTAAGCGGCTTCATATCTTCTTCGCTAACACCTATCGACTTTAGGTATTCAACCGTATCAGACTTACTGTTGAGCGTTTCAAAGACTAAAGACGGATTGCGTGCGTCGGCTGCGGCTTGCTCTACTACTGCTTCTTTGCGCTGCTTCTCAAGGGTCCGTGTAACTTCCCTGTCTAATTCTTCTTGGGCTAGTCGGGCGTCCCGCTCCACAACTGCCTTTTCGTAATCTACTTTTTCAGTGTCTCTTATCCTACTGTTGTCAGCACGCCGTAACTCAGTCTGGTCGATCTTAGCTTCCAGTTCAGTTATTCTGGCTTGCTGGACACTTCGTAATTCTGCACGCTTCGCGTTAAGTCGCTCGACAATAACCTTGCCACCAGAGTTTTCCATGTCTGGTATGCCTGATATGTCCACGCCATTCTGCTGCGCCACACCAGACAGACGTACTTTCATGGCGTCGGCGGCTTCACCGACTTCGGCAATGTCGCCAGCTTTAAGTATTTCCGTGATATCTGGTTCTTCGCCAATGAGGGGACTGTCAGTCTCAAACTTCTGCCGTTCACCGACTAATTCTTCATTGAGACTTGCAACGTCTGTTTCAAGCCTTGTGTCGATAACCTTACTTTCCTCAAGTCGATCTTTAAACTCTTGGTCAGGTTGAGATAACTCAGGCCCAGTTTCAGGAACCAGCGCGGTTTCAGGCCGATTTGGCCCCATGCGATTATCGCCACCTGTAAAGTTTTGAGGGTCGCTGAAATCTCCGGCCTCATCGCCAGTTAGATTGCCGCCATCCCCTGGTCTTGCGCCAGCATTGTTAGCTACGTCGGCGTCGGCGTCGGCCTCTGCACCAGTCAGGTTTCTAGCAGTACCGCCACCCGTATTACCTGTCGGTTGAGGCGCATCAGGGTCGTTGCCAATTTTTATTAGCAGATCGCTCTGGTCTGTAATTTGCAGTATCTCTTGAACTAGCTCAGTGCTAGTGACCTCGTCGGGGCTGAGATACCTTTCCAGCTTGCCATGCAGAGCCTCGGACGCCCGACGTAGCTTCACCGCACGTTCATTAAGAGCGTTACGTTTGTTTAAGTCGGTTTCCGTTGTTGCGTCTAGCTCCGCTTTGCGAGCCAACTCATCCATGCTTTGAACATTCTGAGCCGCTAAGTCGAGAGTGTCGTCTTCGGTCAGTTGGCCTGCATTGACGCCATCCGTGTCTTGCGTGTCATATGGGCCTGTCTCTGTACGCTGTTCGTTGGCTGATCGTTCGCCTTCTGCCGCAGACGCACGACTTAGGTTCGTTCTTTGATTGACCGCTGCCCGTGTCTCGCCAATGCGCCGAGTGAAACTCTCTTGGGCTGTTTCGCCCGTGTCTGCGTTTGCGTTTGCCTCATCTAGTGCGATGTTATCCGCGTTTGCGGCGTCCATCTCGGCGTCCATTACCCTGTTTCTGCCGTCTTGGATGCCACGGTCTGTTTGGCTCATGCCGTCTGAAAAGGGGTTTCGTACCTTGGCGGCTAAACCACCAAGCGCACCACCCATAGCCCCGCCTATTACCGTGCCGCCAGCTACCGCAACAGCGCCTTGCTTCAAGCTGTAGCCGTCTTGTAATCCTAACTCTGTGTTACGTGCTTGTATCCCTACGTCTAGCACGCCCTCGGCCAAACCAGACACGCCGCCCTCGTACAATGCACCTTTGAATATGCCCGCCTTCAAGGCTTCCCTTGATGCTGTGCCTCGCACCGCCGCCATGCCCGACTGCTGCAAGACTTGCCTACCGCCGCCTGCTATTACGCCCGCCGCTGCCGCTCTTGCGGCCACACCACCAGAACCGAAACCAATCAGATTTATTGGGTCTGCCACTACTGCCAAAGCGTTTGTAGCAAAACCTTTCCAGCCATCCCCACCATCCTCGTAGAAGTTTGGCATGGCGTCGAAGGTAGTCTGTAGTCGTGCAAGTCTTTTGCCCTGCTGATCAGACTGATTATTAGCGTCAACTAAGTCGCGGCCAATGGATACGAGGTTCATGTTGCGCCAGCGGCGGTCTTCCATGAAGTAATCTTTTGCTTCGTCGATACCACTAAAAGACTTTCCGTCCCTTTCGTAGTAGTAGTCGTAAATGTCCTGAACAAAGTCTTGCCGCGCAAAAACATTCTTGGCGTTTGCTTTGTTTAAGTTGGCTGCGTACCCAAGCCCGCTGTTAGTTCCCATTCCTGACCCGTTGTCAGAAACGTCATCATCCATATTGCTAAGGATGGCGTCAATTTCATTGCTCACAAGACGGTACTCCAGTTTCCGCGCTACGTTGGAAACATCATATCGTCGTGAGGGGTCTAAGTCGTACCCCTTCAGACCCCGCTAGTCGAACATATCTTCCTCGTAGGCTGAGATAGCCGCTAATAGTTTTTTTGCTTCATCTGCGGTGGGTTTCCATAGTTGATTTGCTTCATACCTGTCCCCCTTTGCCACGCTCTCTAGGTCAAGATTAGCCATATTTTCTAGGAACTGTCTTGGGTTAGCAAACATGGTTTCTAGGCTATTGCCATTGTACCCATCCCACACACCGAACATGGCCCCCTTACTACCATCGTTCTTAGTGAGATATCTTGCAAAAGCCTCGCTCCTCAAAATAGCTGAAACGACTGGCTTATCTTCATCCGAAACAGTTTCGAACTTGGTGTTTATTAACGCACGCACCCTGCCAGTTGAGAATTTCGCATTAACCTTCACCGTTTTCAATGTGGCTGCGCCAGTAGGGTTCATAAATCGGGGCGCACTTTTGCCGTCGAGTGTGCGATAAGGGTCTACAATATTGCTATAAAGTGGCTCGGCGGCTAGTGGTGAGGCGAACCGCACGGGGTCGGCGTTGTCTTCCGGCGATATGATAGGTGGCTGGGCGCTGGTGGTTGGACCGCCGTCTGGTCCGACCGCTGCGGGTGCGCCATTTGGGTACTTCGCCAAAGTAGCCGCCGTGTCGATTACAAACCCGCCTTCTAAGTCGCGCTTATACAGTGTGAACATTTTGAAACCGATTTGTTCTGCACTGTCCCCTAAACCTTCTCTTACCTCGAAACGGTTCGACGCTGGGTCGCGGTTAAAGAACGTCGGCGTTCCCGTCGGCTTTGTGTTTTTGAGCGTTTTAATCTTTTCGTCAATATCCTTATAAACTTGGGTAAGCTCCGCTGCATGCTTCTCAGGGTTAGCTAACACACCGCCCACCTGTGGTGTCTCTGCGCTTGCGGCCAAGGCTATCTTAAGAGCGTCCCAATTCTTTATCGCTTTATCTAATAATTTCTGCTTTTGCGCTATGATTAAGGGGTCAGCGTCGAGGGTCAGCGCCTCCATGTCGAGCGTGAACCTCATTTGTTTGTCGTCCAAGCCGTCTATGTTCGTTGTGGCCCAAGCTGTTAGAGAGCTTCCGGGCTTCACAATGCCGTCTACGGCTTTTCTCAATAGTGCTGCACGAAATCTAGCCTGCCCACTGGCCTTAGTCAGTACGTTTAAACTTTTAACAACTTGGCTTATTCGGTATCTAGCTTCTACACCTTCATCCACATCATCGAAAGTTAAGCCCTCAGTTCGGATGACATCCATAACTTGTTGGTATATTGCGCTCAACTCTTGTTCGCCTTGGGGTAGAAAAAACTTCCCCACGACGTAGTTCAAAGCCTTAAATTCGGGGCTTTCCTTATCGTTGTCATTTATCAAATTGCCGATCAATCCTTGAGCGGTTTCCTGTGCTTCTAATATTTGGGCGTCGGCGGTTTTGACGGCTGCATCTCGTCGTGTGTTGTAGAGAGTGGTTTGAGACAAACCAATCCGATCTGAAAGCTGTTTCCAGACTGCGGTCCATCCGTCGTCTACCTCGTCACCTTGGGCAAGTTCTATCGACTTAAACGGAGGCTTATCATTCTCTACACGTATGCGGTTCACTTCCGTGAATAGCTTGCCCATACGGTCGGCGTCTTGTGGCATGTTTATGTATTCTGCGATTGCCGCAGACTGGCCCTTTCCATTCGCAACGCCACCGAAAATTTCTAATTCTATGGCGGCTTCGTCTACGTCGTTTGCCAGCACAAGGCCGCGTGCAATTTTGGGCGTTATCTGTGCCAAGACTTTATTTTGAATTATCTTGAAGAACGGAGTGGGCTGGCCATTCGGATCAACCCAGCGCGTGCCAGTAAGGTCTAAGCCCATACTTGTTATAAGTTCCATCACCTTTTTTTGCGGGTCATCTTCGGCGGTTAAGTGGTCTAGCGTGGAGGGGGGTAGTAGAGCAATTTTCGCTGATAATGCTGTAATTGTTGCGTCTTCGAAAGCTGTATTAGCAACCGATGCGTTGGTCTTGAGGGTGTTATTTAGCTGCGTCTTAAGATCGTCTACTTCTTTGCTACCGTCATCTAAAATTTCTGCATCTGCCAGTATTTTATTAACCGCCAAATCGCGAGCTGCCTTGTTCGTAAACAAATTCTTATCATTCTGACCAGACGCGATGCCTTGCGCTTTCGTAAATCTTGGCTTCAGCCTTAAGGCGAACGCCGCTTTTGCTTGTTGGGTAATGGCGTCGCGCCACGCATAATTTGTGGTCGCGTCGTCTGACATGCCAAGTTTGCCCGCTGCAAGTGCGGCTGTGACAGCGGCATCTTCGGTGAGCGCGTTTTTCACAATTCCTGGCAGGGCGGTTTGAGCGGCGTTTTTCCCATTGTTGCGTTCAGTATTAGTCCATTGCTGCAAATTGCTTTTCAAATAAGCCTTGATCTTTGGCTGCTGCCACGCTGGGGCGGCTGAGACAGCGGCTTCAATGCCATCAATTGTCTTGTAGCTACTCAGGTCAAAGTCTCGTATGTACTCAGCGACCCCTCGGTCATTTAAGTTTTTCAGATATACTTTAGCCTGCGTGTCACCATACATATCAACAACGGCCTTTAAGGGGCCGGATTGACTATTAGCGTTCCACCACGCTGCGTTGTCAGGATTAGCGCCTAAAAAGCCTGCCATAGAGGCTCGCATGCCATCCGCTTTTGTGTTCGCGTTTTGCAGAACCGTCCTTGCTTCTTCTGCTTCTTTGTCGGCTTTGATAGCCCCAAGTCGAGATGACGTTTCTTCGATGACGTTCGATGACGGTAGCTGCTTTCCGTAAAAGAAATCACCGCCCGCAAGGTTCTGCTTCATCTTCTCTAAGTCTTGAACTGACGCTTCTACGCCAAGCTCAGACTGCGTCTTCACATAGCTGTTGAACGCCGCCATGTTGTCACTGCGACGTTTCTGTACGCGGTCTTCTTTATTGTCGCGTGCCTTGAGAAAAGCTGAACCTATACGCATTAAACAACCTCATTCGTGTCTGATACTATTTGATCATATTTGTCGCCACCAATCGCGGCCCTAAGCGCGGCGTCGCGACGAGCGTCCTTACCGCCAGCCAAGTCCGTGTAGACACCTTTATCGCCAAACCCATAGGAGAAGTTAGGTGCCAGCTTTTCGTTAAAGCTCGCCATAGTGTCACCCATAACGCTTTGGCTATCTTGGAAATTATTGTAAGCATTTGTGCCAAACCCATCCAGCGCGGATGAAGCGTTCTTCATTTGGTTAGGCGCATTGTTCGTAACGAACTGGCCTTCCATCTCGGCGGCTTTGCCAAGTACACTTGTAAGCTCGGAGAAGGTTTCAGATCGTCCAGAGTTCATCGCATCAGCAAAGCCTTTGCTGCGCGAGATCGCTGCGTCGAAAGCACTCTGGTCTATTGCGCCTAACTGACTTGTAGACTTTTTAATTAGCTCTGCCTGCGTGTCAGTGAATTGCGTTGAGCGGTCCATGCCTCGACGTATGGCTGAGGCTTTGTTTTGAGAGCCTACCATTTCAACGGTTTCATAGTAGTCGTCCATCATCTGCCCGCGAAACGTCTTGTAGTTTGCGGCGATGTCGTCGCCATCGACTTGCGTTCTCGCGCCTAGCTTCGCCATCGACGACTTGAGCGACGTGTCCATTGCGTTGATGCGCTCAATGATCCTTGCACGGTACGCCGCTTCGTCGGCAGACGATTGCGCTGCGGCAGACATTTGCGCCTCTGCAATCTGTCTTTGCAGCGCAGTTATCTCATCTAAAGCGGCTTCGTCTTTTCGTGACTGCTGGTAGGAATAACCCATGTCAAACAGTGAGCCGTAGGCTTGCGCCTTGTACCGACCCTTGCTGCCAGCGTCGTAATTGCTGCCAACGACATTACCAATTGTTTCTCCGAACATGCCTTACTCCTAGCCCATTTTCCGGCCAAAGCCTGTACGCGGTGACATCAAGCCACGGGACATCTGGCCCGTTCCAAGACCAGCCGCCCGACGTGAATTGGGCATAAACCCTGCCTGCTGACCGCCGCCCGCCATCGCCATTTCGTAATCTACGTCGTTGTTTAGCGCCTGTCCGGGCAATGGCTGCTCGTTAGTCGATGCTACGTCGGAAGCCATTTCTGTGCCGACTACGTCAGTCTGCTCCATGCTGCCATCTGGTACAGCGCCAGCTTCAACCCCTGCTTCGCCACCGATAATTCGGTTGCCAAATCCCTGACCGCCTTCGCCTGTAGCTTGCGGGTTTTGGTTCGACACTACTGCGTCCATACTGGGCAAGCCTTCGGCCTGTTCGTACTGGTCGCCTAGAAATGATGCACCGCCACGCTGTTCTGCAAAGGGTTGGAACATCTGGTTCATGCCATCGCCGCCAAGCACAGCAGCTAAGTCGTCTTCTCCCATACCTGGAATTGCCGCCGCGCCTTCCTTGCGAACATAGTCGGCCTGAATGTCAGGCGTTTCACCGTAGTTATTGGTGATAAACGTCTGAGCCATGCTGCCGTCTGGCACAGTCGGGCCTGTCGTCGCTGGTGTTGGTGTAACCGCTGGTGTTGCTGTAACCGCTGGTGCTCCGCCGCCGCCGCCAAATCCACCCATAAGTCTTCTCCTATTATCCTATGATCACGCCTACGCGCTTGTCGTTTAACCCTGCTCGACGTGTACTACGTCGCTGCTGCATGCTGTTGACTGGGGCCATACTAGCAGTTCCATAGGTTCTGTTCGTCCCACCCCCTTGCAAGTATCGCACTCCATTCAAGTTTGGCTGTGCGTTGAACAATGGGTTGTTAGATGAGGTGTTCTGCGAGTTGCCCGCCAAGTCTACGGGCTGGCCAGAATTAGGGTTTGCCCGCTTTGCATTGGCCAATAGCCACGCTTGATAGTCGAAGTCGGACGGGGCTGCGGCTACGTCTGTTGAGGTGGCCGCTAGTCCTGAGTTGTCTAGCGTGGAAACCGCTGGGGCGACGGATGGTGCCTGTGGGGCTACCGATGAGTTGCTTTGCCCGTCTGAAAGACTTGCCCCGAAACCGCCCTCTGGCTCTTGCGGTTGTTGCTGCTGCTCGAATGGTTGCCTGATGTCGCTGCTCATAATCTTGGGAGAAAGACCGAAAGCATTAGACAGCATGCCACCAATCGCACCGCCGCCTTGCTCTGACGCTATGATGCCTGTTCCGACCGCGCCCATTGTGGCTTGCCCTACGCTACCTGTGCTTTCGTATATTGCTTGCCCAACCTTCGGGGCCGCGTACCCCGCGAGCGCATCACCCGCAACGCCACCGATCATGTTCTTCATATCGAAAGAGGCTGTGCTAGTGGTGCCTGTCCCATACCCATCGACTGGTGTGCCGTAATTATCCATAGTGTTGTAGTCGGTCCCAACTGCAAGCCCGCTGCCAATTGGGCCTAAGACACCGCCCAACACTACGCCTTCAATGATATTGGCTAACCCGCCGCCGAACCTTTGGCCCCAAGTCGAAGTGCCGACGTTGCCTGCTGCATCTGCCTCAAGTTTCGACCTGAACGGCCCACGGTTGTAGGCAGAAGATAACCTTTCAAAGTTCGCCCGCTGCTGATCCATCGAAAAGTCGGACCCAAGGTATGTTCCGTTAAGCGTGTTGGCCAACGACGTGCCAAGCGGATCGTCAAAAGTGGCTTCGGGAAACCTTCGGACATTGGTGCCAAGATAACTATCTCGCATAGCTGACGCGAGCATCTTTGTGTATGCAAGCTGCTGTTCTTTCGTGGCCGCTGCTGTCCCGTACTCCGCGTTTGTAAGGCTGTAACCATCCTGCAAGCCAAACTGGCTCGTACCAAGGCCAGCCGCTATCAGCGCGGGGCTAATGTTCTCCGTTGCTCCCGCTTGCGCTGCCTTAAATTTTTCGACGGCAGACACACGGGCAATATTGTAATCATTCGAGCTTTGATAATTATCTGATGATTTGTCTTCTATGTTCGCATAAGTGCCAGACAAGACAGGTTTGCCGTTGCCGTCTAGGACTGCGTTACCATAGCGATCGACTACGCCTTTGTGACCGCCGGGGTCGTAGCCCGCACGCTTTAACTGGTAGGTGGTGTAGTCGTCCGACCCAGTATCGCCTTGAAACTCAGCGGCAGGGTTCATTATCTCAGGATAGGTAACAGTACGTGGCCTTAGCTTTGGCATCACGCTTGTTTTCATGTCGGGGTTTCCACCCACATTCTGGTCACTTGTTTTTTCTTCGCTGCCACCGAAACACATCTAAACATTCCTCGTGAAAATATAGCCAGTTTGAGTGTATCCAAATCGTTTTGCGAACTTGTCCCATCGGTCATCCACGCCATTATTACAGGGCATAAACAACATCGCTTCAGCTTCCATATACCGCGCCCAATGTTCAAACTTTTTCATAAAACGTGTTGCCGCTGATGACCCGCGATGTAATGGGTGAATATACATACACTGCTCGACGGCGAGCTTCGTCGCGCCAAAGTAATGTGCTGATAGGCTCGCTAGAAACCAGCCGACTATGCCATCTTCGTTTACCGCGACTAGAGATAGCTTATCTCCATCAGCGTAATAATCTGTTAGCATTGTTGTAACTTTTTTTACGTCGTAGTCGGATTTGTTGAACACACCTTCGGCGTGCATATACTTACCCATCTCAGCGAGCGTTGCTATATCTTCAAACTCAATTAGTCGTACTTTAATCATGGCTTGATCCCGTACATTGGGCCAACGAAATCGTAGCCAAGTCTTTTTGCGATCGCGTCAAATCCTGTGCGAACAGAGACAGTCGGCGCAAAGAACGCGCCCTTACATTTGTTGGCCGCTGCCCAGTCTCTAAACCCTCGCATGAAAGCCATCGGCGCTTTAATGCCGCCGCGATGCGACGGGTCGATATACATTAGCTTTTGCTCTGCCACTAAGTCTGATCCAAAGAAGGTCTTAGTTATCTGCGCCGAAAAAAACCCCACAACCTTACCCTCCTTCTCGTAAACCATGAATAGCCAATCTGGCTCATGGTATGTCAACAATGCGTGCGTTAGCATGTCGCCTTCATTCACGTCGTAGTCTTTGTAGTAGCCCTCAGAAATCATATCTAAGGCAAGGGCTACACAATTCTTTAAGTCTTTCGCCGCTGCTGGCCTGACGGTTTCCGTCATACCATTATGCTATTGCCAAAACCTAAACCTCTGCGCCGACTGGCTCCTCTAACTGCTCGACCAAACGCGCTCTGATCTGAGGGGTTGGACGCGCCTGTATAACGATACTCGCCAGTGTCCCTGTCACGAACGCGGTTTTGGTAAGTCACGCCTTGCGGCATTGCGACTGGCACAACAGGCGCGATAGGCGCGGGCGGCGGAATAGTTGCAGAAAGGTTGGCCCTCTGGTTCTGCACAAACTGGTCTTCAAAGTCTGACATTGATGCGATAGCGGGCATCCTAGTCGGCGTGGGCGTAGCGATGTTTAAGGCAGGCGAAAACTTCTTTGGGATGGGTGCCAAAAGCTGGCCAGCAGCCGCACCATAACCCGCATACTTCAATCCTTTTGAACTTAGATTGTCGTACACGCCGCCCGCTGCGGTCTTCAAGTCGTTAAAGCCAAAGACACTTTCACCGTCTGAGTTCGTCCCCGTCATTTGTGTGTCCATGACCGTGTTTGTGTCTAGGTCTTCGTATTTCGGATCGTCCTTACCTAGCGCATTGGCTTTTACGTTATTGCGCTTTTGCAAATAGTTACCTACGCCATAGCCAAGAGCCGACCCTGCACCTGTATAAAGTGCAGTCTTGGTGTCTTGCCCAAAGAGGTATTTAGACGCGGCTGCGGAACCAAGGCCAGACATCGCGGCTTGGCCGTAAGTGCTATTGGCGATTTTATCTAGGCCCATTGAACCGTACTTAAAAATATCGTCGTACCATGCAAATTCTTGTGCGCCCGTTTCTGGGTTGTAGCTGCCTTCGGGTGAGCCTGCGACGTACTGGGCAGGGTTCGCCCCCATGTCTTCGAGAACTTTCATTGCGGCCATAGCAAGTGCGGGGTTTGCTTCCGCTGCTTTTCTAGGAATGACAATATCGCCGCTCTCAGTGTACGACAACGTGTCGTCGCCACCGCGCATAGCGTTGTCGTGCATGCGGTCATTGCGCTCTAAGTCGTCGCGGTCAAAGCTGTCTGGGTCGCGAGCCGTGCCAAACATCTCAGGCAAGGACGTGTCAGGAGGGGTGCCAGTCCCAAAGTCCAAAATTCCCCTTGGGAACTGGCTTTGCACGGGAGACTTGCCCGCGTCCAATGCGGCTTGGTGATCTTCTGGACGATTAGCAGCTTGCCCCCTGTGCGCCATGTTGCGGTTGAACAGGCGCACTATTTCTTCTCGGTCTAGGCCAGCGTTCTTTGGTATCTTGCCTTTAAGGAAAGCGCCCAAGCCTTCCAAGCCGACAGTTCTCATTTTTTCATCGGGCTTATTGAAATAACCTGCCATGATACTTCTCCTTACACGTTGACTGTTGCTGCCGCGACTACGACTTCTAGGCTCTGGCCTGATGAGTTGTTGGTCACGATAAGTTCTATGCGTTTAGAAGCGACTGTACCGTCAATCTCAATAACCGTCGCAATGTTGTCCGACTGCAAGCTGCTAGTCGCAGAGAACGTGCCGCCCACTGCCGTGCCATCGACGGATAGCTGTAGGGTGCAAGTGCCAGACGATAGCTTGTACGCTATGCCGTCTATGCGAATTGTCTGTTTCCAGATGCGTGACAGGTAGTAAGTCTTGTTGCCAATGTTCGCGCTGCTGTCTTCGTGAACAGAGAAAAACGGGATCGAAACAGTCGAGAATGTTTCGGGGAGCTGCGTGACGGGAAGGTTGCCTGAACTGTCCAGCGTAGCCACGCCGTTAGCTGCGCCCATGTAAGTCTTGGGTACGACGGACGAGAAGTCGATGTCGCCGTATTGCAAGCCTGTGCCTGTGCCGTTCACGCGCACGTATTGGTTAGCGTTCGTCTGCACAAACGTAGGCAGAGAGCTTTCCGGCGAAGTCTCTAACCATTGCGTTCCTTCGTAGAATTTCAGGATAGCTGGGGCGAGAGAAGTATCTAGCCACAAGTCGCCCGTCTGCGGGCTAGTCGGGGTAGCCTGCTGGTAAACAATGTTAGCTTTATTAACCAGAGTGGTTGCCAAGGCGCTAACTTTCGACTGTGGAATTTCGTTGTCGAGTACCGCGATCTTTCCAAAGTTGATGAAGCCCGACGCATTGGTGTATTCGTCCTCGAACATCATGCCAGCCACGGTTTTTAATGACTGGTTCTCTACAGTCATAATCGTGACTTTGTCGCCAGTAGTTAGCTGGTTTGAAGTATCGACGAACGTGATTGTGTCAGAGGTGGACGAAGACAGATAATCTGCGCTGCCTCCGGGCTGCTGAAGGATACCGTTTCGCCAGACTAGGATTTTCTCGTCGTCGGTGTGAACGAACGACACCAGTGTAGTCGAGCCAGAGATTTCGTTATCGACACGACGGAAGTTCGTGACCGACTGAGCGCGAATTGAGTAGACGCTGATCTTGTCACCAAGAGCTACGGCTGGGCTTGCTGTCGCAAGAGTGATCGTGTTGGCAGTCGCGTTGAATGTGTACTGGGCTGCGGTGCTTGCAGTCGTCGTATCGTGCAGAAGCAAGCCGTTGCGATACACCACAATGTTTTCTGTAGAGGGGTCGAACGAATAGGCCAGCACACTATTGGCTGCGCCGACTGCACCTGTCGCAGTTGCACCCGATCCACTACCACCTGTGATGGTGACTGTCGGTGCGGCTGTGTATCCAGACCCAGCGCCTACTAATGTAATTGCCGTAACTGCCCCGCCAGAAATCGTTGCGGTTGCAGTCGCCGTCGTGCCTGTAGTTTCTTGGGGTGCTGAAACTGTGACGGTTGGAACGGTTGCGTAGTTCGCGCCACCAGCGGTTACGCTAAGAGCAGTCAAGGCTCCACCAATCAGGATGTCGGCACGGCCAAAGAAGAATGGACCCTCGACGTTACCGACCGATGCGCCTGCTGTTCCTCGGAAAGTAGACACATCTGCGATTGTTACCCAGCCCGTTTCCGCACCAGCGTATTGTCCGATGCGGTATTGGATGCCCGCCGTGGCGTCTAGGCGCATTTGAACAGGACCGTCAAACACACCTTGCTCGTTAAAGATGGTAGCCATCAATTCCGCAAGCGTCTTGTCTCCAAGCTCGGCTGTATTGAGGTATCTAATGACGTTCTCAAAGTCCGTGTGAATGTTGCCAGAGTTCACGTAATTCTGGGGGTGCTGCTGTCTAAGTCGTGCCATTTTCTAACTCCTAACGGTCACGGCGAAGCCGATGATTTTCAACAGCCCCTTGCCTTTAGTGGTGAAACGAAACTGAACGCCTCGATATCTGTGCTCAAACTTGCGCTCGTATTGTCTGTTGAGCGGAACGTCTGGGAATTTGTTTTCTGCGCCGTCGCCTTCGATAAGGAACTGCATTGCTGAGAGGTAGCGACCTCGTTCGTCAAAGGCTTCAATCTGTAACTCGCCTTTCCCTGTCGCTTGCAAGATAAAGCTGTAGCTCTCTTTGGTGTCGTTGATCGCGCCCTGCCATAAGATTGGTGTATCGACGATCATTTCGGGGCTGTGCGTTACCAAGTCTTCGACGTGGCTTCTGTTCCAGATACCTCCGGGGGTTCCGATCAAAGTTACGCCGCCAAGCTGCCTGCCGCATGAGGCGTTTAGAAACTCACCAGTTGACCATTTGCTTTCGCCACCCTTCATAGGGTTTAGAGATAGCGTTAGTCTCTTGGTTATCTGATTGGAGAACGGGAAGAATATATGGTACTGGCCTTCGTCTTGGTCAAAGAACGCGCTGATTGTTTCGTGGTTATCGACGTGGCTCAGTAGCTTGCGATAGGTCAAGTCGATCTTGTTTGACATTGGGATGGTGTAGAGCGTCACACCGTTTGTTTCTGAGCGGCGAAGCGAGTGGACGCCATCGCGTGAACAGAACATTAAATCTGATCCAGCGTTCTTAATCGTGTTGTGTGAGATGCAGCCGATGTTGACGTTCATCTTGTCCACGATCTGCCACTGTGTGAAGTCGGGATGGATGTCGTAGGCTACGGTCCTGTCGTTTGTAAACACCGCCAAACGGGTGTTCTCGAATACGCCCAGACCTTTTATCTCATCAGCGGTGCCGATGATATTTCCCACGTCGATATCAGCGCCTTTTAGTACGGATGAGGAAGTAGCGTCTTCGTCAAACGTAAAGATGTCTTCGGCGTCCACACGACTAAAGTCTATGACTGTACGTTTTCCGGGCATGCCTGCGATTGCTAGTCGGCGTTGGATCGAAACGCAGAAAGCAGGGCGGGGGTCGCTGTTCGCTGTAATGTCGCCCCACTTAAAACCGTCGTACTGATACATGCCGTAGTCGCGGGAAGCGAAGACGACCTTGTTGTTAAAGATGGTGGATGTAACGACTGCGGATATTGGGTAAACCTCTGGCTTTATGTGACCACGCTCAGACTTGAGGGTAGTTCCGCCGCCATCTATCTGCGCCCAGACGGCTAAGTCTCGGCCAAAGAAGTTTAGGTGCTTAATGTATTTGTTGGTTTCGCTGCGACTAACCGCTCCGGGGTCGCGAACCATTGTGCCGCGCCAGTCGGCATAGCCGTCTTGGATGCGGAACATATGCTGCTTCTTACCCGTGTCGAGCGCACCAATGTCTCGACTAGCGTCGATGCCTTGGAAGTCTTCATATGGGTAAACTTTAACCTTTACTCCACTGGGCGCGTAAGTCGTAGACACTCGCTATCTCCCCGTGTTGTAAGACTGGGTGCCAGTCGGCCTCTGGGATACGTCCCACGGGCTGACTTCGATTTTGCCAGAGCCATACTTGCGGTGGTACAAGACGCGGTTCATCATCTTGAAATACATCGGGCCGTAGGCTTCAATCTTGTTCGACTGCTGCTGCACTGCGTAGTGATAAAGCAAGCCACTAACCATGATGTTATCAGGGATCGGCATGACCTCAGAGGGGTGCGTGTAGTAGTTGATTTCCGGGTTGTCCCAATATGGGTGGCCCCGCAAATCTTCGATAACGAGGTTGGCAAATTCGATGAACATCATCATCACTTCGCCATCGACTGTGCCAGGGTGCATGTCGCCGTATCGACGAAGGGATTGCATTACCAAGGCTTCGAGGTTTGAGTACGGAGAATTGAGGTGCGGGTTGTTGCCGGAGAAACGGTTACGCTTCTCGCGCCCCTGCGCGTCTTCGCGCCAAGCTACGTCTGCCGTGTTCGCAGACTTGGCGTCAATGGACGAGCGTAGGTCTAACGCGCCAACGACTGATTTGCCGTCCTTGTCAGAATGACGAGGCTCATCGTTTACTGGCAATACGCCAGTAATCGTTGCGCTATCGTAGACCCGTGGTGCCATTAGTCTTTGTCCCTCAATATGCGCCCTTGAACTACAAATTCGTGCATTGCAAAGCGTTCAGCTATTTCTGTAGGGACCGACCACGTTAGGTACTCGCGTTCTTCACACCACTGCGGGCGTATCTCCACACCGACTGCGGTGATTGGAAACGGGGTAAGCTCTACGTCCTTAGAAACAAACAATACTCTGTCACGTATTGCCCGCTTATTGGATATGACTTGCTTGGCTTTGTTGGTTACGGCCTTATTCTTCGCCGCGTTTTTAGCGTCTAGTTCTGACATGGGTTCTCCAAGAGAAAGGGGCTGCAAATTCTTACAGCCCCATTCTACAATTTTTATAAGATTGGTTCGTCCCCGTTAGACGGCGTTCCAACCTTTGATCCGATGATGCACTTTTGTCTGTAGCATTTCGAGGCCGCACTCAGTCTGATACATATGCTTCACGCCGTCGAAGTCGGGCGCTTGGATGTCACGGATCAACTGGGTGTCACGTCCCTGCATGTAACGATATTTGATTTCGTTCATGTCGAGAATGATCATCTCTTTGTCCATTGTCGGAACCTGACGGAACATTGGGTGCATGTAGACCAACAGGTCGCCAGCGTATGTAGTGTAACGCGCAAGCGATACCCCATATGCGTTGTCGATTTGTGTTGGCTGCCAGCGGTTCTTGCCAATCTCCATAAGGTTGGAGATCACGCGAGCACCACAGAACGCTACCTTTTCAGAGCCACCATACGCAAAAATGTTTTCGATCAATAGACGATCAAATTCTTTCTCCGTGATTGTGTGGTTGGTAGCACCGTATGACGCACCATCCGTTACGGAAGTGATGCTGCTACGCAGACCGCCCGTGAAACGAAGTGGTGAAGCAGTAGTAGCATTTACCTCTGCACGCTTGCCGAAGAACATGGCGCGTTCAATATCGCTCATGTGCATCTTCAACGCTTTGGTAAGCTGCTCTTGCTCTTTGTCACCTGTACGCAAGTAGGTGTTCTGCAAAGTACCTGTGATCTGAACACTCGACTTAAAGATTTGCGTAAAGTTGAAATCCATAGTCGGGTCGAAACTGATCGCAGTCGGGGCTGATCCGCCCTCTGTATCCGCAAATCCACCAATGATAACATTAGCGTTGTCAGCGATTTGGTGAGAAGTGCCACCAATGTTACGCTCAACCGCGATTGAGTGACCGCCTGTTGGAGCGGCAGTCGCACGCATGACTTCGCCAGTATCGACGTTGACGAGAATGGTTCCCGGCACGACGAAGGTTTCATCATCAGCGGCGTCCACAACGAAGGCGGCAGTCGAGGTCGATGCGACAGCACCGTTCACTTGCAGCTTACGATCTGGGAGTTCGTCGCGGTAGTGGTTGTATTTAGGGTCATCCGTGCTTTCGGAACCTGTCATAGACAGCAATGCTTGCAAAGGGGCGCTGCCGTTTGGTTCAAGCAGAGTAAAAAGCTCGCGGTAATTCGTGGGGCGGAAGTCGGTTGTAAACTGACCTGTTCCGCGTAGTCCTGAGATAGCAGTCATAGCTATATCTCCATCAATAAAGTGGTTACGTGGGTTTGGGGGCAGAGAACAGTCTTGCGGCTACAGCGATAAGACTTGTCGTACCTATGTCGATAGGCGTTCGGGCCGTGGCGCGAACTTTGCCTGTCTTGAGTATTAAATCAGAAATGAGGGGGGCTTGTCGTCCCCCCCCTATACTATTTTTTCTTGTCAGCCTTTTTAGCGATTAAGTGCGCTGCATTAAAAGACTTACCGAATATCATATTGGTACGCATTGTCTTCATATGCTTTGCGCTGTGCTCACCCTTGGCCTTGTGTGCTTTCAGCTTGGCTTCTTGAGCCTTAGTCAGTTCAGTCATTACGCCAGACCTCGCTTCTGCATGGCTTGCGCCGTGACCGCGTCCATAAACCCTTGGTCGGGGCTAGACTTCATGCCACCCGCACCGCCGCCAGAAGGCATTGGGCTAACCGAGCCAGTGAAGGCTTGGCGGCGTTCGTTTAGAGCGCGTAGTCTTTCCATCTCTGGCTGGCTGCGGTTGGCTGCAAAGTCTTGGCCAATTTTCATAGTGAGTTCGGGGTCAAGAAAGTCGTCTTCCGTGTACCCGCGACCATACGCGAAGTTAAAGAAGTCGTTGTCAGCGTCATCTGGGAAGCCAAGTGACTGCTGCATTTGGTTCAGGTTGTTCACCGCCTGCTGCTTGTATGCGTCGTTTGATCGGTTGTTCGCAGTGTTTAAGGCTTGCCCTGCTTCTTCTGACACACCCTGCGCCTGTGCAATTAGACCCTGCATCATCTCGCGCATCTGGCCGTTCTCGCCCTGTAGCTGATTGATAAGCTGCATGCCCTGACGATACATCGGCGGCAGCTTCACGGCGTTAGCATTTTCCCAAGCTGATAGCTCGTCTTCTGCTTCCATCGCGGCTTGGCTGCGGTCTGGTCGATCCGGCGTCACGTCCTTTTGGTCGCCCATAACTGGGTTTTTAGTATAGGCTTCGATGCTGGCTTGTAGGAACTGGGCCATGTCGGTGCCAGATACGTCGTGACCAGCCTGCTTGGCGTTCGCCATAACGCTTTCGATCAATTGAAGCGCGGGTTCCATAGGCTTGAAGCGGGTCGCGTTCTTATGGTTCAAGTCTTTGTAGCGGTTAGACATGCCAGCGATTTGCGATGAGGACATAGTCTGCTTGCGACCGTCGCCCATATCGACCTGGATAAAGGCTTCCTCTTGCTGGCGGTCGCCTTCGGTTTCAGGGGCCAGCTTCTCTTGCGCTTGCTCTCCGATAGTCGGGGGGCTTTCGGGCGGCGGGCCTGCTGGTGCGCCCATTGGGGCTGCGCCCATTGGTGGGCCTGCTGGTACAGGGGCTGGTTGCCCATTTGGGGCTGGTGCTGCGCCGAGTTGTTGTGCTGATAGTGCCGCAATCATTGCGTCGTCTTGTTCTGCCATTTTCTGTCCTTTCCAGCCGTAGCGGGATATATGTTTAGAGGGCCGTGGCGCTCTCTTTAAGCTCGCCTAAGTGGGCAGCGTCCATCAAGATATTATTATTCAGGATTTGGCTGACTACTTCGGGGAGGTCGATAAATTTTCTAGCGGCCCACATGGAACCGCGACGAAAATGCACTTCTTCTATAGACATAGCTGGCCCGTCACAGAGTTGGTAAGCAGCTTGTAAGATGGATTTCTCCATCTCCTCTTGCACGACTTGCCAGCCCTTCGACTTAAGCATTGTGTCTATTGCGACTTGTCTTTGTTTGTCTGTCATTTACCTAATGTCACATATGCGCCGACAGACAAGATGCCGAGGATAGCAAGTATGCACCACCGCACTATCGTCTTGAGGGCCGTTGATTTGATGTCGCGCCAGCCGTCGATTAGCTGGCGCAGTTCTCTTACGTCGTGCGGGGCGTTGTCGTCTGACAAGCCTATCCGGGTCAGTGCTTCACGCGCACCTTGCTGGGCCGCTTCTTGCAGCATGGCTTCGATCTCTGGTTTGGACAATCTGTACGTCGTGACCTCGGCCATGCTGTTTCCTTTTAGGCGGCTTCGTATGTCGCCTTGTCGGCGGCTATTGCCGCCGCGTTGCTTCCCTCGTTGACACCCAGCGCGGCTTTGTTAGTCGCGTCAGACATGATTTTTGGGGAACGCTCTGCGATCTGTTGCAGAACATACTTGTTTGTGACGACTACCTCGCCCTCGACTGAGGCTTTGAACGCCGTGGCGTAGCTGTCGAGTACGCTGTAGTAGAACTTTCCGTCCCATTGGAGCAGGCTGCGTACATTGCCACCCACCCAAGTCGGGTTGCCCCAGCCTTCTACTGGGACGCTATATATCTTTGATGCCGAGGTATCGTATGCCATTGTTTTCTCTCCTACTGAGTGCGCTTGACGGGAATGTAGCGGTTGCCTTCGCCGCCGAGGTGCTGAGAACTGTCGTTGCCCCAATTATACATATCGCCGTACTTATCTAACACTTGCCAAGCGACTGTCGTTCCCGAACTGAACCCCATTTTGCCGCTGCACGAACCCTGTACGATTGTGCCGTTCACGCCATTTGGCAGGGCGGGACACATGGGCGAGGATATAGGCGATTGGTAGTCGTAGAAGCCGATCTGATAACCCGCATAACCTGTCATATAAATCCAACCGTTTTTGCGGGCGATACGATCCGCTTTGGATTTGTGGACGATGAACATAGTCTGGTAATAGCCGCCACTATCGCCGTGAGGCGCGATGATTTCCGACACCCAAGTAAGTTCTGCGCTGGTAGCAGAGGGAGTGGAAATGTTTGCTGTCGCGTTGCCCCTGCCTTGGACGCCGACAGCGTTCTCGCCACATGCGTACATTGACCCATCTTCTAAGAGGAACCAGACGTTAGAGCCGTACCCGCCGCGAGGGAATATGTCGATTACGTGTTTGTTGGCATCAACGCCGAGGCCACCGCCCATTTGAACAAATGTGCTTTGATCCGTTGTGTTGCCGTTGCCTAGCTGACCATAATTGTTACGGCCAACTGCGTAGACGCGACCTGACCGCATGAGTACGTGTGAAGTGCCGTAGCTGCCTTCGCTGCAACACTGTACTTTGACTGGGATTTGACCAGATATGGTGATTTCAGTCGGGGTGCTGTGGATTGTGGTCGTGTTGCCGCGACCACATTGACCGTAGCCGTTATAGCCCCAAGAGTAGAGTTTATTGTCGTTCGTGATTACCATACAGTGGCCGTAGTCGCCGCTGCCAACGCTGATGGATTTTACGTTTTTGTCGAACGCGGTGACTTTCTGAACCGTGTTGTAGTTGGTCACATTACCAAGTCCGAGTTGCCCGTTGACACCGTACCCCCAGCTATAAAGGTCGCCGTCCTCCATCAGCACCATCAGGCTAACGGATACACCCGCACCGCTGCAATTATCGCTCACGATTTTGCGTACACGACCCGCGCTTGAAGGAAGGTTTACTTTGTGAAAATATTGGCGGTCAGTGTTCGCACCGTCAGCTTGCTGGCCTTCGTCGCCGTGACCCGTCACGTAAACGTCACCGTTTGCGAGAAGGTGCATGGAGATTGAGTACAGATTGACGACTTGGATAACGTCACTGAACTCTGTATTATCATCGTTCTTTCTGTGCCCGCCTTGGCCTATTCCGTTTTTGGCGTAGCCGTTGATCTCCCACATGCTATCGCCATTGTAATATTTGCCGTTCTGCCCCTCGGTGGCGTAGCCCCAATTCGCGCCTTCCAATTTGCCGCGATTGTAGACGATAGCTGAACTGTGTTCTTGGCTTCCCCAGCCATTCGGGGTCATGTCCCATGTGCCTACATCGCTGGCGTAAATGTAGCTGGCGTCACCCGCCGATCCTGTTGAGCCTGTGATGTAGTTGCTCAGTCTGTATTTACCACCAGACCAAATCCCTGTTGTATCACGGGATAGCGAAGCTACCTTGCGGTTTTCGTTCGCACCCCAGTCGTTCCAAATTGGTTGGCCTGTGTACTTGTCTATGCCGAGGGTGTTGCCGTAGCCGCCGATGGGCAGGCGGGTTACTGCGGTGCTGGTGAGTACGTTGATCTGACCGCCAAGGAGTTTGGTGTCGAACGTCGCGCTGTCTGTACCGCGAGAGTAGTAATGTAGAGTTGCGACGTTCGGGGTGGCGGGCATTGCGACTGTGACTGTCGCGCCGGAAGCACCTTCAGTGCCAGAGCGGGTGACGTGAACTGTGCTAGTCGCGTCGAACGAGGCCAAGTCGGCACCAGAAGCGTGTGTACCATCGGCGGTAGTCGAGAACGAGAAGATGTGGCCCGCGTTCGATGCGTCCGATACGTCGAAGATGTAGGTAACGCCGGGTTGCATGGGGAGCGTTGGGGATTTGTCGAAGCCACTATGGAAGCCGCTCGCGTCATGGGCTTGGGGCTTAATGTAGTAGTAGCTTTCCGTGCCATAGTTGCGAACGTGAACGGTATGCTGCACGGTTGCCGCTGTCGTCACGCCTTCCTTATACATCATGTCGCCTGCGGTTGTCATAGGCGTGGTGACTGCCTGCGCGATTGCGGCTGTGTCGATGACGTGGCTATAAGTCGTGCCGTCGCAGAACACCCAGCCTGTCGAGTTTGCGGCGATGGACGGAATGTTGGCTGTTTGGTTCGCTGCCTTTACAGTGACAGGGATTGGCAGGGCGTTGGAGATGACAAATGCTACGCCTTTGCTGGGCGCGACTACGACAAAGCCAGACTGCGCGTTGCTGCTGTCCGAATTAGTGATCTTAACGACTGTGCGAGCCACTTGCTCGTCGGTTAGCGTGACTGTGGTTGCTGTCGCAAGACCTACGCTGACGACTTCGGCAGGCTTGGTGGCCTCGTTAATCATCGAAAGCATGGCATCTGCGCCGAACAGTCGCTCGGCTGCTGTCGAAAGGTAGACTAAGTCGCGTGAGGTTGCGGCTGACGCGCCAGTTGCGCCTGCTAATGTCTTGCCTTGCGCTTTGATTGCATCGACAAGTTCTTTCAGAGAGTTCGTACTCATGGTTTTCCCTTTCTAAAGGACATCAATGTCGAGCAAGATTGCTTCTTCCAGCAGATCAAGTCGCGGTTCTGAGAGTGTTTTAAATTCTTGAACTTCAGCTAAGACGGCGTTGCCGTCGAAGAATAAAACCCATTTCAATACGTCGAGGACTGAGCCAGACGTATGTGGAGTGAGGCAGATAAAGACCTTCTGCCCCGACTGTACCATATCCAGACGCTTGTAGGCTGTAGCAGTGGCGTAGATGCCGCGCTGGTTGAAGAAACTTTGGTTAGTATCAAACCAGCCAAGGTCGGGGTCACTGTAAACACCGAACCGCGCTTGAAAGACTGGGTTAGTCGAACTGACTTCGGACACACGGAACTGCAACGCGCTGGGGTTAAGCCCCCCAGTAGATGAGAACAAATTATCCATGAGGGCGGGCAAAGTGAAGCCGCCCTTTTCACACGCCTCTAGGTATGTGTCGAGGCTGTGCGTTCCCGTAGACGCACTACGGAAACTTATCTGCTCGCCTGTTGGTTTAGTAAAAGCCATAGTTAGCCCTTGTCTGTGTTCTTGGACAATTTACCCGTTATTCCAACCCAAGTCGTCCTCACTATTCCATCCCTAACTTTTCCATTAGGGCTATGATCTTTGGTCTGGTTAATGCGAACTTGTCGTCCTCATTATATCGCCGCTCCAAGCGGGACAGACGGACGACCATCTCGGTGTCGTCGTATTGCGGGCGGTTTGTTATTAGCTCGACTAACACTCCGCGCAGTGAGTTCGCCGCGATAGCGGCAGCTTCATCTGCGACCGCCTTGACGTACTGACGCTGTAGTCCTGTGAGTTTTGTAGACGCTTCTATGCTTGCGGCTGTCGGCTTGGTCATTACGCTCTCCTCGTTGGCTTCTTCGCCGTTAGTGCTGCACGCGCAAACGCGCCCTTGGCTGGTGCGCCCTTGGCACCCTTCTTACGCATAGTCTCGCCCCGTGCTTTCTTGGCGTGAATGTTGGCGTATAGCCCCGCTCGTTTAGTCATTATTCCCCCGGACGCTTTAGGTTGCCCTTTTGGATTTCTTGCTGCATCTGCTCTTGGGGCATGACGTTCGCTCCACGCGCACGCTCCATAGACATCTGCTGTTGTGACGGGGACATGCCTTGGGCTGCTTCCTTCTCAGATATCTTGAACTGATCTAAGTCGCTGATGCCCATGCTGCGGATTGCTTCCTCCGCAATCTTGCCAACTTTGTATTCCATGTTCAGGCCAGTTTGGTTCATCACTTGAAGCATGTTCATCCAAGTCTCGGCGGAACGTGTAGGTTCAATTGGCAGCGTGCCATCGACTATGAGGTAGTCTACTTCGCCTTGCAGCATGGATATGTCGAAGTCTAAGTAATCATCCTTAATCATAGAGCTTAGATCGCCCGGACTTTCTGTCCCCATGATCCGCAACGAACCTTCGTAGTCGAGGGCGTCCTGTAAATTGCCAACCATCATACGAACAAGAGGACGTATTGTAGTCGAGGACATGATGCGGGAGATTACACCTAGTCTTTGTGATCCTAACTGGGTTAGTCGCTGTATTTCCGTGGCGGATCGTATGCCATCGGCAGTCGGCATGCCTTGCTGGGCGTCTGATGCAGCACTTACGCGCTGCTTCAAGTCTGACATTGCGCCTATATCGTTCCAATGGCCGCGTGTTACGTCGGGAATTTCCGCAATAAACACACCGTCGCCGGGTTTTGTCCCTGGCAATGTACGAACTAAGCCCCAAGGGTTGCGATCTATGAGGTCTGGGACGGACACTGCGGTAGGATCGACGAAGATCAGGTTGTTTAGGGCGGCTTGTACGTTGTCGATACGACTACGAAGCAACCATGTACTGATATCGTGCAGTGGTAAGAGCAAATCGTATAGTGATTGGGCGTAAGTCTTGTGGCTATCGTGGTACATCCCGCCAATTACGACTGGGAACTGGCGTCCATATGGGTTCAGGCGGCAGTTAATGATCGCACCTTCGTCGAGTACGGAGATGAGAAGCCAGATTTGCTCAAGATTAGGCATGCCAATCTCGTATCCGTTGAAGCGTACCCATGCTTCATCGACGATACGGCTCTCTTGCAGCGTGAAATGGTAGCCGTTCTCTTGGCCTTGTGGGTCATCAGGGTTAATTGAAAGGCCGCGACCTTCCTCTTTGAACCAACCGTGGCAATCCCAACTGTTTCGGCCTGTCTCTTTTCGGCGCAAGCCCGGATATTTGTTTACTTTGGGGTACAGGCCAGTGCCGACTAGGGCCGACGTTGACATATGGTCCGTGAACACAATGAATTGCATGCGGTCCCACTCGCCCCAGTTGACACGGGGGTCTGGGAAACAGCGGCGGGGGTCAAAGTTTACTATGTCATTGGTCTTGGTCTTGGGGTTCCACACACATTTGGTGGGGGCAAAGCCGTATCTGATGCTGTCTAAGAGCATTTGGGCTAGGCGTGCCTCGCCTGCGGTACGGCGCATGTGCTGGTGTAAGAGGCGTTCTAGGATTTGTGACGACTTGCGGGACTTGCGGTTCAAGCCTTCAAGCTGGAACATGGGATTGCGGCCCGTGAGGGCAGACATGAGGTACGTGAGGACGGTATCAGAGATGGCGCGGGTATCTGCGACTACAGCCTTCTCGCGGAACTTGGTACTGTCTGCTGGAACCCACACGTCGTGCGCCCTGTCGGCATCTTGCCAGTGCTTGTGACGGCCACGGATGCGCTCGAACGACATCTTTGTGCAGGCACGCACGTAGTCGATTAGCTTAGTCTCTTGAGCCTCTGTGAGCATGTCAGAGATGTCTTCGTATTCCATGAGAGCGTTGGCATGCTCCGACAAGTCTACGACTACGTCTTGCTCGGCTGAGTAGGGCTGGTTCTTGTAACGCATTATAGTTCTCCCCAGCCCTTAAATTGAGGCTGAACCTTTAAATCTGCGGCCCACCATTGCTTGCCACTGTCTGCGCTCTGGAACTGGGCAGAGAGTGACGACGCCATGTTTATAGGACCATTCATTAGTTCGCTGGCTGCTCCACCCATTTTTGCTATCGCCTCTAGGCCCATACTTAGGGCGTCTATCTGATCGTCGTGTTTGCCAGAGGGGAAGGACTGTGCTTCCTCCATAAAGGCGTCGAGCCATACTGCCTCATTTGGCAGATAAACTCGTCCCCCCTCTATCAGTGGGAGTACGGCGTTAAGTCGTGAGACTTTGTCAGTCCCGACTTTGACGGGGAGGACGGACATGCCTGATTGGTTGCGAAGCTCCTGAATAAGCGACTGGCCACTGGCCTTGTCCTCTATGTAAAGCCCGCGTAAGCCCCGCCCGCGCCACTTTGCGTTGAGCGTTATGGCCGCACGCTTAAGTTCGGGGAAGTCGTACTTGTCTCGAACGATCTCTAGTATGTGAATATCGTTTAGATCGTCCATGCCGAGGACCATCATCACACTAAAGTCAGCGGTTTCGGTCTTCTTGAAGGCGGTATCGGCAGCAATTATGACCGTATTGCAGATAGGAACGTCGTTAGTCTTGCGCCACCAGCCTGCTTTGATGAGATTACCACCCTTGATGTAGGGGGTTTGCTGGTAGAGGCTGGCAAATTCGCGTGCATCTAGGCGTTCACGCTTGCGTAATTCGTCGAGCGGGAAGCGTTCAGGCCATAATGCTTCCTCTTTTTCCTTGTGATAGGTGCGTTTGGATGGGGCTACTTTGCTTAGTTCACCCTTGGGGATGTGGCGGGGGTCTTCCTCTGGTAGCCCAGCGACCGAACACTTCTCTTTGCTCTTTACGCGGCGTATGGCAGGGAAGTTTACGTGGTGCCAAGCGCCTTCCTTCCAGTCCTCAGTGTCCATAAGGCGGGCGGCTAAGTCGTCAGGGTGCCAGCGGGTTAAGATGACAACCTCTATGGCTGGCGTACCGTCCGGCTCAGGCTGTTTACGGGTCGTTAGGGCCGAGACATAGTAGGACCAAGTCTTGTTGCGCTGCGTGGCGCTGTCGGCTTCCTCACGCGCCTTGATCGGGTCGTCTGTGATGAGCAATGTGGCAGCGCGGCCTGTGGTAGAGCCGCCTAAACCTGTCGCGTAGTAGCCCCCACCCATAGTCGTGCGCCAGTCGTCTACCGCTTTGCTCTCATCTGACATGGAAAAGTCGGGAAAGGCTTGCGGAACTATGAGTTCGCGGGCGTGGTCACGGGTCTGACGGCCAAAGGTCTTGGCTAAGTCTTGGTTATAAGACGTTGCAAGCACGTTACGGTTCGCTTTACGTGCCAAATAATAGACCGGAAATAACGTGCTCGCCAACCAAGACTTACCATGTCGAGGCGGCATCGTAATAAGCAGACGGTTGCACCCCAGCGTATTCTTCTCAAGTTTATCCAGCGTTTCAATGAGTTCTTCTTGGAAATCCGCGAGCGTAAAATCTGGATATAGTGCGGTGACGAAGCCATGAAAACTACCTTTCGCTCTCTGGATCAATAGTAGGCGCTGGGCTGCTTGTTGTGGCGTCAATGACATCGGCATCTTCCTCTATGGGTGTAATAGCTTGGGCCGCGATAGCTTGCAGTTCAGCAAATGTTAGTTCGTGTGCGGCCTTATTTTCCACCGCGTGCTCATTAAATGAATGGTGTAGGTCTGGCATGACTTTGTTGAGCATCATTCCGAATAGTCTGACCTGGGAATTGTTCCACTGTGTGTTGCCTTCTAATACCTCACGCACTGCGGGTATTTGCTTACGCACAACATCAAGTACAGACCGCCGAACGCGGTCTACTTCTATGGGGGTGACAGGTGCTAATCCCCCTGTGCCGCGTGTCGTACTTACTTCTTTGCGATAGGTTGGCATGTGTTACATATCCGTGACTAAAGTTTCATTTTGTGGTGCGAAAATCCGAGTTGCTGGGGATGGGAATACGCGAAACCAAACGGCGAAAGGGGGTCTACCCCCCCCTTTCAGCTTTCTCGGACCTTTACACTGACAAGTCAGTGACGATTTCATACTGTAAGTTACTGTAATCACTGTACTTTCTAGTCCTACCGAGGGACAATCTTGGTCTGTAGTTTGAATAGTTAGTCTGTTGTACTCAATTCAATAGGGTTGTTATCTTAAGTACAGTCATATCAAGTAACTAACCTAGCTGTCGTCCTCTAACCCCCTAAAGGGGGGTGGGGGGAATGTGAATTTGTCGGTTCGATCGGATCGACGAAACAAAAACATTCCATCTAGGAGTTACACATGGAACTTTTCTCGTACACAAAGATCACATCCGAAGCTGCGGCAGCGGTACTCGCGACTGTAATCAGCAACATCAACGATAGTACGAAGTCGGCAACCGACGGTGTTGGCAAAGCCACTGCCGTCCGTGCGTTTGGCAACGCCAGACAATCCGGCCAGATCAACGACCACAACGGCCAAATCATCGGTCGTGCCATCCGCGACGACTTGGTCGCGATCGCCAACAACGCGAAGCGTTCGGACATCAACAGGACCAGAGCGGCTAAAGCCGTCGAGTTGTTCGACAAGTGGCGCAAAGACTACGCCGCCTCGAAGGTCGTTGCTACCGTGGCTGATCCCGTTGTCCCACCGAAGGTGATGCCTGTCACGAAGCCCAAGGTGACAGCAACACCGACTGGCGGCATCCAAGCGGCCTCTCTCGCAGACCTGACC
>Ga0208814_1000170_pt1 | contig 47676 bp, 43 predicted proteins | sample MalvirAntarct_55_FD_184253 | JGI IMG/M metagenome (GOLD analysis project Ga0208814, IMG submission 184253) | Marine viral communities from the Global Malaspina Expedition - Malaspina viral metaG Antarct_55 (SPAdes) (version 2) | ecosystem: Environmental > Aquatic > Marine > Oceanic | place... | reverse complement strand
TTTGTATTAGTATTCAAAAAACCACAATTATCTACTGCATCAACGTTTGATATAATTGATAAAGCATAACTATCACGTCCATTACCACATCCACAATCTAATATATTTAATATATTTTTATCTTTAAAATAATCCATAACAAAAATACAGAAATTAGAACAATCTATATTATGAGTATTCGTTGAATAAAATATTTGCCAATAGTTCTTGTCGTCCATAATATAATATAATATTATATTATGGCTGGTACAAAACATAATCAAACAATTGCTTTACCACATTTATTAAAAAGTTTAAAAGAGAATGAAACATTGACATCCAAATATATAATTTATAAAGGTTCTGGAGGATTAGTTCATATGTTAACCGGATTACAATGCGCTATAAAAATAGCAATCAATGAAAATAGAATATTAATAATAGATACACTAAAACATAGTTGTTTTAGAGCCAATATTTCCGATTATTTTATACTAAAGGAAAAACAAATAATTATACAAGAAAATTATAATGATATAATAAATGATGAATATAAAGGATTAAAAATAGAAATAATAAAAAATGGAGGCACTCGATGTACCAAGGGTGGCTATATATTACATGATTTAAATATATCTAAAACACCTTTAAATTCCGAAGAAAAAATATTAATATATGCAGGAGTAGGCCAACCAGGTCGTTTTCCAAATTTAAAATTAAAAGATGCAATAATTTCAGATATCATACACAAATATAAAGGTCATGACATTAATTATATTGCGATTCATTATAGAAATACTGATATTAAAAATAATATAGATAATTTTATAAATAAAATATTATCAAGTAATTGTGGTGATAAAGTAAATTCAATATTTATAGCAACAGATGATTTTAATGCTTTCGATATATTCAAAACAAGACTTCCAGAATATAATGTATTTAGAATTTTATGTCCAATGAATTTTAATGGACAAAACTTACATTATCATGTTAAAGATAAAAAAGAATTAGTTATGAATACATTATATGATATCTACATGATATTAAATTCAAAATATTTTATACCATCCATGAATTCAGGTCTATCAACGTGGTGTATAGATATGATAAAAAAGAATGACAATATTTTCAATATAAAAACACATTGTGAAATAATGTAATGAATGCGTATGCAACCAGAGTGAAAGGTTGAACACAAGGAGTTGGATGTAGTGAAAAAATGCTACTTAGTGTCTCATATAAATACAACTTAAATAATATATACATAATAGTATAATGGATGAATACACACATATATATAACGACAAAAATAAGGAGATTACATTGAGCGATGTTCAATGTATTCTTCGTTCTTATGGTATCCAAGCATCCCCGAATAATATAGAATTATACAAACGAGCATTCGTACATAGTTCATATGTAAAATCCAATGTACATGTTTCCAAAAGTGCAAATTGTGAACACCATGGTGTAAAATTAAAATCTAAATCCAATGAACGATTAGAATTTATAGGTGATGGTGTATTAGAATTAATCATTAAATATTATTTATATAGACGGTTTCCAAAAGAAGACGAAGGATTTATGACAGAAAAAAAAATTGCTCTTGTAAAAAATGAACATATCGGTAGGCTGGCTCAACAAATGCATTTACATGAATGGTTAATCATATCCAAACATGCAGAAGAAAAAAATATACGTACAAATTTAAAAAAATTAGGATGTTTATTTGAAGCGTTTATAGGAGCTATATTCTTGGATTTTAATAAAATATCTATTCATGACCAAGAAGGATGGTTTCAACATACATTTGTCTGCGGACCAGGGTTTCAAATGACGCAACTCTTTGTGGAGAATGTCTTTGAAAAATATGTGGATTGGCAAACCCTTATACAAATTGATGATAATTATAAAAACATACTTCAGGTCAAAGTTCAAAAAATATTTAAAACCACGCCAGATTATATTGAATTATCTAGAGATATGAACGAAGGGTATCATATAGGGGTATACATATGTTTAGGACAATCTATACACAACATGAACCCTTTACTGGCAGAACCATTCGTGAAATATGGTTCATTTGAAGCTATACAAGAAACATGCTTAAAACGACCTGTATTTGTATTACTTGGAACCTATAAACATCAAGTCAAGAAAAAGGCCGAACAATTCGCATGTAAACAAATTATTATAAATTTAGCCAATTAAGTATGTAGGTATAAATAAAATATAAGAATATACTAGTTCATTATGTCCGATTCTATTTTAGCCAAATTACAAGTTAAACATACTCCAGTACATCAAACACAACAAGAAATACACATTCATCCATCGTTAAAAGAAGATATACCTATACAAACTGTGATTTTAGATAAACGACAAGGAAACACATATCGGGATTCATTTTTTATGGATACACAAACTCAATCCATAGAAGAAACTGTTCCAGAAAAGATTAAAAAACCAAAAACTAAAAAATTAATACCGGATATAGAAGAATCTTCTACGACAGAAACGTCTCAACCCGTCGAAATGAAACTAGAAAAAAAACAAAAAAAATTAACAAAAAAATTAAAATTAATACCGGATATAGAAGAATCTTCTACGACAGAAACGTCTCAACCCTCCGAAATGAAAATAAAATTAATAGATGAAGAAGAGAAACCTAAAGAGAAACTTATTATTCGTAAAAGAAAATCTGCATTGAAAGAAACACGTGTATTACCTACAGGTCTTGTAGACATCAAAGGCATACCGGTTGAACAACGTATCCAGAAATCAAAAGAAACCATACTCATAAAAGCGTCATCGTATTACATGTCTAATCGTGAAATTTTTATAAATTTTATAAATTCTATTTTTACACCTTATAAAGAAGAATTAAAAAAACCAGATAAAGCTTCATGTGAAACCATATCGGATACTGATAATTTATCCTTGATGACACATCAAAAAATTGTTAGAGATTATATTAATCTTTATACACCCTATCGCGGGTTACTATTATATCATGGATTAGGTTCAGGTAAAACATGTACATCCATTGCAATCGCAGAAGGAATGAAAGACCATAAAAAAATTATTGTAATGACTCCTGCTTCATTAAGACGTAATTATTATGAACAATTAAAAAAATGTGGAGACCCCATGTATAAGAAAAATCAATATTGGGAATTCATAACTGCAACGGATGAAAATATACATACATTATCTGTAACTTTAAACTTAAGTTTATCCTATATACAAAAAAACAACGGGGCTTGGTTTGTAAACATAAATAATCCTTCTAATTATGATACCTTAAATCGTTCCGAAAAAGAATCCTTAGATTTACAATTAGATGAAATGATACGTTATAAATATCAATTCATATCCTACAATGGTATGCGAAGAAGACATTTAAATGCCTTGATACAAGGAGAGAACGGACCTCAAAATCCGTTTGATAATACTGTGGTGATTATTGATGAAGCTCATAATTTAGTTAGTCGTATTGTAAATAAACTGTCAAAAAAAATTGAAGAGAGTGTATCCAAACATTTGTATCATTTATTAATGTCGGCAAGTAATGCTAAAATTATATTATTATCAGGGACTCCTATTATTAATTATCCGAATGAAATAGGTATAACGTTTAATATACTACAAGGATATATCAAAACATGGAAATTATCATTGACCATTCAATCTCAAAGTAAAATTGAAAAATCCACATTTGAAGAATTGTTTAAAAGCACCGTATTAGGTGGTAATGTTGTAGATTATATAGAATATAATTCAAGTAATACAATCCTATCCATCACCCGAAATCCATTTGGGTTTGTGAACAAAACCTCTAAACGTGTGTATGAAGGTGTCAGATTAACAGATAGGGGTGATATTACGGATGAAGATTTCATTGGTCACATTACACGTCTATTACAAACCATACAAATTAAAGTTCGAAACGTTCAAGTAGATATGCATAAAGTTTTACCCGATAATTTAGATGAGTTTAAAGATTTATTCATTGACAATGAAAACAATATTATAAATGCAAATCTGTTTAAACGACGCATTCTTGGGTCGAGTTCTTATTTTAGAAGCGTCCAAGAAAATTTAATGCCGAGATATACAAAAGGGTCTAATTTTTTTATAGTGGATGTGGAAATGAGTGATTTTCAATTCAGTCAATACGAAGAAGCACGTGTAAATGAAAGGAAACTAGAGTTAAATAATGCACGAAAACGAAAAAAAGGGTCCCAAAAGAACAATGTATTTGAAGAATCTGTATCCACATATCGTATCTTTTCTAGAGCATTTTGTAATTTTGTCTTTCCAAAACCTTATATATTGAGACCAATGCCAGACCCCAAGGTAGGGGCAGAAACAGGCATGGAAACTTTAGACGAAGACATTTTAGATAGTGAAGTACGTGTAGACAACATTGATGGTAAGCATGAGGCAGATGAACTTTTAGAATCAGTACAACCCGTTACATCCTACGATTTACGTATAAAACAGTCTTTGGATACATTATCTGCACGGAAAAATGAGTTTTTAACGAGAGATGCCTTGGAAATATATAGCCCAAAATTTGGTGCAATGTTAGATAACATTACAAGTACCGAACACCTTGGTCTTCATTTGGTATATAGTCAATTTAGAACATTGGAAGGTATAGGTGTCTTTAAAATGGTCCTTGAAGCCAATGGTTTTACAGAGTTTAAAATAAATTCAACATCGAATGGATGGAGATTGGACGTTCCTGTAGAGGAACGAACTAAACCAATGTTTGTGCTATATACAGGAACGGAATCACCCGAATACAAAGAAATTGTTCGTAATGTATTTAACGGAGATTGGAAATACATTCCACCCGCCTTAGAAGCAGATGTATTAACCATTTCAAAAAATAATATTTATGGTGAAGTTATAAAAGTATTTATGATTACTTCTTCTGGAGCAGAAGGTATCAACTTGAAGAATACAAGATATGTACACATTATGGAACCCTATTGGCATCCTGTGCGTATAGAACAGGTTATTGGTAGAGCAAGACGTATATGCAGTCACCAAGACTTACCTGAAGAGCTAAGAACCGTAGATGTATTTCTGTATTTAATGAAATTTTCAGAAAACCAATTATCCAGTGATTCCACGATTGAATTGCGATTAAAAGATACTAGTAAACGTGATGGAGTAACACCCTTTACAAGTGACCAAGCATTATGGGAAATTGCAAATATAAAAGAAGAATTAACGAATAAACTATTAACTTCTGTAAAAGAGGCATCCATTGATTGTGCGATACATACAAAGATTGGGAGTGAGTCATTAAAGTGTTTTTCATTTGGAACCGTTGACCCCAATAAATTTGCATCGTCTGGTTCATATAGAACAGAAGATACCGATGCTGTGGCGGAACAAAATAGACAAACACGAACTATCAATGCAGACGAAGTCATGATACAAGGTATTAAATATGCTATAGTGAAAGAAACAGGTGATGTATATGAATGGGAAAGTTACATGTTAGGTCAACCCATTCAAATTGGACAACTGATTAAAACTTTGGTTGGATACGAATTTAAACGTTTATAACAGACTCCATTTTTTCCATTAATATATTTAATTTTTTAAATCCGTCACTTAATTGTTGACATGTTAATTTTATATCTTTAAACACTTCATTCTTAGTTTGTATATCTTTATTTAAAAATTGTAATAAATTTATTTCTTTTTCATTCTCATGTGTTTCAGTTGTTTTAGGTGGAGGTAGAGTAGTCATCACTTCTTTTATAATTTGTTCACGTGATTGTATGAGACGATTTAAATCGTCTTCTACCACAATATTCTCGTGGATATCATCTGTAAAATCTATCGCATCTGGTTTTTTGTTTGTAACTAAGCGGTAATCTGAACTATACTGAGGATTTAATTCATAAGAAAGGATACTTTTTGAATTTTTTATCAAACGTAATTTACTGGTCATTTCAGTTAACACCATTTTGTTTTTAATATTCAATTGTTTTCCATCTTCAATATTTAACTTAGTAATAACCTCTTCAAATAAAGTAACGACTTGTCTATATTTATTATCATCTACCCCTGCAAATATGTCAGTTTCAATCATAATGTTCCATAACATTTGTTTGTTTTCATTGGATATAAATGTTGTCATACAATATGTAGGATTATATATTTATAGTTTTTACGCTAGTTAATATACAAAATTGATATGACTTATTTCATGATTAAGGTATAACAATTATGGCACAAATACACGTTTACAGTAGAGGAATTGTGATGGATGATTATAACAGTGCAATCAAACGAAACCATGAATCATTTATGATGGGGGATGTAAAAGCAAGTAGCGAATATATTTATCCAAATCAAAAAGAAGATGCAAACCAAATCATGAATGTATTTTACACTCAGGAGGTAAGAGTGATTAGTATTGTAAAGAAGACAAAAGTAGGTATGGATGGTCTCATGATTGAACTTGCGTTTAGAATGACAACACACTCGGACGATACATTTGTTTTACACCGGAATAATGTATTCTTTATTACTGGAATGAGTAATAAATCTTGGGAGAATGATATGAAAGATAAAATTCCAACATGCTTCAAAGAAAATGTATATCATCATGGTAAACTACAAAGATTAAACACAAAATTAAAAGATATTAAAAATGCTTTCATCATAATTGATGAGATTGATAGTGGTGATAAAGAGTACCAAAAATTACATTTAATATTAAAGGAAAGCGGTATTCTAGATATGAAATATATGGAGGATAATAATATTCGGTTGGCGGTTGTTTCTGCTACAATGATAAATGAATTACGAGAATTCTATAAATGGGGTGATAAACATTATACCCACTATATGAATATACCAGATATGTATATCGGGCATGACGAGTTTTTACAACTTGGTATTATTCAAGAATATTATCCAATCCATGATATTGAATCGGCTGACAGATGGATTCAAGAAGATATTTTACAACATTATGGTATAGATTATAGGGTTCATATTGTTAGAACGAGTGAAAAACATAAAGGATTTATCATGGATGCTTGCATTAGACATAATGTCATGTTTAGAAACCATACTTCTACCGACCGAATCTCTTTTGACAAATTATCTAAAATATTTAATGTGGACCTTCCTACAAATCAACATCAAGTTATAGCAATAAAAGGACTATGGCGTCGCGCCAATTTGATTCCAAATGAATGGAAAATGAAAATTGGAGCTACACATGAACGACATGTCAACGTCTACGATACAAACGTCCAAGTTCAAGGATTGCCTGGTAGAATGAGTGGTTATTGGAAAGACACAATCTTAAATGGACATAAAACTGGACCACATAGAACATCCATTGATGCTATACAAGAATATAAATCCTTTTATAATAATCCGTTTGGAAACATAAAATATAGCACGCCTGGCGTCAAAACAACATTTGTACATCCAAAACACATTGTAAATTTAGACACTATACATGAAACTATACATGAAGTATTCAACACAAATAAACGTATTCCAGTTGTTATAGATGGATTACATGAAACCGATGTAATATTTACAACCAAAAAAAAGAAATTAAAACTTGAATTTGTACGGTCTTTGCTACATAAATCACATATAAACTTATTTAATTATATAACACACCCAAACGTGGTTTGTGCGCAAATCTCCTTACCAAAAACAAAACCTTCTTATAAAAAACATATTACAGATGTGGTGAATGCCAGCATTACAAATACTCCTTTAACTATAGATTTGAAAGAAAAGTTTAAATCTATAAATAACTGGCAATTATTTATAGATCATAAAGAAAAACGTTTATGTTTTGTGATATGGTGTGTAAATGAAGAACTATATGCATAGACAACATCATTCCCTGATATTTTTTACATGTTTATGCTTATATTATAACATATTTATAAAATGCTATATTATGATTAAAATAATATGCGGACATGATATATTTATAGAAAATGCAAATGCTTTATCTATAAGATATAAATGGACGTTTGAAAAACAATTCAAACCTGTAATCAATACAATATATATTGTATTTGGTGGTCATATATTATTTAACATGTTATTAGAAACACAAAAACGTCTTTTAAACCGAATTCGTTACATCATATTCAATAGCGAACAGTCCAATTCTGTCTATTTAAATGAACCTAAATATATTCAACTTATGAAACAAAATATAGTATTGGATTTTAGTTTTAAAGGTACACAATATTTAAACCATACATATAACATATACACTCCAACTTTATACTGGTTTGAGTTTATACCGTGTGTGCCTAATGAAAATCGGGTATACGACCTCGCGTTTGTAGGTTCTAAACAACCATATAGAGTTAAACTTATGCATGAACTAGAATTAATGTTTCCGCAATTAAATATAATCTATGATTTTAACTGGAAATATTCCAACCCAACTACATTAACCTCTCTTTTAAAAAATACAAGAGTTGTTCTGAATATACCTTTTTATAAAAACAATTCGCTTGAAACACATCGTATTCATAAAGCAATGTCGTGTGGTTGTGACGTAATCTCTCTTCCGTCTTCAGATGAAACGACGAATCGTATGTATGAAGAATACATTTATATTGGTATGGATATCAAAACATTAATACAACAATACTTTAATCATGAGGTATCATCTAAGAAATCGTATACGGTTTTAATGCAACATTTATACAGTGAATATAATACACCGTTCCTAAATACTATACATAAACAGAATTCTATTGTAAAGTACAGTTCTAAACTGAAGTATGAGATTTGATAGGATGATAAATTTTAGGTTCAGTATAATGTTTAGTACCATGTGTTATATCTTTTTTTATTAAAGTCATGTATGGATTGTTCTTCGTCGTTACGTTTCCAATCGTTTGAGGTAAGAATTGTTGTATAGATAACCCGCGTTCCATGCATATATGAGGTAATATGGATTCCAAATATCCAGAATACGTTTTATCTATAGTATCAATTAATATAGACAAAAGAATCGGTGAAAACCTCATGATAACCGCCAATACCCCAACGTTATATTTTTTAGAAAACCCTTTTAGACGGTTTGTCCAAGGCCATCTTCTTGTTCTTACACCATATTCAGGAACCATTAAATCATAGTTATACATATTATGCATATTAATAAATTCAATAAAACTATTTGGATAATAGACATCGTTTTCAATAATCCATATATATTTATAACTTTTAATTTCATTGTAATTATTTCTAAAATAATGAATATACATGGAATGTCCTAATCTATCATAAGTAGTTTTGATTAAATCTACTTTTATAATTTTGATGTTTTTTAATGTATCTTCAATAGTCTTATCATACTCCTTTTGGTTGTCAAATAACACGATAATTTTATAATCCGTATTCACCGAATCATTTAATTTTAATAAAGTATTTAAAAAAATATCATTGAAGTGATGTGTTAATAATACGATTAATTGCATAATAATAATATTGATTATTATTATTATGAATAACTGCAATTTGTAATATAAAATAGATTTAAACATGTCTTGAATCATAGGATATATATGAATACAAAAGAACAATTAGTACATACCGTGAAAGAATGGATGCAATTAGAACAAGAGATTAAAGTGTTACAGAAGGAATTAAAACAACGACGTGAAACTAAAAAAGACCTTACAAAGGTATTGATTGAGACCATGAAGACGAATGAGATTGATTGTTTTGATATGACGACTGGAAAAATTATATATACTAAAAATAAAGTGCGTGCTCCAATCAGTAAAACTCATTTAATGGCATCCATTACGAACTATTTTAAAGACACGGACATTGAAACCGTAAAAGAATTAACCAAATTTATTTTAGAATCTAGAGAGGTCAAAACAACCGATAAAATCCGTCTTAAAGAAATACATCAAGCGACCTAATTTTAGAATATATACTAATAATATGCTTTCCTGGTCTATAGATACAAAACAAAATATAGATCCTAAATGGATAGATACAACGCCGTGCGACTTTGATTTCACAGATGTTGCTGGAGCAGATAATTTAAATATAGAACATTTGAACCATATGGAATCTATAGAGTGTCGTATGTTAGGGGACGAAGACTTGGATTTAAGAACAAGTTCTATACGTATGCATAATTGTGTTAGAATACATTATCAATTGATTGAAAACGGGGTGTTACCTTATTTACGATTTAAACTAAATATCAATAAAAGATTCCTTGATTTTGAGAGATTTGTAATCACACATAAACATGTACCAACTGTTGAAAACGAAACCTATTGCGGATTATACGAATATGATAACATACAATATTTATTTTATAAAAACGATAGTACACATCAAGAGGTAACCCAAATTACTAAACATGACAACTCTTATTGGTTAACGGTAGATGATATTGTGAATCTAAAACAATATTTTAATATTGGTGTATTAGAACATGTTACACGTTTTTTTACAATCCATCCTAAATTTATACGTATAGTCAATGAAAACGAGGCCATATTTGAAACCCCAACCACCGCATACAGGGGGGATTATTATAAAAAAGTTAGTCTTATTGCAGGAATGGGGATGCGTCGTTCGGACACTTATGCATCCCTTGGACCATATTATTATTTTGGAAGTTATAGTAGGTCTTTGAGGTATGCAGCAGTAACTATGAATGGTAAGCCATTAGTGATAAACGGTATTGAAATTACAATCGGAGATACTCCGGTATATACAAAAGGCGGAATTGTAAAGTATGCATTATTTTTGGGAAATACAAAGGTATTATTCAATTTAAAGACCGACCCAGAAGACGATTCCTATGAATCTAAATTATTATCATCTAAACGTAACTTTATAAAAGATACACTTAAATTACGTGATACCAACGGTAAATGGACTGCAGAATACAATTCAGTCATTCAACCTCAGGTGACTATATATGACCGTGATTTAAAATACAATCGTACATTAGAACCACAATATGTAATTAAACAATTTGAACAACAAATTGTAACGGAATATGCTTATTATGATACAAAACATATTACAAAAAATACAGACACTGGGTTTTATAACGTAAATGATATTAAAATGCATTAAAAAAGTATATACTTAACATATGAGTATCCGACAATTATTGTATATAATTGTATTCTCTATATGCATCGTATATGTATCTTCGGCAATCTTTTCCTTTTTTGGAATAGGCTTAGACGTATATGGTAATTATGTATTCTTTATACTTGCAATGCTATTGTTATACATGTTTTTACCAAAAAATACCGGTCAATTATTTGTGCGAACGGATACACAAAATTAAACATTAATGAAATATATTTAAATTGAATTGCTTAATATGAATATGTCCGAACAAGTCCCAACGCGTGTGTGCGACACTTCACAAAAACAACCCAAAAAACGAGGAAGAAAACCCAAGGGTGGAGCAATTATTATGCAGACTCCCTTGGAAGATACTATACAACACTCAGAACCAAATATTATTCTTCATCTAAAATGTAAATTATGTGATATTAAAAATCACGAATTTAACGGGTCAATACAAACGAACGGTGAATGTGTAGACCCATATCCATTCAACAAAGACGATAAATTTGGGTTGGTAAAAGATTTTGAATATACAAATGCACGTCATGAAGATCCTATTACAACCGAAACTGATACATTATCTTTGAATGCAAGATTAAAAATATTGGCACAAAATCTACATACTAATAATATTCCAGACAAGATATCAGCGTGTTTTTGGTGCACGTGTGACTATGACAATCCTGCCATCTATATACCTAAATATGTCATAGATAATGCGTATCATGTTTATGGTTGTTTTTGTAGTCCAGAATGTGCGACTGGATATTTATTCGACCAATCGGATATTGATTCATCTGTAAAATTTGAACGATATTCACATTTAAACCATTTATATTGTAAAATATACAATTATGACAGAAATATAAAACCAGCTCCAAAACCTCATTATATCCTTGATAAATTTTACGGAACACTAAATATTCAAGAATATAGACAACTTTTAAAGTGCGAACGTTTGTTGTTGATGGTTGAAAAACCACTTATACGGTCATTGCCTGAATTACACATTGACAATGATGAATGTTTATTGGAGAGAACGGTTACAACCGGAAGTAAATTAAAACTAAAAACATCTAAACATAAGCAATCTAAAAGTGAAATCATTGTAAATAATTTTAATCCATGAAATATTATATGTGTAATATACATATGCCATTGACTTATATGTATCGTAAACGTGCGGATATATATACTACACAAGGTGGTGATAAAATGCAAGGATTATTCGTTAATTTTGACTCACGCAATAAACGACATGCTCAAATTAAAGCCTATGGTACCAACCGTGACAAAATTGTATATCAAAATCAAATTGGGGGTATCGGTATACGATTACCAAATAAGGTACGCCGTTGTTGTACTGCCTCCATCTATAAAAACAATCCGTATGACCCACCTCCTGAACCTACAGGTGAATCTGGTGAATCAGGTGAATCCGGTGACTCAGGTGACTCGGGAGACTCGGGCGACTCGGGCGACTCAGGTGACTCAGGTGACTCAGGTGACTCAGGAGAATCCGGTGAATCAGGTGACTCAGGTGACTCGGGCGAATCCGGCGAATCCGGTGACTCGGGTGAATCCGGTGACTCGGGCGACTCAGGTGAATCCGGTGAGTCGGGCGAATCCGGTGACTCAGGTGACTCGGGTGACTCGGGCGACTCAGGAGAATCAGGTGAATCCGGTGAATCAGGTGACTCTGGAGATTCAGGTGAGTCAGGCGACTCGGGCGATTCAGGTGAATCCGGTGACTCAGGTGACTCCGGTGACTCGGGTGACTCGGGTGAATCCGGTGAATCAGGTGACTCGGGTGACTCAGGTGAATCCGGTGACTCTGGAGATTCAGGTGAGTCAGGCGACTCGGGCGATTCAGGTGAATCCGGTGACTCAGGTGACTCGGGTGACTCAGGTGACTCGGGTGACTCAGGTGAATCCGGTGACTCAGGTGACTCCGGTGACTCAGGTGACTCAGGTGACTCGGGCGATTCAGGTGAATCCGGTGACTCAGGTGAATCCGGTGACTCGGGTGAATCTGGTGACTCGGGTGAATCAGGAGAATCTGGTGAGTCAGGTGAATCAGGTGACTCGGGTGACTCCGGTGACTCGGGTGACTCAGGTGAATCAGGTGACTCAGGTGACTCCGGTGACTCTGGTGAATCTGGTGACTCGGGCGATTCAGGTGAATCCGGTGACTCAGGTGAATCCGGTGACTCGGGTGAATCTGGTGACTCGGGTGAATCAGGAGAATCTGGTGATTCCGGTGAATCAGGTGAATCGGGTGACTCAGGTGACTCCGGTGACTCGGGCGACTCAGGAGAATCCGGTGAATCAGGTGACTCTGGTGAATCTGGTGATTCCGGTGACTCTGGTGAATCCGGAGACTCGGGTGACTCTGGTGTATCAGGCGAATCTGGTGAATCTGGTGAATCTGGTGATTCCGGTGACTCGGGTGAATCAGGAGAATCGGGCGAATACATTTTCATCCCTACTGATTCTAACATTAAGGATGCAGTTGGATATGTTTTAGGTGAATCGGGTGAATCGGGCGAATCAGGTGAATCGGGCGAATCAGGTGAATCACTTGATGATTTTGCAACTAAATATGGTACTACGTCTGGTGCAGTTCGATCTATAGAAACTTGGGATACTTCAGCTGTCACAGATATGTCCAATTTGTTTAACGAGGCAACCGAATTCAACCGAAACATTAGTAGTTGGGATGTAAGTAATGTCACAAAGATGTCCGGTATGTTTTTCAGGGCAACCGAATTCAACAGTGACATTAGTAGTTGGGATGTAAGTAATGTCACAACTATGTCCAGTATGTTTCGAGAGGCATCCGCATTCAACCAATATATCGGTGGTTGGGATGTAAGTAGTGTCAATAATATGTCCGTTATGTTTGACGGGGCATCCGCTTTCGATCAAGACATTGGTAGTTGGGACGTAAGTAATGTCACAAATATGTCCTATATGTTTCAATATGCAACCTCCTTCAACCAAGACATTAGTAGTTGGGATGTAAGTAATGTCGACCATATGATAAATATGTTTATCTTGGCAATCAATTTCAATCAATATATACGAGTTTGGAAGGTTAATAATACTACAAATCTTAGCTATATGTTTGAGGGTGCAATACACATGAATATCAATTATAGAACGGCTCCTGATGGAACTGCATTGATAAATGAGTATGGAACTCCAACATCGGATTTCTTTAATCAAACCACTGGTGAATCGGGTGACTCTGGTGACTCGGGTGATTCCGGTGACTCTGGTGAATCCGGAGACTCGGGTGACTCTGGTGAATCTGGTGAATCTGGTGAATCTGGTGAATCTGGTGAATCTGGTGAATCTGGTGACTCTGGTGAATCTGGTGAATCTGGTGACTCTGGTGTATCAGGCGAATCGGGTGAATCGGGTGAATCGGGTGTATCAGGTGAATCTGGTGTATCAGGTGAATCTGGTGATTCCGGTGAATCGGGTGAATCTGGTGTATCAGGCGAATCTGGTGTATCTGGTGAATCTGGTGATTCCGGTGACTCGGGTGAATCAGGAGAATCGGGCGAATACATTTTCATCCCTACTGATTCTAACATTAAGGATGCAGTTGGATATGTTTTAGGTGAATCGGGTGAATCGGGCGAATCAGGTGAATCGGGCGAATCAGGTGAATCACTTGATGATTTTGCAACTAAATATGGTACTACGTCTGGTGCAGTTCGATCTATAGAAACTTGGGATACTTCAGCTGTCACAGATATGTCCAATTTGTTTAACGAGGCAACCGAATTCAACCGAAACATTAGTAGTTGGGATGTAAGTAATGTCACAAAGATGTCCGGTATGTTTTTCAGGGCAACCGAATTCAACAGTGACATTAGTAGTTGGGATGTAAGTAGTGTCAATAATATGTCCGTTATGTTTCGAGGGGCATCCGCATTCAACAAAGACATTAGTTGGGATGTAGGTGGTGTCACAGATATGTCCGGTATGTTTTTCAGGGCATCCGCATTCAACCAAGACATTAGTAGTTGGGATGTAAGTAGTGTCACAAATATGTCCCTTATGTTTGAAGGGGCATCCGCTTTCGACCAAGACATTGGTAGTTGGGACGTAAGTAGTGTCAATGATATGTCCAGTATGTTTCGAGAGGCAACCGAATTCAACAGTGACATTAGTAGTTGGGATGTAAGTAATGTCACAACTATGTCCAGTATGTTTGAAGGGGCATCCGCTTTCGATCAAGACATTGGTAGTTGGGACGTAAGTAATGTCACAAATATGTCCTATATGTTTCAATATGCAACCTCCTTCAACCAAGACATTAGTAGTTGGGATGTAAGTAATGTCGACCATATGATAAATATGTTTATCTTGGCAATCAATTTCAATCAATATATACGAGTTTGGAAGGTTAATAATACTACAAATCTTAGCTATATGTTTAAGGGTGCAATACACATGAATATCAATTATAGAACGGCTCCTGATGGAACTGCATTGATAAATGAGTATGGAACTCCATATCATGATTTCTTTAATCAAACCACTGGTGAATCGGGTGAATCTGGTGATTCCGGTGACTCGGGTGACTCGGGTGAATCGGGTGAATCTGGTGTATCGGGTGAATCGGGTGACTCTGGTGTATCAGGCGAATCGGGTGAATCGGGTGAATCTGGTGTATCAGGTGAATCCGGTGAATCGGGTGACTCTGGTGAATAGGGAGAATCCGGAGAATCAAGTGAATCCATTTTCGTAGCTAATGATGAAAATATTAAGCATGCAGTTGGGTATGTTTTAGATCCATCTGATGTGGATGGACTTGAACAATTGTAGAGGAATATGATACTACTACAGCAGTTAAAAATATAGCAACTTGGGATACTTCAGCTGTCACAGATATGTCCGGCTTGTTTAATGGGGCAACCGCTTTCAATAAAACATTAGTGGTTGGGATGTAAGTAGTGTCGCAAATATGTCCCTTATGTTTAAAGAGGCATACTCTTTCGAACAAGATATATGAGTTTGGGAGGTTGATACGGAGACAAAAGTTAATAATATGTTTAAGGATGCAACACAAATGCTAAGCAAATATGGAGATGATATAAATGATGGAACTCCAAACACGGATTTCTTTAAACAAACACCATAGGTTATTCGAGATTAATTGATAAAATTGAATAAACCATCTAAATAATATGTGTAGATTATAGTAAGATGAGTCAGCGTACAAATGGAACGATTCCAACGAAAAAGGCATCCAAAATCATTGGAATACAATTTTCAATTTTATCTCCAGATGAAATTCGTAATGGTTCCGTTGCTGAAATTACAAGCCGTGATACTTATATCAACAATAAACCAGTTATAGGGGGATTATTTGATCCAAGGATGGGTATTTTAGAACCAGGTATGATTTGTCCTACGGATGGATTGGATTATATGCAAACCCCCGGATATTTCGGACACATTGAATTAGCAAGACCTTTGTTTTACATTCAATATTTATCGGTTGTCACCAAAATATTACGATGTGTATGTTTCAAATGTAGTAAATTGCTTGTATCTAAAGAAACCTATAAATCCGCACTGACAATGTCTCCTGACGCAAGATGGGATTATGTATTTGAAGTGGCAAGTAAAGTGGAACGATGTGGTGAATCTACGCCAGATGGATGTGGGTGTAAACAACCCAAACGTATACGTAAAGAAGGATTTGCAACGTTGATTGCCGAATGGACGAACATCAAAGGATTAGATGAAGATAACAAAGAAGAAATGAAACTTGTATTAACGGCGGAGATATGTTTAAAAATATTAAGAAGAATCACGGATGAAGATGTAACATTTCTTGGATTTAATCCAATTTGGTCTCGTCCTGAATGGATGATTTGCCAAGTATTAGCAGTACCCCCACCTGCAACACGTCCGTCTGTAAAACACGATGCACAACAACGAAGCGAAGATGATTTAAGCCATATCATGGTGAATATTATAAAAACCAATAAAACATTGCAAGAAAAAATGCAAAGCAATGCTTCTGGGAATATAATACAAGATTGGACTACATTGTTACAATATTATATTTCAACCTTGGTAGACAATAACATACCTGGCGTAGCCGCATTTGCCCAAAGGTCAGGACGTCCATTAAAGTCTATCAAAGACCGTATTAATGGAAAACATGGACGGGTAAGAGGAAATCTTATGGGTAAGCGTGTAGATTATTCATCGCGTTCGGTGATTACACCTGACCCAAATTTATCTATTCGTGAGTTAGGGGTTCCCAAAAAAATCGCAATGAATTTAACTTATCCGGTGAAGGTAAATAAGCGAAATAAATCGTATTTGACAACATTGGTGCAGAATGGACCCAATGTATATCCAGGGGCTAAAATACTCGTTCGCAAGAATGGTGAAAATATTTATTTAGAAAACATGGACCGTAACTCTATACATTTAGCCAATGGGGATTGTGTGCATCGTCACATGTTAGATGGAGACCCTATTTTATTCAATCGTCAACCTACACTGCATAGAATGTCTATGATGTGTCATATTGCTATAATTATGCCAGTAGGGGATACGTTCCGAATGAATGTAGCCGATACGAAACCTTACAATGCAGATTTTGATGGGGATGAAATGAATATGCACATGCCTCAAGACATTGAGTCCATAAGCGAATTGGTGAATTTAGCTGCAGTACCGTGGCAAATTATTTCTCCAGCCAACAATCAAACGATTGTTGGAATCTTTCAAGACTCGTTGTTAGGGTCCTACCAATTTACACGCGAAGATATACGATTTACAGTTCGGGATGCAATGAATTTATTAATGTCGTGTAATACCGTGGATATTTCACTGATACCAGACATGCACGTTAGTAATTTTGACATCCTTTCACAAATCTTACCACCTTTGTCGTTGAAATATAAAACCAAACAGTTTAAAGACACGGAAGACTCCAAAACGTCCAATCATGTGTTACATATTGAAAATGGACGTTACCTTCGGGGGCAAATGGATAAAAGTGTTTTAGGAGCTGGAACAAAGGGTATATTGCATAGAATATGTAATGATTTTGGAAATATGCGTGCCTCCAAATTCATTGATGACTTGCAAAATATTATAACTGAATATATGAAAACCAGCGCATATAGTGTTGGTATAAGCGATTTAATTGCCAATGATATCACAAATCAACAAATTATAGATGTGATTACAAGTAAAAAGAATGAAGTACGCTCTTTGATAGACCAAACTCATTTGGGTATATTTGAAAATAAAAGTGGTAAGGATAATCAAACTGAATTTGAGACACAGGTCAATGATATTCTAGGTCAAGCCTTGAGTCAATCTGGTAGGATTGGTCTTCAAAGTTTGCAACCAGACAACAGATTTGTCATCATGGTGAAAGCAGGTTCAAAAGGGTCTGAAATTAATATATCACAAATGATATCTTGTTTGGGTCAACAACAAGTGGACGGTAAGCGTGTACCCTATGGCTTTGAAGACAGAACACTACCCCATTACAATAAATACGACGATTCTCCCCAAGCGAGAGGATTTGTAGAGCATTCCTTTATTGCAGGTCTTACTCCACAAGAATTATTCTTTCATGCAATGGGTGGTAGAATTGGTTTGATTGATACCGCCGTAAAGACAAGCCAAACTGGTTATATTCAACGTAGGCTTGTCAAGGGACTTGAAGATTTAAAAGTGGAATACGACATGACTGTACGCAACAATAAACAAAAAATCATTCAATTCTCATATGGTGATGATGGGTTTGACACTGTGAAAGTAGAAAATCAAAAATTACCGATTGTTAAAATGTCATTGGAAGATATTTATATTCACTATCAAATGCCAGGGGATGACCTTGGTTCAAAACTATACACAACTTCTTATACCAAAGATACACTTACAAGATACAATCAACAAAAAAACGAATTGAATCAAAGATGTAAGGAACTCATTGATTCCGTAGTTCAATCTCGTAAAGTGGTCTTGAATAATGTATTCAATGGACGTGATGAGGATGGTATAAATATACCGGTTGCGTTTCAATCTATTATAAATAACGTTCAAGGACAACACTATCTGAATGCATACTCCATGGTAGATATTACACCATTAGAAACGTTTCAACTATTAGATGAAACTTACCAACGTCTCTTGCAATTTAAATACGTACAACCAACGGAACTATTCAAACTTGCATTTTATTATAATTTATCACCCAAATTTCTACTTATGGTAAAACGGTTCAATCATAAAGCCTTGATGATTTTAATGGAACAAATTATTTTATCATTTAAACAGGCGATTATTGCGCCAGGTGAAATGGTTGGGATTATTGCAGCACAGAGTATTGGTGAGCCGACGACTCAAATGACATTGAATACATTTCATTTTGCAGGTGTAGCGTCCAAGTCCAATGTTACCCGAGGAGTTCCAAGAATAGAAGAAATATTATCTTTGTCTAAACATCCAAAGAATCCGTCGTGTACCATTCATTTACTTCCAAATGAAGAAACCGACCAAAGCAACGCCCAACGTATTCTACACCGGATTGAACATACAAAACTGCGTGAAGTGGTAAATTCCATATCCATTTGTTTTGACCCAGACGATGAAAATCCACTTCTTTCTTCCGACGATGTAGTTATGAAACAATTCAATGCATTTGAAGAAATTTTAAAAGAATGTATGGGACAGGAAGAGGAATCCTCCATGCAGAAATCAAAATGGGTGATTCGTATCGTACTAGATAAAGAAACCATGCTAGATAAGAACTTAACCATGGATGATATTCATTTCGCAATTAAAAATTCTTATAACGATGAGGTGTCATGTATATTTAGCGATTACAACGACGACAATTTAATCTTTCGCATACGCTTAAATCATATTTTGAAAAAAAAGGTGAAAATGACGGCTACCCTAGACCAGCAGGATGAAATATACATGTTGAAAAATTTCCAAGAGCAACTGTTGGACCATATGGTTTTACGTGGCATAAAAGGTATTGCTAAAATCATTCCAAGAAAAATTACAGATAGTTTAGTATATGAAGATGGGAAATATGAACGCAAAGAAACATGGGTTTTAGATACGGTTGGCACAAATTTAATGGATTTGTTGGCACTAGATTATATTGATAACAAAAGAACATATACGAATGATATTCAAGAAATATATACGGTATTAGGGGTTGAAGCAGCTAGACTTGCGATATATAATGAAATTTCAGAAGTAATTGAATTTGATAATACCTATATCAATTACCATCATTTGAGTGTGTTATGCGATAGAATGACGTGTAACGATAAAATGATTTCAATGTTTCGTCATGGGATTAACAATGATAATATTGGTCCAATCGCAAAGGCCTCGTTTGAAGAAACCCCTGAAATGTTTTTAAAAGCTGCAAGACATGGTGAGTTGGATATTATGCGTGGCATTTCAGCCAATGTAATGTGTGGACAAGAAGGATTTTTTGGGACCAGTGCATTTGAATGCGTAATGGATTTAGGAGCCATGTCAAAACTTCAATCAGAAGTCCAAACACATTCCAATCCAGAAGATGAAATTCGTTCCGCATTTACAGGATTGGGACAACCGAATGATCCATGTTCAATCGATACGATTGCTATCCATACGAATGCCCATCATATGAAGCCAAGCGATATGGGTGGAATGGATACGAATTATACAATTGAGTTTTAAAAAAAAATCTAATTTATGGACGGTCTATCACCAAGATAGTCTTTCGTTTAGGTTTATAATGTTCTAAATAATCCACTAGTAAATCTTCCGAGGTGTGCTGTAAAGTTATCTCTTGACGAAGGTATGTCAAAGAGGAGACATTTATAAGTGATTTTGATTTATACACTAATAATTTATATTCTGGAATATATCCTTGTTTCATAGCGGGTACTTTAATAAAATAATAATGATTCGTTTTGGATACATTATACAAAAGTATATTTTTTTTGTTTTCATTAAACAACGTAGATGTATAAAGTACGATTGGAAGAAGAAAACGTCTTGAAATCACCCATATATCCAATGGGGTAATAAAGTAATGTTCGCTTACAACCAAATCCGTTATTGTGACTCTTCCAATATTCAATTGATGTGCCATTAAAGATTTACCCTGTGTCCTCATAATACTCAATATGGTGGTTGAATACTTTTCAAATAAAATAGAATATTCATCTGCAATAACACTTCGTATATCCGATATAGTTAATATAACATCTTTATCATAATCTTGTAGTATAGTCAACAATATGTCAAAACTACATATATTGGAATCGTTTGAAAATTTTAGTTCCATACTTTCATGTGGAAATTTACTTTTCCATTTACTTGACATTGTCATTAATTTTGGTGGAGGACAAGTTACGAGATTGGATTTAGCCGTTGACACAATAACATTACTGTACCTTTCAGTTTGAAGTGGTTCATTGATTTCGTACGTAGTCGTTTGTATGTATGGATTATGATTTCGTGGGATTAAATCATCAAAATATTCTTGTGTGAGTAAAGATTGTACCAATATAACCTCATCTTCTCTCAAATTGTATTTGACATCTGAAAAATTCAAAAAAACGGTAGGCTCAAATAAAAAGGACCGAATACGACTGTATCTTACAATTTCATCCGTCATGCGTCCATAATACATTTTTGAATTGTCAATATCTGTAATTAAATTTTGTTTTGGTATCAACAAAACACATGAATTTTCTTTGCTTAAACAATAGGGTTGTGAAGAACACTTGGATTTAGATAATGTATTACAATGAATGACTGTATCCACGTCTTGCAGTAAGGTTTCATCCATGTCAATGAATTGAACGAGTGCATCTAGCATGGAATGTATTTTTGTTTCTATTTCACGTAATTTCGTGTAATAGGATTTATCTTCATCTGTCACAATCCCTTCAATTTCATTTCTAATTTTATAATGTTTTGGCATACCTAGTTGCATGCGAACCATATTTCTAAACGTATTAAAAAAACCGGTCTCTAATTGAATACGATGCATATATCGTATTCGTTCTTCATCCATGGTATTGTCTTGCGTTACAACTTTATCTGTAACTAAATAATCTATATCACGTATAATTTCTAAATCTTTCCCATACATATCTTGGGTCGGAGGATTAATTGGAACAAATTGATTGGTTTGTGTTATTATACCAACAATTAAGTCATCGTCTATGACTTTTATAACTGGATTACTTGGTATATGTCCTTTGGTTTCTTTATACACGTAATTCAATAGTTTTAAAGTATCTTTATATGAATAACCTTTGTATTGGTCGATCCATTGAATCTCACTCATAGACAAATCCATGGCTGAAGGAAATACCGGTATCATTCCTCGTAATTCACCTTTGGATATATCCACTCCAATTACCTTTCCATTATAATTCAATATCTGAAAATGAATAATATATTTTTTTAATTTTAAAATATGTATCATTTCATGAAACAATATGTTTCTTTTAAATTTATATACTCGTGGTCTGCTAGGTAAAGGAGTACATTTATCTTGTAACGATGATTTAATCGTATCTAAAAATATTTTTAATTCTGGTAAAATTCCTTTGTATTTTATACTAAATCTACGAATGATTACATATTGTTTAATTTTGTCTTCGTATGTAACAATGGGTTCATATATATTCTCACGTTTAATAAGTATGACCGTTTTTTTATTCACATCAAAAAAAGACATGCTATAGTGATTCGTTGGGCAAATCACACCTACATTGCCGGTTAAATCATCGTCCTTTGTCTCTAAAATTACCAAATTTAATCCTTTGTCAAACAATTTATCATTGTTAAAACATATTAAATCCCATAGATATTCGTAACCAATTTCAATATCAGGGTCGTTTAAATATCGTTTAAAATTTTCATAAGAAGATATTATTTTTTTTAACAAAGACAACTCTTCTGGTATGTGTGTATTTATTTTTTTATAAATGGAAGTATGTTTATAACTGTCAAGGTTGATTTCTTTATCATCGTTGAATATAGTGATTAAATTTCCATTTTGTAATGTAATGAATACATCCAAGTCCAATGCATCCATCAAAATGACTTTCATTTGAAGTATCGTTGGAACTGGTTTATTGGGTAACATCTCAGAATAAATACAAGCAATTGCAGCAATAAAGGACTGATTTACACTTTTTTCAACGCCTAAACGAACGATACAAGGTGTATTCGGTTTTACATTTGTATTGATTTGACTGATTTGACATTGTTTATTATCAATATGTAAAAATTGTTGTATCTTTACTGGTAAATAACCAATTCTACTATTTTCCAATGGGAACTTTTCAGGACCTTTTACATATTCATCAAATTTTTCAACTTCTGGTACAATCGCTTTCAGTTTAAGTTTTTTTTTAACTTCTTTTACAGGAGGTTGGTCGGTTCCTTCACAGGTTTGTCGTAGTTTAACTTGTGCAGGAATATCCCATCCTTTAAAACAACACGGCATACATTTACCATCTGGATGTTTAGAAGGTTTCATAAAACCTGGATTGGTATGTTCGTACTCTCCTTTTTCATTACGATGGTAACTGCTATCAAATTCATAAATGTGTTTATTTCCAGTAATTTCTTTTGCCTTTTTAGGTATAACCCGTCCATATTTTCCACTATCCACATCGGATTGAGTCAGGCTTACTCCGTCTTTTAAACTCCAATATCTTGGACATATATAATAATACTTTGGAGTATCTTTAGAAGACTGATAGGATATAACGTGTTCATAAGAACCAGGATGTTCTTTATCAATTCTATCTTTTTCACTTTGTGTTAAAATGACGGGTTGTCGACGATTACTGGACGGACAACTACGCGAATAGGATGAATAACCAGGACCAACTGAAGTTAAAAATAATTGTGGTTCACGTTTAGAGGAACGCTCTGAAAATGGGTTTGGATTGGATAAATTCATACCAGTGATATCTTTCATTAAATCATCCGTTTCTGGAGTATGTACGCCTCCAGTGTCGTGTTCTTCATCCGTCGTATTCTCATCGTCACTATCTCCTAATAACATTTGTAATAAACCATTGGATTTTGGTTCGGTAGAAGGGTCATACGTTGGATTAAATACAATAGCAGAGACAAAGTTTGGTTCTTCAACCGGGGCTATTAAATCTTCGGTTATAGATTCAATCGTAGATGGACCCTCTTTGCATAAAGTATCTATGGAAGAAGTTAATTCTGGATTTTGTATTCCTTGTGACATGATTATCAAGGATTGGATGTATTCTGGTATAGTGTTTAAATATCCAATATGATTTATGCCGTCTACGTTGGTAATCAAACGGGTTGTATATTTTTCAACGTTCATACGTGTTAAAAAACCTGGGTTATTTTTTATTTTAAACCGTTTATTTTTAAAGGCTTCTTGAACGATTTGTTGTCTGGATACAAAATCCACAAGTAATCCACGAGCATCTTCTTCACTTTTAATTTGGAAATTATCAATCAATCCTTTTATTAATTCAACGTCTCTTACCCCTGCATTTAAGGATTCTACAATGTAAGCTTCTTTGCTATCCATTTCATTATAATGTTCCACTTTTTTAAAACGAAGCACTGTACCATTTTCATCCTCACTCATGACATTAAATACACTGGATATACATGTAATGAATGGTTTTAATCGCATTTTTTTGGTCAATGTAGTTTCAATCCTATATTGCACGTTTTCAATACCTACATACGATTTATACACATCCTCAAACATACGCATAGTATAACCACGTTGTTCTAAATAATTGCTCACCATTTCAATGATTGGATTACAATGCGTCGCTATAATGGTATTCATCTCGTCTAACGGTTTTACATGGTTGAAATCCACCGTAATTTCAAGTCGTCCTGTATCAAAAAAACTTAATATCATTGTATCTTCATCCGATTGAATAAAGATCGATACTTGTTTTTCTCCTGCAATTTGTTTCATTAATTTAAAGATTGTACTTTTGGATAGATACGGTATACGCCTACCGTCGGTTGCAATTTTATTTGCATATAAACGATATATATTTTCTTGTTTACGTGAAGGGTTAAATTTTATCAAAGGAGCCTCTATATTGGAATGGATTAATTTAAAGACAACGTCTAATGGTAGATTATATGTAATATCTGGATTTATTATGATTGTACCACTTTTAATGCCTGCGTATACAATAAAATCTTCGCCTGAATATGAAGTACTAATTTGAGATAATAAATCAATCGTCTCTATATTATGAAGCCATATACGGTCCTGTATCATGGTTTGTGTTTCTAATCTCATTTCTTCTAGGTTGGACTGATATGACTGTAGGGACAATATCCCTTTATCCCTTAAATACGGATAGTATATAGAAATAATGGGAGTGGCTTCTATAGAATGGGTGGTTGCATAATCTAAGACATCTTCTACGTGACATACATATAAGGTACGGTTGTATACATTTGCAGTATGCATCAACAATCTTTGATTCGTCGTTGTCAATAGTTCGTTTGAGTGTTGTACTAAAAATGTCTCTAATTCAATGACGTTAAAAGGGTTATACGTATATGGATATGTACCTTCCGATGCATGCAAAGTCTGTCCTACTGGAGTTGTGGTTAGCCATGTCTCTCTTGATGAAAAATTCAACGACAATAAATCTTCATAATCATATTCTTCTTTATAGGTTAATGATTGTACGTCAAATTCATCTATATTTAATAAAAATTGTATCAAACGTTTACGTTCAATGGTAGATTGAACATTTTGTACGAGTGAACGATATACAGATACAGTAGACAATGGACTCTTTGTTTTTGCAAATAAATATAAACCATAGTAGGTGGATTTAACTTCTGGATAAGACAATATATATTTTTTTTTAATCGTCTCTATAGTATCGTCTAAATGTATCCGAATATCTACAAATTTTATATCGACCTCTTTATAATCTATCCGTTCTTGTTCTGTAAATATACCGTTAAATGTTTCATGGGATGGGTCTTTACTATATAACTCGTTCAGGTCTACATCTTGTATACCTATAAATACTAGTATCTTTGTAATATAATTATTCTTTAAATGACACAACTTATATACTTCTTGCATATAAGTTATTCATAGATATTATCTAACAGCCTTAGTTTGTATTACATTTTTATTCTTTTCCATATTTCAAAAGCTGTAATACCTCCTGCAACTTGTGCAATGATATAGGGAGCCACTTGTGACATTGGCATCTTTTTAGCATATGCCATCATAATGGTTACAGCTGGATTATAATTTGCACCCGAGATTGGACCACCTATCAAAATTGCAATTGCCAACGCAGCCGCAATGGCAATTGCATTTCCAGAGGTAGCTATAATTACATAAAGAAAAAATAATGTACCTATATATTCCATTAATACTTTTTGTATCATATATATAAGATTAGAAAAATTAGTTAACGAACGTTCATTAAAAATGTATATGATCCGTTGTTAGAACCTCCAAAACTTTCGTCGTTATAAGTATTTAAAACAGATTTAAGTCGTTTATAACGAATATAATCGGATGAGTCGTAAACATAATGTGGATTACCACTATAAGCGGCAGTTCCCGTTTGAATACTACCACCATTTGCAAATAATTTAGAAGGTCCTATACCATTGACTTGATTGATTTGAGGTAAGCGTTTATCGGGTCCAACACCACTATAATTTGGAGAGGCTTGTTTCATGTCACCTGCATTCATCGCTTGACGAAAAGGGGTTAAACCGCTTCGGTATGTCTTATCCAGAATATTCAATCTTACTAAAAACCCATAGTGTCCCCATGCTTCGCGCAATGTAAGACGGTCTTGACTTCTTTCACTACCGCCAATCATACCAGAACCGCTATTTGAATTTGCACCACCTCCTAATAAAGCAGGTTGAACCCCTTTTCTTCCACCACCTTTATCCATATTATAGTATTAGGTAATAAATATGTTTATAATGTCATAATGCGAGGCGCAATATTCATTGTGATTAATTCTTGGAACAATAATTTACAAGCATATGGAAGTTGAATAAATGCAAAATCGGTACGATTATCACATTGCTTGCATAAATGAATATGCTTCTTGTCATTGTAGGCAGCAATGGTACCACATTTTCTGCATACATGCGTACCAAATGCATCTGACGCAAACATCATACGGTCCCTTGTAAAACTACTTGCACCATGCGAACACATACAATCTCTTTCCATTTCACCAAAACGATGACCTCCGTCACGTCGTCGTCCTTCTGCAGGTTGACGGGTTAAAGTAACTTTTGGTCCAAAACTACGACTATGCATTTTATCTTTTACCATGTGTTTTAATCGTTGATAAAATACAGGACCAATGAAAATACTGGTTTCAAATAATTCTCCGGTAAGACCATTGTACATTCGCTGATTTCCGTTGGATTCATACCCTGCTTGTTGTAAGTGCTTACAAATATCTTTTACATCTAAATCCCCAAAACTCGTTCCATCTCCAAATAATCCCAATTCTAATAATACTTTTCCTAAAAGGGTTTCTTTTAATTGTGCAATCGTCATACGACTAGGAATCGCATGCGGATTAATGATAATGTCTGGTACTAGACCCTTGGATGTAAATGGCATATCACATTCGGGTATAATATTACCAATTGTTCCTTTTTGACCGTGTCTAGAACTAAATTTATCTCCAATGATAGGCTGTCTCACTGTACGCATTCTAACTTTACAAAACGTGTATCCATCCCCATTTCTATCAATGACACTTTTATCCACATAACTTTCTTCCGTGGTCCTATACATGACACTTCTATCCTCATATTTGATATGTTTAGTATGGTCGTTCCGTGCTTCACGAATAGGAGACATTTTAGATATGATAATATCTCTATTCAATACGAGTGTATTGTCTGGAATGACCCCTTGTTCATTGACTTTATCGTAATTGGCAAATTTCATTCCTTTGGTTTTAGACGAGTCATGTTTGCCTCTAATTTCTTCATCTCCTTGAACCTTTTTATCTTCTTCTTTGATAGTTGTGAAAATGGTGGTTTGAAACAATCCTCGTTTTATGGACCCTTCGTTGAACAATATAGAGTCTTCTTGATTATATCCAGTATGACTGATAATCGCAACGATGACTTGACAACCAGAAGGTAAACGGTTTAATTTAATCAAATTCATGATACGAGTATCTACAAGTGGTCGCATTGGATAGGATAATACATAGGCGGTTTTATCCATACGTTTATCATAATTCGTAACATACACACCCATGGCTTGTTTACCCATAGCACATTGATACGTATTACGTGGAGATTGGTTATGTTCAGGAAATGGAATACAAGAAGCAAGGATACCAAAAATGGTACTTGGATGGATTTCACAATGCGTATAATTATACACTTTGTAATCATCGTATTGTAATAATTGTGTTGGTTTCATCGCAATCAAACTAGCGTTTTGTTCTGCTGGGTCAATGTATTCTATTACGGATTGTTCTAAGTTCATGTCGGTTAATAAATCATCCCAAGATATCGTTTTATCAACAAGTCCATCCATAATGGATTGAGTAACATGTATTTTATTATCTTTTACACGTAAAAGAGGACGTATGAGTCGTCCTGCGTCATTACATACTCGTATTTCTTTTCGCGGTATGTCAAATACAATGGACGTATAAATATTGAGAATACCCTTGTATTTTTTTTCCTTTAATGACTTATAAAGTTCCATAGCATTCATCGTGTTTCCTAACCATCTCCCATTGATGAATACTTTTACACCCGTCCAATCTTCCTTGTTTAAAAGTTCAAACGGTGTAACAAACGGAACTATATATTCATTCAATGCATCTGAATTGGAAGGTATAGTAATATGAGTAAGGTAACTTAAATTTTTTACAACTCCAACACTATGTCCTTCAGGAGTTTCGGCCGGACATAAATACCCCCAAGAAGTATTATGTAATTTTCTTGGGGGAATCAGACGACCACTTTTATCAATGGGTGTATTTACACGTCGCAAATGACTAAGACTACCAATATAGGTAAGACGATTTAACACTTGTGCGACTCCTACCTTATTACTGTTCGTTTGTTTAATACCGAAATCTCCAGTAGACAATGCGCGTTTGATACCGTTTTCAATGGTAGTTGATTTTACAATTTTATAAATATTGGTCATATTTATAATGGATTTATAATCAAAGGTTGATTTCCAGGAACCGTTATTAATTTCGCGAACAATTTGTTTTTGCATATCCTTGACTAATTTATTAAAATAATTACGAAATAAATTGTTTAATAATATTCCAACTAAATCAATTCGTTTATTCAAGTAGGAATCACGATCACCAATGGGTTCCAACCCAAAACTGGTTCTAAGTAGTTTGTTAGTCATATATCCCAGAAAGTATATTTTATGTAGAAGTGTATTACAATGTGGAAATAAATCTGTATTCAAAACCTCTATTGTATAATCCAATTTCTTTTTATGAGACGCATCTTTATCCGTATATACTGTATTGTACATTACATTTGACGTTATATATTGCAATGCATCTGTTTTTGTCATATACTCATTTGCATCTACGACAGAGGCATGTAATGCAGTCAACAATTGTACAGAATTATTGCAATCTGGATTTTCTACATTTAATAAAATCTTTTGGCAAATATCTTTGTCAGATACAATCCCTAATGCACGAAATAATATGAATAACGGAATAGGTTGTTTTATTCTTGGAATTTGAACGTATATAGCATGTCCAAACCCATTGTTTTTGGTTACGATATAAATATTATTTTGTTTAGGCGAAACACATTTATTATCTGGAACGGATTTGATTTCTGCAGTCCAACCCCATTTTGTATTGTTTTTCTCAGTATTAAAACATTGAATGATATTTTCGGCGGCTCGTTCTTGTCCAATCACCGTTTTTTCAGAACCATTAATAATAAAATAACCACCTGCATCTAAACTACATTCTCCAATCACTGAGCTTGGAACATGTGCATATTGTTGTAATACACATAAACATGACTTTAACATTACAGGTAATTTACCTAATTGAATCTTTGAAAATGTTTTATACATTGTTTCTTCTGAATTAAGTTGAACACCACTTCGTATAACGTATTTTACAGTCATGTCTATAACCATGTTAGATGCATATGTAAAATTACGAAGTCTGGCTTCATGTGGAAACATTAACCTAACTGCCCCGGTATTTTCATGAAATTGAGGTCTAAATAGATTAAAATTTTCAAATGAAACAAATATTTCCAGTTTATATTTTCCACTTTCTGGGTCAAATGATTTATCTGACTTGACATGAATTGGATTGAACATGGATATCGTTTGTTTCATTTGTTGGGTTACAAAATGGTTATATGACTCAATCTGATGCCTTACAAGTTGGTCCAAATGCTTTCCATCAAAATAAGAACGAATGATTTCCCAAGGTTCTTCAATATAGGCATTCCCATCGTTTGATACAGACTTGTCCGACATTATATGTGATTGCATCATGAATATTTATTTCATTTCAATTTATCTTTAAATGATTATCGGTTTAAACTTAAACCCAAAGGATTATACAAGTTTATTCGTATATGACCAATACACTTGTACTTACACAAAGGCATATGACTTGCATTAACATTGCAATTGAACAAGCCATGAGTTCACCTTGTAGTCATAAACATGGATGCGTAATACTTGCAGGTGGAAAAATAATTGGCAAAGGGTTTAATAATTACAGAACCTTTTCTCATGATAAGTTATTACACGATTGTTTAACCTGTCATGCAGAAATTGCGGCAATTCGTGATTGTTTACGAAATCATCATAAAGTAGTTCAAGGCTAAATCTAAAAACACAAAATATATATTGTACGTAGTAAGAATGTCTTCTAGTGGTTTACGCTCATCTGGTCCGTGTATGCAATGTTTAAAGGTTATAAAGCTATATGGTATAAAATGTATTATTTTTAGTAACGACGATGGAACATTTCATAATTATAATACAAGAGACTACACATCTAATCATATTACAAGCGGTTATCGGCATACTATACATATAAATTAGTTATATGTATTGAATATATATATTTATTATAATTATGAGTATAAAAAAAATACAAATAACAGATACTTTAGTAGATTCAACCTTGAAAAAAAAGGCACCTAAGAAACCTCGTCAAAAAAACATAAACCGAACACTTCGTAAAGAATTTTTAAAAAAAATCAAGGAACGACAGCATAACCATATCTCACCGATTACGTTGACTGTAGGTAAAGATGAGTTTGAGTCAGAATTTGATAAGTCTTTAAGTTTTTTAAATTCATTAATGGTTGAAAAGACGAAACCAAAACCAATGACGATTGAAGAAACGAAACCAAAACCAATGACGATTGAAGAAACGAAACCGAACTCCAATCCATTGCAGATAACTGTCCTACCAAAGACAGATAAAATCATACCGAAATATGTAGCCACTCTGACACCATACACCTCATTAAAACATACAACTAGGCCTACATACCGTCAATTGAAAAAAATCCCATTCGCGGATAAGCCCTCTAATATAATTGCAACCATTCCTTCTATTGTACGTATAAAACGAACCACAAAAACCTTAAAACGAACCTTAGGTAAAAAGGAAAAGTATGTTTCCGTATTGATTAAAAACATGACAATCAAACATAAACTACATGAAGAAATTCAAAAACTTAAACAGATAAATATTCATGACATAAAAGCGTATTTAATTCAACGAAATTTATTAAAATCCGGAAGTCAATGTCCGAAGGACATATTAATTAAAATGTATGAACAATGTATTTTATCTGGTGACATAAATAATAATAATGTAAACACTCAAATGCATAATTATGTAAACCATACTTAAATATTATGGTTTGTATTCGTTGAATGGAGCAAGTTTTCGTTGTATATTTTTAGATTGTAAAAAATACATACTTAATTTAGGTAATATAGAAATCATACTCATAACCGTTTGATATTTAAACGAAATTATAGTAGCGTTGCTTTTTATTTTAAAACTATACCACCAATAAGCTGGAATGTATATCACATGTCCTCTCGGTACAATCACTTCTAGACACTTGACTTTATTAAATTCACCACTATACTCGGGTTGAACGTTCCACGGGTTAATGGGTGAAGTAAACTCAAAATGGTCATAATCTTCCTGTGGTGATAAATATTTTATATTTTTAGGAGGAGTCATTAAAACCGTCACCTCTCCTTCTGTAACCATGTAATAATTACGATAATGCATATCGTATTTGAAGGGTGTAGTGGTTCCTTCCCCTACCATTACAAGGTCATATATACATGTTGTAACCAACGAAGGACGTATAAATGCATCCGTTTGTTTAAATATACTCAACAGTCCAGTTTCTTCTATAAAGTCCGCATTGTTTTCAATGATATATGTATCTTTCGTCTTATCTGTAGATTTGTCAGTCACAGCCAATCCATTTATAAGAGGGACTTGGATATACATCTCTTCATCGTTTTCAGGAGTATTTGTCAAATTTCTAGTTTTAACATCAAATGCACTATACTTCTCCATTAATGTGTTTATAGTAAAGGTTTCTAGTAATAAATCATTCTTATAATCAAATAAAACAGGTTGTCTAAGGTCACAAATTTCTTCCAGCTTACATTTCGTGGGTTGTTCTATTTCATACACTTCTAAATCGTTACTTGTTTTATAATGAAATTGAATATGTAAATATAAAAATAACATGACGCAAAATGTAAATATAAATATAATATAATCCATTAATCCTATATTTGTTTTTATTTTAACATATATAACGCTTTATTCATTAACAAAGTGGTTAAGAAGGACGATTCGTATTTTACATGATTATACCTTTCGACATTTAAAATGCCAATAAATTAGTAATTAAAATATTATATATATTATGAATAAATTGCTTGTATTATACGTATTTCATATTTATAATGATAGGGTAAAACATTTTATTGAACATTGTATATTTTATGATCAACATGTTGATTTTATAATAATATCAAACGACAAAACGATTCCGTTTAAAGCTCCTGATTATGTAAAAATAATGCGTAGAGATAATATAGGTTATGATTTTGGTGGTTGGAGCGATGCTTTGTTAACAGATAATTTATATGAAGGGTATGATAACTTTATATTTGTCAATTCTTCTGTAATGGGCCCTTTTCTTCCATCGAAGTATAAAGGTAAATGGACCGACCTATATATAAATGGATTACAACATAACGTCAAATTGTTTGGAAGCACCATAAACACATGTAGACAACCATTGACAAAATCACACGTACAATCCTATATTTTTGCAATGGATAAACTTACGTTAAAGTATTTAATGACATGTGAAATATTTAGTGTTGAAAATTATGCAAAAACATTTAATGAGGCGATTTTGAAAAAAGAAGTTTTAATGTCAAGGAAAATTATTGAACATAATTGGAATATAGGTTCATTACTACCATATTACAAAAATATTGATTTTACATTTAAAAGTAAGAAACCAAACGAATGTAATATTCAATTTTTAGATGATATAATGTTTATAGAATATTTAAATAAGTTATGGAATATAAATGAACTTGTATTTATAAAAGGAAATAGAATGCAAACTCGCCTGCGTGATCCTAATAAAGTTCGCGTGAAGAAACCGTTGAATCGTTTCTCGTTGAATTACAATTCTTGAGTTAGCGGACCAATTCATGAACCACGCAATTTTTTCATAGAAATCCCCATAAAATCCTGTGTAAATGCACGGTGGATTTTATCAAGTTGCTTGCATACTTCCGCTATCACACTTCTGTGTAAAAGGCAATCATATACCTGAAACCTTTTTAATTAAGTCAATACGTTTCATATAATTATTATATCTCATAATGATATGAAAAATATCATTGTTATCGTTTCATTGATAATTATAACACTACAAACCATATTTCATTTTCAAGTACCAAAACAACATGAACAAAGACCATTGATGCGTAACGTAATGTTAGCTACAAACGTATTTGTCATGTATACTTTAGCATATATGTTTTATTCAACCAAGAAATTGGGATATTTGATTCCATTGCTTATGTATGTAGGTATATATTCTGCATATGGACATGGTATTGCTGGAAAAGGAGAAATCTGGGCATTATCAGGAGGTTGCTCATTTGGTGTTCTTACAATGTCATTATAACTCAGACCATCTTATATTAAATCCAGGCAATTGAGAGTTCAACTGAGACGTCAAATGCGATATCACATCTAGGTTGTATGTCCTTCCCCTTTCTGTATGTTGATAAAAGCGTCCAAGTAGTTCGTTAATACGTGCTAGAACATTATCTGGTAATATAACAGCCATTCCGCTATAGGTCATAACCCAATATCCAAACACGGTGTAAAGGATACTTTCACGGATAGGTTCATATTTGAATACTTTATGTATATCTTCCAAACTTGGATAATACTTACTTTGTGTAGTATGTGTATGCCAAATCGTATGCCGAATGGGTTGATTACAACTTCCACGTTGTTCTGGGGTTTCTTTAGATTCACCTATATGTGTTAAAAAATGTTGCCCTCTTTCTATATATCCACAATATTCGCTTTTTGTCTCTACAATGCTTTGCATTATATCGGCAAAGGCAATCGCATTATTTCCTCCAATTTTTTTTGTCATTCTTTTTTTCCGTTTACGACGTGTTTTACGATATTTCATATATTATACAGATATTGAATATTTATATTGTTGCTATATTTATAATGAAACATTCACAAACTATAAATCATTATTTTATTATGTTTTTTATAATGTTGTTGTCAGGTATATTATCAACTATGAATGTATGGGTAGATAAAGTGGATGATATAAGATTTAGTATAAATGACGCATATATGACATTTCTTATGACGGGATGGATGTTTTTATTTATGGGATTGATTTATCAAGAAATTATTGTTTTTTTTATAGGATTATCCTTAATTATATTTAATATATGGTGTATTAGAACTCAATTTCTAATAACAGAAACGCAATATAAAATAGGAATGATACCACATCATTCTATGGCAGTTCATATGAGTAAAAAATTACTAGAAAAAGAAAATAACATTACATCATTTATTGAAAACATAATAAAAACCCAAGAAGATGAAATATTATTTTTAAAAATTAAAACGATAAATAATTGAAGGCGATGCAAATAGTTTAATTATAATCAAAAGTATTTCAAAAAATTGAAATACTTTTACACCAATATGGTTAAGATATCAATTCCACCCGATGGAACTACCAACTGAAATCGTCTCAAAAATCATGACCTATCATTCCAATATACGATTTGACACAAAGGAATTGATGGATAACGTTTGGGTATACCAAAGATTTTATGAATGTATTTATTATGAGACGAATCATAATAATATGGCTTTATTTATCAATTTAGATATGGATGTTCGGATTGGCGAACGGTTCTTTAAGTGGGTTGTAAAAGTGATTGCACCTGAATATGATTGGCAAGACTTATATTATGAACATTACTATCAACGAAATACAATAGCCTTAGATTTTCCCTTTATAGAAGCACTGACATTGAATCCAGACTATAACGAAGGTCTTGACAATTCTATTGACGCGTCGTACGATGTCACCCTTTATTTAAGATGTTAAATCATTTAAATAAATATATGCAATTAATAAGAATGTTTATGAATGACAACCTTGACATGCAAATACATGCCTATGATAATATTTACGAATATCATGATAAAATGTTATTCATGGAACAACTATTACATTACTATAAACATACGTCCGTCCTATACATCCAATGAAAAAGAAATATGTTATACCTATTGGAGAAACACATTAGAAGAAGTGTATTCGGTTGCATTCACTTATTTCTAATTTTTTATAACCGGTTTCCATTTGGCAATATACCATCAAAGGCTCCTTCGTATGTAGCACGAGTAGCAGTTCTCGGTGCTATACTGTCTGCATAATAAGCGGCAGCCCTTTCTTGAGTATCCGCACTATACACACCATATAAATAATCATCTAACCAATATGAACCTGGAATTAACAACAATAACAATAACAATATCAATACGATAAGAGTTATAGCCATAGAATAACCTTAGATTTTTTTTATTTAATGATTAATTTCATAAATATATACAGTCCGATCAACCCGAGGGAACCATAATATAATTGTTGATACAAGTCTTGTTCATTTACTTTGTCCGTTTTATATTGTTTTGGTGTAGATTGTTTTGGTGTAGATTGTTTTATCGTAGCAAAGGATTCGGTACATTGTGTTTTAGTAACTGGATTTATATTATTCGTAAACCAACAAGGGTTCATGTCTTGTATATCAGTATTTATCAAATAAGCAGTTTCTTGAGTAGATACATTATTGGTATCAATCGTTTCCATAGTAACTTGTTGACAATCAGGGTCGCTTCCAATCATGAATGCTTGAAAAATTTGCAAGGGATTTAATTCAACCATATCATGTAATATACCAGGAACAAGTCCTTTTAAATCAGTGCTTTCTCCACTTAAACTTGTAATAAATGGAATTGACCCGTCGGGTACATTATTTACATATAAAGAACGAGTTACATCATTCCCGGTAGCAACATCTTTACACTTTGCAGCAGTAGTAATAAAATATTTATCTCCTAATGGCTTTCCAGTTGCAGATGCTTTACCAGAACCAGTTACCAAAACATCCACGTATGAAATTAATCCACCAATATTTGTAGCAATTTTATCTCCGTCTGCACTCATGCCCATATCGCTTGGCGAATTGATATATTTATAATAAGGGTAATCTGGACCAAGTATATCTTGTTCTAATGAGTCCAATCCATTCAAAGCATTCTCAAAAAAATTACTCATATCTTTCAATGATATAATAATTATTTAGGTAGATACGTTTGCATCTGCATTACCTGTATTGGCGAGTGATTGTGTAGTGGATTGGTCAGGTATTGCATTGCTTGATGTAATCTGCATACTTGTATTAATACCTTGTATCGCGGTAGAGTTTGATTCTACTTGTTCGTTCAATGCATCTACTGTTGTACGAATCGTATCAATATCGTCTAATTTACTCTTAAGATATGCAATATTGGATGCATTGATAGTTGCCAAATAGAGTGGGTTTTGCGATAGATTCGGGTCTTGATACGCAGTAGTATCACTACTTCCAGTGACACCTTCTTGAAATGAAAGATATTTTTTTACAATCATATAAAGGATATTTATTGTAAACAATACAATTATTAAATATACAAATATTAACATATATATTGACAAACATAATATTAATCTAATATATGCAAATAACGAAATCGTATGACACAAATATTGATATAAATGTAGCAAAATCAGTAGTGTCTCAATGGTCACGTCCATATGAAAACGGCGACATACAAAGTCAAGTTCCGACCAGTCATGCGCGTTATAGTAAATTTACTGGAAGTTGGAATGTGTCAAGACCAATTAAACATTGGCGTAAACAACTTAATCCTATAGGTATTCAAGGACCTAGTAAGAATTCATATCTAGGTTTAGAAAAGCCTGCTAGTAATGTAGTGATAACTCAATCTGTACCCGATTGCAAACACAATATCATGTATCTATATACGGATGACAATACAACTGGAACCGCCAATGCAACCGCAGATAAGGATGGTGAGAATCAATCTATATGTGATTCATGTTATATAAATGTAAAACCTACACGTGGACTGAATACAAAATTCATTAATCCCATACAACTATCTCTTCCGCCAAACAACTCCTATTCTTTTAATACCAAACAATATCTTCAAATGCGTAATAAATCCTACCTGCAAAATTTAAGCGGTTCTAACAAATCAAATATACAATATGTAGCCATAGACGACGGATGTTGTATTCAACCAATTCCATATTCAGAGGGTAAAGAGGGTACACAGGTAAAACGTTCCTTATACAGGAGTGATAATGATTTATGCAGTACAAAGGATATTATTGTAAAGCCTAATAACCGACAATATTTTCAACAAGGTTCAGTATCCTCATCCTCTAGATTGTTAAGATTGAAATATAATACATTAAAATCTACTGCGAAATCATTGAATACCGTATACGGTTCAAGTGCATCCAAAGCGGGACAATATTCTGAAAATGGGAATGGACCCTATTTTATAAAATCTAAAATAAATGTATGTAATCCATCCTTATATCGTAATTCCCATCATACTTTTCATTGTAATTAATCAATTATATTATAGTAGTATTATATGTGTTTTAATTCTAAAACATCTATAATAACTTTTTGTATAGGAACTATATTTTCAATATTATTATTTTATGGTGGAAATAAAAAATATATAACAGAGAATAAGGTTACTGGAATTTTTTTAATTTTTATTTCTTGTATTCAATTTATGGATTTTTTATTTTGGATAGATATTAAAAACAAATATGGAATTAATAAAATAACAACTATACTAGGTCCAATCTTAAATGTGTGTCAACCTATCCTATTATACTTAATAAAATATGCATTTTACATTCCTAGTATGACTTCGTTTAACGTGTCGGTCGCATCCTTAAATATCTTATATGGTATTTATTTTATCTATAATTATGTTAATTTTTTAAACCATGACAAATTAATAACGAAAACCGAAAACGGTCATTTAAAATGGCCATGGATTGCATATTTCAACCCTAGATATTATATATTATTATTTGCAATCAATATATTTTATTTATTTGATTTTTATTACGCGATGTATCTGTTTGTAATTACATATACTTTTTTATGGATTAGTTATAAATATTTTTATTACAATGCAGGTGAATTATGGTGTTTTTTTGGGTCATTTATTCCGCTGATTATGTTTGTACTCTCTTTTTACATTTAAACAACTTGTAATTCATGTATAATAAATCAACATAAGGATGTTATAATATTATATTATACATGAAAGGTTACATATTATTGTTTCTATACTTTCATCCAATTTATAGTATTCTAACGAAACCAATGGGTCATTTCCTAGAATACAAAGATAATAATAAATATGTCAAACGATTGTTCTATATGACACAAAATAAATTAAAAAAACAATTATCATGTGTGTATTGTAAAGGATGTGGATATTTAACGTGTTATTGCTCAACTGGTTGTTGGATGTGTGAGGAGACTACTTTGTTAAAATGTTACGTTTGTGCAGGAAACGGTAAAGGTAGATATGCGTATGTAAAAATACCATCGTAATTTAAATGTTTTTATTCAATTGTTTAGGCAATCCATGACCAAACAATAACATGTATATTAACACAACGGATGCAATCAGAATACTTCTGTTTTCAGCTAATGATTGGGATTGACCTAACGCATATATCATAATTAGGTATAACACCAATCCAATGATAATAGAATGCATCAACATAACGAGTCCTCTTTCCATATAATATATAACATATTATAATATATTCATTTAGAATGAGATAATGATTGATGTAACCATAACATATGAAACATGCGACGGCGATGATTTGTCATATTTGTTGATCTAACCATGGCACCACAATTACATTTGACTTTATCGGAACGAACCTGATTCATTCTTGGATATACATATAGTATAAAGGTTCTTATTCCTTCTTCATTTTTTTTGTATAATGTTGTAAACACGTTATACCTTGTTCTGATATAAATCCTGATGGTTGATTACATGTCTCTCCACACCGTTTACCCCTCTTGAATACATATTCACACGGCTTCATTGGAATACAATTGGTATTTGAACAAATGTTTTTTGGTAAATTTAAATCATACATTGGTAACCTAGGAAGCAGTTGATTGATAATGGTTCTACAATAAGGACAACGAATTTGATTACGTTTCAAGCACAATGGTGATTTAAATGTACTCGTAGGATATTTGAGTTTTACGATTTCACGACAGAGGGGATCATAATTAAAGGTATGACCACAAGGTAATGTCAATGCGTGAATAGTTAAAGGTTCTTTACTAATCAAACAGTGTTTTTCTTCAATCCTTTCATCTTTATTTAATTCCTTCCAAAAATCAAATTCTTCCAAACAATCAATGGTATCCATAAATATAAAAATATAAATGTCTTTATATTTCATATGGTAAGTAAAGTTATATGGGGACGAGCGACATGGAATTTTATCCATCATATGGTAAATGGATTGAATGAAGAACGTACTGACTTGATACAACCTATTCTAAATATCATACGCAATATTTGCCGAAATTTACCTTGTCCAGAATGTTCCGACCACGCAACCATTTTACTGAATCGCTTAAATTTGAATTCTATTAAAACAAAACGTGACTTGGTTCGTTGTATGTATGAATTCCATAATAAAGTCAATGTGCGAATAAAAACACATGAAATCACAATAGAAGAACATGATATTCACTATAAAAATGTAAATATACAACTGGCATTTATGGAATGGAAACGTATAATGCAAATGCGTATAACTGGGAATAGAATGTTATTGTATTTTATTTCTAAATCACGTTTAATTTCTGACGTGACCACTTTTTTAAATACAAATGTGTTCGCATTTAAACTGATAAATTAAGCTATACTGGAAGAAATCAATTGTCCATTTTTATATACAGAACATTTAAAGGTTTGTTTTGTAGGCATTTCACATCGGGTTGCATTGCTTTGGGTCTCTTCAAAATATAATAAATTGTCTGCGCCAACCATGTGAAAGATAGTGTACCACAACGAACCCAATATAAATCCAACTAAAGCACCTATAACTACACCTCCTACCGTAGTACACTTATTCGTTATTTTAGCAGTTGCATCAATGGCAAATAATATCAGCAATGCTGAAATGATTGCATAATTCATTTGTGAATTATAATTCATGGGTAAAAACAAGTACGCAAACGTAAATGCAATATATAAACTATTGGAAGAAGGACTATTATACCTATTTAAGTAAGGAATGTCAATGAGAGAGCATGTCATAGATGCATCGGGGTCATTTGGACTTTGTAATGCATTTCTTAAAAATAGATTCAAAAAAGATGCGAGTAATGCGCCTGCAATAAAGACTATACCTTTTACATTTTGATTCATCAATGATAACATTAACATAAAAAAGGTAATCATAAATGGCATAAGCGTTGACATCAATTGTATTATGTTTGTTACGGTTAATTCAATCATAGTATATATGAATAGAATTATTCTACCTATCTGGAATTAAACTTAAATATATTACTTTAATTCTACATATGGGGATACCTTGTTATTTTAAACAAGTTATCCGAAAATATCGTAATGTAATGATTGAATATACAGAACAAAAAACAGTCATTCATAATTTATATTTGGATGCACAATCTATAATATACGATTCGGTACAATCCATGGAACCAAGTACGGACTACGAACAACGTTTGATACAAGAAGTTGTCAAAAAAATTGGACGTTATATCAATACAATACATCCAACGGATAAAGTCATGATTTCGTTTGACGGAGTTGCCCCTGCCGCAAAACTATCTCAACAGCAAACCCGAAGATATAAAAGTGCAATTGAAAAACAAATCTATAAACAGGCTGGAGTACACATACCAGAGGGATGGAATACATCACTTATAACACCCGGTACTGCATTCATGCAAGCATTGAGTGAATATGTGTCCAATCACTTTATGCATCCTATAAAATACGGTATAAAAGAATTTATAATTACAACCAGCAATGATCCAGGAGAAGGCGAACACAAAATATTTGAATATATTCGCCAAAATGTTTCATATCATCGTAAAACGACTACTGCTATTTATGGGCTAGACGCTGATTTGATTATGCTTACTTTAAATCATAAAATGTATACGAAACAATTATACTTATATCGTGAAACACCTCATTATATTCAAAGTATTGATTCTACTCTTAAACCAAATGTGAATTATGTAATTGATATTCATGTCATGGCAATGGCAATATCAGAAGAGTTGGATAACAAAGACAACCCAGAACAATGTGTTCGGGATTATATATTTTTATGTTTTTTTCTTGGTAATGATTTTTTGCCACATTTTCCGTGTATTAATCTTAGAACCAATGGGTTATCTTATCTCACTACCATGTATAAAAAGGTAGTACATGAACACGGACATTTGATATCATCTAAAGGTATAGTATGGAAACATGTTCGCGAACTAATTCAATTGCTGTCAAATCACGAAGAAGAATGGTTAAAACATGAACATACTATACGAAATAAATGTATGAAACAAATTGAGGAGAATCCTTTAAATGACATTGCCATGTCGTTACAAAATCTACCTATAACCGATAGACGCACCGAACAATATATTAATCCGTTTGAAGACGGATGGAGGGAACGATATTATCATTCCTTATTACATTCACAACGTACAGAATGTATGAAAAAACAAGTTTCTATCCATTATTTAGAAGGTTTAGAATGGACCTATAAATATTATACGTTTGGGTGTCCGGATTGGGAATGGAGGTATCCTTATAATTATCCTCCACTGTTGTGTGACTTAAAACAACATGTTCCAAATACATTTACCGAATGGATACCATTGAATACAACCCATTCCATTCCGCCCAATGTTCAATTAGCCTACGTATTGCATCCGTCTTGTTTACACTATCTTCCAGATAATCTACGAGAGATATTATTGCACACGCATCCAAAATGGTATGATGAAAGTAGGATAACGGTTGAATATGCATACTGTCGTTATTTTTGGGAAGGTCATGTGAATAGTCCTATCCGATTAAGTACGCTACAACAATTGATACACTGAAACCTTGATATAAAGGCACCCCAATGGATAAAGTATGTCTACTCATTTAAACAACTATATAACGGTAGAAGGATTATGTCAATGGTTAAAGGTGTTGCCTACACCTAACATGATTTTAATACAGTTTTCAGCCGATTGGTGTGGTCCTTGTAAATCTATACAATCTCTTTGTCATAAACAATTAATGGATTTACCAGATAACGTTCATACCATAAAAATAGACATTGATAAGCATATGGATTTATATATGTTTCTGAAAAAGAAAAAGATGTTAAAAGGAATACCTTCGTTATTGGTTTGGTATCCGTGTGAAGATCGTGATATGGATGTATGGTACATTCCAAGTGATTCTGTATTGAGTTCAAACTTAACCGACGTGAATTCATTTTTTGTTCGTTGTAAAGAGAAAGCAAAACAACTATGTTAAGTAAAACAATAGATATTATTATAAGTATATGGATTAATGAATACACTTGACTTGAATATTTCTAATTATTCATTGGATGAATTATTAAATATATTTAAACTTCCATTGCATTATACTTCTGTTGACTTACGTAAAGCAAAACAAATGGTATTACGAATGCATCCAGATAAATGTGGACATAAAAAAGAATATTTTTTATTTTTTTCGGCGGCTTATAAACTATTATTTAAAGTCTATGAATTTAGGCATCGTATACAACAAGATATAACCGTTCCATCCAAATATCATACGCAACATATAGACGATGAACGTGAACACTCTATGGTTTGGGAAACATTTACTAAACAACCCGATTTTAATGCAAGGTTTAATCAATTGTTTGAAGAAACGATTGAAACCTCCCTTGTAGAAGATGGTTATGGGGAATGGTTTAAACATGTAGAGGACCTACCTCCAGATACCGTTCGTAATGTGCATGATATGAATGAGCATATCTACAATAAAAAACAAACTCTACGAGATTTAATGGTGTATAAAGGTGTTAGCGAAGTGTCCTACGGGAATGTAGGTACGAATATTGATAATCATAACGAGACATATCAATCCGAATTGTTTTCAGGATTACCTTACAATGACTTAAAACAAGTATATACCGAAACCGTTATACCTGTGACCGACGATGATTTTACAGAAGATAAAAAACGAATGTCACACCTCAGTATGTTTGATATAAATAGAGAACGAGATTTACAACTTCAACATGATTTTGATAATGCAAATCACGAAACACAATTAAAGCAAAACTATGAACGTGATATGGAAAATAATACGCAACGAGCATTTACATTATTAAAACAAGATGAATGCATGCGGAATAAAATGTCAAAGGTAGTTTCTAAATTATTAAACATTCGTTATTAAAAAATCATTTGTATCCATATATTATGATAGACTATACCAAATACATATGGAGGGTTGGATTATTTTTTGGAATTGCCTATGCATACAATCAATTTCATAAATATACAGATGAGACAGAAGAGAATAAAACGTATCGGATTGTGAAAGAGTATCTTATAAAACAATCTTCCATTGCAACGAGTAAACTGCCAATATTATGGATATATATGGAATATCCACAAAATGCACGACATTGGAAAGACTTTTATAGTAGAAATACAACCGATTTAAATCAACCTTATTTATATTTGACCCTTAAAACCATTATAGACAAGTGTAGTAATACATTCAACATTTGTCTCATAGACGACACCACACTATTTAACATTATACCCGGATGGAATCTACATATACATGAAGCTGCAGAACCAATTCAGTCTAAATTAAGAGATTTAGCCAAGGCCTATATATTAAAATATTATGGTGGAATGTTTGTACCACCTTCTTTTCTTTGTTTAAAAAACTTGGGAGAACTGTATTATTCTAATACATGTGGACATAGCATGTTTGTCGGCGAATTACAAAATTACAATAGTAGTAGTGTTACGACTAGCGTCTGTGCAAATAAATCATTTATAGGTGCGCATAAAGGTACACCATTATTAGATGAATACATTTCTTATTTACAAGAATTAATTTCATCCGATTACACCTCAGAAAGTATATTTAAAGGAAATGCAGACTTATGGTTGCAAGATAAAGTGGATCATAATCAAATTCATAAGATACAAGCAAAACATTTAGGTGCAAAGGATAATAAAGGTAAAGACGTGAAAATAGATGATTTGATTGGAAATAGTTATATTGACTTTGACCCATATTGTATAGGCATTTATTTCCCACAAAATGATATTTTAGAACGAAGTGCATATCAATGGTTTGCACGTCTTAATGCTAAACAAGTATTGGATAGTGATACCATTATGGGTAAATTATTGCTAACAAAATGTAACATCATTGTAAATTGAATATAGTAATTACATTATTTGTGAAGAAAAATAATTCAATATCATCTTCATGTAGGGTATAAAATATAGTTATATATTTACATATACAAGGAACTAACTTTGATTTATGGTCTTCAGTTATATCTTTTGTATGTTTTAGAAATACAAAGTAATTATCTAATATGTCAATACCAGAATACCCGTTTTTTAACCAAGATACTATACAATGAAACGCTTCTGGTATGTTGGAGGTTTGACACGCATGTGTATATGCAGATAATGAATGGAAAGATATATTTGTACATAATTGTACCGCCAAATCTATATCTACGGGTGAACCAAACAACTTTATTTTTTCAAGATAATTTAATAATATACGCAAAGAACCGTTACTGATATCCAATAAAAAATGTATAACCTCTTCGGACAATGACATATGTTCCTTCTCCGAAACATTTTGTATAATAGATTTAAGGTCAGTGGAAGTTTTTTCAGGTATACACAAAAGGGTTAGTCTAGACTGAATACTATCAATCACATTGTAGATATCTTTACAAGACATTACAAACATTACATTGTTACGGTAAGTATCTATATAACGACGAAGTATTTGCTGGCTTTGTTCATTAATCATATCTACATCATCTATCACCAACATTTTATGCTTACCTTGTATAGTACTTGTCGTTTGACAAAAATTACGAATATCACTACGAAAATAAGTGAGACTATACTCTTTTAATATACTAATTTTTAATATATTTGGATGGGTTATAGGTATATCAAATCCATAATATTCTTTTAATAATGCATAAATTATAGAAGTTTTACCCGACCCGGTTGGACCGCATAATACAACGTTTAAAGTATTCGTTTGAACTAAACCAGATAATACTGAATATAAATAGGGGTCCATATGAAATTCGGATAAACGTTTAGGTCTATACTTATTTGCAAATATTTCTAATACCATATTCGTAATCAACACGATAAGTTTATATCGTTTTAATTTATTATGGATGCTAAAATGTTTGCTATTTTGGGATTACACATAACTGCTTCCAAACAAGACATTAAACAAGCGTATCGCAGGCTTTCGTTAGAGCACCATCCAGACCGTAACGGAAATAGTCTTGAATCCAAACAACGATTTCAAACGATATACGATGCTTACATGTATTTAACCAATCTTACACCAACCACCTCCGAATGTACTTTATATACAAAGGATAGTTATCCAACAGAAGATCAACAGAATCCTCTTATCGTCCAACCCTTGGGGATAACTACAACGCTTGAAATCACATTGGAACAAGCCTATCTCGGATGTATGGTACCCATATTGATTGAACGCACTATACAAGAGAGACATACCACTCGTTTAGAACGTGAAACCTTTTATATAAAAATACCAAAGGGTATAGACCATAACGAAATCTTGACGTTTGCAAATAAAGGCAATGTCTCCTCCCAGCAGTATGGTATCCTTAAAGTGGTCGTGGTCATCCATCCCCATACATTCTTTACACGTAAAGGGTTAGATTTAATCTATAGGAAACGCATATCCTTACGCGAATCGTTGTGTGGATTATCCTGTTCCATTCTACATATATCTGGTTGTAAACTAAATTTATCAAATCAATCGGGCGAAGTCATCCATCCTAACTTTATTCAAACGATACAAGGGTTTGGTTTAGAACGCGAAGACCATAAAGGTAATTTAATTATACAATATATAATTGATTTCCCAACCCATTTAACCCATGAAGCCGTACATACATTAAATACACTTTTATAGTTAAAATATTATACATTGAACCGGTATATCCAATATGTCTGAGGTGTTTACATGTAGAAGCATTCCATTGAATCCGCGACGTGTAATCACTACTATTCTGACCATTAATTAATTTAAAAAATGGACGTGTCATTCTATATTAAAATTTAAAAATACCAATTCCATCAATAGAACAACAAAAAGAAATAATTAAACAAAATATTAAGAAGTCAAAACAAATTATATCAGGTATGGTAGTTAAATCTATAATTGATAATGAACCTATTGATGAAGTTCAAAATGAAATAGCACTTGTTGAGGAAGAAGTTATTATCAAGAAAAAGGTAAAAAACCTCTTGTTATTGTTGAAGAAGACAATGAAGTATAATTATTAACATTCATTTATTAGCACATAATTTTAGTATAAATAATTTAATTTATTATAAACATTTTTTATTCCAATTTTTTATAT
>Ga0208814_1000168_pt1 | contig 47861 bp, 56 predicted proteins | sample MalvirAntarct_55_FD_184253 | JGI IMG/M metagenome (GOLD analysis project Ga0208814, IMG submission 184253) | Marine viral communities from the Global Malaspina Expedition - Malaspina viral metaG Antarct_55 (SPAdes) (version 2) | ecosystem: Environmental > Aquatic > Marine > Oceanic | place... | reverse complement strand
TTGTTGTAGGTGGTGCTTCTAACTCTGCATCTTTTGGTCTTTTTGACAATGACGATACAATGGCATTGAATTTAGGATTTACAGGATTCAGAAGAGGTTATGACTTTTACAAGTCTGATTGGAAATATTTGAATGACCCAACAATGAGAGGTGGACTTTCTACTGTTGCAGGTTCAGGTAGAGTAAATGGATTGTTAGTTCCTGCAGGTTCTACATCGGTTTATGACCAAGTCTTAGGAAAAAATGCTAAGAGACCTTTCTTACACGTAAGATACAGAGCTTCAGAAACTGAGGACAGACGTTACAAAACTTGGATTACAGGTTCTGCAGGCGGTGCTCAGACTTCTAGTTTAGATGCAATGGAAGTAAATTTCCTTTCTGAAAGAGCAGTATGTACATTAGGTGCAAATAACTTCTTCATATTCTCTGAATAAGAAGATTAATATTATAAGGGATGGTGTCTTCAAGGACACTATCCCTTTTTTATCATAAATTTTAAATCTTATCAAATGAAAAAACAAATAACTTTTGTCGCAAGACAATACAAATTAACAAGAGAATCAGCTCCTCTTTCTTTTATGCTGCCAACACGTAACTCACGTAGATTTCCTCTATTGCATTTTGATGAAGACACAGGTGAAAACCGAGCACTTCGTTATGCCAAAAACCAAAAAAGTCCTTACGAGGATGAACAAGATGGTAATGCAATTTTAGAACCGGTTATCTTTGAAGATGGGTTTTTAAATGTTGGAAAAGAAAATCAAGTATTACAGAAATTCATGTCACTACATCCTTTAAACGGAAAACGATTCGTTGAGGTGGATAAAGCAGCAGATGCTGCGGAAATAGTAAATACTCTTAATCTTGAGGTAGATGCTTTAATTGAAGCAAGAAACTTAAGTGTAGATATGGTTGAGAATGTAAGTAGAGTTCTTTTTGGAATAGATACTTCAAGAACCTCAACTGCAGAATTAAGACGTGATATTTTGGTATATGCCAAAAGAGAACCACAAAACTTTATAAATGTTTTAGGAGACCCAATGTTAAAATTACAAGCAAATGTTGCCTTGTTTTTTGATAAGGGATTATTGACATTTAGAAAGAATAAAAAAGAAGTGTGGTATAACACAACAAGTAACAAAACACGAATGCTTACAGTACCTTACAACGAAGACCCTATGTTTATTGTAGCGTCATATTTACAAACTGATGAAGGTGTTGAAGAGCTTAAAATGCTTGAAAAACTACTCAAGTAATTAAACAATAAATTCAATTAAGCAAAGGAGGGGCTATTTTAAGCCCCTCTTTTTTTTTGCTTATCTTTACAAAAAAGTTTATAATGATAAACACAGTAAGAAATACAGTTCTGTCTGTGCTAAATAAAAACAATTACGGATATTTATCTCCGTCAGATTTTAACTTATTTGCAAAGCAAGCACAGTTAGACATCTTTGAAAATTATTTTTATGAGTACAACTATCAGATTAACAAGGAAAACGCTCGTCAATCAGGAACGGGGTATGCAGATATACGAAAAGGTATAGAAGAAGCTATTGAAATATTTTCAGAAACAAAAGGATTAGTAAAAATTCTTGGAAATCTTTATTCGCTTCCATCTCAATTAACAACAGGAGATGATTATTACTTATTAAATAAAGCAATAATATACCAAACGCTATTAGCGAGTGGAAACACTACTGCAACAACAGGAGGTTCTAACAAGCTTATAGATTCTACTGCTGACTTTACTGTTGGTATAAGTGTTGGTGATGTTATAGCGTATGAAAACGGAGGGGTTCAATATGCTCTTGTCACTATTATAGATAATGCAACAACAATAACAACTAATCGAAATGATTTAAATGCGATTGGAAGACCTTACGCAATATACCTTAGCACAAGTAAATTTGAAGAAGCAGAAAAAGTTACGCATAGTAAAATAACTATGTTAAACAATTCATTACTTACTGCACCAAATTTAACGTTTCCCTCTTACACACAAGAAGCAAATAACTTAACTGCTTATCCAAACACTATAAGTAATATAGGTCAGGTAAAAGCACAATACTTAAGGTATCCTCTAGAACCAAAATGGACATTTATCACTTTGGTAAACGGAACTCCTGTTTTTGACCAAAGTAGTAGTGATTATCAAGACTTTGAAATACCTCTTGATGATGAAGTAGGATTGATTTTAAAAATACTTCAATACGCAGGAGTTATGATTAGAGAAGCGGATGTTTATTCATTTGCACAAGCAGAAGAAAACCAAGATAACCAAGAAGAATCATAATGGCATATATATCAGAATTTCAGTACTACGACAATGGAGTTAATCCACCTGAAGATGTTAATTGGGGCTCATATCAATATGTCTCATTATACGACATAGTTAACAATTTTATGTTAATGTATCAAGGCAATCATAGTCTTGTAAATAACGAAGAACGATTTAAAATATTGTTTCACGCTAAGAGAGCAGTTCAGGAATTAAACTACGATGCATTTAAAGAAATAAAAATACTAGAACTATCAGTTGATGACAGTCTTAGATTTGTTTTTCCTCCTGATTATGTAAATTGGGTTAGGATATCTATGTATAGAGATGGTATATTATATCCATTAAGTGAAAACATTCAAGCTCAAAGTGCTCAAGCATATCTTCAAGACCAAACAGGTAGAGTCTTATTTGACCAAGCAGGTAATATTTTAAGACCTGAAGATTCAACTATCGATATTGATAGAATTTCAGGAACTAAACCAAGTATATATTTAGACGGGAATGGTGGTCAATTTGACGGACAACTTGGATATAACGTTGATGGCAATTGGTATTTTGATTATGGAATTGGAGCAAGGTTTGGTTTAAATACTGAAACTGCAAATGCTAATCCAACTTTTACTATAGATAGAAAAGCCGGAGTAATAAACTTTAGCTCAAGTGTAGGTCAAAATTTAGTGATTCTTGAATACATATCTGACGGTATGGAAGGTGGTGATGATAGTAAAATTACAGTAAACAAATTATTTGAAGAATATGTATATGCTTCAGTTGAGTATGCCATACTTGGTTCTAAAGTAGGTACTCAAGAATATATTGTTAAGCGTATGCTTAAGCGTAAAACTGCGTTACTAAGAAACGCAAAAATTAGAATTAGCAACATACATCCCGGAAGATTATTACAGAATCTAAGAGGGCAAGATAAATGGATAAAATAGTATGGCAAATCTTTCAAGAAATTTTATACAGGGTAAAATGAACAAAATGGTTGATGAACGACTCGTGCCAAACGGGGAGTACATTGATGCATTAAATATCCGTATGGGTTCTACAGAAGGTTCTGAAATAGGAGTTGTTGAGAACACAAAAGGAAACGACAAACTTACTGATATTAGATATGAAGGAACTCTTTTAGTAGGAGCTCGTTGTATTGGAGCTTTTGAGGATGGTGCTAATGAAACTGTATATTGGTTTATTACATCTAATACAGAACCTGTAGAAGTTTCTATTACAGGAAAAGTAGATATGATATTGTCATACAATACTATAACTGATTTACTTACTTATCATATTATAAGTATAAATGATGGAGGTGGAGTAAATACCACATTAGACTTTGATAATAAATTTCTTATTACAGGAGTAGACAAAATAGAAGACTTAGTTTTCTTTACAGACAACATTAATCCTCCAAGACAATTTAATATTACAAAAAATTATGGGAATCCTGTTGGGAATATAGATGGATTTAGTGCGGAGTCAATTAAGGTGATTAAAAAACCACCAACAACTTCTCCGAGTATTGTTCCATTATTTACCAATACAGAAGATAATTTTTTACAAAACAGATTTATTTGTTTTGCATATAGATATAGATATGAAGATGGTGAATATTCTGCAACATCGCAGTTTAGTGAACCTTCTTTTATTCCTAACATATTTGATTATGATTTAGCTACTGCTTTAAATGCAGGAATGTTAAACACGTCAAACATGTGTGATGTAACTTACAATTCAGGAGGGCCACTTGTTACAGAGATAGACCTTTTGTTTAAGGACATGAATAGTTCTGTAATTAAAGTTATAGAGAAATTAAACAAAGAAGACTTAGGGTACGCTGACAATACAGATTATACTTTTACATTTAGTAATAGTAAGATTTTTACAATATTACCTTCAGGAGAAATATTAAGATTATTTGATAATGTTCCTAAAATTGCTCAAGCTCAAACCCTTATGGGGAATAGGCTTATGTATGGGAACTACACAGAAGGTTATGACTTAGCAAGAGTAAATTCTGAAGGAGTTTCAACTCCTACTCAATTCTTATATTTTCTTGAATTAGATTCTCAACAAGTAGGTAGTTCAACAATAGAAACAGAAACATTAGATGCTAATTTTACAATTGATGGTAATGTAACTTCTAAAGCTAAATTTTCAATTGACTTAACAGGTCTTGTTTTAAAAGCAGGTTCTGTTATAGATATTGATATAAGTTTTAAGTTTAATAGTTATACCGGACAAACTCCTTTCCCAACAGAAGAACAGGCAGACGTTCAGGTTAATTTTATTTATACACTTCAACAAGATTATACAAGTGCATATGCACTTTCAATTAATACAGATTTTATAGACAGAGTTGGTTCAGTTGCAGGTATTTTGCCTGTGCAAGATTCATGTCAAGGAGCTACGTTTACTGATGCATTTAATTGTATAGTTGAAAATGACGTAAATGATTTATTTAAAGTTAAGAGTGGTATTAGTGCAGTAAACCAACCTATTGAAATAATATCAAGTCCTACTTCAGAGAAAATTACATTTCAACTTCTTGCAGTACAGTATGTTGACTCTTTAATTCCTGCAGATGTTACACAAACAGTTTATGCATATTATGACATAAGACTTGCTCAATCAGCATTTCAAGAAATTGGAGACCCTAAAAGTTTAAAAAGCAATAGAGATTATGAAGTGGCTATTGTTTATATGGATGAATTTAACAGGTCATCATCAGCTCTTGTAAGTGCTAATAACACACAACACGTTCCTTGTTCTTTATCTGATACAGTTAATACTATAAGCGTAACCATTCCTACGGAACAAATAGCTCCTTCATGGGCTAAAAGATATAAGTTTTGTATTAAACCTGATAAGTCAGAATATGATATAATATATTCAAATTTCTTTTTTAGAGACCCATCATCAGGCGCAACATTCTTTTTAGTTGACGGACAGAATTCTCAAAAAATAGAAGAAGGTGATGAGTTGTTTGTTAAAACAGATACGAATGGCCCTAGACAAAGATGTACTAGAACAACTGTTTTAGAGAAAAAAGCACAACCACGAGAATTTTTAGACCCTCCTCCTGTTGGCTCTGCAGATGAAACTTTATTAGTTCCCGCAGGAACTTATATGAAAATTCAAGCAAATAATTTTAATACTCAGCTTGGAGACTATCCTGTAATTGCTTATGGAGAAAAAGTAGTAGGGCCGAATAATGGTGGATGTCGAGCAATAAGTTATCCTGTTGATGTAGAAAACGTTGCAATTCCCGGACAATTTATAGATTATACAATACCACAAGGTACTCGTATAACAATGGTTATTAAAAACAGAAGAAAAGGTAAAGGAGGCGTTCCTGCAAAACGTTGGGAAGTTGATGCAACATTTACTTCCTCATCATTATATAACAATTTTAAAGAATGGTTTGAGGGAGATAATATAGGAGCTGCATTGGAAAGCCAAGAAACAAACGTTGAAGGTGTTACAGGCCCAAATTATCAAACTACTCCCGGCTTTTTAAGTTGTGAGGTTAATAGAATTTCTTGTTATGTTGGTACAACTTCTCCCGGAACTCCTCAACAACGTACTTTCTTTCAAGTAAGGTCAACTAAAGGGTATGGTGGTAACGACAGAAAAGCAACTCGTTTAGAGGTTAATATTACTGTTATAAGGTCAGTAACTGCAATTGTTTTTGAATCAAATGCACAAGATGCAGAACCTGATTTATGGTATGAGTCTTCAGATTCATTTCCTATAGATGCTTTAGGTCAACATACAGGTAATACACAAAATCAAGTTATAGCAACTAATACTCCTGCAATAATTAAAACAGATTTCTTTAATTGTTTTGCTTTTGGGAATGGTGTAGAAAGTTTTAAAATACAAGATTCTATTACAGGAAGACCATTAGTGTTAGGTAATCGAGCACTTACAACTCAAGGTACAGAGTTCCAACAAGCAGAAAGATTTTCAGATATTACTTATAGTGGTATCTATAATGAAGAATCAAACGTTAATAAATTAAATGAGTTTAACGGAGGCTTGCTAAATTTTAAAGCATTAGAAGCATCGTTTGGGCCTATTCAAAAACTTTTTGCAAGAGAGACAGATGTTCTTGTTTTGCAGGAAGATAAAATATCTTATGTCTTGTCAGGAAAGAATTTACTTTCTGATGCAGGTGCAGGAAATTTATTAACTACAGTTCCTTTAGTTTTAGGAACTCAGATAGCAAGAATTGAAGAATATGGTATTAGTTCAAATCCTGAAAGTTTTGCACTATATGGTGATTCTAAATATTTTACTGATGCCAAAAGAGGTGCAGTAATATTGTTAAAAGGAACAAGTGCTAAAAGCGAACAATTAGTAGTAGTATCAAAAGTTGGATTAAGAGGATATTTTAGAGATTTATTTACGTCTTCTTTTGAAACTCAAAAACTAGGAGGGTTTGACCCTTACATGAATGAGTACGTTTTAAGCAATAATAATATTAAAACACCTAATCCTATACCTTGTATAAGTTGTGGTATTACACAGACCTATACATCGCTAGGAAGTAATAGATATGAGTTCTGTGTTAGCCTAGGTGCTCTTGTTGGAGAGGTTGATTTACGTTACTCATTTCTTTCAGCAGAAGGCAATCCTATTATTGTATCAGCTACATATAATGCACAAACTTTTACAACAGGAAGCGTAGTTGCAAATGGAGTGTTAACATTTAATAAAAACCAAGTTAATGTTGATACTGTTGATGTAGTATTAGAAACTCTAGGAACGGGAACAATTGAATTAACGTATGAGTGTCCGGATTCTAAAGAAATTACAATAAATCTAATTCACTTAAACTCCAACAATGACGGAGGTAAGTTTATTACAGATGAATATAGATGGTCAGATGGAACATTTATTTCTCCGTTACATACGGAAAGTGTAGAATTCTTAACAGGTGCTTCACCAATTGTATCTTTATTTAAAGAAATTAAAGGATTCCAAGGAGGAGGAGTAATTCCTGCCGACAATGCTTTAATAACAATGCTATCAAACAAAGTTGGATTTGATGATTATGATTTCTTAGTAAAAGAAGATTCATTTAGATTCTTAAGAACCGATACTGCTTATGGTAATAATGCTGCTGATATAAATTCATTGGTAACGGCTTCAACACTTGTAACACCTATTGTAACCCCAACAAATGGTAATACTGCTTATACGGCATCTTTTAGAATGCCTAGTACAGGTAGCAAGTTATATCTAATTTGGGATTATAGAAGTAGTACAGGAATAGACTTATGTGTTGGTTCAAATGCAATTAACGCTTGTTGTTGTGTATCACAACCAACTTAAAAATAAATCAAATTATGGCAACATTTTATTTAGACGGATTAACATTAAATAACTCTACTTCAGTTTATGCAGATATTGCATTAACGACACTTGCACCTGACCAATTTTATTCAGATTCAGTTATAAGCAGACAACAATTAAATGGTGTATTATTAGCAGAACAAATATGTGATAGTTGTTCAACTGCTTGTGGAACAAGTGTTTCAGCAGCAGGAGGAACAGGTATTTTTCGTCTTGATGTAAATCTTGGTTCTGATACAGGAGCAGTTAGAATTCGTTTTGTGCCTTCAGGAATACCTGATGGTATAAAGGCAACTTATAATAGTGTAGTTAATAATAAACTTAGTTCTGAGATTTATGGTTATTTACAAGGATTAAAAAACGGAACTCCAACTTACGTAGGTGCTACTACTTCAAATTGTGGCTTACCAAAACTTATTTCAAATGTTCCTATTAATACTTATGTAGGAGGAGCTTTTGTAGATAGTGGAGCTACAGATAGTAGAAATATAATATCCGGTCAACTTGCATTAACTGCAACTTCTCCGGGGATTTGTACAATGGCTATACCAAAGCCTGCTGCAACTCCAAGTGTTATAAGTCTAGAAATGATTGGGCCTTGCCCAACTACAGGATGGAATGTTACTGTAGACTGTCCTCAAAAGTTAATAAGCTTTAATACCACAACTGTTGATAATGCAGAATCAGGAGGAGCTTGTGCAAAAGTTAGAGACTCACTTCTTTATAATATGCCTGTAACAGGTACTGCAGGAGTTCCTGCATTGCATGATTTCGTATTTCAAGACACAAATGGAGTGTTAGAAGCAGCCAATGGTTATTATGGAATAGATAGTGCAAAATATATTAAAGTAACTAATGGTATTATAGAAGAAATAGCAAACTGTGATACTGCTCAACTTAGAGATTGTACAAGTGCTTTAGATTACACAGTTGCAAATACATTCAATAATGTAATTGGAGATGTTATTCAATTTCAAGTAGGAACACCGGGAGTAGGAGCAACTTATTGTGGAACAATTCAACAATTAAATTCAGGAGCAACACCTGATGCAACTGCGACTAACGGAATAGTTTATGAATGCGGAGATATAGTACATTGTGCGGAATAAAAAGATTTGTAATATTCTTTTTAATATGGTACAGTCAACAAATGGCTATACCGTTTTGGGTGATAGGCCATGTACACTTACATTTTGCAACATGGCATAATATGTATGAATATGGTTTATCTATATTTTTACACTTAATGGTTGCGGTAGGTTTTTGGATAGATTGGAAACAAAATGGAAATAATATTAAAAAATAAATAATGGCAAACACTTTAGTATATGACGAAGGAGTAAATGGATGGCCTTCATTCTATTCTTATGACCCTGATTACATGATAGGTATGAATAACTACTTCTATTCATTTAACGGGGGTAACCTTTACCGTCATAACACAAACGAAACACGAAACAACTTCTACGGTGTTCAATACAATAGTACTGTTACATCTGTTTTTAATGATAATCCTCTTGAAAATAAAATTTTTAAAACAATTAATTTAGAGGGAGATTCAAGATGGTCTATTACGCTTGCTAGTGATATACAAGTAGGAGGTTTTGTTGAAGCATCTTATTATGAAGAAAAAGAAGGAAGTTTTTATGCTTTTGTAAGAAACGCAGGAACTATTCCTGCACAAGCTAGTGAATACGTTTTACGTTCTTTAAATGGTATTGGACGAAGTGAGTCAGTTACAGGGGGAACAATAGTTTCTTTTGATTTGTCTACAGATTTGTCTACAATAATGTCAGTTGGAGATGCGCTTTATTTTGCATTGCCACCATATACCGCTCCTCAGTTAGCAGGAACAATAACATCAATAAATATTGATTTGCCAAATGGCGTAAATAATATAGTGATAAATATTGCAGCACCTGCAGTAGCGATACCAATTCAAGATGCTTTTTTCTTATACATTAAAAATGCAGTAGCAGAATCGCACGGTATATTAGGACACTACGGTGTCTTCACAATTACAAATGTAGACACAATCCCTATAAACCTTTTTACGGTAGAGTCTGAAGTAATGAAAAGCTACCCATAAATTTACTATCTTTGCTAGTAAATGAAATTTAATATAAAGCAGATTACTGACGATAATTATGACAATATATTATTAGGGTGGTGGCAAGATTGGGGATGGGATGCTCCATTAAAAGACTTTCTTCCTGAAAATGGAACAGGAGGTATTATTATTTTTGATGATGATATTCCAATATGTGCCGGATATATTTACAATACCAATTCAAAAGTAGCTTGGATTGATTGGATTATATCAAGTAAAACATACAGAAAAAAACCTCAGCGAAAGGAAGCTATGGGCTTGTTAATTGAAAGATTAACAGAAGCAGCAAAGTCTACAGGAGCAAAATATGCATATGCTTTAATTAAAAGCAATAGCTTAATTGAGACATATGAAAAGCAAGGGTATGCACAGGGAGATAGCTACAATAAAGAGATGATAAAACTATTATAATATGGGAATTGCAACAGGTACGGCATTATTAATTTCTGCAGGAGTTGGTGTTGCTGCAAAAGGAACAGGAGCAATCATGTCATTTACTGCGGCAAACCGAGCAAGAAGTGCGGCAGAAGCAGCAGAAAGAGATGCTGACAAAAAAATGGAGGAAGCACGAAGAAAGCTTGAAGTTAATTTCGCAGATGCTTTATCAATAAACAAAGAACCTTACGAAAGACAAAGAGAAGCAATGCTATCAGCAGGAGCACAGGCATTAGAAGCAGGTGTTGAAAGCGAAAGAGGAGGAGCGGCTACCGCAGGAAGAGTATTAGCACAACAACAAGAAGGTCAAGGTCAGATTCGTGATGAAATGAATAAAGATTTATTCGACCTTGAAGCACAGAAAGCAGAAGAAGATTCAAGACTTAGAGATATAAGTGTTGGTATGGACTTACAAGAGGTCGCAGGTGCTCAGCAAGCTGCAGCAGCTTTTGAAAATAGAGCAGCAATACAAAATACACAAGGACTTAATAACACTATCGGTGCAGTAGCAGATGGTATAAATGCTTTTGCTTTATACTCTAAAGACAAACAAGCTATTGAGGATGCAGAGATTGAACAAGCCGCATTGGACAAACAAGCTCAAATTAAAGCCGCAGAAGAAGCAGCTAAATTAGAAGCAGAGACCAAAGGGAAAGCCGGCGCAGCTCCTGTAGTTGGGGCAGGTGGCGTAGTTGCTCCCGTAGCTCCTGTTCTTAATCCAATTGAGAAAAAAGCAAAATTTGATTTTCAACAAGCAATAGACCAATTGGGCAATCCTTTGTCTAGAAATTATGCACCAAAAACTTTTCAAGACCCATTTGACTATCTAAAAAATGTAAGACTATAAATGGCAACATACTATAAATATCAACCGAGAGACCCTCAGGCAGCAATAAATTGGGCTGAGGTAACAACACAGTTATCTGACGTAGTTCAAGATGAAATACAAACAAGGATTGACAAGAAGGGTGCTATTAATGAAGCCACAAGACAATTTCAAAAAACTTTAGATGTCATTCCTCAAGGAGAAAGTGATACTATTAGAAATTGGGGTATTGCCTATGCTGATAATGCAAGAGAAGTTACTCTTGTACAAGATAAGTTATTAAGAGCAGGAGGTATAGACCAATATGAATATACTCAAATGCGTCAAAATTTACTTGACGGAACTGAAAATGCTTTTAATTTAATTGAAGACTATCAAGCACAGTACGCTACTAAAATGGAAAGGTTTAAAAGCCAAGACCCTGCTACCGCTTCTCAGAAAATGGAAGTGTGGCTTATGGAGAATGCTGAAGGATTTGCAAATTTTAATAGAAGTGAATTAGTCATTAATCCACAAACAGGAAAAGTTAGTGCAGGTTACAGAGAAAAAAATAAAGACACAGGATTAACCACAATATCTTCAAACCCTAATGATTTAGTTGCAGTAAGTGCATTGCGTGGTCAAATAACAGGTACTTTTGATAAATACAATGTTGAGGCAGCTACTTCAAAATGGGTAGAAGCTACAGGAGCGTGGACAGAAATTGCTAAAGTAACAGGTGGTAGAACTTCTGCAGGTCAGTTAATTACATCTATAGACCCGTTTTCAAAAAAGCTTTCTAAAAGCGACATGGAAAACTTAGGCCTAACAACAGAAGAAGGTGAAGTTGCAAACTTATATCTTTCGGCTGAGAACGATTGGATTAAAGGTCAGCTCTCAGGAAATGGATATAACATCTCATCTGTACTTACTGATTTTGTAGTAGCTGACAAAGACAATAAAGAATACAGTTTTACTTTTGATGTAGAAGAAGCAAAAAAAGATAAGAGTTTAATACTAATGAGCAGAGAAGGAGGTACAGTTGTGCCTGTTTTTGATGAGAGCATAAACCCTAACTCCAAACAACAAGAGGATGAGGTATATGCTTATATGCGTACGGCTATTAGAAACAAAGTTAATAGAGAGAAAAAAGCAGTATCAGTTAATGATTACAAATCTCCTACTACAAATGACACAAACAACGCTAATAAAGTAGGTGGTGAAAAGTCATCTCTTTCTAATGTTGCTAAGCTTTATTATGGTAATGCTGCTGAGGTAGATGAAGCGATAGATTTCTTAAGAAGTTCTAATCCTGCAATAGATACCATTGACAGAAACGCTAAGTCTGTAATTATTACATATACAGATGGTAGACAACCTGAAGAGTTAGATTTTGCGGATAACACAAACACAGGATTGACACAAGATGCTTGGGTTACAGGAGCAGCCAATTTCTTTGCTACAAAGAAAATTGATAATATAGATACTTTATTGAAATCAAGTTCAACTAATCCTCAAAGAAGTTTTAATGCTGAATCAAAAGGATTTGGAGCAAGTAATCAAAAAATAGATGAAACACAAGAAGATACATTCTTAAGAGAAATGGATAAATTCATAAGTGTTGATTCATTTGTAAAAGATGATGAGAATAACTTTGATGAAACCTTAACAGAAACTGCAATTAAATCTGCTTTAAAATCAATTCCGGGAGGAAACAAACTTGTAGTTGGTACTGCAAAAGCAGGTAGTGATATAGTTACTGTTAAAGACGGTAATGTTGAAATTGCTAGAATTAATATGGAGGGAACTGAAGACGAGATTAGTGCACAAATAATAAAAGGATTAGATGATATTAAGCGAGCTTCTTGGAGTCTAGCAACAAAAGAAGATATTAAAACATCAGGATTAGGATTTTTCCTTGTAGGTAAAGGAACTTCAAAAGAAGTTAAAAGAACAAGTAAGAGACAAGAGACTAACAAAAAACTTAATGTGGATGCTTTTGGTAATCCAATAAATTAATAGACAATATGGATAAGTTACAGGCTCTTTACGACAGTTTTATTGCAGGTAGAATACTAAGTACTCAGACTTCGTTTGAGGAATTTGCGCAATCAACTGAAGAGCAAAAACTTTTTATGCACAAACAAGCACAAGAAGCTAGAGTTTTAAGCACAGAAACAGATTTCGCAACATTTGAATCTGCTTGGGCTGAACAACAACTTGCTAACGAAGAAGTAAAAAAAAAAGAAAATTCGGAATTAAACTTGGCAAATGGTTCTTCGGAGCAAGCAGAGACTAATCAAGAACAAATTCCAATATTTGACCCTGAAGCTTTTGCGAATCGTGAAGAACCTGAATACGTACCTACTAATATAGGCGAATCGGATTATGAGTCTCCTTATGACAGAAGACAAGGAGGCATGTATCCTACACAGGAAGCAATAGACGAAGCTAATAATCAAGGGGCTGCTGACTTTAAATTAACCTTACAAGAAACTAAAGCAAACGAACCCGCTAACTTACAGTTACAAGCAGATGAGGCTGCAACATTGGCTGCTGAAAAAGAAATAGGCAAAGCAAATTTAGCCGAATTACTTAAAACTGAAGACTTTGTAAACGCATTAGAAAACACAACTTCACAAACTATATCTCAATCTGAAACAGATGCAGTAGATTACTTTACATCAATGTACGGTAGCTATGGTTTTATCTTTAGAGCTGCAGGGGCAAACAAATTAGAGGTTATTGCTCCGGGCTCAGTAGAAAGAGAAACAATAATCTTAGGAGGTAAAGGTCGTTTAGAATCTGTTACTCAAGAACAGGCTTCAAAATTAAAAAACTTTGTTTCAAATTATGCTCGTCCTCAAAATCAACAAACATCAGACGAAGAACAAGATGTAATTGATAATGCTATTAAAATAGCAAATATTCGAAGAACTGCTCGTATTAATGCAGACGGAACAGAATCTACTGTATTATTAGAATCAGCAAATATTGACGGTAAAGAAGTGGTTTACCCTACCCTTTTTCCAAAAGGAGAAACATATGGTAGTGACCCAAGATGGTGGATGGAAAAAAGCGGAATGGAAGCTTATGAAGAAGCCAAAAAAAGAGGTGAGGTATTTAATTTTGACACAGAAGAAGCAGCACAAGAATTTGCAGAAGGTTCTTGGAAAAACATAAGTACTGTAGACGGGGAAGCTAAAGCATTTTATGCAGAACGAGGACTTGATTATACCACTTACAAAACTGAGTTAGATGCTTATGAAGATATAATGGATGAACTAAGGTTTATTGAAGGTCAACGTTATGACCTTGCAAAAACCGCAGGTGTATTCAATGATGAAGGTGGTTTTGGTACAGAGGAAATGCCTTTTAGAGAAGAAGATTTAAGTAAAGAAAATGCAGAAAAATATAGTGCTCTATATGTAAACGGAAGAAGAAGACAAGATATTTTAGAGTATACTGAGAAGCTTAATCTACAAGCTGAAGAACTAAGAGAAACAGTAAATGATACTGACTTTAGAAGAGTAAGAGAAGATTTTGATTTAGTAATTGAAAAACAATTAAAAGGTAAAATAAAAATTGCTGCGGAATCTAACTATGTATACAAGCAAGAAGCAACTGCTCTTAACGAAGTTACGTTGTCAGAGTTTGGAGTAAGTAGAGAAAAACTACAAAACTATAAACCAAAGACTTCTGCAGAAGAAATAAGAATAAACGACTTATTGGTTAGAAATGCTGAGGTTGAGTTTGGGAAAGCAGATGCTGCACAAAAATTTGAAGTAGCTAAGACTTATCTTGATGCCAAGGTTGATAGAAACGCACGTAAAACTTTTGTTGATAATTGGGCTTCATTCTCAAGTTCTTGGAGTGGAGGTTGGGCAAACGGAAAAGCAAATCAAAAAATATTAGCAATGTCCATGGGTATTGTTGATATGGAAGATGACTTATCAATACGAGAAGCTGCAGAGTATATTGTAAATCAAAAAAATATACAACAAAGTAAACCAACAGGAAGAGCTTTAAGTAGATACCATGGTGCTCTTAGTTACTCTGAGAGAATGGATGCTTTTTATGATGACCCTGTTGAAATAGCAATGAGTATGGCTGCTCAATCAATTAGTCAAATGTTACCATATGGTTTAAAAATTGTAGGAGCAGCAGTAACTGCAGAGGCTGCAGTAGGTGGTACTATGGGAGCAACAGGTTTTTCCGCAGGGCCTCTAGGTTTTGCTACAACAGGAGCAGGACTTATAGCAGGTGGTATTGATGGATTAAAAAATGGAGTTGCTACTACGATGGTTGCTTTAGAATATACAAATTCTTTTTATGAAGCAGTATCTAATCAAGGTTACAAGCCTCAAGATGCTGATGAATTAGTTAACGCAATTAAAGACCCTGAAGTATGGGCAGAAGCTAAACGAATAGGACTAGCTCGTGGTTTAACGATAGGTGTTGTTGATAGAATATCATTCGGTTTAGCAGGTAGATTATTTAAAGTAGGAGCTTTAGGAACTAGGACTACAAGAGTTGCAGCAGGATTAGCAAGTGTTGCTACGCTTGACCCAATTTCTGAAGGACTAGGAGAATACCTAGCACAAAAAGTTGCAGGTCAAGAAGAAAGCATGGCTGAGGTCATGGATGAAATTATAGGTGGTGTAGGGATGAGTGCTCCTTTTGCAGCTATGAACATGTACATGGATGGAAGAAATGTAAACAACATAACTATAGCAGAGCAGTTTGAAGACATAGCTTATATGGCTGAATCAAATTACTCAGGTAAGAAGATTGCGGATTGGACTCAAGGTATGCTTGAACTAGGACAGATTAGCCCTGAGTCTGCTCAAAGAATAAATCAAAACATTGGTCTTAGAAAAGATGCAAGAACTTTACTTGAAACAAACGGAGTAACTATAGGCAAGTTTGATTTTAGCAATAACCCTGCTTTAGAAAATAGAACGATGGCTTTGTTAGCTGCTAAAGAAAAACTTTCAGAAACAACTAATTCAAGAGAGATTTTTAGCGAAACAATCAAAGGGATTAAAAACGAGTTAGCAGAGATAGTGTCTTCAAAGACACTAAGAAGCGTAGATAAGCAAACAAATCTTCAGTTTAAAACTTTTTCAGGAAGACAAACGTCAGACACAGATGTAAGAGTAGAAGTGCCTAGATATACAATATCAGAAAAGAATCGATTTGGTAGAAGTATCAGAAAGAGATATAATAAAGAAGAGTTTCTTAAAAGGATAAAATCATTATCACAAAAAGAAATTGAAAGTACAGACATAAGCGTATTCAATGATGCTGCAGTTGCATTAGAGTTGAATGAATTAATAACCACTAAAAAAGAAGAAGATGCCATTCGTAAGTCAAGCACAAAGAAGGTGGATGCACCAAAACAAACCGAAAATAGCACAGAGGTGGGAGAACGAGTACTCCTCGAGAACGAGTTTGCCGAAGAAACTAACGAAGAAGCCAACGTCCAAGATGACGGGCAGAACTCGTTAGAGTCAGGATTAGAAATAAATCCTTTAGAGGAAGAGGTTGCAAGTTTTGAAGGAGAGATTGAAGACCAACAAAACGAAATCCTTAGCATAAGACAAGAACTTAAAACTGATATAGCAGAGACTAGGAAAAAGAAAATGCCTAAGCAAGAGAAGGCAGATGCTATTGAAGAATTAAAACAAGCGGCTAAAGATAATATTGTTGAAGTAAAAGAAAATATATCTGAAATAAAAAAACAAATAAAAGGTATATCAAAAAAACTTAAGTCAGAGTCAAAAGTATTAAACGAGGAAGTTAGTGATTTAGAAAACTCACTTAATGACGGGCCTAAAGTTGATTTCAGAATGAAAGAAGGCTTAGACGGTAACATTGATAATGACATTCAGATTGAAGCTGAAGAGCTAGAATTAAATAGAATGGATGCAATGGTGTCGGGTAACGAAAAAACTGTTGTAAACTCAGGTAAAAGAGTTCCTATAGACGGTAAAGAGTTAGGCAGCAGAACAAACCGTCCGGTTACAACGGCTTCTTTACAGATTATAAATGGTATTCCTACAGTATTTACTATATCAGACCAACTTACTACAGGTAATATTACAAATCCTGAAACAGGAAATGTTATTGTTGATTTAAAAGGTGGTTTAGGATTTACTGAAACAGAAGGAAACGAAGGAGCAGCATGGGCTAACACTACAGAAAAAGAAGCCAATGATATGCTTATTAAAGCAGAGGAAGTTTATATGGCAAACATTCCTTTATTTAAGAAGTGGTGGAAGGAAAATCCTGAACACAACGGATTAGTTCCTTTAACTGTTGTAAAAATGGGTGAAGGTTCTTTGCTATCTAACGAAGCAACGTTTAGAGTTTTAGCTGATAATCTTACCAAGATACCTAAGGAAAATAAAGTAAAAGCTTTAGAGGCGTTTATAGAACAAACTACAATTGATATAGCTAAGCTAGAAGCTGCAGTAGAAACAGGTATAGGTCTAAAGGGAGCTAAACTTTCTGAATTAACATCTAAGGCGTATAGTAAAACAATTAAACAAAAACAAGAGTTGCTTAGTAAGGCTCAAAGCGTTGAAAGCATTGAACAACTTTTAGATGCTAAAATTTTAAAAACATTAACATTACCCTCACGTAGAGTATTGTTAGAGACTATAGCGTTTGGTTCTCCTAACAGAGCAGGAGAAACAACTAATGCAGGTAAACCAAATTCTTTAGTACCTTCTATCTTATTAGAAAACATGCCTGCTGAAAGTAGAACATTACTGTCTCTTTCTGAAATTACTGATTTAATTACTGACCCACAAATGAAAAATGTACCACAAAGAAGTGTGGTTGCAATTCAAGGTATTGATGTGTTAAATCCGGAGGTAATTAAAACTAACCATCCCAATTATGATTGGGGAGTTAGGGGAAGAAACATTGGAGTTTTAGAAGAGTCGATTCCTATTCAAGATGCATTCCCTACCGCATTTAATAATGCGATAGTTGGTCTTACTAAAGATGAAGCTAAAGGAAAAACATTTACTCCTAAACAAGTAGAAAATAGTAAAAAGAAAAAAGGACAAGAGACTTTAGAAGAAGGTCAATTAAAACCATCAAGTGTAGGAACTATACTAACTGAAACGGTTGGTGTTCAGAACGGACTTCCCGGATTAGAATTTATAGGTGCAGTAACAGAAGGTAACATTGAGAACTCAACAAAACTAATAAACTTTTTAAATGTGTCTTTTCCAAGTGTCGCTATATCTACTGATGCAGCTACCTTTCAAAATGTAATACAATCTCCCGGAGTTAAAGTATACCTAAAAGGGAACGAAGTAATTTATGGTGTTACAGTTGATGGAGATATTTATATAAATCCACAAACACATAATTCAGATTCTCAATTATTTAATACTGCTATCCACGAGATGGGGCACGTATGGACAGACTACTTACAGACTACTAAAAAAGGAACTGCTATTTATAATAAAGGAGCAGAGCTTGTGCAGCAAGACGCAGAGTTTGCTAGACAGTTAGTAATATTCAACGGTGACATTAAAAAAGCTACCAATGAAGCCATGGCAATTCTTATTGGTAATAAGGGCCAAAGTATTGCAGATGCATCTTTAAGGTCTAAGTTTCAGGAATGGTTGCTTGGTATTTGGAAATCAATTAAAGAACAATTTAGTCTATCTAATGACCTAACTCCTGCACAGATTCAAGCCCTCTCTTTAGATGAATTCCTAGGTACTGCACTCGCAGACATCTTTGCAGGAAAGAAATTAAAGATGACTGATGCTCAGTTGATTCAGATGAAAAATCCCGAAGCCGCTTTCAGTAGTGGTCAATCAATGCAGGGTATTATAGAACAGGGCAGGCTGAATGGGTTTAGTGATGCTTCAATTAGAGTTGTTTTAAAGAATAGAAAATTTCCTGCTAAAGCAATTAATACTGCTATGAAAGTTCATATTGATGCGTTTCTTGAAATGCCTTTAGAATTTACTAATGTTGAAGGTGGTGTAAATGTTGGAAGAGCTTTGTTTAACGAGTTAAAAGACAAAGTAAATGATTACGCAAACACAACAGTAGAAAGTGATGGTGTGCTTCTTGATAGTGAAACAGGCAAAGCAATTCCAAATCCTAGAAAAAGAACGTTAGCTGAGGTAAGACAAAAAGCACAAGACTTATTATTGGAAAGTTCAATCTATAAGGTTCAAGCAGAAGTTACTCAGCAAGAATTACGTGTAGGTTTTGATAGAGTATTAGGTACTAGAGCAAACACAACAGTTAGTAAAGAAATCGCTGAAATTAGAAACAATCTTAAACAACAAAAGATTGGTGCTGATAATCTTATTGACGCTCAAAAACGATTAAGAAATATAGTTAGAAAACTTTTACCTAAGAATACCAAATACACAAAAGGTCAAGTAGATAAATTACTAAGAACAATTAACTCTACAAATCAAAAAAACTTTAAAGGAAAAGCTTTATTGTTAATGGAAGATATAGTTACTATAAGAGAGACTATAAGAACCAATATGATTAAAGACTTATTAGCTACTGTTAAAAAGAAAGCTCAATTCAAAAAAACTGAAAGTGGTAAGATACGTGGCAAAGGAGTAGATGCTTATGGACAAAGGTATTTTGTTTATTCTAAGCAAGTTTTAGATATGGTTATTGCTAATGATATAGATGGATTAACTGCTTTTGATAAAAGCATTAACGCTGACCAAATAGATGTAATAAATCAAAAGTTAGCGAACAAGGAGAAAATATCTTCTGAAGAAAGATTTTTGTTGGACAAGCAATTAGCATATGATACTTATGCTGACATAGCAGCAATGGATTACTATCAAGTAGAGCAAGTTTTAGCAGACACCAAGGCTACTGCAAAAGAATCTATAGCTAGATTAAATAACAGAAGAGCATTAAGAAGAGCTGAAACTGAGAAAATTGTAGCAGAGTTTGATGCTCAGATTGAAAGAGACTTTCCTGAACTGTTTGGTGAAAACGGAAAGCTTTTAGAAGGTAATGAACTACAAAACGCAAAAGCAAGTATAAGAAAATCACTATCCGATAAAGGTTTATTTAAAGGGATTACAGAATTCTTATCAGAATTTGCAGCCGACCAAAAGTATGAGCCAACAGGTTTAAAAAAATACTTACGTAATACAAGTGTTCATTTTGGAACATTAGCAAATGTATTAGACAGAGGAACTAGAGGTAACATGTTTCAAGACTATGTTTATAAAGGTATAAACAGAGCGGACGAAAGATATTACACAGGAGTTTTTGTTCAAGAGGACAAAATAAATGCTATGGCTGAGAAGCTTGGCTTTAAGACTTGGAAAGATTGGAAGTATTCTTTGGGTGAAGACACAATAAGTATTCTTAATGTAAGAAATTCAAAGACAGACAATACATATGATGAGAAAGCCATAACTAAAGACAAGGCTTTAAGACTTCTTTCATTAGAGAAAAACAAAATCCAAAGAGATAAGCTAAGAGCACAGGGATTCACACCGGCTAAGATGCAACAATTAGAAGAGTTTGTAGGGGAAGACAATATGATTATGTCTGACATGGTAATGGATTACTTTAGTAACTTTTATTTTGAAAGTGTAAATGAAGTATACATACAAGCAAACGATATTGGTTTAAGAAAAGTAGAGAACTATTTTCCTACTATGACTTTAAGCGGTACAGTTACGGCTGCTGATATGTTGAGCGGAGACTTTGCTAAAGTATTTTCTGCAGAGTTTGCTCCTTCTCTTAAAGACAGAACAGATGTTACAGGGAATATAGCTCTAGGTTTTGATTTTTCAGAAGTAGTTGAAGACCACATTCAAGCAATGGAAAGGTATAAAGCTTATGCTCTTACAGTAAAACAAATGAATACTGTATTAAAATCCCCTGCAATTAATACTCTTTTAAGAGAAACTGCAACTGACAAACTTTTCTCTCGTAGTCTATCTTATATGATTAATCCTACTGCAGGCCCTAAAATGGATGCAGATGCTACAAGTTGGTTGCAAGGTAGATTTGTAAATTATGCATTATCATTTAAACCTATTCAAGTAGTTAAGCAAGCATCTTCATTTATACAAGCTTTTGAAGAGTATAGTTACTTAGGAAGAAAGACGACAATAATTCCGGGAGTAGACCTTGCAATAGATATGGTAGGAATGGCGTTAGATTATGCTGCGGTTTTAGCAACTCTTCCAAAACAAATAAGAGAAGCTAAAGCAATGTCAGGTACTTTTAAGAATCGTTTAGTTAGAGGTTTAGAAGGAGATACGTTTGGATTAGAATCAGGTGGAAGAAGAAACGCTCCTAAATATAAAAACAGAAAAGATAAATTAGGTAAAGGTGTTCGTGGTTTTGATACGGCAGCAGGATTTAATACTGTTGCAGGAGATATTTTAGGTGTACTTGGTTATAAAGCAGCTTACAATAGAAATATTAAAAACGGAATGAATGCAGCTTTAGCTCTTGAAAAGTTTAACGAATATAACTCAACACAACAAACAAGAAGAGCTTCTGAGAAAGTTGGAGTTCAACAGGGTACGGACACAGGTAGTAGGTTCTTTACAATGTTTGGAAGTACAATATTTTTACTTATGAATAAAGTAATGAGTTCATCTAATAATATATACTCGCAAGTTGCTCAAAAGAAAGTTCCTCTTACAAAAGACGTTAGAGCTTTAGCTTTGTCTTGGTCGGCTGCCAATGCTATGTTTACCATGGCATCATATTCAGGAGCTATACTAAGAGGTAATGACGAAGAAAGAGATGAAGCTTGGAGACAAGTTAAATTAGCTGCAACAGGCCTTTCGTTAGTTTATCAAATACCTTTAATAGGAGCTGCAATTGAAGAAGCTCTAAATAATGCAGACACACCTTTAAGTAACAAAGGTAGACCTGTTAGTGAAGGTGTGAATCCGTTTACAAATGTTTTTAGAAGAGTAAGTAAAGGTATTGTAGAGGCTCAGAAAGGTGAGGCATCTGTTGCTAAAGTAATAGTTCCTGTATTGGAATTAGCTGCGGGTGTTCAAACAACTGCTCCTGTTGCTTTATTTAAAACTTTTGGTGGAGATTTTTCAGACGAAAATATTTATGACTTAATGGGTATAACCAAGTCTTACAGACCGGGATATATGATGAAAAAACCTGTTAATAAGGGTATGAATAAATCGGATGTAAAGAAACTGTTCCCTGAGTTATACAAAACAATGTATCCTAAAATTGATAAGACTACAGATGTTAATTATCAAATGGAACAAATGAATAAAGAGTTAATGAAAAGTATATATGGTGGTCAGTAGGAAATATATTTAAAACTACTTGTACTGTTAAAATATATCATTAGTTCTTGGTCATTGTAAGAACCTTTACGTGGAAGCCTGCCTCCCCATCTTATTGTACCGCTTATCTGATTTACTTTTGCATATACAATACCATCGTCACAAGCCCATATCATAACAGGGTTAAGTCTTTTGTCCGCTAGTTTAACAAGTTTTCTTGCTGCTACGGGCAAAGGAAAGGCATCTTTATATTTCTTAAGACGACCTTTAACTTCGGCATAAGCAATCATATCTCCGTTTTTATCAAACACTCTAAAGTCTATATCATTAGGGTCTAGTTTTTTAAACGAGCCTTGAAATGTATTTACAAATGTTTTTATAGCCTTTTGTTCTCGTGACAAGTCTACCTCTGATTCAAATCTCATTGTGCGTATTTTGGCGAATCTTTAGGTATTTTTTTAAAAGGGCCACAACTGTTTAATAATAAAAGGCAAATCAATATGATTACAACCTTACGATTCATCTATAGATTCATTAAAGAGTTTATCGCAGTATGTCCTCCTATTATAACTCCGCAGCCAATTGCTTGCTTTTTAAAGTTCTTTGCATAGGCAGCCGCATAACTTTTAGAGTCAACTCCGCAGCCGCATTGCATTCCGAATACACGGAAATTTCTGCCAACTGACCACTCAACGTAAGCCTGCGTATGAATATGGCCTTGACAAGTACTCATCATATCATTCTTTGATTTAGTTCTTGCAGTACCTCCTTCTCCGTGAACAAATTGAACGTTATCGTAAACAATTCTCTCTGTCCAATTCCACTTAGGGGTTTTTAAAACATCATTATAAGACTTAATCCATTCAGATGGCACTCCTCCTGACATTGCTTTTCTCGATGCCATTCTATCGTGATTCCCAATTATTACATCTGCATCGGGGAAACAATCGTACCATTCTTTAATCATTTTTATAGCAATCTCAAGCTCTGTGCCTGCAGAATAACCGTTCGGGTCTGCCTCATGATATGAAAAAGCGTGATTATCCAAAATGTCTCCTATAAAAATTGTCTGATTGCAATTGAATTTTGCATACGTTTCTTTGCAATGCTCAAGATAACCTTCTAACGTAAAAGGAGCGTGAATATCTCCTATGATAAGTATTCTTCGCTCCTCTGATGTAATGTTTTCGTATGCTACCCTTTTATTGTCTCTAATCCTTGGTCTAATTTCTTGTTTTTTTTTAAATATCATCTTCTATCGAGCTTTGTATTTCTTTTAACTGCGATATTAGATTTGGTATTACAAGTTTTAGATTGTTAAACTCTCGGTCTACTAGCGATTCGTAAATCTCGGCGGTGCAGTCGTGGATGTTATCCATCAGAAGGTTGATGTGAGTTAGTCGTTCCTTATCATAAGCTGATGGTGATTTTTGCATGTTCTTTACCTCTTGTCTATAGACTGTAAAAAAAGCTCTCCCATTGCATGGTCTACTCTTTTAATTAAGGTATATATTTTTTTAGATTGTTTTTTAACTAATTCTTTTTCTGTCTTAGAAGATTCTTTGCCTAGGTTACAATACTGATTGCAATCAATATAAAGTAAAGCATCTGTTTTCTGCTTTACAGTCCAAGTCTTAAACTCAGTAATTTTTTCTACATCTTTAATTGTATACTCCATTGTACCATCTGTGCAATTTGCCTTCTATTTCTCGTTCTGTTCCTAATCTCGTTCTTTGTTTAACCATATCAACAAGAACTTCAACACGACCATTAGATTTATTAGTCTCAGATAGAGCGAGTTTTAGTCCTGCTACTTCCAAATTTAATTCTTTTAATTCGGTTCTCAAAGAAAAAACTTCTTTTTTTAATTCCTCTAACGCCATAGCGTGTACAGGATTAAAGTCATTATTGAATTCTTCGGTTATTCTTTGAAAGCAAGAAAGAAAAATCTTATCTGTCTTTAAATACCAATCTACATTTTTTAAGTAATGAAGAATGGTTGCGTGGTCTTTATTTAAAAAGCCTCCTATCTGTGAAAGAACATATCCTCTTTGTCTAAGAACATAAGAGCATGTCATTCTTGCGTTTACATTATTTCTTTGTCTGCCTGAATCTTGTAAGTTGCATTTATAAACTTCATTCGTTAATTTTATAATTAAATTTACTTCTTTTGGTAGGGCGGGTATTCTTGATTTCATATGTCTCGATTGTTTTCTTTTGTAATATTGCGTCTAAGTACTCATCTGAATCTACAAAATGTATATCACAAACGATAGGTATACTTCCTTTTTCGTTTAGGTATTCAAGAGCGTAAAATAAATTTACTTCTTTTACTACCCCGTAAATTTCTTGAGTCCATCCTTCTTCTTTAGGAAAGAAATGAATATGCGTAGCGATAGAGTAAATGATTTCGTTTTGTGTTTCATGTTCTAAACGAGCCATCTTCTCTGCAAACCAATCCTCTACTTCGAATCTACTATCCTCGATATACTTCTGTTTTGAATCCATAAGTTTCTAGCTCTTTTAATCTATATTCCTGCAGTTTTGAAAGCCTGCCCTTGGGTGTTTTAACCTCACTAAACAATACATTTGAGTCAGGCGGTATAGCTAAAATATCAGGGATTCCATTTTTATTGGTAGAGATTAATTTAAGAACATAGTAACCTTTTTCTTCTAATTGTTTGATTCTTTTACTCTGTATCTGTTGCTCTGTTGCCATTCAGCTAAGATAATAAATCTCTTTTAAAGTGTCTGACTGTGTAGTCCTTCTTCTTACTTACGGCAGCATAGATTTGTTTTTCTATTCCCTTCTCTGAAAATATCCAATACACATCACTTTCTAATCTATCTTTAGTTGTCATTCTATCTCTTGATTGCCAATAGCTTGTAGCACTAAAATCTATATTGTAGTAAACTAATGCTTCAGCTTTGCGTAAAGAAATTCCTTCCCGGCCCGAAACTATCTGTAAGGCTATGCTTTTATTTGTGTCTTCAAAGACACTAAGCTCTGTGGTTAAGTTTTCTTTTCCATAAACCTGCATGAGAGCTTTAAGTTCTTCTTTAAACTTATAAAATATTCCAACTTTTGCGTCTCCAAAGTTGTCATAAATATATTCAGCCTTAGATAAGTCTAGTATAGTAGAGTTGCCTGACTCAAATTTAACAGTTCCCGAAAACATTTGATGTAGCTTCATCATTAATTTAACAGGAGTATCTGCTAATATGGTTTCTTCTTTTCCCTCTATAACTAAATCTCTTTTTAATGTTGATGTTAGTTTATATGTTAGTTCACTCATAGGAACATACAATGTGTGCTCCCGAGTATTTACTTTAAACCCTGCTTCTTTCTGAGAATAGCTAATCGTATGTGGCTTCATGGCTTCTACAATTTTATCTAGACCTTTAGAGTAGTCTCTAATCATTAAGCCATTTATCTTTCTGTCAGTAACGTTAACATATTCATCACAGAACCTGTAAAAGTTTTTGAATGAAGTAAAAGGATTTTTAGGGATTCCATATACTTGATGATACATTTGACTATAAGACTCGGGAGTTGGAGTTCCCGAAAGTAAAACAACATATGATTTGTTTTTTACAATCAATTCTTTTACCTGCTTAGCTCTTTTGCTTGGTTTAGGAAATGCTCCCATGCCATGCGCTTCGTCAAGAATTATCATATCATAATTACCCGACTCGGGTAATTTGTGTATACTCTCGTAATTTATTACTGTTATCTCATAGTCAGGAGCTAGTAAATCATAATCTGATTCAATGCTACTGATAGCTTTTTTCTTTGTAATAAACAATAAGTTCTTACATCCTGTAAGCACACCCATACTTAAACTTGTTAGGGTCTTGCCTGTCCTTACCTCCATAGCAAGATATACAAATCCATTTGTGTATAGTTTTAAGCAAGCATCTCTACTTATTTGTTTTTGGTATTCTCTTAGTTTTATTTTTGATTTTTTAGATTCCATTAGATTCTTATAATGTTCAACGCTTCTGTTTATTCTATCTAGAGATGCTTTGTCGGTGGTGTATTTCAGTTTATGAATAACCTTAGCACTCTTTCCTCTACCGACTTTTACCTCTTCAGTTTTATTAACGATGTTTGCTAACAAAGAGCATTGATTGTACATCATCTCATTTGAAAAGCCTAGTCGTCTTTCTATTACATCAGTTTCCATTTGCATCAAACATTTCTGATTGTGTTGGCAATACTCTTGGTTTAATTCTTAACCATCTTCCTGTTGGGTCTCTTCCTTCTTCGGGTTGCTGACCTGTAGTGAATAAAGCATAACTAATTAACCACTTATAGAATCTTGTTCTACTGATAGTCATTTTAGCTTTCGGCCCATAATCGGGATACTCTCCGATGAAGTCGAAGTATAAGTCTTGCTTCATTACTTTTGCATTAATTTCTAATGAAGTATTTGCTGAATGACCTTGAACCAATCCACACCACTCGATGAAGTCGTGAGATGTTTCTGCTGAGAGTTGTCTTATTTTTAAGTTGACAAACTTTCCTTTAATAAGTCCTGTGCCTAAGTAAGTTCGTAAACAGTTAATCATGTAGTTGTCAAAACCGCACCAATCCTCTTCGTTCCAATCTGCAAAAAAGTGTTTACCAAACTCGTCAAGAGGAGTATGGTTTTTATTGTAGTGTTGAAATAGTTCTACCTCCCACTTTCTACGAGCAAATGAATTACCCGAACCTTTGATAGCATAATTAGTTGTAATGGCAATCTTTGGAGACTTTGCAAACGGAATAGAGATTGCATCTTTATTCTTCTTTTCCAAGGTAAGACCTTCGGTCACTACTGAAAACAATCGTTCGAAGTCAAAGTGTTTCTTCACATCATCAAATACTAATATTTGTGAATCTGCTGATACCGTTTGATAAGGAAATGATTTCTCGAAAGCAAACTGCTTACCATCTATGATTACTACTTTTTTCATCTGAGACAATGCATTCATAAAAACACCTTTGCCTGTTCCTCCTTCGGGATTGTCTGATATGATTTCATCATTAAGTATTACTGCAGGGCAGTAGCTTAGGTTTTTATATCCATGCATCATAAAGCCAATAGTTGATTCCATTGTTCTTACTCTCGCCTCATCATCTCCGCATACTCTTGATATAAAAGTCCTGTAATCACTAACCATCTCACACTCGGTAAACTTTCTATTTATAACATGGTCTTTCCAAACATAACCTCCTAAGTCTATGTAATCAATAGACTCTATTCCACTCTTAGTAATCTTAACTGCACAGTTCTGATAGTACAGGTAAGAGGCCTCTTTTGTGTCTGCGATGAAGTAGATGTCAATTGTTCCTAGAAGTGTCAGGAATTCCTCTCTAAAGTACCTTACGTTGTCAGCGAAGTAGTTGTATATACTTAAGTCATCTAACTCAATTAAGTGTCCTAGTATAAAATCCTTTATTTCTTTCTCTGATGTATGTGATATTAAATTATTTGTAACACAAACAAACAGGTAACTCTTCCCTCCTTCGGGACAAAACTTATAGTATCCATTGTCCTCAAGGAATTGCTTAAACAAAACGTGTACTATTTTGATAACACCTTTATCTGTCTTAGTCCAAAAATCAGCTATGGAGTTTTCTTTCTCGACTCTATCAAGAACCGAATCTATTGTCTCGCTATCAACATTTGACTCCTGCAGTTGATAGCGGATTTCTTTTTTTGATACGCCACGTTTTAGCTTAATCTTAATCTGATTGATTCTGTCTTCATCCTCATAATACTTAGTACCAAAGTTTGATGTATTTGCATACGCCGAATCTATAGTTCTATTAATCTCTGACTGCGTGAAGTCCGCAGTTATGTATTGGTTAAGAACATATCCTGCTAATGATTTATTAATACCATAGTCATTAAAGGCCATAGCTAAAACAAATACGTTTTGATTTCTTTGTCCTTCAACCATTGGATATTTCTTTACCCACCACTTTACTAATATCTCTACTACTTTATTCTCATCCGTGATTGGTATACTTGGAGCATCAGTTGTTTGATTTACCTCAACATATTCAGGCTCTTCTATTTTATCCCATAACAATGAACCTTCATTTACGTGAAGTAAAGGGTCATATGATTCATAACAAACTCGAGATACATTACTGCACATCTTGTCGAAGTATTCAGAATCGAAGTGTCTGTCTAATGAATTAAAATAGTTCTTATGATTGTCTACATCAGTTGGTACTTTAACTAAAACCTTAAGTCCATTACCCGATGGTGATATAAATACAGAGTAAACATATTTGCTCCTTGTTAAAGTTGCCTTATGTTCTAGTAGAAGTTTCTTCTTTGGATATCCATCGAAGTCCAAACATATGATTCCACTATGTTCCATTAGCGAAGAATCATTTCGTTTGTTGAACATTCCGCTAAAACAAATAGCAGGTAGGTTTTTCTTTAGTTCGTTCCTCTCTGTCTTATTAGTTTCAATTCGTATTTTCTTTACTAAGTCTTTTGTTGCTCCATCCTTTATTCTCTTTAGTATGTAAGATAGTTCTCTATGAAACGGTGCTTCAGTCTCTTTAATGTTTTTGAAGATTGTGACGTTATATGTCATTTTTTTGTCGATTTATGTTGATTATAGATTTGTAAGTGATTGATTTTCAGTATAGGTGTCGTTAATGTCTATTATTTTTACGTAATATGTAAGAAGTAATATTTATGTTTTATAGTCATTGTGGTAGTAAGGGATTTAATATTGGTTTATTCGACACACTTTATTAGATAAAAAAAGGGGAAGATAGTTAGTCCTCCCCTCGTTTTTATTGTAAAAGGATTAGAATGGTACGTCACCTGTTTCAGGCTCTGCCGCTTGTGGTTTAGCAGTTGCTTGAGGCTTTGCTTCCCATGTATCTAACTCACAATAGTAAGTTCCCTTTTTTGATTGTTTGATATCAAGATTGACCCATCCGTTCTTTACGTTGGCCTTTAGAAAAGCTACTGCTTCATCTACCTTGATTGATTGTCTTCCGATAACAAACTCGGGAGCACCTTCTCTTCTCTTAAAAGAGAATCCATCTGCGAAAATTTTTTCGTCTTGTTGCATAATTAATTGATTTTTACGTTTTGCTCCAATATGTTGATTGTATTTAGGATTAGATTATCTTTCTCCTTACGTGTTTTGCAGTCCATTGGAGCTTCCAACCACATCACACGCCTTTTGTTTTTAGTTAATAGTGTCTTCAAAGACACTATGGGTTTAAAGAAATTCATCATAGTAAAATGAGCTTATATCTTCTGTTGGATTATCTCCGAAGAAATTATCATACACCTCAATAGCCTTCTCTACTTTAGCTTCTCCTCTTTTTAGAAACTCTTCTGTTGGTCTGTAAACACCCATCATGCCTGTTGGCTTATCTATTACCAAGAAAATAAGAGGCTTCCCAAATAATTTTTGATAAATATAGCTTTGAGAATCATAATTATAACGGCTTGCTGACCACTTAAAGTCTGCAATCTTGGATGTAGTTTTGATATCATAAAGCATTGAAGAACCTACTATGTCTGCTTTGCCTTTCCACATCCTGCCTTTGATTTCTCCCACGGCAGGTACTTCATATTCATTGTCTGAGTTTCTTATCATCTCATACATATCTAGGTTACTCATCATTTTGGTAACAAGACCTCGAATCTCTTCGCCTTCCTTTTCTAGTAATGCAAATTCTAATTCTGCCTCTGCAATATAGTCCTTGTATATTTTAGTATTCCTCGATGAGGATTCTACAAAGACTACATCCTTAGCTTTAGATGGCTCAAGTATTAGTTGATGAAAGTATCTGCCTTTGGCAAAGTTAGTGTTGTCGGGTAAGCTAACGCCATATTCTGTAGGATTAGAAAGTAAAGTACCTATGTCTGAGTTAGACATATAGGTTTTACCAAATGCTCCATAATATTCCTTGTCGTCTCTTAGCTTTTCTAATATGCTATCCATATTACTTAGCATCAACAATAGCGTTTATTGCACTTTTAACTACTGCTGAAACAATATAACCTCTGTCTTGTACTTTTGTAAGTAGTGGCATAGCACCTAACTTCTTGTTCTCTTCACACCATGCCATTATTACCTTCCAATTCTTGTCGTTTTCCTTTAAAGGTTTTCTTCTTTTTGGAGGCTCGGGAGTAGTAACCATAGCGGGCTCATCTGATTCAGGCATGTCCTCTCCTGCATAGATGTATATACCAAGGCCGAACATAGCTAAGTTCTTAACCAAACATCTCATCATTGTTTTGTTGATGTCAAAAGATGTAGCAGCTTGTATCTCTATTTCCTTGTAAGTTGTTTTATGAATGTATGAGACTTTCTTCATAGCCTTGTTTGAACCGTTCATTACGGGTAGCCACATCGCTAATGTTTCGCCTTCAATTGTTACAGAAGAATTACACATGAAGCCTAACGCTTCATCGTATGTAGTTTCTCCCATTTGATAGGTTGCATCGGGGCATGCCTTTTTTACTTCGCTCCAAGCCCAAGCCCAAGATAAATAAGTAAGGTTGTTTTTCTTCTCCACTTTGGAGTTCACGTTAATAGCTGATAGCTTTTCAAACGTAGTTTGTTTTGATTTAGTCATAGTTGATTTGATTTAGAATTGATTTAATTGATTTAACTTCTGATTTACTTCTGTGTATTTACCGAGGATTCTTTCTCGATGCGACTTGAGACCTGTGATTTGTTTTTCGGATTTCCTGCCGTTGATTTCTGTCTTAATACGATGCTCAATCATATCTAGTTTTGAGCGATAGTTAGACAAAGATAATATATATACTCCGTACCTCCAAGAGTTTTCAGTAAATAATTTAATTTTCTCGGTTGGGAGTTCGTGATAATAGCTTCCGTTTACTGCGGTATTGTAGATAACAACGTCTTCTGTTTCTTTATCTCTTACGATTTTAATTCCGTAAACAAGCCTTGCCTCATATCCTCTACCGTTTAGTTCGACTGAGTAATTATCCTCTACTGCTTGTTGGAATATATCTTCTAAAGTATACTGCATTTTTGAATGTCTTTAACCGTTTCTACGTAATCATTATCTGTGTCAAGCTTGCCATCAACAATAGAGATTCCGTGAATTACTGATGAATGGTTTATAGTGTACCCTCTGTCAGCCATGTACTCTTGGATGTATACAATTCGCATTGGTCTTGTGTAACATAAGTAATATAGTAAGTGTCTTGCATCTACTATATCTCTTCGTTTTGATTTAACAAATAAGGTTTCCTCATCTATGGCAAATCGGTTACAGACCTCTGCTACATAGTTATTAAATACATCTAATTTCATTTTGTTTCTTTGTTTAAGGGGTTAAAGTCAGCTTTATATATCTCGCCGAATGATTCAAATAATTTTGTTAGCGTGCTAACAATGTTCGGTTGTGTCTTTGAAGACACACTATCGTGTCTAATTGGATACGACACCGTGTCTTTATTTTCCGAAAGGTTTTTCATAGTTGTTTTGTCTGATTGTTGATGATTGATTTTTGTGGAAGTAATAACTATCTGAGTGATTAATCTCATCTTCCGATTTCTCTTCTTCGTCTTTGAGTGCGACAATAAGTAATATTAAATAGCCTGCTAAGTCAAACAAAGTATCTTCTGTTTCTGATGTTAGCCCGACATTCTGAATTCTAGCTAACTTGTCATCTATTCTTGCACACAATGATTGCGTTGCATTACCCTTACTAAATACGTTTATTGGCTCAAGTGCTGAGTTACCATACGCATCATTCTTTTCTAATAGCATTTCACAAACCTCGTCTGTTACTGCTTCGATTCTTTCTTTACTCATGTTATATTATTAAATATGATTAATTCTAGTTTATGTAAATATTTTGAATATCTACCTCTCCTGTATAAGATGTTCCCTGCAGCGTGTTGATTGATAAAATACTTTCCATCGCTTAGCATTTGAATGTAATGACCTCCTATGTATGTCACAACATTGGTGCATTTAGGATGAAGTATTGTATCCGTGTATTGTAAAAGGAATGCGGGAATAGGAGTGATTGAACCTGTGTCTTGAAAATGCTTGACGCAGTATTCAGGTAAGTCCAACATCTGTTGAAGTCGTTGGATATACTTACCATCTTTCGTGGTAAATTTTTGTTTGCTGATTTCTTCTAGTATCGTATTTCTCATGGTTAGTTTATTTCGTGTTTCTCCATGAGAATTGCATCTCCTACAATGTCTTGTCCTGCAATTTCTGAGGCCTTAACATTAAGTCTGAAGAAGGGATTCCCTCTTCCGTCTTCGTTTACTACAAGTATTTTTCCATCAGCTAGGTATACAAATTCTATGTATCCTTGTACTAACTTTTGCATCTTCTTTAAGGTGCTTACGTCTGCGTTAGGCACTACCGTGCCTTCGCTCATAATTAATTCTGCCATTTGATTTGATTTTGTTGATTGATTAAACAAATATAATACTAAATTTAGACATAACCTATTTATAAGTCTGATATCTTTACGTACCAATAACCGTCAATTAATTTTTTGTCTGTGTCTTTCCAAGACTCTACTGCGGTTGATGTCTTGAAACCCATCTCCGTTATCTGATTATGGAATTGAACGACAAGAGGAGCAGGGACATCAGCTAATAATGTGGCGTTCGCTCTCTCTAATGTAGCTAACTTAATATTAGCAACTGCTAGTAATTCTCTTAACTCTGATTTTTTTAGTTTTTGTATTTCGCTATAGTTCATGTTTTCGATTTTTTTTTAGTTCTTTTAGTTTTCTTTTTAATACAGTAATAACCTCTAGCTTACCTCCATTTTTTATTGTTCGCTCTAGGTTTGCTATAATTTTTTCTAACATTATAAAAGTATTTAGTTTCCGTTTCATCCTTATGGAATCATCAGCCAAGACAAACATCTTGATACGGAGGATAGTGTCTTTGAAGACACTACCCTTTAAGACTACTCTTGATATTTCAAGACCTCGTCTTCCTTGAACCACCCACCACAAGAGGAACAGTAATAATTGCTAAACCCATCATGCTCTACATCGCCAAAGCAATCTATACATGTCGGAGTTTCATTCGTTGGAAATTCATTATCATTCCAATCAATATCATATTGGTATTGATTTGGGTCTTCAGATTCAGATGCGAAATCATCTTGCACATCTCCTGCCGTTTGTTGGAGTTGAAATTTAGTGTACTCAAAAGACTGAACAAATTCTGTTTTCTCATCAACCTCTATAGGATTAAAGTAAACCCAACAAGTAAGGTTTGGTTTGCCATCCATATTGATTTCTATTTCTTCTCGCTTGTACCATCTTGGATGACCTTCTAAGCTATCTAACTTCTTAAAAGTTAAGTCGCTTACTTTGAAGACATCAACCTTTACGTTGTGACCTACTCCTACTTGTGGTAGTAAGTAAGGTAACCCGTTAACAACCAATGGATATTTCTGTTTTGTTACTCCGCTACCTAAGTGCTTTGAGTTCGTAAGATATGCATGGTAGTTGCTGAACCCTTTCTTAAGAGTTCCGTACACCGCAACCAAATTGTCCTGCAATACATTTGTTTTAGAATACCAAACACCATCTCTATAAGTATATAGATTACGATTGTAAATTTGGAATGACCTAGTCCTAAGGTTAATGGTACAAAACCTTGAGTCGTATTGCTCTAGTTCTGTCTTCCAATCCTGCCTCTTAATGTTTCCAAGTGAGATAGCTAATACTTTACTATCGCACATTGCATCTGTTCCGATGCCCTTGATAGTTCCGTTCTGCATTAGCAGTTCGTCCTTGTTGTTCCCGCATGTAAATGGGTGAGTGTTTGACAGTCCTACCTTACCTACAGTTGCGTACCTAAAGTGAGCAATGAATGGTCTCTCTGTCAATAGTAATTTGTACTCTTTTGATTTGTGATAGCTGACCTCGAAAGTATCTAGCCATACGATTCCTAATCCGTGAGGATTAATTTTTGATGATGTCCTGGCGATTTCCCTTGACATCACATTACCTTTTTGTTTAATGATAATAACACACATAATTTGATTTGATTTGTGAGGAGTGTCTTTGAAGACACAGACCTCTGATTGATTTATACAAAGATACAACAAAATTTAGACATAACCTAGTCGCTACCTAGGTTTCTTTCATGTCTTTCGTCATCGGCACAGTCTTCTAAATAAGATTCGTGCCTGTCTTGTTGGTATTCATCTAAGTCTTGTACTTCGCAACCTTCGTTGCATTCTACACACTTGTATTCATGCTCAAAGTCCTCTTCGAGTTCTTCCTCTGTTGGGTCTTCAACTTCTGCGCCACAACATCTACTTACCTGATAATATTCATCAGGTGATGCTAACTTCCAATTGTCATAATTCATATGTGTTCATCTTTTATATTAGTATAATCCCATTGAACATTAAAGCGTGCCTCACATTCAGAACATTCATGAATGCTAACTTCTGCGCCCTCACCTTCTTCAACCCATTCAATGAGTGGTAATGCATTCAGCATGTGTCTTGGGTCATCAATGCCTAACGATTCCCACATGTCACAATTTGGACAGTCGATGTGGTATTGATCTAGACTATCGGTACAGATTTTAATTTTTACAGTTTCTAGTTTCATATCTATTTATTTAATAATTTTTCGGGAACAATTTCAATTAATTTAGACACTTGGTATCCTTCCCTTTTTAGGATATCTAATGCTTTCGTTACGTTTTCGGCTCGTGTATTCGCAACCTCTTCCGTATAGGCTTGCTTGAAATCATACAACCTCTTCTGAGATTTCTCTGTTCCATTGTAGCTAAACCATTTCTCGTTGTTACAGTAGTATTGTGCGTAACGTTCTACTTTGATTTCAGTCCATGTAAATTCTGTTCCCATCTTAATTTTTAGTTTTTACTGCGGTTAATAATTTTCTATCCATCATAGGATTCGCTTGAATCTTTTCTGAATACAATTTGTCGATTGCCTGCCATTTAGAATATGCAGGGATAACTTTTATCAGTTTTCCCAAATATCTAACGTTATAGTAATTCTGTCTTTCCATGGTGATTTGATTGATTTTAGTGATTATTACTGTTTTGGCCGAAAATCGGCCTTCATAAATGACTCCTAAGACACTTTCTCCTATCACTTGATAGCTGAGTATCTCGGATTTCAGCCTATTTGTACCAACCATAGGCAGGTAGCTTCTTGCATTGTCTAGTACTTCCGCAAGACATTAGGTTTATTAGTATTACTATGGCGAATGATATGGCCATTAATCTACTGAATACTTTGAATGATTTTTTCATGATTAGTTTTTGGTTTTAAATAATTCGGTGAACATTAATACTGCTGATACATAAGTTAGTGCTGAGACGAATGTTATAAAGACGAGGAAGAAAAATCCTTGTGCAAAAGTATTAACGTCATCAACTGCTATCGTGTAGCATAGTCTAGCCACAGATGAATAGATGAATAAACAAACACAGACCATTATAGTCTTTCCGATAATCGTAAATAATAAGTTATACGGGTCTTTTTTCATTGGTAATAGTTTTAAGGTTTCTGTTTCATCCTTTTGGAATCGTCAGCCTAGGTACACACCTAGATACAGAAAGCAGTTTTAAATCTTGCTTAGGATTTTCGGATGCTATGCTCGGTATCCGTTTCTCAGTAACTCTCTGTCGTAACAGTCTGTCGCATTCATATTACGAGCAGGGTCAATAAAGTTAATTACCTGTCTGTTTACCTTTCCTGTAGTCAAGTACTTTCTCATGTGCTTTGCTAAGTCTAAGATGTACGCAACTTTAGACATGTCACCTTCATACATCGATACAATGATTGGTGTGATTTTCTTAAGGAAAGCACCATGGCTTCCGTTAGGATTGTTGATAGAGAAATTCATCAACTCGTAGCATAGTTCGTATCGTCTCATCATCTGCTTAACAGTTTGAAATTTTGATATCAGTCTGAATTCTATTGTGCTAGATTTAACTAATACTGCTTGGTATCTAGACATTCCTCCTGTTCTAGTTTCCATTAAAATATTATGCTTGCAGTAACCGTTTGATAAACGTTTTCTGAATAGAGCATAAAAGATTCCCATGTTTTTACGTACTGCTTTGCGAATCTCTTCACCATCCATTCCTTCACAAGCCATTGTGATATGGCCTCCACATTTATAATTAGATTGTGACCATTGCTCGTCAATGATTTTCTCTGCATCGTGCATCATGGAAAATACTTTTGTTCTCCATGTGCTTGCGCCAAGTAATGGTAAGATATGTGTAATCGCTTCATAACCGCAGGAAGAATCTTTTTCAAATCCTGCGAATAATGCATGCTCTTTCACAGATGCTCTGTGCAGTCTAGCCTTCTCAACTTCCATTCCAATGGTAAATTTTGATTCCCAATCTCCTGCAACATTAGTGATGTTGGCTCTGTCTCTCTTAGGTAGCTGAGCGATGTCAGAATTCTTAGCACCTTTACTGTGGTCAATGAATCCTAGGTATTTGGTAGAGTGATAACCTTGAACAATTCCTCTTGTTCTGTTTCCTTCTGTTTTGTATTCTATTCCTTGTTTAGTCATATCGTGGTGGTTTTGGTTTAGTGTCTTCAAAGACACTATTAATAAATTATGTTAGTTAAGCGAAAATTTTTGTTGATGAATGTCTCGCAGTCTGTATCGTTATAACGAATAATTACTGCGGTTACCTTGTCATAAGCTACTGTCTCAACTTGGTAAAATGCTTCGCAAACAATGTTCTTCATTCCGAAATCAACTACAGATATCCAATTGAAATCTTCTACAACATCTGCATTTGCATCTTCCTCTTTTAGATTGAATGCAGGAATGTCTTGTGTAACTAGAATCTCGTCTATATCATCTTGCATGAAGATTTCTTTGATGTCATCGAATCTGCTACTGTTACTGAAAATTAGTTCTTGATTTTTCATTTGAAATTGGTTTAGATTAAATTAGTTAGGAATTCGATAGCTGACATAATCGCTTCTCTATCGTTTCTTGTAGTTACTTCATTGTTCTCATTGATTCTTACTGCAACGTTTCCGTTATCAGATTTGTAAGCTAGAGTGAATATTGTAGCTACTGATTCTTCTGATTCAACTTCTGTTGACTCTATAGCTTCTTGCTCTGCATCTGCAATGTCTTCGTCTGTTGCATCGATGTCATGTTCTATTGTAGATAAATCTATTGTTGATGCAAATTTTATCAACTCAGCTACACTTCTTCTAATGTCAGAATTCTCCTCACATTTTACTTTGAATGCATCTACAATTCTATCGTCTAGCATTCCTACCTTAACTACTTTGTAGAAAAAACTCTTCTGCCATCCGAATACTTTTAAACCTAATTCTGCTTTTGTCCATTGGATACCTTCCTCTGCAAATAATTCGATGCCTGCACTTGATTCAAAAAATGTTACTGCATTGCATACTAGCTTGGACATTGTGATTGTGTGCTCAAATTTTTTCTTCTGAGCATTCTGCACATTACGATTTGCTCGTTTGATGTCGGCCATGTTTAATGACTCCTGTACTTGTGGCAGTCTAAGGAATGCCGATTCGATTGATAATAATTCTTGGTTCATATTACTAGATTTTAGTTATGTGTCTGATTATCAGACTGTTATGAGAGATTTGGTCGTTTACCTATTCCCTACAGTGTAAATATAGGCAATTTTAGTTTAATAATTGTCTAATTCTATAAGTAATTATATGGGCTGAAATGCGCCGCTCTATTCCCCAAGATTTGTTTAGGTATAAAACACATGGCCAAAGGGCTAAGGAGTTCCTCCTTGTGTCTTCAAGGACACTACTCGACATGTCTCGGGGCAATGGCGGGAGCAGGGGCTCAAGCGGGCAGAGATGCAGGGGCAAGAAGGTGCATGGGCAGGGGCTCGAGCGCAGAGGGGCAGGGCCTAGTCATAGCAGGGGCAGGGCCTACATAAAAACGCCAAAAAAAGAGGGAAAAAATTTTGGAAATCGAAAAAAGTTTGACAAAAAAACTGACTTCCCTGAGGCGGAGGTGCGGCGTGTGACGGTATAGAACCAAAACACTACATATAACTGATAATATTTTTTTCGTATATTTGTAAAAAAGAAATCATGAAGTATAAAAACACAGGAGGTCTTACTATTAAGAATGGTAGGCTTATAAACGACAGACCTATGGGGATGACGGGCATACAACAGGCTGCAAATATAAAGCAGGCGATGAAAAAAGTAGAGAAAGTCAATATGATTGCTGACGGTATAGAGTTAGCAGAAGGTCGTAAAGGATTTTACAGATAGTTGATTGATTAGTATGATTGATTTTAGGGAGGGAGTGATTACCCTCCCTTTTTTTGTGCCTTGTTGTGTCGTTTTAATGTCGAATTGTGACGTAAAGAGTTTTATAACTAACTGATTTCTAAGTAGTTGTCGATAATGCTAATATTAAAGCTTAAATGTTCTATAAGTAAATTATAATTATACCTATAATACTACTAGCCCTATAGGGAAACCACAAAAAGACATACTGACATTTAGACTATACTTAAACAAACCTATATTTATAGGCGTTTTCCTAGTTTTATTGTTCTATATTATTGTATCTTTGACTCATAAATCAAATCAATTATGACTGAAATAGGATATACTCCAAAAAATTTAAAGTTTGACCAAGAAGGTCGAGACAAATTAGCTAAAGGAATTAGCACAATTGCTTCGGCAGTTAAGTCAACGTTAGGCCCTTCCGGGCAGACCGTGCTAATAGAGTCGCCAAACCACACACACGGAATTACTGTTACTAAAGATGGAGTTACTGTTGCTAAAGCAGTTTCATTGATAGACCCTGTAGAGAACCTTGCGGTTCAGATGATGAAGGAAGCAGCCGATAGAACGGCTACCGCAGCAGGTGATGGAACTACAACGGCGATTGTTCTTACAGAGTCTTTAGTAAAAGAAGGTATGAGTCGTATTACCGATGGCGTAAACAAGACTGAGGTCTTACGTGAAATCGTAGAGAAGACCAAAGCAATTGTTACCTCTTTAAAGAAAAGTTCTAAAGCAGTTACAAAAACAAAATTGAAACACGTTGCTACTATAGCATCAAACAATGATATAGAGATTGGAAACATAATCTCAAAGGTGTATGCTGATATTGGTAAAAATGGTATCGTGACTGTTGACCGTTCCCAAACGTCTGAAACATTCTTTGAGACTACCACAGGACTAAAGATTGACAGAGGCTACACATCTAATCTTTTTATAAACGACCACAAGAAAGACGAGTGTGTCTTTGAAGACACTCACATATTAGTCTCGGATGCAGAGATAAGCAACGTACTCCAAATTGAGAACATACTGAAACCAATTATCTCAGAGGGAAAGAAACTGCTTATCATTGCTCCTGTTACAGGTACAGTTATTAATACACTAGCAGCAAACGTAATGAAACGTGACATTAAGGTCTGTAACATTACACCTCCACAATTTGGATACAAGCAGCATGAGTTAATGAATGACATTGCAATCTCAGTAGGTGCAACTTATTTTTCTGAAAAGACAGGTGATGACTTAAGTCACATGAGCTTTGATGATTTAGGTTTTGCAAGCAAGGTTATTGTAGGTAGAGACTCTACTATTATATTAAAAGAAACTAAAGAGAACGACACATTAGATGCAATGGTTAGTGAAAGAGTTTCTCAGTTATGGGGTGCTCACAAGCTATCAGTAGTTAAACATGATAAAGAATTTATCTTATCACGTATAGCATCTTTGACAGGTGGTATCGGAGTAATCTATGTTGGTGGTAAAACAGACTTAGAACAAAAAGAAAAATACGATAGAGTAGACGATGCAGTATGTGCAGTACGTTCAGCATTAGAAGAAGGTATACTTCCCGGAGGAGGAGTTGCTCTATATAAAGAATCCTTAAAGCAAGACGATAGTGTTGCAGGCATGATGTTAGCTAACGCTCTTCGTTCACCTCTTTATCAAATTTGGGAAAACGCAGGACTAGACAAAAAGAAACTCAACGAAATGAATGCCGATAATGCGAGTTATGGTTTAAACGTTAAGTCAGGAGTTTGGGGAGACATGTATCTAATGGGAGTAATAGACCCTTTGAAAGTAACTAAAGAAGCATTGCAAAATGCAGTATCAGTTGCCGTAACAATATTATCTACTAACGCTATTATAACAATGGCACGTACATACGAAGATAAAGACTAATGATAGGAGATTTGGTGTATACGGGATTCATATGTTTATTTGTGTTTTTTGTTGTGCTATTCCAAGTCTATAAAGAAGAGGAATGAAAATTCATTGTAATGTTTGTGCGGAAGAAATAATTTGGGGCGGCGATGACGACTCTGAAGAGGGCATCGTATCTAACTACACTTGCACTAATAATGAATGTTTAGTTGATACAATAATAATTTATACGAAAATATGAAACCAATAGGTAAATACATTTTAATCAAAGAAGTAGTAGAAGAAATTGAAACAGGTTCGGGATTGCTTTTAGGAGCAGACGAAGTAAATCAATTAAGATATAAGAAAGGTATGGTAATTTTCCCCGGAACAGATGTAACTGTTATTGAGCAGGATGACGATATCTATTATGATTCAAGAGCAGGACATACAATGTTATTGGGTGATAATACATTTACTATTATCAAGGAGCAAGATGTCGTTGTTGTCTTATAAACAGATTCATTTCAATAATCATATTGCGATACACCTTGTCGGTGTAAGAAACATTTTTTAAAAATATAGGATTGACGGAGGGGGACTCAGGTATTTCCTCTCCGTTTAATTTTTTATACATCGTACTCAACATACGTCTTCCTTTGTACGACACTTCGTACAATCCCTTGGTTTTTCCTGAACGTTTACGGAAGACGCTTATCCAACCATTTTGTAAAAGTTTATCAAACCTATTTACATCCCAAGACAATAGTTCATCAAATTCTTTAAACTTGTCTTTACTAAAGTAATCTTCATCATACAAGAACAACATCATCTCGAGTTCTGCAGTTGTTAGTTTATACTTAGCTTGAATAAAATATCTAACGACTCTCCAATATTTTAAGTAGTTTGATGGAGGTTCTTTACGTGGAATAAACATAAGATTTAATTTAGTAACTTTGCAACAAAGATACTTAATTATGAATTGTGCCGGTAAAAAGGGTGATGAAATGAAAAAGTGTATTGCCGCAAATCAAGCAGCTCGAAAAAAAGAGCTTGAAAAGGGCAATGCAAAGTCAGCGTTAGAAAGACTGAAAGCAGCTAAAGCAGCAAGAATGAAGGAACGCAAGTTAAGCAAACCTTCGACCAACAACGCTCCTGCACCTGCGAACGTAGGTGGAACAGGCCTTAAGACACTAGCAAGCAAGACAAAAATAAAAAGGTCTAGAAGAAAACGAAGAACAAATAATACCAAACCAACTAAAACTCGATACGCATAACATGGAAAAAAGTGGAAAATTAAAACCGTATTTTACAGAAGCAAGCAAAAGCATGGGAGGTAAGCCTGAGAAATTTGGATTACCATCTAACAAACAAATCGCTAATAGCGTTTACAAAACTTGTGGACACACAAAAACAGGTAACTATTAATGGCTAAGAAAGTAAGTTGGAAGTATGGAGGGAAAACATATTCGGGTACTCTTATAAGAGAAACAAAGACTCATACATATGCTAGAACTACAAACGGAAAAGTTAAAACAATAAAGAAAAAGTAATGGCTACAAAATTTAAAGTACATAACATGTACAGTAAAACAGGAATTAAAAAAGTAGCTAAGACTATGAAAGACCATTTATCTTTAAAGAAAAAAGGTTACTCTCATACTAAAAAGTAAAGAATGGCTACACCAAGAAAGGGTAAGGCGAAAGTCAAAGTTACCTCAACAGGTAAAAAAGTTAGCTATGGACAAGCAGGTAAAGCTAAAGGAGGAGGGCCAAGAGTTAAGCCCGGTACATCTAAAGGTGATAGCTATTGTGCAAGAAGTTTAGGAATAAAAAGAAGGTTGTCAAAGAAAAAACAAAACGACCCTAATACTCCTAATAATTTATCTCGTAAGAGATGGAAGTGTAGCGGAAAAAAAAGTAATAAATAAAAATTAGAAATTATGCAAGGATACAATTCACGTTTAGACGATAGCTTAGGCTCTCGTAATGGAAAAAAGTCTCAATCATTAAAGTCTCGTAGAAATGAGTCTGAAGGAATGAGCAAATCAATGGGTAAAAGAAAATACTCAGCAGATAAGTCAATGCCTTATCACAACAACAATATCAAGACTCATTATTAATGGGTAAAGGATTGATTTGGTTAGGAGAGAAAATTGTTTCTTTTAATCATGCAGTAAAATGCAGGTGGAATAAGATAATGCTTATGTTAATGTTTAGGGTTAATGATTGTCCTAATAAAATATGTGAGTGTAAAAAAGTAAAATAAATTTAATTTAATGAAATCTAAAGGTTTAGGAGATACAATTGAAAAAATTACAACTGCTACCGGAATTAAAACGGTAGTTGAAGCCATCTCTAAAGTAACAGGTACACCTTGTGGGTGTAACAAAAGAAAGGAAGTCCTTAATAAGGCAGTTCCTTATAATAATAAATAACGAGTTTTAACCTCAAAAAAAAAGAAAATGCCTTACCCAAAAAATTCCATTAATACCGGAGTAGCTTTGCAAGTTATTGCAAGTGATTCATTACCAATTCCTTCAGGAGTAGTCTATACTTTATTAGGAACTGCAAGTCCTTTAATATCAGGAACAGTATCAAGTTTAGGAACTGACCAACTTTTAGATAATTCAGGCGTAAATTTTCAATCAAACACATCACCATTACCTGTTTTAGTTAATGACTTAGCATTTAACACTACTGCTAACCCTGATACAGTTGCAACTATAACCGGAACAGGGCCTGCCGGATTAGGATTAACTGCTAATGTATTTGCAACAGGACTTCCTAATTACTCAATTGTTCGTCCATTTGCACTTTCAGATGAGGATGGATTATTTGTTGACGGATTTGACAAAGCAGGAGGAGTTACTGCAGGAGACATCGTATATAATACTACTGCATTAACTGCGGCAAGTATAACTTCAGTTAGAGATAACAAATTAATGATGTTAGATGCAGACATTTTTGGAACTGCAGCTCTTGCAAATGATTCATATAAAATTTTCACAAATCCTAATGCTGAATTAGGAACGATTACATCAACTGAAGCATGTTTATTATATGTGGGTAGTTCTGCCACAGGAGCAGTAAGTGTAAGGGTTAAAACCTCTGCAGGAAATGATGTAACATTTACTAACGTAAAGCTCGGAGAATGCTTACCGGTTCAAGTAGTGCAATTATATTCAACAGGCACAACTGAAGCAGCTAGAAATAATTGCATAGCAATTTGGTAAGATGAAAATCGATATGACAGATATAAAACTCTATTTACTAAACGCATCTGCGTTTACAATATCATTTACCCATGTTGACAACGTTCTAAAGATTCTTCTTCTTGTTTTAACTATTGGATATACCGCACAACGTTGGTATTTAATGGACAAAAAAAGACGTGAGAACAATAAATAAACTAATAGTTCATTGTTCAGCCACAAGAGAAGGTCAAGATATTAGCGTAGATACAATTCGAGATTGGCATTTAAAGAGAGGATGGAGAGACATAGGATATCATTATGTCATTTCTTTAGACGGAACAATAAAAGAAGGGCGTGATGTTAAAATGTCAGGTGCTCATACTCGTGGTCACAATAAAAAAAGTATTGGGATATGCTATATAGGTGGAGTAGAGTTAGATGGTAAAACACCTAAAGATACAAGAACCGAAAAGCAAAAAGAAAGTTTAAGTAGTTTGTTATTACTATTGAAATCACAACATTGTGACTCAATTGTATACGGACACAATGAGTTTTCTGCAAAGGCATGTCCAAGTTATAATGCCACAGAAGAATATAAATGGATAAGTAATTATTATGAACAAGATTCTAACTTGGTTTAGTAAAGGAGTTATAGGTGAAATTGGAACAGTAATAGATAAACTATTTACTTCTGAAGAAGAACGTATACAGGCAAAGAACGAAGTATTTAAAGTTCTTAAAGAAAAACAACTTGAGCTTCAACAACTACAAACAGAAATTATTGTAGCTGAAGCAAAAGGTAATTGGCTACAAAGAAGTTGGAGACCCATACTTATGTTAGCCTTTGGATTTATTGTTATTTACGTAAAATTTGTAGCTCCATTGTTTGGACTACCTATTCCGGAACTTGAAGATGAATTTTGGAATTTACTTCAATTAGGTATTGGAGGATATGTAATAGGACGAACAGGGGAGAAGATGATGGATTCATTTTCCAAGAAAAAGTAATATTAAAAAAAACGTATCTTTGCATGATACGAAAACAATTATAAATGGCTAGAATATCCACATATCCTTTAGACACCAATTTAGCTCCTGCAGATAAATGGATTGGCTCGGATAGTACAAATAAAAAAAAGACGGTAAATTTTTCATTAGAAAGTGTAAGCAATTGGCTTAACACTTCAGCAGCTATAGATTCACAAACCTTAAGGTTTAAGTATCAAGCAAGTGCTACAGATGCAAATAGAATGAAAGCTTCAATTAGCTTAGACGTTGATGAGGCAGCACCTAAAACTTTTAGTTCTGTTTCTAAATTAGTTTTTAGTATTAATTCATTAAAGTATGCTAGTCAGGGAGCTTCACTAAATATTTCAAATTTTTATAAGAATCCTTTAATAGGTTCTTATGTTTTAATATCTAACGTAAGTGATGTAAGTATATTTGGAATCTATTTGTGGAATACCGCAGTAGAACAAGTTGACGATAATCTTTTTTACGATATAGGTTTAACGTATGTAACAGGGAATGGAACTTTAGAAAACACTAAAGATTATTTCATATCTTTGTTACAATATGATGTAAATGCTGCGTCCGGAGACAAGACAGAAGTTTTTACTCAAGGCACGGCAGCAGCAACGTGGGTAATAGACCACAGTTTAAATAAGTTTGCTTCTGTTACCATAGTCGATTCAGCAGAACAGACTGTAATCGGTAATGTAGTTTATAATAGTAATAGTCAAATAACAGTAACATTTAACAACCCTTTTTCGGGCAAAGCATTTTTAAATTAAACAAAAAAAAACAATATCATGGCAATAAAAATTTTAGATAACCTTAATTTATCAGGTTCACAGATTACGAACGTACTTGCACAAGTACTAGATGGAGCACCAACAGGAGCTGCAATATTAGGAGAAGGTCAGTTTTATTATGATTCAGGCTCAAAGAGTCTTAATTATTATAATGGTTCTACTTTCGTAACTCTTGATGGTAGTGGTAGTATTGAAACTATTACAGGTACTACGGGTATTTCTGCAGTAACTTCAGGCACAACAACAACAATTAAGCCTGTTGCTGATGGAGCTAGTAACTTAATTTTAGCAAATCCTAATGACGGGAAATCTTTAACCTTAGTTACAACAAATGAATTACTTGTTAATTTTACCGATGGAGAAGGAAATTCTAAAATGCAGACTGTTACAGTTGGACAAATTGCAACTGCAGTAGGTGGAGGAACAGTTACAGATGTATCAGGAACATTACCAATAACTTCAACAGGTGGAGCTACACCGGTTATTGCGATTAATGCTTTCACAGGAGCAGATGGAACAGATGCAGGATTAAAAGGAGCAGTACCTGCACCGGCAGCAGCAGACAATGTTAATTTCTTAAGAGGAGATGGCAGTTGGGCATCAGTACCGGCAGGATATTCAGGTTGGGCTTTAAAAGTACAATCAGAAGCAGGAGCAGGAGTAAATATTGCTTCAGGTGCGGTAGTTGACTTTGTAGGTTCAGGAGGAATTACATTCTCTAGAACAGGAAGTGTAGTAACTGCAACATCAAGTAATGCAGCAGGAACAATGAGTTCTTTCAAAGCAGGCGCAGATTCAGGTACTGCTTTTGATATAAGTAATGGAGACACTTTAACACTAAAAGGTGCTAAAGGAATTACTACTGTAGTAGGTGAGTCTAAAGGTGCAGTTGATATTGCATTTAATGCAACCTCTGTAGATGATTACGCAGGTGCTCCAACAAAAGAAGATTTTCTTGTAGGTGCTTGGGGTGGTGATGGCGAAAAAGCTTTTACAACAGGAAAAGTAGCACTTAAAGATATTGATGTAAATTTATTAAAAGCTCCTACGGTAGCTTTTGATATGGGTACACAAAAAATTAGTAATGTAGTTGACCCAACTGCAGCTCAAGAAGGAGCTACTAAGAATTATGTAGATACAACATTTGCAGGTTCAGGAGCATTAATCTTCCAAGGAGCATATGATGCAACAACTGCAGCACCAACAGGAGTAGCAGTTCTTAAAGGATTTACTTATGCAGTAACAGTAGCAGGTTCAGGAGACCCTGAAGGATTTTGGAGTCCTGTTTTAGAAGTTGGTGATTTAATTATTGCTAATCAAGATAATCCTACAAGTGCAGCAAATTGGACAGAGATTAACAAGAACATTGATGTTGCAACTGCAACTATTCAAGGTATTGCAAACTTCCCTGCAGCAGGTGGACTTTCAGTAAGCGCAGGAGCAGTAAGCCTTGCAGCTTCAGGAGCAACTGCAGCAACATACGGAAGTGCAGCTAAGGTTGCACAAGTAACTGTAGATGCTAAAGGTATTGTAACAGGAGCAGCAGATGTTGACATTGCAATTACTGCAAGTCAAGTAACAAGTTTCTGTGCAGAAGTTGAATCTTGTGTAGCAGCAACTACTAGAGAGCAGACAGGAACATTTGGAGTTGATGCAACTACAGAAGTAGCACATGATTTTGGAACTAAGAATGTAATGGTTCAAGTTTATGAAACTGCAACCGGAGCAACAGTTATGGTTAATGTAGAAAGAACAGATGTCAAAACAATTACTTTTAAAACAAGAGTAGCTGCAGGAGATGGAGCATTAACATATATGATGCAGAAAATAGGAGCATAATAAGTTTTATAAAACATAAACTATAGAATGGCAGATTTTATTCAATACTTAAGCCCACTAAATGTAGATGGTTCGATTTCTATAGAGGGGCAAGAGCTAGGTACATTAGCATTTTCAAATGCTACAATACCGACAAATAATAATGAGTTGACGAACGGAGCCGGATATATTACATCCGGCTCTTTGCCAACTGTAAGTAACGCTACTATAACTTTAGCAGCAGGTACAGGTCTTTCAGGAGGAGGTGATTTTACATTAAATCAAGCAGCAAGTGAAACTATTACGTTTACTAATAGTATAACAAGCAATAGTCAATTAACGAACGGAGCAAAGTATACAACTAATACAGGTACTACAACTGCAACTAATACTCAAACATTTACCAATAAGAGTGGTTCAAACTCCCAATGGGCAAATGATGAAGGTTATACTAAGAATACAGGTACTACGACTGCAGACAATACTCAGACGTTTACTAATAAATCCGGTTCTAATAGTCAATGGACTAATGATGAAGGATATATTACAAATGCAGGGTCT
>Ga0208814_1000167_pt1 | contig 47904 bp, 43 predicted proteins | sample MalvirAntarct_55_FD_184253 | JGI IMG/M metagenome (GOLD analysis project Ga0208814, IMG submission 184253) | Marine viral communities from the Global Malaspina Expedition - Malaspina viral metaG Antarct_55 (SPAdes) (version 2) | ecosystem: Environmental > Aquatic > Marine > Oceanic | place... | reverse complement strand
TGGTAAAAAATTATAGTTTTCATAGTTATTAATTTTAATTTGTGTTTATTAATTTGCTCAAGTTTTGAGGCTTTCAAATTTGTTATTGAACTACAAATCTATATTAATAAACTTGAAATAACATTATAAAGTTACCGTTTTTTTTAATTTATATTGTAACTGTCTGAATATCAAATAAATAAATTTCAATATTAAATTATCTTTTTTATTAATAACCTTAAAAAAAGGGTTGAAAGGTTAAAAATATTCACACAATTAAGATAAAACAATACTATATATAAGTAACAAGAAAGAGAGAGAGAGAAACAAACAATAAAACAAGGGTATTAATACAAGGTAATAACAAAGGATAAAAAAGGTTGACACATTTTAAATAGTACTACATTATATATAGGAGAGAAACAAAACATAAAGTAATAACATAAAGAAAATTTAACGTTTCTTTTAATTGATCGGATGAATAACTAAAAAAAATTAATTAATCAACAAAAGTTTATAGAATTATTCTATTAAAACAAGATACAATATAGGGGTTACTTGTAAGCTGTTGATTAACAGAAACTTACAAAGGTTTTTAACGATCTATTAAAAGCAATGCTAACATACTTAAAAAAGGTTAACGTTTATTAAATAGCCTTAAAATAGCTTTAGAATTGATTTAGTCTTTTTTAGTGGTTTAGGGTTATACAATTAAAACAGTCACACAAATAAAAAAACATTTCAACCCTAAACAATAGGAACTATAAAAACTATTGAAGCAATGAACAAGGCGTACCACTACATTGGTAACGATACGATAACAAAGCTAACCAATTGAACAACAGTACGTTAACGTGACGCGATCAAAACCATAGATAAGAACACGCGCACCCGTATGCGCGCGCGTGGGGGTGCTAAAGTTTAGCGAAAACCCCTGCCTAAAAAATAATTTCAAAAATACCACATAACCCCACACCCTCACTTTTACGTAAAATTTTTGAAATTTTTTTGGCTAATTGGGATTACTAGTCTTACCTTAGTCGTTATGGAGTATATGGCTTTACCGATGATATTAAGACAGGTTAGATTGTCCCAGGGTTTGACTCAAAGGACTGTTGCGAATCACCTAGGAATCAATTCTAACAAGCTCTGTGCCAAGGAGATGGGCAGGGAATCTATGAATTTACGACACATTGAGATGTATGCTCAGTTTCTGGGATATGAATTAACTTTGTGTATTAAGCGATAATTTGGATTTTCTGTTTAGATTTTATGTTATATGATCTTTTTTGGTATATATTTGTTTCCAAAAACGAACCGTAGGGTCGATTCCTGCCGAGTCAGTATCACATTTTAGCATTATGACGGAGAAATTAAGAGATATTAGGAGATTGAGGAAGGTTACTCAGACTGAGATGGCGATTATTTTGGGAATATCTCGGAGTTCATTTTCGAAGAAGGAGAGTGGTGGTTGTAGGTTTAGTGTTGAGGAGTTGGGTATTTATGCTAGTTTCATGGGATTTAAGTTATGTTTAGTATTAGAGTTATAGTTTAAAATTATTGTTATGAATTTTTACAGGAGGAAGCCTGTTGTGTTCCAGGCTTTGCGTTATGATGGTTTGAATGGTTCAGAGGTCATGTCTTTTTTGGATATTACGGAGGATAGTGTTTTATTTCCTAGTGTTGGAGAGTATGTTGTTATGTTGGATGATGGGAGTTTTGAGATATTTACTTCTATGGCGTTTGATGTTTTATTTGAGCAGGCTTAATTTTTATATTTTATGAGTTATTCGGGTATTCCTCAGGTTAGTACTTGTCGTGATTTTGGTTGTGTTAGGGTTTATTTAGGTATGTTTTCTTATTTACGCAGGAAAAGGAAGAGGTTATGATGTTATCGGATTGTGAGTTTATTTTGGATGAGGTTTTATTTTTGGAGAGTCATCGTGTTCGAATAATGGGAGGGGGTTGTGAAAGGCAGGTATCACCTTTTAAGGATAGGTTGAGGGTTTATTCTTTTTTAAAGCGAGTTAGGCTTTGTGAGAATTGCTGGATAATTTTGCAGGACAGTGATTTAAAGTGTCCAAATTGTTTATCTATTAATCATCCTTAGTTAATTCCTGGTATGTGTCCTGTTGCGATTTCAATTTCGGTGTAATCTTCTAGAAAGTCCATTTCATAAATATAAAAAAACGTATATAGAATACGTTACTGTTAGTGGTATTTATTTTTTTATTATATTCGTCTTTATGGATAAGAGTGAGTCAATAGATCGTCAACCTATTTTGAATGTTATAGAGCTTACTGTTGCAGGAGCAGGTAAGGGTGTAAATTCTGATTTTGTTTGGCAGGTAGGCAGGGAGTATGGAATAGGTAGGGGAAGAAGGGTTAAGTGCAGTTCTATTCGTCATGATGCCAATTCGTATTTCTTCAATGGTCAATCAAGGTGGACTGTATATGTTGAGTTAGAGAATGGTGAGGAGTGTGCTTATGTTCATTATGAGAATGCTGAACTTCACATAAAGTGTGACATTCCGAAAATTATTTAATATATTAGCATAGTTAATTAACTTTTTTTTTATTATAAAATATTTTATACAATGGCAAATGTTAGTAAGTCTACAACGGTCAATTTAACTTCGGGTGAAGTTTTTGAGGTGTTAAGCACGAGTGTAAAGTCTCTTACAGGAATTGATGGAGCAGTGGTATTAGGAATTGATGTAAATGGTCAAGGCTTAAGGTATATTAATTCAGATGATAATATTTCTACAGCAGTCACAGGTCTTTTGGCTTTGTTGGGTACTTTTGTTACTATACCAATAGCAGGTGGGAATGTTTATATTCCAGCATCAGATATTTCAATGGTAGTTCCTTCAGGGGCAGCAGGTTCAGCAGGTATTGTTTTATGGAATGATTCTATAAGTAATTCTGTAGTTTCTACTTTAAGTACTGCAAATGTAGCAGCTATTAGGGCTTTAATAAACACATTATAATATTTGTTTTATACATTTTTTCCATAGGTGTGTGTTTTTTAGTTTAAGTCTAGGTTTAGTGAACCTAGACTTTTTTTTGTTTATATTAGTATTAATTAGAATTAGTTGTGATTATTCACACATTTAAAATATAAGAATGAAAAGACCAAAGATTACAGACGGTAAGGTTTCTAAGTATGTAGATTACTTAGAGGATAAGTTAAAGGGTTTTGAGATCGGTTCGATAGAGGCTGAGTCTTATTTATCTTTAAAGAATTTCATTTCCCAGGGCAATGCTTTGTTGGCTAAGATTAAGTTTGACGGTAGTGAGTTGGGCGATAAGGATGACAAGCAGATAGAGAGGGGGTTAAAGTTTGCAGATAAGATGTTGGATCACAATTCTGCTCTTCGTGATTTATTTGAGAAGGTAGGAGGGGAGAAGATTAAGGAGTTGGAGAGCAGGACTTATGAGAAGAAGGTAGCTTCGAGTTATGAGGCAGCGATGCCAGATAGGAAATGAGAAAACGCAAGACGCTATCTCCTTCGGCAATGTTACCATCAGAATTTGAGAGGGAGCGAGAGATTAGGTTAAGTGGGGTTTTGGAATATACTATTACTTTACCAGAGCCACCTTCTTATAAGAAGATAGTTGGTTGGAATCAGAACATTAATAATCAGAGGTGGAAGATTCCAAGTGATATATTGAGTCAGAGGGAGTTTGACGGTTTAGACTTTGATGATCAGGTTATTTATTTAAAGAAGATTACTAAGCGTAGGACTGAGGGTTATTGGTTTTACAATCATGGGAACATAGAGTATTTGACTGGTGATCATTATTTTTATTTAGCTCATTGGAGGATAGATGGTATTGTACCTTATTGGAAGGATTCGGATTCCACTTTTTTTTACATAGAGAATCATTGTAAGTTTTTGGAGAACAGTTTAGGCTGGATGCTTGTTACTAATCGTAGGGATGGTAAGACGGGTAGGGCTTGTTCTCTTATGTATAATAACATTACTTTACAGTATGATGCCAATGGTGGTATTCAGAGTAAGACGGGTGCAGATGCTAAGAAGATTTTCAGGAAGTTGATGTTATCTTGGCAGAAGTTGCCAGCGTATTTAAAGCCTGTAGATGTTGGTGAGTCAGCTCCAAAGGCTTCTTTAGTTTTTGCAGAGCCAGCAAAGAGGAGTTCCAAGGGTGCTAAGAAGGAGTACCGTACTGTTCTTAATTCCATGATAGATCATGGTCCAGCTACTGATACTCATTATGATGGTGATAAGATGAAGTATTACTATGATGATGAATTTGGTAAGACTGTAGAGGAGAATGTTTATGAGAGGTGGTTGATTGTGAAGGAGTGTTTGGTTCAGGGTAGTACTGTTATAGGGAAGTCTATTCATACTACTACTGCTGAGGAGATGGAAGAGAAGGGTGGAGATAATGCTAAGAAGTTGTGGGATGAGAGTAATTTACCTTTGGCTATTTCACAGGGTAGGAATACAACTCCAACAGGATTACTTCGTTGGTTCAAGCCAGCTCTTTATGGTTTAGAGGGTTTTGTAGATGAGTACGGGTATAGTGTCGTTGAAGACCCTGAGAAGCCTGTTATGGGTATTCATGGAAAGGTTATAGAGTTTGGTTCAAGGAGTTATATTGATAATAGGAGACTAGGGTTAACAGGTTCTGCGTTGGCAGGTGAGAAGAGGAAGTATCCTTTGGATATACATGAGGCTTTTATTGAGGAGGGTAAGTTAAGTCCTTTTGATGTTATAAAGTTGAATGATCAGATAAGTTATAATTCTGAGACCAACGGTATAGTTGTTAGGGGAAATTTTGTTTGGTTAGATCAGGAGAAGACTAATGTTGCTTGGCAGCCTACGGAGACTGGTCGTTGGAAGCAGTGTTGGTTACCTAATCAGCAGGATAGGAATAGGAAGGTTTTATCGGGAAGGAGTAGGAAGCCAGGTAATTATACAACGATAGTTTCGGGTTGTGATCCATTTGACCATAAGATAACTACAGATGGTAAGAAGTCAAATGGTGCTAGTTATGTTTTTCGCAAGTTAGATCCTTTAGATTCAGACAGGAGTAATATGTTTGTTTGCGAGTATGTTAATAGACCTGCTACTCCAGAGATGTTTTATGATGATTTGGCAAAGCAGTCTGTTTTTTATGGTTGTGAGCTTTTGTGCGAGAATAACAAGATAGGGTTGATAAGGTGGTTTGAGAACAATGGTTTTGGTTCTTATTTAATGGAGAGACCTATGGAGACTCATACTGAATATTCTCGTAAGCGACAATCTGAGAAGGGTATTCCTATGAGTGGTGAGGCAGTTAGGGAGGCTGCTGTATCTGTTACGGAGTCATATATTTATGAGAATACGGGAAGGGATTATGATACAAATGTTATGGGTAGGGTTTACTTTCAGGATTTGTGTAAGTGTTGGTTGAAGTTCAATCCTCAGAAGTGGACTGACTATGATGAGTTTGTTGGGGCAGCACTTTGTTTGTTTGCAGCGAGGAGTTATAGACCTCAGAAAAAGAGTTTAGTATCTAAGAAATTCGTTAAGACTTACAGAAAAAAGAGGAAGTAATTTTTTTTTTATATATATTTGTTTATATAGTATTAATTCTTTAAGCGAGCATGAATAACGAAAATTCTATAAACACAAGTAAAAATTATCCTTTTCCTAATTTAATGGCTACTCCAGAAGTCAAGAAGGAAAAAGGGTATGGTTTGGCATTTGCAAAGGCGATGTATGGTAAGTATTTAAACGAGGATTATTCGGTTTACAACAGAATATCAAGATTTGTAGAGAATCGTAAGTATGCTGAGGGGATGCCAAGTATAGAAAAGTTTAAGGATCAGTTAGACCTGAATGGAGATTCATCTTATTTGAATTTAGATTTTCAGTCAGTCTCAGTGATCCCTAAATTTGTAAATTTACTTGTTGGTGAGATGATTAATCAGGAGTTCGAGATTCAGGCAGAGGCTATGGATGAGGGTTCTATGAAGAAGTACGAGGAGGAGAAGGCTGCTATATATGCTAATATGTTGATGAAGGATTTCTCGGATCAGATGGAGGAGATGACTGGATTTGGTTTAGTTGATAAGAGTAAGCCTGTTCCGAAAGACATAGAGGAGGCTAATATTCTTATAGAGACTACGTTAAAGCAGAGTGTTGAGTTGGCTATGGAGATTGCTATTAAGTTTGTTAACAATAGCAATAATTACGACACAGAGATTAAGGAGAGGTTGATAAGGGATTTAGTAGTTATAAAGATTTGTGCTACTCGTAGATATTTTGATGAGGCAAAGAACATACGAATGCGTTATGTTGATCCAGCTAATTTAATTTTACCTTACACTAAAGACCCTTATATGAGGGATCTTCCTTATGGTGGTGAGGTTGTTAAGATGGGTTTTAATGAGTTTGTTCAATTGACAAAGGGTCAGTTTACAGATGAAGAGATAGCTGATATTTCTAAAAAAGTAGGAAAGCAAAATTCTATAAGCAGTTTAAATTTACGTGAAGAAAACGGTAGGTATTACGATAGTTCTTGGAACGGTACTTACGGTTCTGATGATTTTTATATTACTGTTGTTGATTTCGAGTTTAGGTCTAATAACTTTGACCTTACTTACGAGAAGAAGTACAAGAGTGATAACAAGTATTTTTTAAATCAGAAGAGCACAGGTTATAAGCCTAGTAAGTTTTCAAAAAGCAAGCGAGAGGTTTTCAGCAAGAATATGCAGGTTATGTATGAGGGTCTTTGGGTCGTTGGTACTGACTATATTGCTAATTATGGTTTAGCAGAGAATATGACTAGACCAAAGAAGAATGGTGCTTATTCAAATGAGGTTTACAGTAGGTATTCTATTGTAGCTCCAAACATCTATGACATGACTAATAAGTCTATAGTGGAGAGCATGATTCCTCATGATGATCAGATTGAATTATCATATTTAAAGTTACAGCAGGCTATGATTAAGGCTAGACCTTCAGGGGTTGCTGTTGATGCTTCAGCTTTGGAGGACGTTTTGCATGGTAGGGGTGAAGATTTTTTAGATCCAATGGAGATTGTAGAGATCTTTGACCAAACGGGTAACATTTATTACAGGAATGAGTCTCCTGAGTTTGGTGGTTCTTACAATACTCAGCCTATTAGGGAGTTGGCTAATGGATTATCGGCTAATGCTTTAAATTTTGTAGGTATATACAATCATAATTTAGAGATGATAAGGCATATTACTGGTATTAATGAGGCTAGGGATGGTACTACACCATCTTCAAAGGCTTTACCAGGAGCACAGAAGATGGCTGTTAACATGAGTCGTAATGCTACTAGATTTTTAAATGAGTCATATCTTAATATTTTCAAGCGTAATTCAGAAGGTATTGCAACTATGATTCAGTTAAAAGCTATGGGTGATGGCTTGAAAGGTTTTGAGTTAGCTTTAGGTAAGGAGGTAGTTGATGTTATTAACATAGTAAAGGATTTATCTTTTGCAGAGTTAGGGATTAATATTGTTCCTCTTCCAGATTCTGAGGAGAGAGCTTACTTAGAAGGTTTAATAGAAAGGGCTATAAGTGTAGGCTCTATAGAATTGGAAGATGCGATGGAAATAAGGGACGTTTCTAAAGTTAATATAAAGAAAGCGACACATTTATTAAAGAAAACACGTAAGGATAAACAAGAGCAAGCACAAAAGGCTGCTGAAGCTAACACACAGGCTCAAGCACAGGCACAGGGTCAACAGGCTATGCAACTTAAGCAAATGGATATGCAACTAAAGCAGATGCAACATGAGCAAGAGATGCAGTTACAGGCAGACAAGTATGCTAGGGAGATTGAGTTGGCTAAGGTTAATGGAATGATGAAAGGAGAAATAGAAATGATCAAGGGAGATGAGAAGTTGGAGCAGATAAGTGCAGCATTAGATGCTAATTTAGATGACTCTGAAGGTAAGGGTATTCCTCAGCCACGAATCTTCTCAGGTATAAAAAACACTGAAAAACTTGATTAATAGAGAAAATTTATTAAATTTAGAATTAATTAAAATTAAATTATAATGGGATTAGAAGATTTTTTATCGTCACAAACAGGTGAAGAGGTTGTATTATCAGATTCAAAAGAAGAAAATGTAGATACACCAGAGGTTGCAGAAACGGAAGCTTCAGCAACAGAAGAACCTGCTTCGGAAGAAGCTGTTGATAGTTCAGAAGAGAAAAAGACAGAAGATACTGAGAAAGTAGAATCTACTTCTTCTTTTGAGGAAATGTGGGCAGAGCGAATGGGTGACAAGTATGGAAAGTTTGAAGACTTCGATGACCATTACAGTTCTTTGAAAACAAAATCAGAACAAGAAAGATACGAGGATAAGTATTCTGAAGAATCTAGAGATAGATTAGATAAGTTGCTAGAATCAGAAACTTCTTGGGATAGAATAAAAGAGATAGCGAGTGTTCAAACTTTAGATGTTGAAAAATTAGATGGTAGACAGGCTATGGCGAAAGCTTTAGAACTGGACCAGGGTTTAACAAGAGCAGAAATCGAGAATGAGCTTTATGACTACGATCAGTTAAAAAATGTAGACATAGATGACTTAGATGATAGAGAGCTTATTAAACACAATTCAGATTTAAGCAAGTTCGCACGTTTAGAAAGAGAATCAAAATCTTACCTCTCAGAGTTAAAACAGGACAAAAGGTTTTCCCTTCCTGAGTTAACTAAAAAAGAGGAAGTTTCAGAAGAGACTTTAAAAGCTCAAGAGAAGGTAAGAGAAGATGCAATACAGGCTTACGAAACTGATGTTAGTAGTCAGGTTAGTTCATTAAACAATTTAGACATTAAAATCGGAGAGAGCGATGTCTTTAAATATGAATTAACTAAAGAAGACAAGCAGGAAGTCGAAAGTCAAATGAAAGGGGTTAATAATTATTACACCAATTTCATGAATGATGGTAAGTTAGATATGAAATCTATGTCAGAAACTTTGGCAAAAGGTTTAGTATTTGATAAAGCTATCAAGGCAGCTCTAGAGAGTCAGTCAAACGCAGGTGAAGAGGCAGCAGTGAAGAAGATCAACAACACTAATTTCGATGCTAAATCAACTGCTCCAGACACTTCAGGTATGTCGGAAATGCAGCAAATTGCTGCAAAATATAGAGATGATTAATTATAAAAAACAAAAAAAATGGCTTTAGCTTTTCAAGGTGGTGCATTCGGTAGCACTACAGACTATAACTTTATTACGTCTTTGGATTTACATAAACCAGAGTACGATACAGAATTAACGGAGCGTTATGGAGACCAGAACTTATCTGGATTCTTAACAATGATTGGTGCAGAAAAAGGTGTTTCATCTTTAGAGTACAATCACTTCGAGGAAGAAAGAATTTATCCTAAAATTAGTGTTGCAGCAGCAGCAGCAGGTGTAGCAAACACAGCAAAAGGTTTAGTTTTACAAGCTAATTCTACAATAGCTATTCCTAATAACGCTTCTCCTTATATAGCTACAGCAGCTAGTACAAAACAATTCGTTACCCCTAGGGATAATGACTTGATTATGATTAAGCCATTTACAGGAACAGCTTCTTCAGGTACTTATATTAAAGCAATAGTATCAGCAGTTAATAAAGCAGCAGGTACTTTCTCAGCTACTCCAATTATTTCAGGTGAAGCTATCCCACAAGTAGCAGCAGGTTCAGAAATCGTAATATACGGTAACGCAGCAGGTGAAGGATCAGGACAGCCAGAGGCTAGAACTTCAAGAACTGTTAAGTACACTAACAATCTTCAAACTGTAAAGGAAACTTACGAGATTACAGGTACTGAAAAGAACATTGTAACTTGGATTGACTTCAAAGGTAAGAATGGTGAGAAAGGAAGAGTTGCTAAGTTAAAAGGTGAGTCTGATACTTACAAGAGATTTATGACTGCAAAAGAGCTTACTCTTTTAGTTGGTGATAAATTAACTAACCTAACTGTAGCAAATGATTTTACAGTAAATAAAAATACTCCATTAGCTTTAACAGAAGGTTTAATTCCTTTCGTTTTATCTCAAGGTAACACAAGTAACTACTCTGTAGGAACAGGATGGGATAAGCAAAAAGCTGAATCTTTAGTTAAGACTTTAGACAAGCAAAAAGGTTCTAAAAAGAACTTAATGCCATGTGGTATTAACTTATCTATGGGTATTGATGATACTTTAGGGGATTACTCTAACGATGGTCAAATCCAGTACGGATCTTATGACTTTGGTTCTGATGCTTCTAGAAACTTCCAATTTTCTTCTTTCAAGTATGGTAACTATACTTTTGACAAGAAGACTTTTGATGTATTCAATGATCTTCAGACTTTAGGTGCAGAAGGTTTTGGATACCCAGACGAAGGAATGGTTATTCCAATGGATAAGAAAATTGACAAAGGTTCAAATTCTCAAGTTCAGTCTTTAAGACTTCGTTACTTAGCAGATCCAGAAACAGGAGCTTCATCAGCAAGATCAGAAGTAGTTGATCAGTTTAAAATTACTGGTACTGATAAATTCAGTGTATATTACAAAGCTGATTGTGGTTTTGAAGGTTTCGCAGGAAACAGATTCGCTTATATTAAGAAATCTTAATAATAAGAATCAATAAGAATAAGGGGAGTGTTTATTCATTCCCCTTTTTTAATATTAACAATAAACTTAGGTACTATGGCTACTAAAACTCCTGCTAAAGGAAAAAGATTTGTTAAGGTTATTAAGAATAGCAAGACAGGAAGAACTAGGAAAGTTTCTTATGGTCAGGCAGGGAAATCTAAAAGTGGTAAGGACAGAATAAGTCCTGGGACTAAAAAAGGTAATGCTTATTGTGCTAGAAGTGCAGGTATTGCTAGAAAGCACCCCAAAGCACGAAAAAAGAACTCTCCAAATTCTTTAAGCAGGAAAAAGTGGAAGTGCGTAGGTAAAAAATCAATGAAGTAATATTCAGAATTAATTAAAATTAAATTAAATTACAATGGCAAAATTAGCAAAAGCCCCAGCAGGTTTAACAGTAACAGATTTCAAAAGTGTTATCTATACACTAACAAGAGAAAATACATCAGGAAAAAAGTTTCCACCTTCAGTAGAGATTCCAGAAGTTGATGAAGTTTACATGACTTGGGAAGATGAAGATGGAGACGAGACAACAGGTATTAGACAAATAAGATATTCAATAGGTGAGACTTCTATTTTTGTAGATGAGCAATCAGATTTCGCAGAAACAAAAAGAGGTTCTATTCACTTAATAGATGGTACGTTAGTGGTTAATGAAAGAGAAGCTACTAAGTTAGAGTACTTAGAGCTTTGTAACTTTAACGAAAAGAATCAAGAAACAGCAATGCCTGGTAAATCTATTTTATTCAGAGCGAACGATTCTAACTACCAAGCAGACAAAGAAATAAAGAAGAGTGAGAAAAACACTAAGCTAAAGATGATTATTTATAGCATGAACGATGAAGAGTCAGAAGGTTTAGCTTTATCTCTTGGTATTCCTTATGACAAGTCTGTTAATTCAATTGCAGAAATTAAGCAGTTATTTTTAAGAGAGATAGATGCAGATGCAGATAAATTCGAGAAAGAATTAAAGTCAGATGAAAGAAAACTTAAATTAGTTTTAATAAAAGCTATAGAGAAAAAAATTATTTCTGTTGATCCTCAAACAAATGCTATTTACAATGAGATCGGTAACAGAACTGTAATTGTAGAAGCTCCTATTTACAAAGATGCTTTAGAATATTTTGTAGAACTTTCTTTATTAAGAGAGGAGTATAAATCAGCTTTTGCAGAGGTTAGTAAATTACTTGACAACAATGGTACTAAGACAGCTAAGTCAAAGGAATGGGAGGAATATCCAGAAAATGATTTATTTGATAGAGGTATTAAAGTTAAGGTTGTGTCTAATTCTTTCGGTTTCTTTAAAATGGTTAAGCATGGTAATTTAGGTAAAGTAAAAGGTCGTAGAGATGCTGTTCTTTATCTAAGACAGAATCCAGAAGTTAACAAACAATTAAAAGAATTGGTTGAAGCAGCAGAGAAGGATTTAGCAAAAAAAGACTAATAAAACAAATTTTTTTGTAAATATTAAAAAGACGCATTTCGATGTGTCTTTTTTTTTGCTTATATTTATCGGTATAACATTTATTTATAAAAAAAAAAGATGGCTTTAGTTTCAACAAAATTAAATGTAGCTTACTCAATGGGGGGAACTTCACCAAAGTTTGTCTTCACTGATGTCACAGATTACTCAGCTCAGGGTGCAGGAAGTATTACAGGTGTAATACAAGTTACAGCTCCTAGTGGAATAGTTTATACGGGTGGATCTCCTGACATTACAGTTAGCACTTCTAGAATTAACAGCACTACTATATTAATTCCTTTACTAGCCAACGGAAGTCCAGAGGTGGGGAATTATTCTTTTAAATATACAGCAACTGATGGAACAAATACTGTTACTTATACTGTAGGATACAACTTTCAATATGTATCACCAACAGGTATCTTAACTCCTACAGTAGATTGTTTATCTCCAAGATTAACGTCAACAGATGCTACAAACTATTTGTCAGGATCTACAACTCCTTCAGATCAGTTTACTATAACTGTAGCTGATGCATCAGCAAACACTTTCACTATTGCAGGAGAGAAGTCTGGATTGTTTTTAGTAGGTGACACATTTAATGTAATAGGATCTCCTGGATCTCCTAATAATGATGGTAACTACACAGTAACTTCTGTAAAAATATCAACTACAGGAATAAATACTGTAATAGGTGTTGCTAATGTAGGAAATCCTACACCAGGTGGTTCTATTTCCACTAAGACAAATACAATTTACTACCCACCAACTTTGGCACTTACACCAGTTGTAGGATACGAATCAGTGGTTAGTACAAATACTTTTTATAGTCAGACACAATCCTTTAAGGTATCAACTAAATCTTTTTATGATTTCGGAAATGGTATATCGGTTATAAATACTGTATCGGCTACTTCGGAATTAGATGTAGATTGTGATGTAAGATTATGCGAGGTTTTTTGCTGTGTAAATTCTACTTTAAAAGCTTATTTAGCTTATAGAGGAGTTAATGATGTTTTAGCAAACCAAGAACTTAATAAATACATATTAGCTACTTCTCATTTATCAGCATTAAGGCAAGCCTTTGAATGTGGGTATGACAAGGAAGTTAATTCTATTGTTAAAGAAATAATTACGGTTACTCAGTGTACTCCAGATTGTTCTTGTTCAGATACGACACCTCAGCCAATTACAGGTTTAGGGACTTCTAGTATAACGGTAGTAAACTCATCAGATGGTAAAGTTGTTGTTAGCTCAAACACTTCAGGTAATACAACTACTTATAGTCTTAGTTTATCTCAAGCAGTTTTAGATAGCATAACTGCTGCGACTGCTACAAGCTCTGTTGTTTCTTCAAACGGTAGCGTTACTATAACTTCCTCAATAGTTTCAGGAAATACAGCTTATAATTTAAGTGTACCTGTTACACCTGCTCCTGTAGAGTTTATGAGTTTTAAATTGAGTAAAACAGGAGGAAACAGTGTTGCTTTGTCTGTAGACAACCAAGTTATACAGAATGTTTCAAATTTAAAAACACCTACTGTTACAAATACATCAGGTCCACAAAATTATAATGCTTACGAATTAACTATTAGTGGCTTTCAGAATACTGCAAACAACACCTTTAAAATTCATACTCAGGATTGTTATCAGCAATTATTCTCAGAGGCAGGCACATCTATAGATTCTACTTCAGATTTATACACTACTAAAGTGATTTCTCCTGTAATTGTAAAAACAACAACAGGATCAGTTAGAGTTAGATTTTTCAACTATTCAGGTAGGAGAGCCACTGGACTTATAAAGAATGATGAAATGGAATTTTACAGAATTAATATTAACATTAATATATACGAATAATGTCAGTAAAAACAGAATTATCAAAACTAGGTTCAGGTTCAGGTATTATATACCTTACTGATTCTGATGGAGTATTCACAGGTAATCAGTTTCAAAACACACCAGAAGGTAGGGATTTTGCTGAAAGACTGATGATAGTTTCATCTCCTGTAACCTCTAATATATCGGCATCAGCTACAGTAGTTATTACAGCAGGAGGAGGTACTATTACAAACTTAGCTTATAACTCGGTTTCTGTATTCGATACGTCTACACCAATAACAGGAGCTACAACTTCGGATACAGCTACAAACTTAGCCAATGCTATTAACGCTTACACAAGTTCTCCTTCATATACAGCTTTAGTTTCAGCAAATGTTGTAACTGTTTACTTAGATCCTTCTCAAGGAAGTTTGTTAAATGGCTCTACAGGTGTTATAGCAGTCTCAGGAACAACAACTGGAACTACTACAACTATAGATGGTGGAGTAGATACTTCAGATTTAGTAGATAGTCAGATTGGTTATAGGATTTACTTGAACTCATCTCCAACAGCAGTAGAAGGAAGTTTAGTAGGGGCAACAGATATTACTTCTGGTGTTATTAGGAAGTCAGCATCTACTCCTTTCACTCAAAAAAGCTTTACTATTTCATCAGGAGCTATTTATCCATCTAGAGATGGTAATGTAACTGTAATTTCTGTAGAGACAGAAGGTTCAATAGCAGCAGATGTTTTATCAACAATAGATCCTGGAATTTTCGCCAAAGGTGATTTATTAATCTTAAGAGGTGTAAATGCTGCAAGGATTGTAACAGTTCAAGAAGGGGGTAATATTCAGTTAGCGAATAATGGTGCTTTTGCGTCAGGATCAAAGGAGAATGTTATTTGTCTTCAGTTTTTTAATGATGGAACACCAACTTGGTTTGAATCTTTCAGAAGTCCAGGAATTGTTTTATCAGTAGCTAATTTAAGATCTTCAGGAATCTCAGAGCCAGTACAGGGTGTTAATACAGAAGCAATATCTTTAGGTGGTTCTACTACAACACTAACAGCAGGAACTAGTAAGGGGTATATATCATTAACAGGCACAGGTACTTTAACGGGTTCAGTTTCTTATGCTTTAGCTCCAGGTCTTGTTGATGGTGACACATTTATTATAGACTACAATGCTACAATAACAAAGGGTAGTTTCTCAATAACATTAATGGGTGTAGCTTTAACAACAGAGCAAGTATTAAAAGGAAACATAATAGCAAAAGGTGTTTGGGATTCTTCAAATACAAATTGGGTTGTTTCTTTCACAAGGGATACTCAGTTAGTAGATTTGACAGACAATACAGATTTAGCTTTAAAAGAAAATTCATTAGGAAATCCTGCTTCAACAGGTCGAATACTTTCTTCAACAACAGCAGGTGTAAGGTCTTGGATTTTAGATTCATCAAATATATTTTTCCAAGGAAGTAGTTCTACAGTAGCAAACACATTAACTACAGAGGAAACTCTAGCTACTATTTCAATTGTTGCTAATACTTTGACTTCAAATAATTCAACTATTTTTGTTAATTCTACTGGTAATTTCAATGCTAATACTAATGCTAAAAAAATAAAAATTTATTTTGCAGGAATATTATTATCTGAAAACCTATATACTTTAACACCTAATGGTGTTGGTTTTATTTTAAACATAAAAATACAAAGATCTTCAAATACTGTTTCTAAGTGCTCGTCATCTACATCTATATCAGGAGCAGTTAACGAGATAGCTCAACAACAAATTGGTTCTCTTGATTTTACTAATAATTCTTACGATATTTTAATAAAAGCAATAGGGACAGCAGTAGGTGATGTTAATTTACATGATGTAGTAGCAACTAAAGTTATAGCGTAATGGATATAAATAAATTATACGTTTACATAGGAAAGACAATTGCAAATAAAGCTCAGACAGGGAATTTAACCCCTGCTGACTTTAATTCTCTTATTCCAAGGGCATTTTCTCAGTGGACTTATAAGACTTATGATGATATGACAGATGGCAGAGGATGGCAAAGTCACCAAACTGTAACTGATGATTTACGTTTTCTTTTGGTAAGAAACAAAATTATGCAAGTTTCTTCAGATGGTTCTTTAAATGTTCCTGAAGACTATCTTCATTTATCAAGTATAAACTACAATTACAGTAGGCTGTATAAAGGTAAAACAATTACAAAATTAAAACCAGTAGATATAGTTAGGGATAATGAAAGATCAGCTTTTACTAACAGTGAAATTTATGCTCCCTTGTTGGATTCTAAGAAATATGTTATTGCTTCATTTTTTGACACATACCTTCAGTTTTATCCATCAGATATAGGTAGAGTAGAATTTACTTATCTAAGAAAACCGAAAGATCCTGTGTGGGCTTTTAAGGTAGAAAACAATAGACCTGTTTATGACGAAGCTAGCTCAATAGATTTAGAAGCTCCAGATGAGGCAGTAGATGAGATTGCTATGATTGCATTATCTTTATTAGGTATTAATCTAAGGGATCAAGAATTAATTAGTTTTAGTGAAGCTCAAAAAGCTCAAAACTTATAGGTAAATGAGAAACACAAGAAATTTAATTGCAGAGCAGGCACAAAGAATTATAAATGGTGGTACTGCAACTCCAGATGTTGAAGTAAGAAAAGAGGAGCTTGTAGTTTTTGTAGATCAGGTTTTCGCGCGATATATTAAGCAGAGTTTCTATGAGAATAGGCAGGAAGGATCTAGATACATTAATGGTTCTTTTATTTATTCTTTTACGGAAGATGTTCAATACGATAAAGTTCGTAATAGGCACTTTGCAGACATACCTTCTGCTTATGTGAATTTACCTTTAGGTATAGGTTTGTATCAGGTTTCTCCAATCCAGGACGAATACAATTCTATGATTCCTGTAAACCCTAATTTTCTATCTATGACTAATGGTCTAGCAGTTGGAATTTTAGAGGGTAAAAAAGGTTATTTTGTAGAGAACACTACAATGATTTTTGTAAATATTCCTGTAGATTATAAAATGAAGTCTGTTTTAATTAAATTAGTAGGGGGTATCCAAGGAGGGGTTGATGCCGAAAACATTGATATACCTGTAGATGCTCAAGCTGATATGGTAGAAATGGTAGTTAGGCTATATACTCAGCAGGGTCAGACTCCTACGGATGAAGTTAACAATAACAACAAAAAATAATGGCAAACATGACACTAGATCAGACAGTTAGAGAGTATCTTATTGAGAATCAATACCCAGAGCATAGGTATATTCAAGCTTTACAATTCGGTATTTCTTGTTTAAGGGAATTAAACTTAGATGTAACGGGGGTTCCTGTTTCTGTTGATCTTTCAGTTAGTGCTTCAGATACGGTTGATTTACCTAGTGATTACATTAATTATGTAAGAATAGGATTTTGTGATCCAGCAGGTATGTTTCATGAGTTAGGCAGGAACAATAATATCTGTCTTAACAGATCATTAGACGATTGTGGTCAGATTAGTAAGAATACAAATAAAGATAGCTCTACGGGCATCTCAGGAGCATCAGCATCAGAGGAGTACTATTCAACTCATTATAGAAATGGGGAAAACATAGGAAGATTCTACGGAGCAGGTGGGGGTCAGAACAGATGGGGTAACTTTAAAATAGATTCAACATACAATCAGATACAATTATCAGGATATACAGGAGGTGATAAACTAAGGTTAGAATACTTAGGGGATCCAGCAAAAGCTAATGGCAATTTTATTGTTCAGCCTTTTGCTTTAGAAACGGTAAAATCTTGGATAGATTGGAAAATGTCTTCTAAAAACCCTAGTCTTCCTCAGTCTTTGGTTCAGAGTAATTATTTTCACTACCAGAGAAATAAAAAGGTTTTAAGATCAAGGATAAAATCTTTAAGTATTCAAGACATACTTCAATCATTTAGAAAAGGGAACAAGCAATCTCCTAAATTTTAATCATGGCTATAGAGAAAAGACAGTTTTTATTCGGAATGGATCAAGATTCTGATGATAGATTTATTCAACCAGGTTTTACTAGAAAGAACTTAAACGTAAGAGTTGGTTCTTCAGTTTCAGATGGAAATGGAACAGGTGAGAATATTTCTGGAAATGTTTTAATACCCAACTTAGGATTGCCTGAAGGTGACAATAGGGTTGTGGGATCTTTCTGGTATAAGAAGAAAGATTTAAGTTATTTCTTTGTTTGGAATGAGAATGAGGATCATGGTATTTACGAGTACGATCATGTTTCTTCTCATATATCAACTGTAATGATAGCTAAGGTTTTAGGTTTTACCGAGCTTGGTTTGATAACGGGAATAAACGTAGTAGAGTTTGATGATGATAATGATTTACTTTATTGGACTGCTCTTTCTATTAACCCAAGTAAGATAAATATTAAAAAGGCAAAACTATCATTTTCTGATACTCCTGAATTAGGTTACACACTTCCTATAAAAAAAGAAATAATAGATGCTATAAAATACCCACCATTATGTCCAATATCTGGAGCTTATGAAATTTCTGATTCGGAAAAAACAAATTATTTAGAAAATAAGATTTTACAGGTAAAAGCTAGGTATATTTATGATGACAAAGAGAAGTCAGCTTTTTCCCCTATATCTATAAATATATTTCCACCCGTTGGCTGCTCAGGTGAAAGCGAGGCTAATGTAATTCGTATATCAGTACCTAAAGGAGGAGAGTTAGTAGAGAGAATAGAAATAGCAGGAAGATTTAGTAACATATCAGATTTCTTTAAAATAGTAGATCAACCTATAGATAAGTATATTGATAATGTTGAAACGGGTAATTATGAGTATCTTTTTAAAAACGATGCTAATTACAACATTGTAAACAAAGCAGAATCTGACAACCTTTTTGATCGTGTTCCTCAGATAGCAGGAGCTCAAGAGTTTATAGCAGGAAATAGAATAGCTTATGGAGACATTACGGAAAATTACGACAATGTTCCAATAGACGTTAAGTTAAATACTGATTTTAAAAAAATAGAAGAAGAAGCAAGTACCGATAACACTATATCAGGAAGTATTAGAATTAAAAATTTATATGGTGATCTTAGTGTTGAAGATAAATATGCCGATTTTCAACCAATCATAAGACCAAAAACAAAAGATGTTTACGGAGGTTTTGATAAATCCAGAGAGCTAAGTGAAGATGAATACATAGCAGCAAGACAAGAGCTTCCTTTGGGAGGTTTTGTGGTTTATTTAGCAGGTACTGATTTATATTCAGTATCAAAGCAATTAACACAAACAAACGGTAATGAAAAATGGCAAAACAATGGTGTTTATGACACTGACCATAAGGATGCTAGAGAAGCATTAAGGGACGATATAGAAGGATCTGAAGCAGGAGGTTCAAGGGTTTTCTCTAGGTTTAAAATAGATAATGTACCAGACGGTACTTATATACTTAGGGTAGCATCTAATTTAACTACCCAAGCAGAATTAGATTCAGGAACTAGAGACTATCAAAAAACATCAATTCCTCTTTTGGAACAATTTGAACAAGTAATAACAGTTTCAGGAGGTGAGGAGAAATCAGCTACACGTATTGTTGTAGCAGATCTTACAGATCCAAGAATTCGTAAGGTATCCACCCAAGTGTGTGGATATGTTGTAGATCCAATAGATAAAGGAGATGTGCCTCCCGACTATAGTATAAGTAACATATTGTCAAATTCTAGAATTACTAATGCAATTGTTACTATTTCAAATTTAAAAGGTACTAATATTGTAGTAACAGACCATAATGGGTTCTTTTATCACGGAGCCTCTGATGGTTTAATAGCTAGTAATAATTTCTACTGGGTTTCTCAAATACAATCAGGGCAGTACGTAGACACAAAATCGTATGTGTATGGTTTATTTAACACTTCGATCCCTCCTACTCGTTTTAACCTTGGTGATACTGGAACTTATGCACGAGGATTCAATTCAATTCAGGTTATATCTAATCAAAACTCAGATATAACTAATTACTCTAGAAGTAGAGTTCAGTTTAAAATAATAGATGTTGATGGTTTTAATGTTAAGGGTATTTATGCAGTAATCACGAATAGTCAAACTCAGGAGCCATCAGACGTTAATGGTGATGTAGACATTATAGTTTATCCTACCCAGAACACTTCTTTAGGTACTGCTAGCGTTTCTTCAGATATTTATTTTTATACTGGAAACATTAGATGCCAGTCTAAGTTTGATCCTACTAAACTATCTTTTACGGAATTTTTAGGAAAAGACAACAAGAACTATGTAGAAACTATTTTGCTTGATGATGTTGTTTCTACTCCTGTTGATAACTTTGAGTCTTCTTATTTAAAAAGAGGAGGTTCTTACACTATGGGTATCGTTTATTACGACAGAGGTAACAGGTCAGGTTTAGTTAATGTTTCAGAAAAAAGCGAGTTGTTAATTCCTTTCTACACGCAAGAGGTTAATGGGGATATACCTTTTGATTCCCCACCAGATGTTAGTTGGGAAATCAAGCACCTTCCACCATCTTGGGCAACTCACTACCAATGGGTAAGAACAAAAAACAATGCTACGAATAGATATTTTCAATGGTCTCCAAAAAAGGTAAGATACCTAAGTAGTTCAGGTAAACCGTCAAGTTTTACAGAGGGGACTCAAGTGTCTATGGATATAACTAATTTATCTACAGAGTATATTTCTAATCACCCTGATTCTGTTTTATCTTATGACTACACTCCTGGAGATAGGATTAGATTTATTAAGGACTCTAATTATAAATTATTAGATGATTACTTAGATGTGAAGATTACTTCATTTGCTGCTGGTATTTTAACAATGGAAAAGCTTAATACTTTTCCAGATTTTCAAAAAGGTTGTTTATTTGAGATATACACACCTAAATTACAATCAGGATCAGATATTTATTATGAAATAGGGGAATGTTTTAAAGTTAAATCTGTAAGTTTATTAGGATTAACTAAATATTTTCACGAGGGTCTAACACAAGATCAAGACCTTTTAAGTGATGCTCCTGCTAAGGGTACTTTTAGATCAGGTGACACATTTTATAGAAATAGAACTATACCTATTTCCGACTCACCCAAAGAGAATAAAACAAACAGAATAGATTCTTCAAGATTCTCTGACTTTTATGAATCATCAGTATCGGATATAGGTAGACCTAACTTAGAGGATCAAGATGCATCTTTAGTTCATAGACCAACGACAATATACTATAGTCAAAGGTTTGTTCCAGAGACAAACATAAATGGTCTTAACACTTTTTACTCTCCTTCTTTTGAGACTTACGACAGAAAGAACGGGGCAATTAGAAAGTTATTTTCAATCAACAACAGGTTAGATTGTTATCAAGAATTAAAAGTTAGTAAAATTTTAGTACAGGAGAATGTTGTTTATGATCAGTTTGACAAGGGAACGGTTGGAGTATCTGAAAGCGTATTATCTAATCCTTCGGTTCCTTATCAAGGAGAGTATGGAACGATGAACCCAGAGAGTTTTGCAGAAGAGGGAGGTAGGAGATATTTCTTTGATGTAAGAAATGGTGCTGTATTGAGGTTGTCTAATGATGGTTTGACTGTTATTTCAGATAAACAGATGCACGCTTATTTTGAATCTAAGAGTAATTTTTATTCTTCTTTTGATCAAGTTCCAGAGATATGGGGTGTTTTTGATGAGAACCACGATGAGTATGTTTTAAACTTTGGTGAACTTTCTAGGGAAGAAGGTTTTTCTCCAGAGGACTTGGCTTTAGTTTCTTCTCAAGCAGAGGTAGTTACGGAAACTATAAACGGTTTAGAATATGATTTTATTGTGTTTTATTCAGAAAACGAAGACGGAGTTCCTACCGAGTTTGAGATAGTTAGAGATGTATCTAATGGTACTTACGTGATTAATTCTTCAGCAGGTAGTATAAATATGGATCGTCAAAATATTTTAACTATACCTTCAGAGACTGTTGCTTTTAGTGAGAGAACAGGTTATTGGGATAGTTTTTATTCTTATTTACCAGAGTGTATGTGCCGAGTAGGTATTGATTTTTTATCTTTTAAAAATGGTAAAGCTTTTTTACATAACAACAATAAGTTGAGAAATAACTTTTACGGTGTTAGATTCCCAAGTGAATTGTGGGTAGTGTTTAATCAGGCTCCTAGTAACAATAAAGTGTTTAATGCTTTAGGTGTTGAATCTACTACTGTTTGGGAAGCTAGGGAGATATTAACAGATAGTGGTCAGAAGTCTCAGTTAATAGAGTCAGATTTCCAAGATGATCAGGGTCAAGGTTTAGTTTTTGATGCTAAGGAGAACATACATTATGCAGCTTTACTTCAGGACGAGAACACTCCTAATGTTGAATATCCATTAATAAATGGAGATGACATGAGAGATGTAAGTATATTGTTTAAATTAACAAAAGACACAGATAATTTAGAGCGTATATTTGCAGCTAATATTAATTTTGCATTAAGTCAAAGAAGTAATAAATGATAGATTTAATATTAATAGTTTTTAGTGGAGCAGGGCTTACTTTTATAGTTACCCAAAGCAATGTATTTAAAACTATTAGAGAATGGGTAACGTATAAGAACCAAGTATTTGGTGAGTTAATTAGCTGCCCACAATGTTTCGGACTTTACGGTGGTTTAATAAGTTATTTGCTAGTTCGATTTAATTTAGATATTTTAGTGTACGGACTGATTGTTTCTTTGGTCTGTTTTATTTTAAATAAAAAAATATAGATATGCCAGTAGATCCATTTACAATAGCAGCTTTAGGTATTCAAGCAGGAACAGGATTGTACCAAATGTATAAGGGTAATAAGTTAGCTAAAGAAGCTGAAGCTATGCAGCAGGATTATAAAACTCCTCAAGTAATAGAAGATTCTTTAACTAATGCTCAAATTAGGGCTTTAGAAGGGATGCCAGCAGAGCAGAAAGCTGAGTATATTCAAAACCTGCAAAACTCAACTCAATCAGGTATTAACGCTTTAAGTGATAGAAAGGCAGGTATTTCAGGTGTAGAAGGTCTTCTTAGGAACGAACAAGGCTCTTATATGAATTTAGCTTCTCAGGATGCAAGTATGAAGTTAGGAGCTGAAGCTAACTTACAGGGTGTTCAGCAGAACTATGCAGGTTATAAGGATAAAGAGTATGATATAAATGTTTTACAACCTTACATGGCAAAACTAGGAGCAGGAAAGGATATGAAAGGAGCAGGTATGCAGAATGCTTTCAATACTGCTAATTCTGCTGCTCAAATGGCTTCACAAAGGCAGATTTATCAGGATATATTAGGTCAGAATAAACCTTCTGCGACAGGAGACCCACAGGGTATTTATAGCTCTTACACTAATTCAGGTACTCCGAATTTTTTAGCAACAACATCTGGTCTTTTTAAATAACAACATAGTCACACATTTAGAATAAGAAAATGGCAACACCATCAGGATTAGGAGTATCAACAGGAATAGGTACAGGAGAAGCACAAGTGTTTGCTCCTGTAAAAAGCGACTACTACAAGAACAAAGCTAATCTTGCCCTTAAGGAAAAGGATAAGCAAGAGAAGGAGATGGCAAGTATAGGTAGTATGCCTGTTTGGAGTAGAGACCTGGGTTTGTTTAATAAAAAACGTCAAGAACTTATTGATTTTTCTACAAACAACCATAGATCTTTAATAGAAGGTGATTACGATAAAAAAGCAAAGTTTAATAGTATGATGGCAGGGTTGGCTCAATTTGCAGCTAGTTCTAATGCTGCCCAAAAAGGTGATATAGCAAATAAGGCAATAATAAGTAAAGACGATACTAAAATATACCAAGGTAGTAAAGATGAAGAACTTGCTTTTTCTTTAGACCCTGGTAATTTCAATGTTCCTATATTAAGACAAAACTTTAATTCTGTAGAATTTTTAACAGACCTTAATAACTCAATAACTAAATTAGATCCAAAATTTAAAGGATTTAACAAGCAAAATATTTCAGGAACAGATGTGCTTGTAAATAAATCTAGTGTCGCAGATGATGACATTAAAGCCCTTATAGATTCTAAAACAGCATCGTACTCTAAATTATTCGGAAAAGATCAAGTTGACAATTTCTTAAAAACTACAGGTATCGATTTATTTGCACAAGGAAAAGCAAATGCTAAAACAGCTATGGTTAATAAAATGGTAGCCCCTGGTTATTCAGGAAGTTCAGGATCACAAAAAATAAAACAAGCAGGTGTAAGAAGAAAAGAGATGCTGTACCACATGATGAATAACACAAGCCAATTTGATACAGAAGTAGGTAATTTACTTAATAAGTCAAATACTAAATACGGTGTTTTAGAATCAGTAGAACATAATACGAAAGACTACCCAGCAGGTACAGTAGTGTTTACTTATAACCATCCAAAAACAGGAAAGTTTGTTAAGACAGTAAATACTCAAGAAGAATCAGCTTATGGAGAAATTAACTCTCTAATTAGTGGATTAGGAGGTATGGACGTATTAGATGATAATGATTTAAGTCTTGCTCCTAGTTACGATCCAAAAGTTCCGATAAGAAAATCAAAAAAATCAAAAGTATCCCCAGAGCAAAATGATTTATTTAAAATACTTAGTTTAGAAGAAAATTCAAAAATATTTAATATTTATTCGGATCAACATGAAAACCTTTTAAAAGAAGTAGCAGACCCAAAAGTTAAAAAGTCAATATTATCTTCTAAAAAAATTAGTCAGTTTGTTAAAAAACAAGTACTAGGTAAGGATTTTGGATTAGGTAAAATAACATCTATAAAAGAAAGTAGTTATCTTTATGTTGGCGATTCAGGATGGGACGTAACAATAAACGGAGAAGAATTTTTTGTTAAGAAAAATGATAAAACAGGATTAAGATTTTTAATGGGAATGCCTACGGGTGGGTCTTATGAGTCAGATTTTGTAAAAGAAGTAGAAAAAAAACTAGGAAAAAAAATGCCAGGTTCTGGTAACAATTCAAAAACAACAAAGCAAAAACAGTTAGATCTTGTATCTGCTTTTAGAGATAAATACCCAGAAAAATCAAATGGCTTCACAGATGAAGAAATTATACAAGCACTTAAAAAATAACAATTATAATGGCTAAAAAAAACTCATTAGATTTATCAGGATTAGACTTGTCAGATTTAGACTTGTCTGTTTTAAATGACAAGAAAGAAAAACCCTCATTAGATTTATCAGGATTAGACTTGTCTGATTTAGACTTGTCTGTTTTAGATAATGAAGAAGAAGTTAAAAAAAAAAGTCAAGAAGAACCTACTGCTTCAACTTCTTCGGATGGCGAATCACTATCGAAAGAGGTTGAGCCTACTGCTGAAAGGAGTGAACTTAGTGAAGAAGATAGACTAAAAGTAAAAGAAACATCTGGTTTATTTAACACATTTACTCAAATGGAAGATCTTAATGGTCCTCCTATATCAGAGGAGAGAATGTCTAATATAGATATTCCATTAAAACAAAAACAAAAAGACTTAGAAAAAGCTGATGAATATTATACAACCCCAGAATACAAAACAGGACTAGGTGAAGATATTAATAAGATAGAATCAGAAGATTTAAAATATGTTGATTATTTAAGCATAACAGATCCAGAAGAATATGTTGAAAATAATCTAAACTTAGAAGATTATATTTTTGCCGATTCTAAAGTTGTAGAAGATCTTATAAAAAACAAACAGAAAGACGCTTTAAAAAAAATAGGATTAGACCAAGGTGATAAAACTAGAAAAAATTACGCTACTGAAATCCAAGATTCAGATAATAGCTTTACTACAGAAGACATAACAGAAATGGTTGACTCTACGGAGTTGTCAGACGTTAAGAGATTTGGAGTAAATAGATTACGACTAGACGAGGATCAAGAAAAGGAATATAAGGAAGATATATTAGAATTGTCAGCCTTAAAAGAAAATAAAAACAAGACACCAGAAGAAAAGCTATTACAATTTAGCCTTAGTAAGAAAGTAGCAAAATTAAGAGAAAATCAAGACAAGCAGTTTATTAATCCAGAAACAGGGCAAATAGATGGTGCTGTTAAAAAAGAAGTTACAGAAAAAGCTAAATTATATTCTAAAGATTTAAAAACAGATTACCGAAAGTTCTTAGATAAATACAAGGAAGAGTATCACAATATAAAAGGTATAGAGGAAGAGATGAAGATCTTAACAAAGTCTGAAACTCCTCCTAGCAGGTATATTATTGAGAACTATGCTTATGCTAACCTTAGAGAAGCAGTGTCAGAAGATAGACCAGGTTTTCAGCCTAAAATTGGAGACAAAAGTGTAGCAGTTGAGAAATTAAAAAATAAGCTTCTTTTTCTTTACGATGGTTTAGCCAAATCAGAAAAAAACTTTATGGCTCTTAATAGGGCTTTGTTATTAAATGAAGATCCTGCTGCTGTTTCTAGAGGTTTTAAAATGTTAGAAGGAATCCCTCTTTTACAAGGAGCAGGTGAAATATTAACATCGGCAGGTGAGTCTTTAGCAGAAACTGTTACAGGAGAAGATATTGTAACTGACAAGGATTATGCTAACACTATTGTTCAGCTTGCTAATGAAACGGGAGTTAAGCTTACGGAGGAACAATACGATAGAGGTAAGGAAGATTTTGAAGAAAAACTAGGTGGTGCTGTAGGTACTTCTGTACCTATGATGGCAGAGATAGCTTTTAATGTTCTTGTTACTAAGAACATAGGAGCAGCACTTAAAATACCATCATATTTATCTAAATTAAAAAAGCTTAAAGACAGTCCTAAAATAGCTTCTTTTGTAGGTAAAGCAATGGAAGCTACTACTCAAGCTATAGCTTTTGAATTTGCCGAAGGTGGTTCTCTTGCTATGGGAGCAGGTGAATATTACGGAGGTAGATTAGGAGAGAAAATTGTTTCAGCTATAACAAAAGGAAAAGGAGGTAAGTTCTTGGCTCTTTTTGGTAAAGTTGTAGGAGCAGGAACAGCAGGTACGGTAGAAGAATATGCAGGGGAGTTTATAGATGAAGGATTTAAACAAGGTTTTTTTACTAAGGAACAATTTGAAACTACTTTTGGTAGGACTTATGACGAAGCTTTAGATAAATTTCTTATTACAGCAGTTATGGCTACAGCTATGGGTGGTGCAGCAGAAGTAGGTAATGTTTTATCTGATGCTAAGAGTTATTATAAAAACCTAGGAGACACAAAAAGGTTAACAGAGTTAGAAAAGCTTATAGAGGCTAATAAAGAGCCTTCTGAATCAACAGGAGAGGGTAAAAATTTAGAATTAAAAGTAAATAAGGAAGAAGCTATAGGAGAAGAAGAGTTAGTTCCTTTTACTGAAGAAGTAGATAAAGACGGTAAGACTTTCTTAACTACAGAAGGTGAAACTACAGAAGGAGAAACTAAAACAGAAGAATCTATAGAAGAGGAAATAACAGAGCCAACTCAAGAACCAAAAACAGAGTTAGAAGTTAAAAAAGAAAGTATATCTTCAGAGCTAAATGAACTTCAAGAGTTAAAAAAAGAATTAGAAACTAAAGAGTCTTCAGAGAAAGTTTTAAGTGAAGGTCTTGAAGAAATTGAAGGGAAAAGATTATCAGAGGAAGTTAAAGAAAAACAAATAGCAGAAGAAAGAGCAACTAAAGTAAAAGATTTAGAAGCTAAAGTAGCAAAGAATAGATTAGATAAAGTTGAATCTGAACAGGAAATAGGTAAGTCCTTAGAAGAATCAGAAGCTACAGCTAAAATAGAATCTGAAAAAGAACTAGCAGAAGGTCTTGAAGAAATTGAAGGGAAAAGATTATCAGAGGAAGTTAAAGAAAAACAAATAGTAGAAGAAAGAGAAACTCAAGTAAAAGAACTAGAAGCTAAAGTAGAAAAAAACAGATTAGAGAAAGTTGAATCTGAACAGGAAATAGGTAAGTCCTTAGAAGAATCAGAAGCTACAGCTAAAATAGAAGCTGAAAAAGAATTAGCAGAAGGTCTTGAAAAGATTGAAGAGGGTAACATATCTAAAGAAAGAAAAGAATCCTTAGATCAAGAAATACTTCAAGAAAAAAGAGATTCTAAAGTAAGGGAACTAGAATCTAAAGTATCAAAGAATAGATTAGATAAAGTTGAATCTGAACAGGCAATAGGTAAGTCTTTAGAGAAGTCAGAAGCTATAGCTAAGGTGCAAGCTGAAAAGGAACTATCAGAAGGTCTTGAAAAGATTGAGCAAGAAAGAATAGCAGAAGAAGTTCAAGAGAAACAAAAACTAGAAGAAAGAGAAACTCAAGTAAAAGAACTAGAAGCTAAAGTAGAAAAAAACAGATTAGAGAAAGTTGAATCTGAAATAGAAGAAGGAAAGTCTTTGGAGGAATCAGAATCTACAGCAAAGGTTGAAGCAGAAGAGGCATTGTCAGAGGGTTTAAAAGAGATTAAAAAGAAAGCTGACAAAGAAGAAGTTGAAACAAACCAAGAAAAAGAAAAAGAAAAAGTAAAAAAAATAATAAAAGAAAACATATCTACAGAAGACAAAAAGAAAATAGCATCAGAGGAGGGTATAGACGCTAAAGATGTAGAAGCTAAGGTAATAGAAAAGGTAGCAGATAGAAGTTACTTAGCCAAAGGTAAATCAGCCTTGGCTAAAGTTGTTAAAGCTATTAGAGATAACATAAGAAAACTTATATTCTTGGGAGGTCTTACTTATATAGCTTTTTCTGGTGTATCTATAACCCAAGGTGGAGTACCTACTTACCGTCTAGAAAATGTAATAGATGCTGTTTTTTCTACTGAATATGCTGAATATGCAAAATATTATTTAGATAAGAAAGGATATTCTTTAATAGACGAAAATATACTGGAGGTTGAAAAAGCTCCAGTAATTGTAGAAACACCCACTCCAGATCCTATATTTAAAATAATAAAAACATCATTAGATGAAGGTTATAGTAAGGATAGTTTAATTTCCTACAGGTCTCAATGGTCTAATTCAGAAGGATTTAGATATATACCTACTCCAGTCCAAGGTCAAGCAGATTTAGACTTTGAATACGACAAAGTACATGGGGTAGGTCACTTTGTTATAGACGCATCAGCTTCTCAGTCTAAGCCGTATCAGCATAAAAATAGTAAAATAACATTAAGGCAACAAACTCAAGATTCAGCAGGTGTAGCCCAGAACTTATGGGTTCCTGTTTATACTAACAACGCAGACGGAAGCGTACAATTAAAATATAAAAAAACTAAAGAGTTAACTTCAGAAGATAGAAACAATATATATGGACCTTTAAGACAGGTCAGCTTCTCTGATGTAGACTTTGATCGTGGAGAACAGGCAGTTAAAGCAAAAAGTGGATATGGAGGTGCAGGTATTTCTGTATTATTATTTAAAAACGGAAAACAAACTTCTTTCCCTTATAAACCACATTTAGGTAAAAAAGCAAGGGATGCTTACGGAAGGTTTTCAGGAGCAAGTGTTGTTTTTATTTTTAATGATAAATATGGCAACACTATAATTAGAGATGTTGCTGGTTCTTTAAATCAGATTCGGGAAGATGGTGAGTCTATAACTAAACAATATGATTTAAAAGAAGGTGAACTTGTTATGGGTTATCACGACATGGGTTCTTTTTCAGCTAAACCTAAAGCAGCAGGAGGTACGATTAAGCAGAAACAATGGTCAGGTTTTAATGACGAATCTATGGTAGGGTCAGCTCTTTTAATTCCAATGGAGGGAAATCCTGAAACACCTTCACTTCCAAGCAAACCAAACGAATTAGGTGGAGATCCTATCTCTGGTTTAGTAGCAGGTGTATCTTTATTGTTAAGAGCTTTAAGAAGAAGAAAGAGAAAAGGTAAAAAATTAGATAAACAAGATGCAAAAGATATTGATGCAGAGATAGCTAGATTAACTAAACAGCTCTCAGAAGTAGATACAGAGATAATTTCACAAAAAGAAAAGCAAGAACTAGATAAAGTAAAACAAGAACTAGAAGATATAAAATCAGAATTAGAAAGTAAGCCTGCTTCAGATAGAACCTTCCAGGATAAAATAATACTAGACTCTATAAAGAAAAAAGGTTTAACGTCAGCTCAAGCTAAGAGCTTAATAAAAAACTATAAGACTTCTAAGAAATCAATTAAAAAAGATATAAGAGATCAAACGGGTCAAACGGATACTTCTGATAAAATAACTATTACACAAAAAAAATTAGCTAAGGAGTTATACAAAGCAGAAGAGAAAGCTCTTAAGAATCTAAAAGTTTCTCAAAAGAAATTAATTTCAAATTTATTTAAAAAGTTATCTGAATTAGCAGGAATTAGAAAAGGAAAAGAAAAGTCAACTCTAAAGGGTAAGGTTTCTTTTAGTAATGTTAAGAAAATTTTACAAGAATTAAATAAGTTAGATCCTTCTAATGATAATGATGTTTTAGCGTTAGAGCATAAGATAGATCAGTTAGTAAAAGATTCAGAGTTTGAAGTAAAAAAGCAAGAGGCTATAAAACTTCAAGAGAAGTTACAAAAAATAGGTAAAAAAAGAAAAGGAGTTAGAGGTAAGTATGCTGCTGAATTAAACGATATAGACTTAAATAAAGTAGAATCTATAGATGCTTTTTTAGAGACAGCTAAATCTTTACTTGGATCTTTTAAAGGTGCAATAAAAAAAGACAATGAAATCACTATTACTGAGACTGACCCAGGCATAGTGACACAATTGGAAGAAACAATAAAAACTCTAAAAGAAGAGCAAGCTAAGTATGAAGAATTACTAGGAGAGCGAAGAGAGATAAAAAGATTAGAAGATTCTGAAAAATCAGATATAGAAACATCAGAAGAGTATGCAGAATCAGGGTTGTCAGATGTTATGACTTTAGAAGAGTATCAGCAGTTTAGAGAATCCAGTCCAGAGGAGGCAGTTAAAGCTATACCTGAAAAAGGTAAAAAAGAATTAGCGTTAAGAAAAGCTGTTTCAGAAAGAATAGATAATCTAAAAGGTTGGTTAAAGGATAATGAAAAAACATTAACCCAAGGTCAGAAAAGAAAAATTAATGATATTATTAATAATAAAGAGTTAATTAATGATGATTCAACTAACATGACTGATGTTGTTGATACTTTTAACGCTTTAGAAGAGATATTGTCTTTTGATTCTACAGCAGGTATAACTAGAATAACTGCTAAATTAGAAGGGATTCAACTAGGGAAAAAAATAAAAAAATACTTTCTAGGTAAATTTAAGGATTGGGGTTCTATAGGTATTGATTTTAAAACGATGAATCAATCTACATATTTAAAGGCTATATCAAACAGTTTAGACACTGCTAAAGAACTTTCTGCTGTTTTACTTGTTAATATTAAAAAAGCAAAAGTAAAAGCTAAAAAAATATCAGACAGTTTTAATATAAAAGTTGATAAATTAGCTGATAAGCTAAAAATAAAACAAGAACAATCTGTTAAGATAGGTGTTTTTTCTAGGTTAAAACAGCATACAGAAGGATTAACACAGGAAGAGATAGATGAAGATTTTGCTTTAAAACTAGAAAGTATTAAGAATGAAATAATAGAGTTAAAAAAGCAAAATAAGAAAACTTCAGAAGTTAAAAGCAATAAAAGAAAATCAAAAGTTTTAGAAGAGGTTTATTCAAAGATAAAAGATGCTAAAAGCTACTCAGAAATAGAGTCTAATCTTTCGGAAAATGAATCTAAAATGCTTGCTTTTTTAGAAGAGTCCTTTGCAGAAATAAGACCAGATTTAGAAAACACTTACTTAGAGAATCAAGGTAAGGACATGGAGGGTGTTTCTAATTACATACCTACTGTTGTTTCTAACAAAAGAGATGGCTCTACACAAACAGGAGATCTGAAAGATAACGTATCTAGAGAATCTTTAGATAGGGAAACATCAGGAAGAACAATAAAGAGATCTAAAACAGATCCAACAGGAAAGACTCAGTACAATTATGATATTGTAGAGGTTGCTAAGTTTGGTATGAAACAATCTTTATTTGATATTAATGTTCTTTATGACAGTCAAGTTTTAGCAAACACTTTATCTTCTAAGGACTTTAAAGAAGCAATAGACAATTCAAAGATATTAAAAGATTTAAAAGAAAAATTAGCTAACACTTACAGTCCTAATTATTTTGCAATTGACAGAACAGAACAGGATAATATTACAAGAGAAATCATTGATTACTTTAAAGCGTTTGTGGTTATGCCTTTAAAGACTGTTTGGCAATACGCTAAACAGCCAATATCTATTATGGGAGCTACGTTAACTAGGGTCAACTTAAAAGCTACAGGTAGATCTTATAATATTATTTCTAAGAGTATAGTATCTAAAGAATACCGTCAAAGATTAGATAAATTTTTAGAAAACTCTACAGTTTCTATTAGGACTGTAGAAGGGGATGCTGATATAGCTAGTTCTGATCCTTTGTATATAAAATTATTAAATAAGCTTCCTAAAAAACTAGCAGGTAAACCTACAGCGTTTACTAAAAAATACATTTCTGATGCTTTATCTTTGTCTGATGATGTAGCAGCTAAAGGTTCTTTTCTTTCTTTCTATATAAATGAAAGGTTGAAGAAAGATCCAAATTATGTTTTTGATTTAGATAAAGAGATCGCTAATCCTGATATGAAAGCTGTAGGTAAAGCTGACGTAGAAGCTGACTGGGTAAATAATAATTCAGACGTAGATGAGTCTGGTACTTTTTTAAAGGGAAATACTACTATAAAAAATTTGCTTTTCTTGTTTAAGTCTTTTGCTGTAAATCAGTCTATAAATACTATTCTAGATGCTAGAAATATACTTTCTTCTCAAAGAACAGGAAAGGTAGAAGCTTCTAGAGCTTTAGCAGGTACTTTAGTAGGTGCTCTTGCCTTTGAAGGAATGAGGCAAGTTATAAAAAAATCATCTGAAGAAATATTAAGTTCATTTTTAGACGATATGGAAGATGAAGAAAAGAAGGAAGTTAGCGAGGAGATTGGTTCTATTTTAGTAAAATCATTGTATAACGCTTTGCTTGATGTTGTAGCAGGTGGTGCTCCTTCTGACCTTACTTATTATGTTAAAGTAGGTGTAAACTATGCAAACTGGATGCTTTTTTATGAAGATGAGAATGAAAACAGAAAAAAAAGAGGAAAAGAGTTAATTAAAAAAAGAGATAAAGATCCTTTCTTTATTAGCGATAGCCCATCAGGTATAGTTGGATTAGCTGAAAGTTATATTACAGCAGGTTATAAATCTCTTGATGTTTTATTCAGTAAATACTCTAATGAAGAGATGGATCGTGTAGCTACTCTTAATTTAATAATGATGTTTTTACAAGACGAAAACCTTAGAAGACCAACTAGTAAGGCAGTTAATAAATACAAAAAAGAAATTAAAAAAAGAGAAAAAAAGTTTAATAGAAGATGATATTAACTATAAATAAAAAAAACAACTAAATAAAAATTATTTTCATATATTTATAACAAACTATTTCCCAAATGATAAAAAGCGATAAATTACAAACACCTTTAACTACGAACGCAACTAGTATGAGGGTATTATCTGAAGCTTTAGTAGATTCAGGTATTAGATACGGTACACAGCAATTCACCTTAGAGTTAAGGTCTATCAATTCTGTAAACGGAGTAAGCACAGCAGTACTTAAGGCAGCAGATGTTTTAACTGTAAGTGTAAATGGAACGACATATACTTCTACTTTTTCTACAGACACTCAAAACACAATTAATGTTTTAGCTACAAACATAAAGGCAAACGCATTAGTTGTTTCAGCTAAAGCTATAAATGATCAGAAGATTATTATAACTGTAGTAGATAATGTTGAGATTGCTGTTATAAACCCAGGAGTTACTAACAGTACTACTAATCAGTTGAATGTTGAAGAGACACAAGAGTTAAGGCTTTTAGTATCTTTAAATGTAATCAACCAAGATGCGTTAGCACCTTCTAGAATAGACATTACAGGTACAGCTCCCAACACAGTTACTTATACAGGTTATGGTTTAGCAGGAGCAGTAGAAGGAAATCCAGTTTGGAGAATATCTAAAACAACAGACACAGCAACAACAACTGTAGTTCTTTGGGCAGATGGTAATGAGAAAATGGATAATGTCTGGACAAACAGGGCATCATTATCTTATTCATAAATAATTAACACCTAAAGGGGGTTTTATATTGTATTCGTTAATGAACCGTTTGTAGGGTAGTAAAAAAAAATATTATGGCAGGTCAACAAAGTATAAAAAATATAAACGCTATAGCTGTTGCTAGGGGATCTTCTAACCCTTCTAACACAGAGGTTTTGTGGTTAAAATCACCTTCTGATTTACAACCTTATGAGGACTTGCATATTTACGATGGAAGTAATTGGGTTTTAATAAGTAGAAATCCTAGTCAATTGTTATCTGATCTTAAGACTGTAGACGGGAAAGGTTCAGGTTTAGATTCAGATACTTTGCAGGGTTTAACTCCAGAGGAGTTATCTCTTCAGGATTTAAGTACAGGTCAATTATTATTTGGTCAAGACAATGCAGTAGGTGCAGCTAAGACTGCTAGTGGTGTAGTTACTGTAACTTCAGGAGGAGCTTTTGTTTATGTTGCTAACAGTATAAGCCATACAGGTTTAACTGATATAGGTACTAACACTCATGCTCAGATAGACTCACATATATCAGATTCTGCTATTCATGTTTCTACAGCTCAAGCTGCTAAGTTATCAAACATATCTGTTACTCAGGCTGTAGATCTAGATCAAATGGAGACAGACATTACAGCCAATACAGCTAAGATAAGTAATGTAACTACTAACCTTTCAGAAACCTCTACAGAAACAAAAGTAACTGTAGTATCTAGTGACGGTACAGATGCAGATTTACTTCCTGCCTCTACTACAAGAGCAGGTGTAATGACAAAGGCTAAGTTTGATGAAGTAGGTGTTAACAACGCTAAAGTTGGTTTAACTTCAGGACAAATAACTATTTTAGGAAATACAAGTGGTACTAATACAGGAGATCAAGATATTTCTGGAATAGCAACTAACACAACTAACATTGCTACTAATGTAACTGCTATAGGTTTAAATACAGCCAAGGTAAGTAATGTAACTACTAACCTTTCAGAAACCTCTACAGAAGCAAAAGTAACTGTAGTGTCTAGTGACGGTACAGATGCAGATTTACTTGCTGCTTCTACAACCAGGGCAGGTGTTATGACAAAGGCTAAGTTTGATGAAGTAGGTGTTAACAACGCTAAAGTTGGTTTAACTTCAGGACAAATAACTATTTTAGGAAATACTAGTGGTACTAACACAGGAGATCAAAATATTTCTGGAATAGCAACTAACACAACTAACATTGCTACTAACGTAACTGCTATAGGTTTAAATACAGCTAAGGTAACTAACGCCACCCATACAGGTGAAGTAACAGGATCTGGAGCTTTAACTATTGCAGATGACATAGTAGATGAAGCAAACTTAAAAGTAAGTAATACACCTACAAATGGATATGTTCTTACTGCACAGTCTGGAAACGCAGGTGGTTTAACCTGGGAGGCAGCAGCAGGTGGTGGTGAGGTTAACACATCTTCTAATAGTGGTACAGGTGCAGGATTAGCACTAACTAAAGTAGGTTCTGATTTACCATTTAAAAGTATTACAGCAGGAACAGGAATTACTTTAACGTCTAGTGCTAGTGAATTACAAATAAGTTCTTCAGGTGGTGCAGTTAATACAATTTATACAGCTGACGAAACATTGTTATCAGACAGAGATATAGACTCAGGTGGTAACACTTTATTAATTTCAAACGGATCTAGAAATGTAGGTGTACCTAATTGGTCTGTTCATACAACTTGGGGTTTAGATAACGGAGCCACTACAAGGTGGGATTTGATAAGTGCTAATAGTTCTACAGCTTTTAATCAAGACGAGTTTGGAATAACAAAAGCTGGAAGCGGAATTGTCCCTTTTAGAATATTCGATGGTGATAAAATTGCACTAGGTGATATTAATAAAGCTGATTTAGATACTAATTATTCCGTAAACGTAAAAGACGGCTTAAACCTTTTACAAGGTGATTTAAGAATAAATCAAGGTAGTAAATTAGATATTCAAACGGGCGCAGGTCAAACAATAGAAACAGCAACAAACACTTATCCTTCTTTCTTTTTTGATAATGGAATCACAAAGTATCAATTTGGAAATGCTAAAGTTAGTGGTACGTATAATGAGGGAGATTTTTTCATATACAACGGCACTACCAATAAAAGTAATTTTTTAATAACTAAAACAGGTGATGTAATAATAGGTAACGGGGCTACGTCGGTTATAGGGAGCGAAGATATAAGTTTACAAGGTGATACTTTAATTAAAGGCTCTAACAATTCAGAAGCAACAAGTGGCTTTAAGGTTACCGACGTTAATAACCTTAGTTTATTAGAGGTAAGAAATAACGGAGCTTTAAAACTTCAATACTTGCCAAGTTTATCAGCAGGATTTGGAGCAGGAGATGTTTGGAGTCAAAACGGAACACTTAGAATAGGTAGTCCAACGGCAAACATTCAAACTGTAGCAAGTGCTACAACTGTAACTCCAAATGTAGATACAACAAAAATGGAAATTGTATCAGCTTTAGCAAGTGCCTTAACAATAGCAGCACCAACAGGAACGCCAACAGAGGCACAGGAATTGACTTTTAGAATAAAAGATAATGGAAATGCTTACGGATTAACATGGAACGCTATATTTGTAGATTATACAGGAGCTTTACCAACTACAACTGTAGCAGGTAAAACAGTTTACATAGGTTGTAAATATAATGTAGTAGATACTAAATGGGACGTTGTAGCAGTGCAAGTTCAACCATAAAAAAATAAAAATGATAACGATAATTAGTAAAATAGAATTAGAAGAAAATAATAATCTTTTATACACTGAAGTTGGATATACTGAAGATCAAAATGTAACTGATAGCCTCAATATTCAATATGATGAAACATTAGGACAATTTTTAGCTAAAAATAGAACGAAATTACAAAATAAAACTATTACGATAAGTGATTTTTTTGTTGAGGTTTCTTTTGTTTACGAAGCGAGGACAATGGTGAATGAGATAGATAAGTTAGATTTAAAAGAAATAAAAACGCTAAACGATTTATAAATGGCAGTCCCAACAAAAGGTAGTGTAAAAACAGGAAGTCCAACTCCAGGTGGATCAAACCCATACACGTTTTCAAACGTAACTGTAAACAGTGGTAACAATAGATTACTTGTTTTACAATTAACTACAAATGACTTACGAAATCATAATTCAGTAACATACGGTACGGGAGCCGCTGCTCAATCAATGACAAGCTTATTTAAGATTCACAGAGGAGGTTTGGATATGAAGATGAGTTTTTGGTACTTAGAAAATCCAAATGTTGGAACTGCAAATGCAATAATAAATTTAGGTGGTTCTATGTATAATCCTATTTCAATTTGTTTCCGAGCGTTTACTGACAGTGGTGGTATTGGTAATCATGTTAATACAAATGGAGGTTCATCTCCAAGAACAGGAAACATAACAGTTGAACAGGATAGTTTAATAATGATGACAAGTTCTTCAACTACTAATATACAAACGCAACAAATACCAACGGGAACAAACCAATCATTCGTATCACACAATATTAATAGAAGAGTTGGGTGTTCAGCAATTTCATCAAATGCAGGTCATAATGCAGGTTCCATTTCAACTCGTGCTACAGCAGGTTCTAACCTGACTATGGATAGAGTTGAGATAAAAGGAATAAATAGTTCAGATACAGGAGCAGATAATTTTTTTTTAATAATGTAAATAATAAGTAAAATGATAACGATAACTTTAACAGAAGATTGTGGAATTAAAGCAGGAGGTCTTGATATTTACGCAGCAGGGGTAAGAAAGATCACTTGTCCTGCAAATTTAAACTCAGGGAGAGAAGTTTCCCCAACATGGAATGTTCCTTTTAACTGGTGTTATGGAGAAGCTACTGAGTGGAAATCAGAAAACGCTATTCAGTTAAGTGTATCAGATTCAGAACAGAATATTATGGGGCAAGACTTTATGATGGTTAATGAAGATGGTACGGATAAGTACGTTACTTATGATGGAGGTGAGGTAGGTTTGAAATCTGTAATTTACATTATGAGTAATTATGGAAAACAAATTATTGAAGAGTTCTTCCCAGGGGTAGGAGCTGTAGAGGTAACTAATTATAAATAATTATGAAAGGGTTTATTCTTTTTGTAATAGCAAAGGTTTTAGCTTTTTTCTTGCTACCTATTGGTTTTATATACTCTATTTTAACCTTTAGAGTAGGTTTAAGCAATTATTTCAAGAGTGTGGCTATATCTATAGATCAGAAAGGGAACGTGATCATGAGCGTCTTATTTAATGATATACTTAGAAAAGTAGGTGGTCATAGATTTGGAGATCCAGATGAGACTATAAGTATGGTTTTAGGAATAAATAAAAGAGATAACACATTAACGTGGTTAGGTTCTTTTATTTCTAATATATTAAATAAGATAGAGAAAGATCATGTAGAAAAATCTATTGATTTAGATTAGATTTATTATCTTTAAATTAAATTAAATTTAAAATTAAAATTATGAATAACATCAAGAAAGCTATTGAAGTGTTAATAAAAGCAGCTTCTTTAGGAGAGTACAGTGAATTAGAAAAAATGATAGTAGATGAGGCTATTTTAGTTTGTTCTCAGATACAATTCCAAGAACCTAAAAAAGAAGAAGATTATGAAAATGATGAACAAGAAAGTAGTAAAGAAGAAAACCTTGAAGAAAAAGAAGAAGAAAAAGGTTAATAAAAAAGTTAACAAAGGATACAATATTTAGCGTTATAAATCATTCATCGAGATGAGTATAAGCTATAGTTTATTTAATAGTTTTTTAATTTTAAAACAGTTAAAAAGCAAAAATAAAACGAAAAGGGTATTTTTATATCCTTTTTTTTTGTTTATTTAAACAACTATTTAGTATAAAAAAAGTAAACATAAGTGATTAAATTTTATATTTATTAAAGTCTAAATACTATATTTGATATGAAAGAAATAAAAATGGAAAACTTAACAGATATTTTAACTGACTTTATATTAACTGTTGTATCAGGATCTTTTGTGTTATTAGGATTAGATAGTCTTCCAGGAGATCAGACCTTAATTAAGGTGGTTTTATCCCCAGCAGCAGAGACGGGTTTAGATATTACTAATAAATTAATGCTTTTGTTTTCTACTTTTATTGCCTCATTATCAGGAGGTATAACAATATACAAGGCTTGTAAGTCTTTCTTTAAGTAACTTTAATTTCTTTCTTTCGTACTTGCTCCCTGATGGGAAAAAAAATAAATAAAATAATACTATTTTTTACTTCTAGGATTAGTAAAAAAATCTTGAGCAAGATCACTATTTTTTTTGGTATATTAGGAGTATTGTTAAAACTCTTGTGTAAGTTTCTCAAGATTATATAAATTAAAATTATGAGTAGAGATGTAAATTTATTAGTTGTTCATTGTTCAGCTACTCCTGTTACAATGGATATAGGTGCTAAAGAGATCAGAGAGTGGCACACTTCATCTCCAAGAAACTGGAGTGATATTGGATACCATTATGTAATTAGATTAGATGGTAAACTAGAGAAGGGTAGACCTTTGTATAAATCAGGTGCTCACGCAAGAGGTTATAATAAGAATAGTGTAGGAGTTTGTATTGTAGGAGGGGTTGACAAGAATATGAAGCCAGAGAATACAATGAATAAGGAACAGGAGAAAACTCTTGTGAATTTAATTGTAGAGTTGGATTGGACTTTTTTAGATATGGAAATAAAAGGTCATAATGAACTATCTAGTAAAGCTTGTCCTAGCTTTGATGTTCAGGAATGGCTAGATAATCTAGGTTATAAATAATAAATTATGAAAAAAGTTAAGGCACACAATATGTATAGCAAGACAGGAATTAAAAAAGTTGCTAAGACAATTAAGGAACATCTTTCTTTAAAAAAGAAGGGGTATAAGCATACTCCACCAAAGAAGAAATAATTCTTAAAATGACGCGATTTAAAATAGATAAATTATGAAGTGGAAAGAAACAAAGTTTAAGTCTTTTTTAGATAAAGTAGGAAGTGTAGTTAAGGATAACTCAGGTAAGTTAATGACTATTGCAGGTAGTGCAGCTACAGGTAATTTCTCTACAGCTATTTCTGAAACTTTTTCTTTACTTACAGGTGAGGATACTTCGGAGGCTAAGGCTCTTTTAGCAGAATTAGAATTAAAGCGTAAAGAGTTTGAATTAGAGGAGAGGAAATTAATTATTGCAGATAGAGATTCAGCTAGAGATATGCAAGCTGCTGCTTTAAGCCAGGATGACTTATTTAGTAAGAGATTTATTTATTATTTAGCAACGGGTGTTTTTGCTTTTAGTGCGTTAATTGTAATAATGTTGTTTTTTGTTGAAATACCAGAAGAGAATCAAAGAATTGTAGATATGGTATTAGGTGTTATTGTTGGTTCTGGCTTGGTATCAGTTCTTAACTTTTTTTACGGAGCTAATTCAGAGGTAAAGAAGTAATTATTCTTCTCCCCATATTTTAAACCATCTTAGGTAATTGTGTTCCTTTAGGTATTCTTTCATCCTTTCGGAATTGTTCATTGATTTTATTTGATCTATTGTACCAAACTCATACTTACTATGGCAATCACCACAAAGCAGCTCAATGTTGTTAGGATCTAATCTAAGAGCATTACTTTTGCTTTTAGGTACAATATGTGAAAAATAAATAGGAGCAGGCACGCTGCCTAAATCTCTATTACATTTTTCACAGTTATGATGTTTTGTTTTGGACCATATTTCTAAGAACATATCCCATTCACCTGTTTTTTTTCTTTTTTTATATTTCATTATAAATCATCAATACACCAAATAGGAGTTTTTTCACCAACGTAAGCACCTTTTATATTAAAGTAAAAATGTTCTAAAGCATCTTCTTCTGTCATGTCAGCCATTAATATATTGACACATTTATTAACAGAGTATATTAGTCTTATAGGTTCGTTAAAGCCTTCTGACACTCCTATTATAGCATTATCAAAACCGTCTGCTTTTAAAAATTCTTCTTCAGGAAACCATTCTATTATTTTATCTAGCATTTAATTTTATTAATTGTGTGATTATAAAAACGGGTAAGACTGGCTTCAAACTTACCCTAGCAAAATCATAACATAAACCAGTTTTAAAGAACGTAATTCTTGGTGTAATTATAGTCAAGTTCTTAATTTTCTCTTACTTTAGTAATAAAGTCTTCTATATCTTTAACGCCTGCTGTAGTGTAGAAATTAGCTATTGTTTTCCAATCACCTTTTTGATCGTATCTGTTAAATATTAGCATAGCTACTTGCTTTGTTATTCCTAAACCTACAAGACCTTTACCTAATTTCTTAAGTGATGCTTCTGTACGTTTACCTTCCTTAAGAGCAGGGATAAAACTAAGGTCTATTTCTTTAAGATCCTTCTTAGCGTCAGATGATAGTTTTTTACCTTTAGCTACGGTTTCTTTTTTCTCTACTACTTGCTGTTTAGATACAGCTTGTTTAACTTCTTCTTTAGACGCTATAGACTTGCTTGACCCAATACCTAAGAATCCAAGTGCTCTACCTACTGCTGAGGTTTCGGCATTTTCTAAGTAAGAGAATTTATTAATATCATTACTTCCTTCAATTTCTAATGCGTGACCTGTAGCAATTATAATTCTATCAGGACTTTGTATTTGGCATTGAACAAGAGCAAACATATTCTTAGAATCGTTGTACTTATTTAGCTGTATTACATTTGTAAGGATTGAATGGTCTTTGTATTGTTCATGGAACAATTGTATTCTATCTGCTACATCTACATATTCCTGGTTGTCTTTGTTTTTATAGTTCATCTTTTTATTATTTCTAGGTACTTGTTTCTGATTAATTCTATTTTACTACTAATCTCTTTTGATTCTTTGGTTCCACTAATAGATTTTAAGGACTGATCTTGTAGTTCTTTTATATCTGCTTTTAGTTTAGTAACTGCTGTATTGTTCTGTATTACCCCACCAATAAACCTATGTAGCTCTTTTAGTAGTTCTTTTCCTTTGATCTGGTATTCCATAGCAGGCTTATTACCGTATTTAGAAGGTCTCTCAGGGATTATTATATTAATTGTGTCATAATCCTCATTAACAGTAATTACTTCCTTTCCTACGTTGTCTAATATTAAGGCTCTTTTCATCCTTTTTTTAGTTTAGCATAAGTTTCAGCGTCAACATCAACAACATCTCCTGCTTTTAATTGCTCTATAAATGACTGCAACATACGAAGTTCATTTATATTCAACAGAGCTACATTACCAACGATAGATTCTATAACCTCTAAATATTTACCAGCTTCTGTTATTTCTCCTGTTCTATGTAGCATATCTTCAAAAGGTGTCATCTTCTTTTTAAGTTCTGCGTAAAATTTATTACCTGTCATTTTTAAAGAATTAGAGTACAGTTTAGTATCTTCTAATTCGTAGTAGTTATCTAATAGTAAAATAGCTGAAGCCATTGTGTTAATTAGAAGTGTGTTTTTCTTTACTTTTTCCATTATAATGTTTTTAAGTATTCTTGTAAGCTTCTTGGGTTATAGTCTAACTTTCTAGGCTTTCCAGAAAGATTGGTAGTTAAATACCTTTGTGGGGTAAATGTTTTTTTAAATAGATTAGGTATTACACTTAGGTTGATATATACACCATGATTAGACCAAACCCATTTTATGTTAGTTCTAGCTAATCGTGTCATATTGTTTTGATCAAACTTAGGTTTAACTTCAGTATAAGAGTTTAGGTCATCATCACAAATATCTAATCTAGGTGAAGCACCTTTCATTATTTTGTTATCTGTATCTAAAGTATTAACAAATACACCTAATGCTTTATCTGTCCACTTTATATAGAAGTCTGTTGTATATACACTAGGCTTTACTATTGTCTCCTCTAGTATTTTGTCTTTGGTTTTCATACTTTTTATAAATGTGTGATTTAAACCAGATGATAGTTGAAAACTAGCAGGTTGAGATATAACAGAATTAATATATCCATGGTCACACAATTCAGATAAATACCAAGAGTAATACAACTCTTCATTAGAATCTAATTCTTCCTTATTAAGATAAGGGAGTTTACTATTAATCATCTTTCCAATTCTTAATGTTTACTCTAAAGGAAGCTCTACCACCTTCAGGTCTTCTGTGAATAATACGCCCGTTATCTCCAAAGTCAATTACCTCTTCATTCCTGCTAGCAAGTTTAAGCTTTTGATCTATTATCTCTTTAGCTTTCTTAGTGTCTTTTATAACATCATTAAGCTGTTTAGATTCTACTGCTAAATCCCATTCTTCGCTTGTACCCATTCTTAAAGATTCAAGCCTACTTACTTTGTACTTAGCAGCAAAGAACTCTTTAAAAGCGTCTGTACCACTTGGATCAGGCTCTACCTGTGACATAGCAATGTCTTTTTCTACTTTACCTTCTTCATCAAGTAAGTGATACCCTTCATACACTTCTCTACCTTCTTCAACTAATTTCCAAAATGCGTGAGACTGTTCTAATAGGTTTTGACAAAACTCAACATCTAAATCTACAGGCATCATTTTAAAATCATTACCTGCAACCATGTATGCAACTTCTGAGGTTAAACAACCAAGAACTAGCATTTGAATTTGTAATTGAGCCAAATATCTTACTGGAAGTGTCTTATTGTATTTGTTGTAAGCCATCTCTGAGATGTTCTTTATCTCTAATGGGTAGTCGTAAGGAATTACTTCTCCTGTAAAGGGGCTTTTTTGACCACCTAGCATTACATAATCTAAACTTACTGCTAAGTGTGGGTAGTTTACGTTAATAGCGTAGAAAGGAATCTCAGCTTTCTGCCTAACTACTTCACCTTTAAATAGGTTTTCAATCCATCCTTCATCTGTACCATCGTGGTAGCAAGCAATTTCAGATATTTTAGATTCTAAGTGAAGACCAAGTATTGTAAATCTAGAATTAAAGAATGGGAATTTCTCTCCTAATTTAGAGTAAAATAGTTTTACCTTGTCTCCGTATTCATCAAGACCCATTACTGTAGCTACTTCTGAACTACCAATTTGATATTGTCTAAATGAATACCAATCTAAATTTGGAGCACCATTCTTATCAAACTGATCTATTTTGAAACCAACTACATCTTCGCATAGCCATTTCGCATATTTAGAATATTCATTTAAGTGTTGTAATTCTTTAGGTAAGACAATACCTAAGTCTTTAGTATCCAGATCAAGAGTGATCGGTTTTAATTTCTTCATTTTAATTTTGATTTTAATTTAAAAATTACCTTATACTCTAGAGGAAGGATTTTAGTTTTTCAACTTCTTTATAATCCAAGTCATTATTATTATCAACGATGTGAATAAAAGCAGTAACTGCATCTTTTAATTTTTTATTATTTTCCTCTAAGGTAAGTATTTCTTTTCCAAGGGTAACATAAAACTGAAGCAACTTTTTGTAAGCTCTAGACTTTTCAATATCCTGGTGTTCTACCTTAAAGGGTTTAAGTAGTTCTAGTGATTTTAAATGCTTCTCGTTTGTTTTAATTAGGTACTTAGCCCCTTGGGTTAGTTTAGATTCCTTTTCCAAAATGTGTGAATTTAAACCCACACCTCCACTGCACGAAGAGGTATGGGTTAGTTTATACCTTAAAAAGGTAAATCATCATCAATCTCTAATTCTTTAGCAGGCTCATCAACACCTTCAAAGGTATCTTTTTCTTGCATTAAATCAAGGTGATCTGAAGCTGTAGCTTCTATTTCTGCTACTGAAGTATCAACCTCAACTTTAGAAACTAACTCTACAAGTTTAGTAATTAGTTCTTCAGCATCTGTAGCTACTGTTTGACCTTTCTTGTCCTTTGTAACATCAATCATCTTAGACTGTTCAGCCCATGTTAATGCCCACTCTGGACGGTCTTGACCATTTAGAACTAAATAACAACTAGCATATCCTGTTTTATTGTAAGCTACTGTCATTTTTAAAAGTCCTAATTTAGGTACTGAAGCTATTGTATTTACAATACTTCTGTAGAAACCAGACTGCATTATACCTGTTAACTGAAACTCTTCACCTCCGTTAGAGATTAAGATGTTAACTTCTTTAATGTCTTTTTCTGATCCTGCTACCGTAATAGTCTTGTCGTTAAAAGTAATACCTTTGAAATTCCCTTCTAAAGATGAAAACTTTCCTTCATTGATCCATCTACCATCTACTTTTTTGTTTTCTGTAAAGTAGATCTCGTCAGATCCTGGCTTTGTTCCGATAACTTTAACAAAATGTTTGTTACCACTGTTGTTGTTGCTCAATGCACTCATTATATAAAAATTTAATTGATTACTTGGTTAAAATGGAGGTTCTTCTATATGTTTTTTAAATACAGTACCTCTAGAGAAGTTATCTTCTGCTAATATTTTTGGTGATTCTTGTTCAATTTGGGTTCTAGTGGATTCAAAGTTAGCGACTAATTCTTCCTTGGTTTTTACTTCCCCTAAGATAGTCTTTTTAAACCAATTCTTCAATGGATTTAATTTATTTACATCATAAAAACCAAAACAATCTCTAGTTGATCCTCTTCCCATTTGAAATACTACAGGACTGTCTAAGGGAGTTACATCTCCACCTGAGTAAGTTGACTTTACTTTCTTTACTGCAAATTGTGTTTGTGTCTTTAATTCAGGTACAAATTTATATCTGTGTATAAGAATCATGTGGTCACATTTATTCTCCCAAACAACACCATCACTTAGGTCTGCTGCATTAAGTGGTGCAGGATTACCTTTTAAATCTCCACTCATGTGGATACGTCTAGCACTTTCTGTATTACCATGCATACCTACATATAAAGACATATCTTGCTTCTTAGCCCAATGCTTCATCTTGGTAGACATCTCTACTGTGTATTGGTGTGTGTTTAACTTTCTATCTGTCTCAGTAAAATCTATCTTTAAAGAGTTAATAGGATCAATAAGCATAGCGTTAAACTTACCATGCTTTTCTATAATCTTTTCAGCCATATCAAACAGATCCAAGTGAGAGAGCATATCATCAGATTCTATAAAAAAGAAATTCTTATTGATATAATCTATACCTAGTTTCCTGTGTTGAGCAGACATTTGTTGTACGTTCTCGCAGTACAGAAACTCAAGGATATACATTTTAAGTTCAAACACTTCGTTTTCTGTGGAGTATATAATCCATCTCCAGCCATGTAAAGCGTTAGATAAAGCAGCTAACCATAGGGCAATAGTTGTTTTACCTAAACCTGCTGTACCACCTATAATATCAAAGGATTTAGGTTTAAATCTATAGAACTTATCAAACTCTACTGAACCTGTAGATAGTCCTTGTTTAATCTTACCTGTAGCGTATGCTTCTAGCTTAGAGTCTGAATCTTCACTTGATAGGAACTCATTGGTATTGTCAAACTCTACGGGTTCATCTTTCTTTTTATACTTTAACTCTGGTGTTCTTCCGTATCCTGCTTCTCTTAATTCTCTAGCTGCTTGCTTGATGTCTCCACCACATTCTAACATAGAGTAAATAGCAAAAGGGTTGTAGGATTGATTGTGATCAAAAACAGATGAAGAGCTAAACACTCTTAGTAGACCATATTTAGAGTCAAAGTTACCTGACATTGGGCTTGTAGCTCCTGGTCTCTTAACAAAAGTCTTAGAGCCTACTTCTTTAACTATTGTCCATCCATGCTTGGTTAAAACTCCTCTCCAATCTCCTCTATCTGAATAATCTGCCCAAGGTGTTAATCCTTCAGAGTTCCATTCAATACTTGGATCTTTCATAAATACAGGAGGAAGTACTTGGTCAAACATTCTAGCACAAGCAAAGAGCATATCTCTTTCTTCTACAGTAATTTCTTTTAGACCAAACAATTTCCCTTGTTTTATTTCGTATCCTTCGGCAGGTTTACAAGCTATGTAGGATTTCTGACCTCTTGTTTCGAGGAGAACTACTTGCTTTGTTCCTTTCTTGGCTTCTGTTTTTGTAGCAGGTCTCATGGCTAGTTTAATACTACCACCCATTTGAGCTACTTTATATATTAGGTGATACCCACCATTAACTGTTGTAGCTATGGTTAGTTTATCCCAAAGACCAGGGATAAATAAATCTACTTTTTCTTCTAGCCTTTTTATTAATGTTGCTTCTCCTTTTTTAGGTATATCGTATTTCTGATCTACATCTAATGTTTCAGCTCCGTTTATATCTCCCATAACCATACCAACAGACTCAAACTCTTTTACGTTTTTTCCTAGTTGGTATAGTGTTTTATTGTACTTCTGCCAAGATTTAATATTAGGTGATTTGTCTTTCTTTAGGGGTATTATACTTATTCCTGCTTTTAGGAATGCTTCTAGTGTACTTCTTTCTATCATTTTCTTATCCTAAATGTGTGATTTTAAAACATTAACTAAATTAGGAGGATTAAATGTATCGGGTTTAGATACTTTTCCGTTTTCATCTTTAACAACTTTACCGTTGTGCAGTTTAGACATATTGCTTTGGTGTATCTCATTCATAACTGACTCCAACATATTAGGTGTCATACCATGTTTTTTTGCTACACCGATAATTAGGTACAACATATCTCCTATAGCGTCAACAATCTCAATTGTGTCATTCTCCATACAAGCTGTTAGATACTCCTCTAACTCTTCAGCTAACATTCTATACTCTAATCCAAAAGAAGCCTCGCTTAAGTTCCCTAAATGGGCTCTACTGTTAATACTAAAAGCTTCATTAAACTCACCCCTTTGTTTAAATAGTTTTTCCATAGTTATAAATTTATTATTTTTTATTTTTCAAAAGTTCACAAGTTATTTCCACTATTACCCACGAAA
>Ga0208814_1000166_pt1 | contig 47975 bp, 57 predicted proteins | sample MalvirAntarct_55_FD_184253 | JGI IMG/M metagenome (GOLD analysis project Ga0208814, IMG submission 184253) | Marine viral communities from the Global Malaspina Expedition - Malaspina viral metaG Antarct_55 (SPAdes) (version 2) | ecosystem: Environmental > Aquatic > Marine > Oceanic | place... | reverse complement strand
GCCTGAATCACTATACAAACGCAAAAATGCTCTGCCAGTTTCATAATACCTCTGACAAAGAGCCAATTCTTCGCCTATTGGTCTAGCTTGGTAAGGTGTGGCTACACTGCCTAATTCAAGTTTCAGTTGGCTAATGAACACGCTTTTAGATGCAGCAATGTTGCTGTTGCTCAAAAACCTTAAAAGAACGTAACCATCGGCGGTTTCCGCTAAAGTGGGTTGAGCTGGCATTGTAAAAGTAAAGCTGTACTTATTTACTACGTCAACACCAACAGGCGTAAGAATTCCAGCCACTAACGCACCATCAACAGTAGTACCGTCAGGCACTACATTAATTAACAAACTTAAATCAGTAGGCGTATCTTCATTAGTTCTATAATAAAAAGAAAGAGTAAGCTCCTTACCAAAAAGACCTTTAAAACTAGAATATTCTTGCTTAAACCTTTGATCTAACTGAGTTGGAGCATCGTAACCTGTCCACCTTAATGCAGAGACTGAGTTACCATCTGGGAGTACGTTGTTAGATTTCCAATTACGAGCTTTTTCTCCTGAAAGCACTTTAAATGATGTTCTGTCGCACTGATAGTATTCACCAAGTCCCGTTTCTATACTGCCAGACTCCCCTCGCTGCCAAATATCAAAGCCACCGTTAATCAAAAGGTTATCTCCAGGAACAGCTAGTTCACTGATTATATCACTTGCTTGTTCTTCTGTAATCATTGTGGTTTGAGTGCCTGCACCCGCTCCACTGTGTACAACAGCTGCTTGCTTATCAGTGTCTACAGTAATCTCACCTGCACTGCCTATATGTGCTGCATTCTGTACTGTAGTACCGCGTCTAAACTGTATTGTATCAGCCATTCTTATAAAACTCCAAAGTCATTGTTTGCTGATCCCGCAGACCAGCTTAATCTATTATCGCCTACTCTTTCCACTGTAAAACCTAGTACATCTAAAAAACCTAAGTCTATAGTTTTACTGCCTACTGTACCTGCAAGAGCGCTATAAAAAGCTCCCCACAATATGTTAGGTATTGCCATTGCTACATAGTCTGTAACACCCGCAGCAGTGTTGTCACCTTCTCTTTCAACTGCCGTATTAACAATCTCAGCTAAATCTGCAATATCAGAAGAGTTATTATTAATACCTTGTAGGTTACTGTTTAGAGCGCTTACAGTAGTTGCCATGTTACTGTTTATGTCGCTTACATTGTTTGCAATGTTACTTGCGTTACCTGCAATACCTACACTGTTAATATCCAAAAGAACCTTAAGACGTTCTATAGCACCCTGTACTTCATCTTCCCCAAGGTTTGAGGTGGAATCATTATACGCAATGTTAATAGCGTCTGCAACTGTTCCACCGCTTTCAAATGTTAAGAAAGCTCTAGCATATACAATATTAGCATTTATAATGTCTTTTAGATTCATATCCAGATCTTCGTTCATCTGGTTAGGATCGCCTGTAGGATTATCTCTGTACAACACTTTGTTATTTAAAGCGTCTTCAACTAGATCAAACCTATTGTTTAGCCCTTGCTGTGAAGCAAACTGGCCGTTAATGTTGTCTATATTTATCTTAGCCAAGATTGACTCCTTAAGTTATTAAAGTAATGCAGGGAGTAAATTTAACAACCCTGATTCGGCTGGTGTTAAACCTGATGTATTAGATGAGATAGCCACAGCTTTAACTGGTGTTTCCATCTCTACTAACGTCTGCCAATTACCCAGTGTAGCAGTTATTGGAGAACTTTTGTCTAAAGATGATATGTTTCCTGTTATAACAGTTGTACCATTTTGCTCCATAGGTCGTATTTTCCAACCAAGGGTTAGGAATATATATAAAGCAACTGGAGCTTCACCTCCTAGTTGCGTCATACCTACCCCATACTTAAGATTATCACCTTGAGCTGACCAGTCTACATACGCTGTCCATATCTCTTTTTCAGACACCAAAAAGGTATCTAATTTTATTACCTTATTCAATGGATCAAAGGCGATAGCCATAAGGTTCTCCTATGTTTCGTAAGCCCTATCAACCTCGGCAACTAAGCCTATTGAAATCGCTTTAGAACGAGTTAGTGTGCCTTGGGCTACGGCAAACTTAGAACTACCTGGAGCAATACCGATAAGAGTTACCTCTTTGTCTGTACCTGCTGGGCCACCTTCAGAGTCGTTATCATAATCAAAATCAAACGAAATAGAGCCGCTATCTATGTTACCCGTAATTTCATTACCCGCTACATCCTTAACAGTTATAGCGTTTTCTTCACCATAGTCATCAAGCGATCCACCTGCAATCGTATAAAATAAACGTCTAGATGAATCCCCACCGATAACCATTACAGGGTTAAAAGTTAGTACGCCAGCAGCTTCAAAAGGATTCTCTCTAGGGACATCTGTAACATCTGCAAACGAAATACGGTTACTGTCTGCGCCTAGTATTCTATCTATAAATACGCCTCTAGTTGTGTTCAGGTTGTTACCTGTAAAACCACAAAGCAAAGCGGCTGTCTTACCTGTTACCGAACCAGAGCCTTCGTCAATATCTGCATCCTGTCTTAATAGATACTGAACTTTAGTATATATTTGCTCTAGGGTAGCGTTATTACCGTCTATAATAATATCGAAATCATAATCTACCCCACCTATTTCTCTTTGTTGATTAGAGGCGTAGTAAGTTACATTGATCCCATCATAAGGTGCGTTAGTCATTTCCGAATCTAAGTCAGTGATTTTTGAATCATCACTGTTCGTTAATAGAAAGTTTACTAGAAACGGCCCTGTACCTGCCTTACCTGTATCAGCCAAAACTGAGTCGGTGTACAACTTACCTTGCTCACGTACAAAAGTCTTAAAATAAGAACGCTTGTCAAAGTTACCGTTATTAACATCACCATATACCTGTACCATCGCATTAGGCATGTCGTCAAACGTAAAGTCTGTTGGAGCATCGGCTGGATCTAATTGATAATAAGCTTGTGAACCTGAGCTTATATTACCTAGCCCTACTACACCCGCCCATGCACTTGTTAAGTTACCTGCATCGTCGTACTCTTCGCAACCACCGTCACGTAACACATCCCTACTAAATTGGTCAAACGGCCCCCAACCATTAGGAATACCCTGTGCATTTATACCAACTTGGAACTGTCCCGAAGCCGAGTCAATCGTGTTCATTGGAAAAGGTGAGTCTTGATATTCAGAAGTAGACCAAAGGTCAACTAGCTTTGAATAGAACGCAACCGTCTTAACACCATCTTTTGCATTAAGGTTACCTGCTGGGAAAAACCGATACTTACGAGTTACTTCATCTAAAACAAGTTCCGTACCTATATTTAGCCCTGTGCGGTTTGTAATCTTTGCCATTATTTATTTCCTATGTGTTGTAGTCTCTATCAACTAGTAGACTAACTGGGAGTTGTTGGTTTGAGCCTGTGAGTGAATAGCCATAAGTATAAAATATCTTATAGCCCGCTTTTATAACGCCTATGTCAACCGTCTGACTGCCTGTGTATTCCCATACAAAGTCAGTACCTGATTGAGCATCGACATCGGCTAACACTGTGTTAGTACCTGCCGCTAGTATTACTACATCTGCTCCAGTCACATTTAATGCAACTGTAAGAGTTGTTGGGGGAGCTAGTAAGTTTATACTTGGCCCTGTGTTTGTAGTTACGGCTGAATTGGTAAGTATCAAATCTACTGTACCGCCCGAAGAATTAGTAACTTCATTTACTACAGAATTTACTATCTCGTAAGTACCTGCTGTATCAAAATCCAAAGCACCTGTAACACTTATACCTGTGAACACTGTAACACTGTTGCCCACTAAACTAAGGTCGCCTGTAACTGTTATACCGTTAAGGTTAGCCCCTTCAGATACTACTGAGTTACCTGTAGCTAAATTAAAATTACCATTTGCTGTCACGGATGAGCCAAGCTTGAACTCGCCCATACCTGAGAAGTTACCCGAAAGAGTAGCCACTGCGTTGTTGCTTATATCAAAATCCCAAGCAGCAGCAGTACCCCAAGCATATGCGCCCGATAGAGTTACTGAGTCAGCCGCATTATCCCTTGGGTCAAAGTAAATACGCATGGCGTTATCTGTGATTCTAAAGTTTTCCTGCTTCGGACTATTACCAGCAGGCGATACAACCGATACACTTTGGTCATCAAAAGATACAGGGTCTGTTCCGTTACCAAAAGAAAAAGGACAAGGTATAAAGAATGATGAGCCTGATTTAGTTAACCATGAGCCTATTTTATTTGTGTAGTTATCGCCTTGAACTCTGGCAATAGCATCATCAAAATTAGATACCCCTGTAAACGTAGGTAAATTAGATGAGCCTTTTGTTGTTGTAAAAAGGAACGATCTCTGGAAATAAATTTGTGTAGTAGATCCCCCTACCAAATTCTGTCTAACAGAAGCATGACCATAGGCTGACACTTGAGTAGGGTCAAAGCTCCCTATTACGTTATCGTTTGTGCTGTCTGATATGTCTATGCACATTGTCACTGGGCCAGCCTGTGACGCACAAAAAGGCGTATCATTACCGCCTATTAAAAACTCTTTATAGTTTGCTGAGGGTGTTGCACCACTACCTAACCAAAATCTACTACCCCCATTTGCTAAACTAGATGACTGTATTCTGTTTGGTGCATTGTATTGCAAACTCCATAACAACACTCTGGCCTCTTGCGTAGCATCGTATGTGCTGGTAGATGTACTTCCATCCATACCAAAGAAAACGCCAGCAGGCGCACCAGTCGCACTACTACCAGTACTATTTATAATTTGTGATGCATTTGTTGAGATAGGTAAGTTACCACCTGATTTTGTACCTAAACTTGAAGCGCTACCAATAACCCCTCGATTATTAGAGGAAGCTGAAGTATGCAAGTTTTGCTGTGTTGGTAAGTTAAAAGCCATACTATGTCTCCTCTATACTGGTAAGCTGTCCTTCAGCATTATAAATAAACTCTTTTGTAGTTGTTACACCTTCAGAGGTAAACAACAAAAACTCCAACACACCATTAACTCCATACTGAAATTCCTTACTCACCCCGTTGCCATAGTCAATACTTTTTAATGTACCACCATCATACGTGAGGGCAGGAGGGGTTATAAAGGTAGAGAATGTACTGCTACCCCCTTTGAGGGAGTCTATAAAATCTTGCTCTGTTCCTGTATTACCTAGGTCTAGCCAAGACTGATAAGCACTCTTACCATCTACACTTTCAGGAGAAACACCGTCTTTTCCATCTTTTCCAGGAAACCCCCTAGAGCCAGGCTCCCCTTTATCCCCTTTAGTGCCAGGACTGTTATCTACATATAACTTGTTTGGAACCTGGAAGGCATTAATTATTGCCCCTGTAACAAACAAAGGCCCTTCCATCTCATCCCCACTTCTTTTAATATAGGGTTTACCAAAGTTCTCAATATCGTCTAGTCGTACTGGGTCGTCACCTGAGACAGGAGCAGGAATGTTTATAATACGATTTAAGTTCATATCAAGATCGTTCTTCATCTGGTTAGGTTCACCAGTTGGACTATCTCTATACAAGACTTTATCGTTAAGCTCTTTTGCTACTCTATCAAATCTTTCGTTTACATCTTTCTCTATTTGAATCTTGCCATTGATATCGTTAACTATTATCTTACTCAATGTATAAGTCTCCGACAAGGTTCATATTAAATACTTTCTTAATGTTTGTATATAGGGCTTTGTAAACAAACCCCTTATATATAGTAATAATAGCTTTAAAAAGTAAATCTAACAAAAAGAGGTGTTTTGACCTTATGCGTGCTCTTGACCTTGACCTTCAGTATGCACTTATAGGCCCACTACTGATAAGAGCTAACAGCTTATACGCCTTCGGCATGACGCACAAGGACGTGCCCGACAACCGTTAAGACAACCATTGTCAGAATTTGTGCTAGAAATTTGTAAGTTGTCATGCACACAGATAGAAGCCCCCATGCCCCCTTGGGGCCCACCTGTACGGATGTACAGTGTTGACGGGCTTGTTTTTATGTGCTAGGCACTATCGTGCCAACATCCATTGCCTGAATGCTGCCTAAGTCGTTGATTTTTGGGGGGAAACAAGACGACTCCGTCAAGGTGACTCTTCCCTCTATATAGGCAAAACAATGGACTGATAAACCCCATCACATAGGGGTTGCACTATCCTGCTATATGTGATCTAATAGCTGCAACTTGAATAAACAGCTTTGTAAGATCCTTGCTCGCAATAGCGTAGTAAGGCAGGCTGGTACTAAGTAGGGGACTACGGTAAACATCCACTTTCAAGGAATATTTAACAGGGTGTTGACATACGATCTTAAGTATGAGACCATATGTCCAAGTTGAGAGATTAGCCGAACGGCCCTCCCAATAGAGTACTACAGTAGCCGAGTGACGCCGTTAAGCAGTCTTTAAACCTACTGATAGACTTGACAGGCACTAAGGTAATTGGTAAGATGTTTGGCAATTGAGATAGACGCATAGACCACAGCAACACGTGGAGCTGGCTATCAATTGAGAGTAGATGTATGTCGATTTTAGATATACCTTTGATGATACGGTTCGTGGATTCACTAAGATACTCATTAGTAATACTGACAAGGTAATAGTGCTAGGGCGCTTACTGGAAAGTATTACCGTATTGAGTGGGCAAGTAACAAAGGGTATTGATGGATAGGTTCAAAGCCAGTCTATACAGTCTAGTCAGTGTGGAATCACTTTAACTATTCAGTGTAAACAACTACACTTTAAACCTATAGTGAGCAACTGGCATCCAGCACCATTGAGCTATTGCGTTTTTACACTTATGAGATAGGCATTGAATTGCCAATCCCCTATACCGCTATCAATCCTAGCAAACATAGGCCGATACGGGAATCTCACTAAGTGATTAGAATTATGCTTACTCAATATCGAGTGAACATAACACTAATCATTTAATCTAAAGGATATTATTATTATGACTATTGAAACTATGAAAGTAAGCATTCTTGCGTCCATTGAAGTATTGGCACAAGCTGAGAAGGTAACTAAGTCTACCTTAGGCGAGTTGTCTAGAACTATCATCAACTACATTGTGGTAGAGGATAGCAAGGATATTGCTACAGTCAATCGCTTGTTAAACGTATTGACACCACAAAATAGGCAAGCGGCTGAGTTATACTTTGAACACTTTCTACCATTCCTATTTAATGGTACTGAGTTCGGAGAGCAGCTCAAAAATCAGGCAAGATATGATGCTAAAGTGGCAGATAGCTTGGCTTGGTTGGAAGGTGGTGATAACAACATCTGGAGTTGGGCTAATGATAACTTGGAAGTAAAGGTTAAAAACTATGGTGAGGATATAGCTAAGGCTATCAAATCTGCCTTAAAGGGTAATGAAAAGAAAGGATATGAACCTTTATCGGTGCGTGATGTGCTTAAGAGTGTAGTATCTACAGAAGGTATTGAGTTAGATGATATCGTTGGATTCATGGCTGACTTTGCCGCTAATGAAGCGGAAGATGATGAGGCCGCAATGGAGAAGGCAGCTCAGAATATAGCTGCTTAATCAATAGCCTATATAGTATGCCTTAGCCTAGCTAGGGTATATTATTATATGTTATTCAATTCACTGTAAAGAAAAGGTATTACTATGTCTATCAAAGCGTCACGTACTATTGTCAAGCGTAATAAGCAAGGGAATGTACTATCATCACGCCCCTCAGCTCTTTATAGGGGCTTCTCACTGCGTTCTAGTGGTTCGGGATACCGTCACATATACTATGGCGAAACGCTCCTTAAGGCAGGTCTTAGGACTGTTAAAGAGGCTAAGCGGGAGTGTGACAAACTGGCTCACATTGTGGAGGGTATAGCATGAGGGCGAGTGTAGTCTATATTTCTATTGTATTGTGGTGTTTTTGCATTGGTATGGCTTATAATATTCAGGCAACAATGTGTTAAATACGCACTCTTTCATTCTTTCTATTTTAAACTGGAGTAAATAACATGGCTAAACATACTGTTTATCTAATCAAGAATTCTAAAACTAAGGTGATTCATGCGTATAAGCGTAAGCTTGATTGCGTATATCATCACGCTTCAATGCGTTATCGTCCTTACATCCGTTATATGGAGCTGGCTAGTCAGCATGGGTTGGCAGGGTTCAAAGGGTATAAAATTAAAGGGGATTGCAATGTTTGATTTAACAACGATTGATATGTTTGTATTACTTATATTGGTTATAGGTATGTGTACATTACTGTATGGTATGTTTGACTAGCTCTATATGCTCCTGTAAGGCTCTCTCAGAGCTTTACGGGATTTTCTTGTGCCTATGTATAGGTGTGTACTTAAATGGCTCTGACACGAGCTGAGGGGACTCTATGAAAGGGGAAGATATTATAACGATTCTTATACTTATAAGTGTAGTACAGGTTTGTACAATTATTGTGATGACTAGTTAAGCAACTATCATCATTGCACTAGCCACTACATTGTTTTATAAACAATAAATAAAAACAATGACTACTGCTTGACTACTACATTGTTATTATCCATATAACATTAGATAATAAACAATGACTACTACTTAACTATTCTAAGGTATTCTAGACTACTATATTTACTACTAGGGGCTTCGTCTGGACTACTACTTAGAATAATAGCTTTTATTGGGATTTCTAACAAAACAGAGGTATAAACATGAATTTTGACGATACTATTGACCATCTAAGAAGTAAAGCTATGTCTTCTATTAAACAGATGGACGTAGCTAAGCCTAGTCACTATGCTGTGCTTAAACAAAGGTATGAATACGGAGTACAGAACGCTAGGGTTGAGGTTATAGACGATAATTCAGCGGGTTGGATATGCAATGCGCCTATGAATCGCTTGAAGTATGAGACACTTGGGGTTTTGTATTCGTTCTTCACCTTATTCGAGATTAGGTACGCAAACACTGATCGTTTCATTGATTGGCTTGTTAAGGAGAGTGTATACTCAGAAAATCTTATCGGCAGTGATGTACGTACTTACACAGATGGAGAAAAGGATTTCCTACAGGTAGTTGTACCTATGAACAACAGAACTACAGGTTTGTTTCAAGGTGCGTTAATCGCTATGAGAACTATTAGGGAATACCCTAGAATACTTGAGGCTATGTATGATTTAGTAGATAATCATGGGTTTAACGAGAACGTAGCTTGGTTTGCGGCTCATAATATGTACAAAAAAGATGATAAGTGGGTGTGGTCTTTAGGCTTGTGGAATCAAAACCACAATGTAATGTGTCCTAGAGCTACAACTATGTTAGGGTTAGATTGCATACTAAGAGGGGAGGCACCAAGCTCTCTTTTTTACAGCACTTTCCTCCACAGCCCTGCTACAGGGGGAGATGAAGTGGGTGCTGTTCAAAGGTTCTGGCTTAGAGGTGATAAGGGTTCTTTATGGAGTCATTTACAACGCAGAATCACTGAAGTATGCAATGCACAGGCGGTAAAGAATGTTTTTGGGAGAGGTTCTACGGAATTATTTATTAAACCTGAGGTTTTTGAGAAGGCTTTATACGAGGTAATGGGGTATGACTATGAGTAAAGTGTATATAGCAGAGAGTTCAAGGGTGTATGAAGCGTTGTTCCTTGACAATGGCTTTGATATAACTAATAACCCCATAGAGGCTGATCTGGTGTGTTTTACAGGGGGTGCTGATGTATCCCCTAGTATGTATGGGGAATTGCCTCACAAGTACACACAGAGCCATATGAGACGTGATAAGTCTGACGTTGATGTATGGGATACAGCTATGGACAATGATATACCTATGGTGGGTATCTGTAGAGGGTCACAGTTCCTTAATGTAATGTCTGGCGGTAGTATGTGGCAACACGTTGACAATCACGCAATGAGAGGTACTCATCCAGTACGTGATGACATATCAGGCGAGATGTTTGAGTGTACCAGTACACACCACCAGATGATGCGACCTAATGAAGAAGCAACTATCATCGGCACAGCTGACCTATCAACTGTTAGATATAGCATGATTGGAGGGCATGAGAACAAGGTAGAGAGGGCTTACCCTGATTTAGACATTGAGGTTGTAACCTATCAACAGTATAATGTATTGTGTTTTCAACCACACCCTGAGATAACTCCAGTAGGCAGTGAGTGCCAGAGTTATTTCTTTAAATTATTAGAACGTGAACTAGGAGTTAAGTAATATGTGCTGTGGAATCGTTGGTGCTGCTGGTGTACTGAATAACAAAGAAAAGGATGCAGTTAGGGATTTGTTGATAATGGATGCCTTACGAGGTAAACATTCAACAGGTTTGATCGCTGTAAACAAGGCTGGGGAAGCTACATATGCTAAGAAAGCTGTAACTCCCTATGATTTCCTTGATATGGCAAGTGTATATAAGAAGTTTAATGCGTTTGACAACCGTGTACTGGTAGGGCATAACCGATATGCCACTAAAGGTGCTATCAATAACACTAATGCTCACCCGTTCTCTCATGGTGATATAACTGGGGTTCATAACGGTACTATCCGTAAGCAACACCGCCTTGTAGATCACAAAGATTTTGAGGTAGACAGTGAGAATATCATTCATTCCCTTAACAAAGTTGGGGAAGATGAGACAGTAAAGAATCTAGAGGGGGCTTATGCTCTTGTATGGTGGAACAACAAGGAACAACGCCTTAAGTTCTTACGTAACAGTGAACGTCCTTTGTTCTTCACTGCGTCAGAGGACGCTAAGACTATATACTGGGCTAGTGAGAAGTATATGCTTAAAGCTGCCTTGCATCGCAATGGCCTTAAACATCAAGCTATATTACCTTTTGAAGAGGATATGTTATACACCTTTGACTTAAAGTTAGGGATTAATATGCCACAACCTCTGGAGAAACCCACTGTAAAAAAGCTTGTCCCGTACATCCCACCGATAGTGAAAAGTACGGCTACAGCGAATCGTGGTACAATCGTGGGATTTCATCGTGGACAAGGCGCTGGTGCTAAGAAAGATTACTTAGACTCTTTAGGGTATACAAACAAGAGCGAGGTTCCTTTCTACATAGGAGAAGTTGCAGGTACTGTAGCTTTTGGTAGTACTTTAGATCAGAACGAAGTGGAGGTACGTGTTCACTGCGGTACTAACAAGGAAGCTAACAATCTGTTACACCATGACGGTTTCTATATGTCTAAAAATATAACAGGTTACGGTAACCCAGTTAAAGGGGGTAGGAAGGGGTATATCTCAGTAGGTCAAGGTATGTCAGTCCCTCAAAACTGGGAGAGTGTACCGCCTTTAGAGCCTAGTAAGGTAGAGAGTAGGGTTTTAGATGAGAACGGAGTAGAACTATCACGCAAAGTTTTCAATGCTAGGTTTAAAGCTGGTTGTTGTTGTTGTAACAACCCTCTTAGCTATGATATACCAACTGACTTTGATATAATCAAAGGAGAAGTAGCAGTATGTACGAACTGTAGAGACTTAGACGCTATGGCGCAATTCAATTGATCTTTTTTAAATATACACAGAGGTAACTAGCTATGCAAATATTACTTGGAGCAGATCCAGAAGTATTTATGAAGAAGGGCGCTGACTATATATCAGCTCACGGCATGATTCCAGGGGATAAAGCAAATCCCTTTCCTGTAAAGGATGGAGCTGTGCAGGTAGATGGAATGGCATTAGAGTTTAACATTGATGCCGCCAGTTCTGAGGATACATTTGTAGGTAACATCTTATCGGTTATGGATCAACTCAAGGGCATGGTTCCTGAGTATGATGTTGTAGCTGACCCCGTAGCGCATTTTGGTTATGACTACATCCAATCTCAACCTGAAGAGGCTAGAGATTTGGGTTGTGACCCTGACTATAATGCGTACACTCAGGCAGTTAATGAGCAGCCTGATGTAGATCTACCCTTTCGGACTGGTGCAGGGCACGTTCACTTAGGTTGGACAGAGGGGGCAGATACAAATTGTCCCGAACATCTGTCCTCTTGTGTGACGATTGTTAAGCAATTAGACTTCTATCTAGGTCTAGTATCCCTCACCTTTGATTCGGATAGTGAACGTAGAGCCATGTACGGGGCAGCTGGGGCATTTAGAGCTAAGAGCTATGGTGTTGAGTACCGTACTCTAAGTAATGCGTGGCTGGCCTCTGAGGAGCTTATAGCATGGGTGTGGAAAGCAGCTACTAGAGCTGTGGCTAACACTTTAGCAGGTGAAGACTTAGAAGCTACGTATGGTGACATACAAACTATCATCAACACATCTGATGTAGCATCTGCTAGACAGTTGATACAAGAACTTGGCTTGGAGGTTCCTAATGTGGGACAATAGACGGGATGCTGCTATGCAGCTTGTAGACACTGTAGTACGTAAAGGTAATTCACCTGTTATTATTCACGATATTCTGACAGAGGCGGATGTACTATTTGCTAGGTGCAGAACACTAGCTACAGGTAGGTATCACACTGTAAGGCTTGACGAGCTTAACTGTAAGCCAGTTCCTTTAGGTTATATTAACATGAGGGATAGGTGTTGTTATGGCTCTAGGATAGCCCGTAGACGCTGGAAAGCAGGTTTAGACCGTAGCAACTTATGGATTGTCGGTAACGGCGCAAGAGCTGGGGCATATATGTGCCCTACTTCTAATAAACGCCCTCTAACAGCTTGTATACAGGGGGTTTACCCTACACTGGAGGAGTGTATGCAGGAAGTAGTAACGGCAACTCGTTCTAAAGCTTTTTGCCGTACTTTAGCGGTTGGGGCACCCCGCACGCCTTATGGTCATAATTTAGCTCTTTACTACAAAGGTGTTAAAGTAAGTGACCATATGGACGGTAAAGAAGTTATGCTATCAAAGCCTTATGAATACCTATCCCAAATAGTACAGGAGTATATTGATGTTGTTTAATGATAAAGTATTAGATTTATTTGACTTGGAGACTGCTGTAGGGGACTATGGTGTTGAGGTAGAGGTTGAGGGGGATGACTTACCTCACCATGTTCCAGGTTTTATTAGAGAGGAAGATGGTTCTCTGCGTGGAGAGAGTGCGGAGTATGTATTTGACGGGCCTGTTAGTAAACCCTCAGCTATACGTAGGTTAAAAGTATTAGAAGACTGCTATAAACTTAATAACTCCGTCATTAAAAATTCATACCGATGCAGTGTACATGTACATATGAATGTACAGCAGTTCAACATGGCTCAAGTGGCAAACTTATTTGTATTGTATGCCACCTTTGAGGAATATTTAGTTAAGTATTGTGGGTCTCACCGTGAAGGTAACTTGTTCTGTTTAAGGTTGGCAGATGCAGAGTTTACAGTTCAAGCTTTTATTAAGGCTCTTAAATCTAGGGAGGTAGAGCAACTATCATCAGATAACCTACGCTATTCAGCCATTAATCTAGCGGCTCTAGGTAAGTATGGTAGCATGGAATTTAGGGCTATGGGAGGCACAGATGATATTAATGACGTAATCAACTGGATTGAGTTATTAGACTGTCTTAAACGTGCTGCATTACGTTATGCCACACCTGTAGAAATACTAGAACAGACCTCTAAGCTAGGTAGTAGGCAGCTTGCTGAGAGTGTGTTCGGCGAGTTGTTAGACCTACTACCTCTTGAAGGTAACTGGGAAGACGTAATGTTTGAGAACATGCGAATGATTCAAGATATAGCTTATCAACCTACCTATTTAGAAGAGGAACTAATCCATGAATAAATATTTTATATTACCTTACAAGAAAGGAAGTAAATCTGCTAAAGCTTTAGCTAACTCACTAGGATGTAGAAGGCTTAGAGTGGAGAACAGTACATACAAATCCTATGCACACCACCTAATAATTAACTGGGGTTCAAGCGTACTACCACCTAATCTAGCTCAAGCCGAGGTGCTTAACCCACCTTGCCAAGTAGCTGACGCGGTAAATAAGCTAACAGCCTTTAGAAACCTTAAAGGACATGTTAATATACCCCCATATACAACCGACCCAGAAATAGCTAGAGATTGGTTAGAAAACAGTAAGACTGTCGTATGCCGTAAAGTGTTAAACGGTCACAGTGGTGAGGGTATTGTTATACGAGGCCCTGAAGATGATAAGGAATTACCTCTAGCCCCTCTGTATACTCAGTATATTAAGAAAGCTAGTGAGTTTAGAATACACGTAGCTTTTGATAAGATTATTACTAAGCAACGTAAAGCACGTAAGCTAGATGTACCTGCTGAAAATGTTAATTGGAAAGTACGTAACCTAGCAGGTGGGTTTATATTCGCTAGAAACGAGGAGCAAGAGATACCTCAGTGTGTATTAGATGCTGCAAAAGTTGCTGTAAAAACATTGTTGTTAGATTTTGGCTCCGTTGATATTATTTATAATGCCCATGAAGATAAAGCTTATGTATTAGAAGTTAATACAGCTTGCGGATTAGAAGGCACAACATTAGATGACTACACACGAGCTTTTAAAGAGTTTAACGAACAAAAGTAAGGAGAGATATGGGTATTTGTATTGATAAGATACCGCATGATGAATGTGGTACTCGTAGAGGTTTGCAGGTATTCTTACAAGACGATGAATCTGTATCAGGTTATTGTTTTAATTGTGAGACATACGTAGCTAACCCTTACGGAGATGATAAACCAAAAGACTATAGGCCAGCTGATAAAGCACCTAAGACACAGGAGGAAATTCAAGAAGAGCTTAAAGATATTAACTCTTACGGAGTACAGACACTCCATGACAGGCGGCTTAACGAAGCTACCTTAGAATACTTTGGTGTTAAAATAGGTGTGTCAGGAGAGGATGGTAAGACACCTCTATCCCATCACTATCCTTATAAGAAAGATGGGGTTCTTAAGGCGTATAAAAACCGTTTAATAGAGTCTAAACAGATGTGGTTTACAGGAGAACCTAAAGGTGTAGACCTATTTGGATGGGAGCAAGCTATTGCTTCAGGTAACAGACGTATATTCATCACTGAGGGGGAGCTGGATGCAGCTGCCTTATGGCAAATGATCACCCGCTCTCAGAAGAATACACAGTATGCTGACCGTGTACCTGCTGTTGTGTCCCTTACAAGGGGTGCAGCAGGTGCTACTAAGGACGTTAAGAACGCTATGGATGCGTTAGCTGCTCACTTTGAGGATGTTGTACTGGTATTTGATAACGATCAGGCAGGTGAATCAGCTATACAGAGTGTCCTTAAAGTGTTGCCTAAGGCTCTTACTGTAGCGTTACCCGCTAAAGATGCCAATGCCTGCCTTATTGAGGGTAAGAGTAAGGCAGCTGTTAATGCCTGTATGTGGAAAGCCTCTGTAGCTAAGAACACTAGCCTTATATGGGGCACTGATCTTATAGCAGCAGGTAGGGAAGAAGCCAAGTGGGGGCTGTCATGGCCCTGGAAAGGTCTCACACAGCTCACTAGGGGCATTTTTACAGGTAAGACATACTACTTTGGTGCTGGTGTTAAAATCGGCAAGAGCGAGCTTGTAGATGCCTTAGCTGAGCACTGTATTATTGAGCATAATTGGAAAATGTTTACTGCTAAGCCTGAGCAATCTAATGTTATTACATTCCGTAAGATTGTAGGTAAGGCTGCTGGACGTATATTCCATGACCCTAAGATTAAGTTTGACTATGACGCATACGATGCTTGGGCACCTAAGATTGCTCCACAGTTATGTATGGTGGACTTGTATCAACATTTAGGTTGGGAGAGTTTAAAAGCTGACATAAGATCAGCCGCAGCTGAAGGGGTTAAAGGGGTAATTATTGACCCTATAACAAACCTAACTGTAGGGCTATCCGCTGGCGAAGCTAACTCAAAGTTACAGGAGATTGCTGTTGAACTATCATCAATGGCTATGGACTTAGACATTGCAATCTTTATCTTCTGCCATCTTAATGCCCCCGCTGACAAGCCACATGAGATGGGAGGACAGGTGCTTAGTAAACAATTTGCAGGTAGCCGTGCTATGATGCGTTCTTGTGACTATATGTTAGGTTTAGAAGGTAATAAAGATCCCGACTTACCTTCTGACGAGAAGAATAGACGAGATCTTATAGTGTTAGAAGCTAGGGAAGGGGAGACAGGCAGAGTTAAACTTGCTTGGAGTCCAATATCAGGTAGGTTTACAGAGGTATAACAATGAAAACAGTAGAAGAACAAATAGTAGTAATGCAGGCTTATGTTGATGGTAAAACTATTTTGCATTCTAATGCATTTGAGTTCGACAAAGACAAGTCGCCAAGGGTTTTTAATTGGCAAGATTACGAATACGACATAGTAGAAGATCCGATAGTCAAGTATATGATTGTTACAGGAAAAGACAATGTTTGCGGAACATATATTGACTATGAATCCGCAAAACAAAAACTTAAAAACCTTGAAGAACTTTCTGCTTTTTACAAGATCATCAAGCTAGTACAAGATATGGATTTCAAAGGAGATGAAAAATGATTTTACTAGAAGCGTATATTAATAAAAACATGAAAGTGTTACGTAAACGTCTAAGCGGTGTTGTCTCTAATATATCAGACCGTGATGACATAATACAAGAAGCTTGCTTAGCTATACTTAAAGCTAACCCAGACTTAACTGAGGAAGATCTCCCTAAGTATTTTACTAGAGTTTTATTCACTAAGGTAGCTCATTATAAAAACTCACAAGAGGATGCTACAGTGTTAGCAGGTTGGGTGCATAGAGAGATTGACTTAGTACACAACCCTGAGAAAGAGCTTATGCGTAAAGAGAACGCTGGTATAATCCCTAACATGATTGAGGACAGAGGGGGCAGTAGGAAGATGAAGGATGCTTTACATCTAATTTATACAGGTAACTGTACTCCTACTTATGCAGCTAAGGTTGTAGGATCTAATAGAGCAGCTGTCGATGTAGCTGTTAACCGTTTCAAGAAGAATGTGTTTGGGTCTTTTGAAGGGATGCGTGTTTAACAACAGGTAAATGATTATGAGTTTACAAGACGATTATTTTGACCTTAGAGATTCTCTTAAAGGCAAACAATTACAACAATTTGAGCGAGTTTGGTTTGCTTACTGCGATTTAGAAGCACAACAAATGGTGCGTGAAGGATCAACTACTAAAGCCGATTATTTGGGTTGGAAAAAACAACGAGAACATGACTTAGGTATGGTGAGTAAATAATTATGAGTAACCGAAACGGGAAAGTCGATAAAAGGAAATTAAAAATTGGATGTATCTGCCCTAAATGCGGAGGTAGACTAGAAAGAGTTTACGATAAAAGGCATCCTAAAAAATGGTGGAGAGATTATTTTTGTTGTGACGGCTGTAAGCTAACAAATTTTTAATCTTATAACAAACACTTAACAGGTAAATGATTATGAGTAAATTAAAGTACACACATGAAGAAATGATTAACATTTGCGATGAAGCTAAAAGAATGATGATTAGTGAGTTTGATAGCATGCTTGATGATCTTGGTCGTGATGTGTCTGGTGAATGTGTCTGGGTTGATAAAATTAAGCAAGGGATAGTCGATATAAAAGAGAATAATGGATTAACAGATAGGTAAATGATTATGAAGGTATGTATAGGTGACCTTGAAGCTAATGGCTTATTAGATACAGTCACTACTATTTGGTGTGGTGTATTCAAGGACATCAACACTAAAGAGGTAGTTAAATTCACTCCTGACAATCTCTCTGAGATGTTTGCATACCTTGACACAGTTGATGTATTAATCATTCATAACGGTATAGGGTATGACGCTCCTCTTATGGAGAAGATACATGGCTACACTTACAAAGGTAAGATGGTAGACACCCTTATTATGAGTAGGTTACAGCAGCCCAACCGCCCCAGACCTTGGGGTTATAAAGGCAAGAGTGGCCCTCATAGCGTAGATGCTTGGGGGTTTAGATTTGGCAGAGCTAAACCAGCGCACGAAGACTGGACTAAATACTCTGACGAGATGCTCCACCGTTGTACTGAGGATGTTGAGATACAATACCTCATATACATGGAGCTACTCAAGGAGGCTAAAGAACTAGGAGGTACTTGGAAGAACGCTTGGCAGATGTCATTCAAATTGTTTGAGATTGTGCACAAGCAAGAGCAATTCGGTTGGCTAACTGACCGTAAGCAAATGGATTATTGCTTACATATGTTATCCCGCTGGATCAATCGTTTAGACAGAGCAGTTAACCCTCTACTACCGTCAGTTACAATACCCTCAGAAATTAAGAAAGCTGGGGTATACAACTGGGTTAGAGAACCTTTCCTAAAAAGTGGTGCTTATAACGCTAAGGTGTTAAAATACTGGGGAGATGATGCCTCATTAGTTGCAGGCCCCCATAGCAGATTACTATTTAGGAGAGTGGATCTCAGCAAGGATAAGGAGTGTAAGCGATACCTCCTAGACCTTGGCTGGGAGCCTGCTGCATGGAATACAAGTAAGAAGACTGGTGAGCGTACTGGCCCTAAGCTTAACTCTGATGACCCATTTAAGGGTGTCGAGGGTAAGGTAGGTAAGTTAATAGCTAAGCGAGTAGTGTGTGCAGATAGGGTTTCAACCATCAAAGGTTGGATCAACAGGACTAGGGAAGACGGTCGTTTATCTTCTAGGGTATCTGGCCTTGCTGCTACAGGTAGAGCTACTCATGCAAGCCTAGCGAATGTACCTAACATAGATACATTCTTTGGTAAGTGGATGCGTAAATGTTTTACATGTCCAGAAGGTAGGGTATTGATTGGGTGTGATGCAGGAAGTTGTCAAGACAGAATGCTAGCCCAACGTGCTAAAGATCCAAAACTTACGTCTATACTTATTGACGGCGACAAAGCTAAAGGGACTGACGGACACTCCCTAGCTATGCACGTTGTCAACAAAGTTGCAGATGCTCATGGCTTACGTCATGTAACTAGATCTAAAGCTAAGGGTTATGGCCTTGGCTGGAAATTTGGTTCAGGTGATGCTAAGATGGGCAGTATGCTAGGAGGCTCCGAGAAAGCTGGGGCTGATATACGTAAAGGATTAGAGGGTGTGTTCCCTGCACAGGCAGCTTTGGTTGACTCATTGCTTAAAGTGTGGCGGAGTAACGCTAAAGAAGTTAAAGGTAAATGGGGTAGGGTTGAGTACAAAGATGGTTGGATACCAGGATTAGACGGCAGACCTATTTACATTCAAAAAGAACATGCAATACTGGTGTATATGCTTCAGAGTGATGAAGCTATAATGATGGCAGCCGCTTATATAATGCTGTACAAACGCCTACTAGCCAAGGGGCTTAAGTGGGGTGAAGACTGGGCTTATGTATGTTGGTATCACGATGAGTACACCATAGAGTGTAAGGAGGAGCTAGCAGATGTAATAGCACCAATGGCAGAGCAAGCAATTGCTGATGCAGGTGCGTTCTTTAAATTTGACCACTGCCCACAGATTGGTGAAGCAGAGGTAGGTAAAAATTGGTATCAAATCCACTGAGGTATTGAAGTGTTTAAGAAAGATTTAAAAACTGTAGGAGTCTTAAGTGAGATGGCCGCACAGCGGGTATATCTCGAACGTGGTTGGGATGTGTTTACACCTGTATCCCCTCAACCCCGTGTAGATTTTGTGGTAGTAGACAAAGAAACAGGAAGTGTCCTAAAGGTTCAGGTGAAGACCGTGCAGGATAATACTGTAAATGGAATAACTTACCGACAATGTAGGTTGGTACCTAACAAGAAACCTTACGAACCCCACGAAATAGATAGGTTTATATTTGTCCATCCCCCTACAGGAGACATCTGGGGAGCTGCGGCTTCTCAAGTAATAAAAAAGACTTCTATTAATTTTGGAAGAGCCGACGGCAAAGGCAAAGAACCAAGGAATAATATATTCCTTAACAAGTTTAAACAACAAGAGTATAAATAATATGGCTAGATCAGCAGCAGATATTCCAGCAGGTGATGGTGGAAATAAGTTTAATAAAGAAGTATTAAAACCTAACGGATACCCAGCACGTTTAGTGGGTGCGGTGTTTGTAGGAGAACAGAATCAACGTCCTTACATGGGGGAGGCTAAGCCACCTGTACAGGAAGTGAGGTTAACATATGAATTGTCTCATGCGTTTATGAAAGGGGAAGACGGGGAGGACTTGACAGATAAACCACGCTGGCAGTCAGAGACAGTCGCATTTAAAAGCTTAAAGCTTGACCGTGCTAAGTTCACTAAGCGTTACAATGTGTTTGACCCAGCTCATACAAACAAAGGTGTTATTGCAAATTGCTTAGGGCTACCTTGTACTGTTGTAGTGACTAACAACGCAGGTAAAGGTAAACATGCAGGTAAGGTGTTTGAGAACATCGGTGATGTAACAGCTGTTGCAGACTTTCCAGGATATGTACAGCCTGAGTTAGTTAATGACACATTCTATTACGATCCATTCGATGAAGAATGTACTCTTGAACAGTTCAGAGCACAGCCTGAGTTCTTACAAGGTATTATCATGGGGGCTAACGACTATGCACACAGTCACTTGGCTAAGCTTATAGGCGGTGCACCTGAACCTAAAGTGGAGCAGAGAGCTGCCCCTGAAGCACCTGAAGCGGATAACGATGACGAAAACCCTTACTAGAGGAAATAGTATGAACGCTGAAGAATGGAACAAGAAGTTGTTTGAAGAACGTATGCAATATGTTAACAGCAGTCCTCCTACAGCCCCTTTCTCAGGGGAGGTATGGAGAGCTGTAGATGACGGCAAAACCACTGTACAAGTATCTATGTGCGGTAAGCAACGTAACAATACTTTTGAGCGCATCATGGCAGGTAAGGGGGGCACTGGTAAGGAGACTATTGCTGACCCTGCTCTAGTTGCTAAGGTGTTCCCTCTTAATGGGGAACGGTTATTCGCATGAAGGCTTTAATAGATGCTGACATGTTGGAATATCAAATAGCGTTTGCTAGCCAGTGGGTAGATGAAGAGGGGGAGTTACAGATCTCCCACTTCGATCAAGCTGCTGAACGTATGGATAACCTTATTGAAGATATATGTGAGGCTGTAGGAGCCACTTCACATGTCTTATACCTAACAGGTAAAGGCAACTTCCGTGCAGATATAGCTACACGAAAAGTATATAAGGGAACACGTAAAGCAGATAAGCCTTTTCACTATGCTAACATGAGAGCGTACCTGACGTTCAGTCATAACGCAGTGGTGGTTGACGGTATGGAAGCTGACGATGCTATGGCTATAGCACAAACAGATGACCCCTCTTCTGCTACAGTTATATGCTCTAGGGATAAAGACTTACGTATAGTTCCAGGTTGGCACTATTCATGGGAATGTCACAACCAACCTGAGCGTCCCTTACATGAGGTAGATAAGCTAGGTGAGTTTACTCCTAAGTATAAGACTAAGGTTAGTAAAGTTACAGGTAAAGAGTCAGAGGTGTTTAGCAAACTAGAAGCTACAGGATTACGTATGTTCTATGCTCAAATCTTAATGGGAGATACAGTGGATAATATCCCTGGACTTCCTGGCTGTGGAGCTAAAGGGGCGTATGACGCTCTGAGAGGCTGTGTGAGCGAGATTGAGATGTATGACGTATGTTTGGGTCTATATGCTGATAAGTTCTATGACGAGGCTCTGGAGCGCTTCTCAGAGGTGTTGTCTGAAGAAGGTGGAATGTATGACCTATCTGAGTGGGAAATAGAGGGGGTTAAGAATGACTACTGTGACACCTTCATCGAAGACGAGCTTATAGAACAAGCGAGGTTACTATGGATGGTACAAAAGTTAGACGAGAACGGTGCCCCTGTAATGTGGGAGATTCCTGTTGCCTAGAAAAATCGTAGAGAAGCCGTATAACAACGGTCAATGGACACAATCGAGGTACAATAGCTTTGTTAAATCAGCGTTAAGGAAAGCCAGCATCAAGTGGCCCCCTAAGTACCAAGTACTCAAGGAGAGTCAAGTTGGCAAGAAAATTAACAAGAGGTCAGGAAGACTGGCTATGCACCATGAGTGCGCTAGTTGTAAAAATCATTTCCCAAGTAGTGTTTGTAGCGTGGATCACATCGTGCCTATTATTGATCCTGAGCTTGGTTTCATCAGCTGGGATGACACAATAACTAGAATGTTTTGTGAAGCTAGTGGCTTACAGGTTCTATGTAAACCTTGCCACGATGAGAAGACTAATATTGAAAAAGGAATAGCAAATGCAAGAAGAAAAGCAAATAAATGAATACAAAGGTTACTCCCTGTTTAACGATGTTGAAGACCCTGAGTTACGGGGTTTCAACAGAGGGACAGTGTTAGCTAACATGATTGAATCAGGACAGACAGGCAGTAAGATTAGACATGATACAACAGCAGATATATTGTACTACTTCTCACAAGTCCCTGAAGGGGAGCGTCTAATAGCTATTACAGCTATGGAAGAAGTCCTTACGGATCGTGGTATTAAAATAACTGATGTGGTTAAACACTAATGGTTACCTTAGACAGTATGATTGAGCATATCGCCTTCCAAATAGAGGGCGTTAATGCTGAGATTACTTTAACAGGAGAGCTTGACCAATACTTAGCAGGTTACTCAGACGGTCTTGAGGCGGCTTTCTATCAACTAGTCGCTGTTAAGATTAACAGATCACAGCCTATGGAGGAAGAACAATGAAACTTGTTTATATCCCAGACACACAAGTAAAGAAAGGTGTGCCTATTGACCACCTACTTGCCGCAGGTAAATACATTGTCAAGCATAAGCCTGATGTTGTTGTTGTAGCAGGAGATTGGTGGGACATGCCTTCTTGTAACCTATACGCCACTCAGATGGAGATTGAGGGTAAGCGGGTTATAGAAGACATAGAAGCAGGCAAGGAAGCTATGCACTTGTTTATGTCTCCCCTTACGAAGTATAACGCTCGTATGAGGAAGAACGCTAAGAAGCAATACAAACCAAGGCTAGTGTTCACTACAGGTAACCATGACCCTGAAGTTAGACTACCTAGGCTTGTTGAGTCTAACCCTATCCTAGAGGGTCTTGAGATAGATGACACTAGGGCCTTCTTAGAAGACTATGGCTTTGAAGTATATAAGTTCTTAGAAGTAGTTAACATAGAAGGTATACGCTTTAGCCACTACCATGTAAACCCTCACAGTGCTAAGAAGGGGCCGCTTGGTGGAGCTATTGATACCATGCTTAAGAATGCAGGCTTCAGCTTCATCCAAGGCCATTGCCAAGGATTGAAGATGGGTAAGCATTATCTAGCAGATGGTACTAGGCGGTTAGGTATTGTAGCAGGCAGCTTCTACCAACATGATGAAGACTTCATGGGCATACAAGGGAATGAGCATTGGCAAGGCATCATCCACTTGAATGAAGTGGCAGATGGTGGAGCAGATGTTTGCGAGATAAGTCTTAAATATCTTATGGAGAAATACCTATGAGTGATTCCCACAAACGTTTTAAACAGTTAATGGCTTTAGATGTACAGCTTGGAGGCTCTCATTACAAGTCTCAGGCTATACAGCCTATACAATATATCCACGCTAACAAGCTCCCTTATATAGAGGGTAACGTAGTTAAGTATATTACACGTTGGCGGGATAAGAACGGGCTTGAAGATCTACTGAAGATTAAACATTATGTAGACCTTCTAATTGACCTTGAGGGATTAGATGAACCAGTACCTAATGACGAAGGACGAGCTGATAGACCTGTTGCAGTTGGAACTAAGTGCGACAGGAACCTATGAAGTAGCTGCCATAGAGGGCAGTCAAATATCAATAATAGAGGTAGTTGATGGAGAAGAAGTTTAACGAAGGCCCACAGATGAAGATCTCTCAAGAGATTCATGCAATGAAGTACAGGGGCGAAGGAGAGAGTTACAGAGAAGGGGTTAACCGTTTTGTAGGTGCGTTAACCGATACAGAGGAGGAGTTCAAGACGTTACGTGAGATACTGCTTCCCCAGAAGTTTATGGGAGCAGGTAGAACTCAGAGTGCTATAGGCAGTCCTAACCAGACCACTGCCTTTAATTGCTTTGTGTCAGGAGAGGTAGAGGATAGCTTCTCTAGCATCATGGACATGGCTAAAGAGAGTGGTCAGACAATGCGTAAGGGAGGTGGTATAGGCTATTGCTTCTCTAGTATACGTCCTAAGGGGGACTTGATAACCACCCTAGGAAGCCAGTCTAGCGGCCCTATAAGCTTTATGCGTATCTTTGACAGTGTGTGTCAGACTATCTCCAGTGCAGGGCACAGACGGGGTGCACAGATGGGTGTACTTCGTGTAGACCACCCTGACATTGAGGAGTTTATTCACGCTAAACAGAACAGTACTGAGCTTACTGCATTCAACATCTCTATCGGTGTGACTGATGAGTTTATGGAATGTGTTGTAGCTAATAAGATGTTTGCCTTAGAGTTTGAAGGTCGTGTGTACAAGAGGATTCATGCCCCTACATTGTGGGAAATGATAATGCGTAGTACGTTTGACTGGGCTGAGCCTGGAATATTATTCATTGACCGCATTAATGAGATGAATAACTTATACTACTGTGAGACTATTAAAGCAACTAATCCATGTGGAGAGCAACCGCTACCTGCCTATGGTGCATGTCTACTAGGGAGTTTTAACTGTGTTAAATATATAACAGATGATTTGGTTTTTGATTATGAACTATTTAAGAAAGATATACCACCAGTTGTACGTGCAATGGACAATATTCACGACTCCACTGTGTTCCCGCTTGAAGCGCAAGCTCAGGAGAGTAGGGATAAAAGACGTATGGGACTTGGGGTTACTGGGGTTGCTAATGCTCTGGAGCGCCTTGGCTATCCATACGGTTCAGCTGATTATCTCGTAGAGCATGAGAAGATCTTAGCTGTATTAAGGGATGAAGTGTACAAAGCTTCTGCTTACTTAGCTAAGGAAAAAGGAAGCTTTCCTTTATACGATGAGGAGAAGTATCTTGCAGGTAAGTTTATTAAGACACTACCTAAGTCAGTACGTGCTCTTATTAAGAAATATGGTATACGGAACAGTCATCTATTGTCTATTGCACCCACTGGTACAATCAGCTTATCTGCTGATAATATCTCCTCAGGTATTGAACCTGTATTTAGTTGGACATACGATAGGACAATACAGACTGTAGACGGGCCTATAACAGAGCCTGTATCGGATTACAACTATCACTACCACAACATTAGAGGTAAGAGAGCGGACGACTGCACAGCTATGGAGCACCTAGGCGTACTAGCCTTATGTTCTAGATATGTAGATAGTGCTGTATCTAAGACCATTAATGTATCACCTGACATTGCTTGGACGGACTTTAAAGACATCTACATGACTGCTTGGACTGAAGGTTGTAAAGGTTGTACTACATTCAACGTAGGGGGTAAGAGGTATGGTATACTGAATACTACTGACGATGATAAAGTAGAAGAGGATAAAGCAGAGGCTTGTTTTATTGACCCTCTGACAGGTCAGAAAGAGTGTGGTTAAGAAAGGAGATAAGATGAAGTCAAGCAGTCGTAGTAGACAGCTATCGCAATTTGAAGTGAAATTAAATGATAAGGCTGATACGCCTAAGAAAGTTAAAAATGAGAGGAATAAAAATGTATAAAGTAGTATTGTATAAAGTAAAGTATGATTTTGATGTTAATCTTACCGACACAGAGGAAGTAGTGGCGGAAGAGTTTGTAGGAGCTATACGGGCTGATGTATCTCCTAGCGGAGTTATAGGGCTACAGGAGTGGTCAGGCAAGCAATCTGTGCTAAGCCTACACCGCTACAGCCGTATGGAAACTTTCCCTATGGAGGACGAGGAGATACTAGCTACTCCAGGACTTGGAGAGTGGTATCAAGAGCAACTAGATGAAGCTGCTTTAACCCGTAACCTGTCAGAAGTATCTGAAAGCAGCTAACCTACAACGCCCCAGAAATGGGGCTATTCTACCACTTCCCCATCTATATAGAATATCTCTTCTATCGCTCGTAACCTTCCGTGTAAATTCTTCTCCGAGACTACTCTCTCCCTATTCCTGTTATACAAATCCCTATCTAATTGATTGAAATCCTTTCTAATTAACATAGAATGTGCTTCAGCCCAACCTTTGTCATACATATCCGTCTGCTCACGTTGGTCATCTACTTTCATGCTCGCCTGAACATCCTCTATTTGCCTATTAACTGCGTGTATATTCTCGCTAAAAGCATTATAGGTTATAGAGCTTTGGGCTTCCACAGCTTGAATACGTAAATCTATTTCACGCTCTAAAGCTTCAGAGTTTATGTTAGTTACGTAAGTCATAGACCCTCCGAATAAACCTAAGACAGCTACACAAAAGACAGCTAACTGAAGTAACGGAGTTGAACTAGGTCGGTTATTCTCAATCAAGGTAGCCTGTTCTTTGAACTGCCTATCCATCTGACGGATAAGGGCTGCTATAGTAGCGGATGTTTCTGCTACTTCAGTCTTAATGCCCCCTATCTGGTCATTGTTTTTATGCACCTGAATCCATAAAGCATCTGTCTCTTTTACTGACCCAGTAGCAATCATACCGTCAACCATTTCCTTTCACCTTACTAACCACACCTTCAATAGCTCCCCCAGCAAAATAAAATGCTACAATGGTAAGCATAATCTCCCCAATATAAAACTCCCCTAACAAGTTAGTCACATCTACCTTAGTGAAAGACTCAGCCGCTAGAACCATCCCTAAACAAATAAAGAACGAGAGTAAATAAGTGCTTGCAAACATTAACGACAAGTACCTTTGGATAACTTTATAAGGAGCATACGCCCCTATTAACTCTGTCTTTGCTTTGTTCTTCGCTGCTATCTCTTCTTCATCTGATGTGTGTATATCGTCAATCAGTTTCATACCGTTGGCTATAACATCCCCTGACCCAAAAATTGTTGCTAAAATACTCATGCTTCCCCCTCAACTTCACCTGTGTTATCTGAAATCTTCTTTATAACCAAAGAACCACCCGCTATTCCTGCCATTATATCCCCACTACTCGCCTTCTTTTTATCAAACTTAGCATTAACAGATCTAACCTGTTTACTGTCAAACACTATAACTTCGCTTGCGTCTGCTACGCTTGTAGGAGTTTTATCATACCCTGCCCATACACTATCGTGTCCCGCTTTCTTAAGGAACTTAGTAGCGTTCTTATTGAACAGTTCTTGATCAAACTCCCCATCTTTAGTGGCTTTCTTGGTCATCCCGTCTAGTATTTTATCCCCAAACTTATTACCTATAGCGCCTTTAAAAGCTCTAAAGCCTATACCGTCTACAATAAAAGGTTTATCACTTCTAACCCTAACAGGGTATATGGTAGCACCTGTAGGTGCCTCACCTTTATGTTTGTTATACCCTGCGTAGTCAGCCGCTTCCTCTGGTACAGGGGTAAAGTGGTGCCCCTCTCCATACCAACCTGAATCAAACTTCTCGCTTTCCCCGTGCTTAAACTCCTCAATGTCGTTCCTAGAACTACCGTGGTACAAGTGAGGTTCTTGAAACTTCATATCTTTAGCATCTTGCTCTCGATATTTAGCCATTAAGTTTTTGGTGTCTTCAGGAGAAATTGAAGGCAGCTCGCCTATTTTAGTTATCTTTTTACCTTGTAAAGCTTTAGGTAAGTTTCTATTAACCTTACCTGACTCGCCTTGTTTTACAGGAAAAGGGAGGCGGCCCCCGCTTTCTCCTTTAAGTTGGGTAGGCCAATTCTTTACGTAGTCACGGTGAGAATCGTCACTTTGTTGGTCAAAGTAGATCTTCTTACCTTTACCCCCTTGATAGACAGAACGTAGCCTAACAGGTATAGTATCTTCTCCTTGTTCTTGTAAAGCGAGTGCCCTGTGCCTACCTTCGTGTCCTACAACTTTAGCAGAACCGTCCCCTTGGTCTGCGATATTCAAATAAGGTACATCACTAAAAGGTGTCCCTTCCTTTACTAGCTCCCTTGTTTTCTCTATCTTTGATGGGTCAGGAGATTCTAGACGTTCTGCCATAGTTAAAAATTGGTTTATAGGCATATCGACTAGAACACTACTTGATTTAAAAGATTCAGCCTCTTTATTAGCCCCTTTTAAAGCTTCATCAGAGAACTTAGAGACCTTGTTAGCCCCTTTAATTGCTCCTACAATACTCATAATTAAGGTCTCCAGGTAGCAAGGGGTAGAACACTTTTGAAGTACAAGCGAGCTGAGTTGCTCTTGATAAAACCAGCTGCGTACAATTCTTTCATAACCCTGTTGTCCATACCTTTAGTGTTCTCTTCTGCGTCTTTCCTACGAAGATGTTTAGCAAACTCTAAAGCATCGTTGTCAGCAGCCGCTTTCAAAACTGCCGTCCACTCCTCGCTAGCCTTTGTACCTCCTACATTATACGCCAAAGAGGTTAAAGGTAGCTTGTATTCTTGGTCTATATCTTCCCAAGAAGATCCAATATCCTTTAGCTTCTTGTCCCAAGAACCTGCTCTGGCTATCTTAATATTCTTAGCCATGTCAAGTTGTAGTATCTTAGTTCTGCTCTCTGAAGAAAGAGGGTTATCCTCTCCAAAAGGTATACCGTATATCATACCCTCCGTTATCTCTTTCGTAGTTAGTTTGTGTCCAAACCCTATGTCATACGTTATCTTACCACTCTTCTTATCTCTAGCGTCATTGGAGACCATAGGGACACTACCGTGATTGCTCTCTGCATACTCCCCTATGTAGTTGTAGAACTCTTCAGACCTGTCTACAGGCTGGGTGTTCAATACCTCTGAATTATCTACATCCGCCTCTATAACAGGGTCTACCTGAAGGTCATAACCACCAGCTACCTCTACTTGGGCCTGTGGCTGTGGTGAAGTGTTGTTAGAGATCTTGGTAATACGATCAAAAGGAAACTCCATTACTCTACTACCTTACCATTTTTAACATAGAATCTACTCCCATCTTCTAGTTCATATTCACCGTCCCCATCAAAATCTTCAAAAGCATTAAGATCCACCTCTTTCAGTGCCTTAAGAATCTTCTTGTCTTTAAACAGGTGTGGGTTCATCTCTTCAAAAGCAGCTTGAACTGCCTCTGCTGTAGGTTTGGTAGACTTTGGCGCCTCTACAGGTGTCTCTTCAACAGCTACAACAGGCATTGGCTCTACATTACCTGAAGGCAGAGTGAACTTAGATGAAAGATACTCATCAACGCTCTCAAAGCCTTTCTCCCATATCTTAGGGTTGTTAGTAGCCATTCTATAAGCAGCCACTATCTGTTCCTTGTAAAGGTCTTTAACTTCAAAACCCCCTGTGTCAATGTTCCAAGACTGTGGTCTAACTGTGTTACCTACAGGTGCATACTCTTGTTTTACAGAGACAGTTGTAGGAGCACCCATAGTTAATAGCATAGCAGATCTAGCCGCTTTGGTTATCAAAGCATCTATAAGAGCAGGCTGTCTGTTAGCTATCCCTTTCCATTCTTTGTTCCTTCCAATAGGCTGTAATCTAATACCTTTAGCTTGTTCTATGTTAGCTAAAACACTTTCAGGGTTTGCAGTAAAAGCTAGAGACATCTGATTAGGAATCCCTTTAGCTGTCATAGATAGGCCAAAAGCTTCAGCAGTTATAGGGGACAACTTACCTGCACCCCCTTGTGCTGCGTCAACAACATCCACCATTACATCTTGTTTACCCACTTCCGTCAACGAATTTATAACCGTAGCCACAGGGCTTGTGGCATTAGCAAACTCAGCAGCTAAAGATTTGTTGTTGAAAATAAGCTCCAACATAGGAGCCATAGCCTGAGGATTACCACCTGCTAAGGTATAAGCAGCCGCTAACTGCGGTGATGCTTTCATAGCGTTAACTATAGTGGTCATACCTTCATTCTGAAGTATAGATTGTACTTGTTTAGTAGCAGCTTCCATATGCTTAGTTAACGATACATCATCAGGGATAGTTTCCATGTGATCGTATTGAGCATTAATGCGAGCCAATGCCGCATCTTTATTAGGACGAGTCATACCAGAAGACTCTATACGAAACTTCTCTTGCTCCCTAGACTGAAGAAGCGTAGTCATGTACGCTTTCTTCTGCTCTACAGTGCCTTCTGAATCAGCAAACTGTATTGCCATACTAGCAAGCTGAGCCTGTGTATCTATACTCTCTAAGTCGTATTTCTTAGCGGCCTCACCACCACCTAGTTTACCTAGACTGTCTTTAGTCGTTAAATGCTTCAACTCCGCAGCATTGGCTTGGTGGTTATTGTACATACCTTCAGCCACTTTTCTATTAACAGCCGCACCACTTTGAACTAAGTTATCCAGAGCTACTTCCTTCTGAGCATAAGCTGTGTTCTGTTGCTTCTGTACTTCAGCTTGTTTAAGCTCTTCAGGTGTTTGTCCGAAGTAAGCCCCTCTAGCCCCTGCCCCTGTCATAGAAGAGAAAGATTTATCAAAGTCAGATTGGAACATAGACACTATAGGGTTAGACAACTTCTCCTTACGGAGAGCCTGCATACGGGCATTACCCGCAGCAGATGACATAACACCTTGATCTATAGCAGCTTGAATGCGCTTCTGTGTATTCAGAGTGCTTGAGACAGCCTCATCGTATACACCTTTGACACTCTCAGGGGTGCTCTCTGTGTTATCCAGAGCCTCCCTGTGCTCTGCAAAAGCACCCGCTACTAAGCCATCTAAGCCATTGACCCCTTCCTCATCAGCCCCTGCAAGGTTCTCTCCAGTCCCCTGAGCATATCCTGAAGCCATACCCTTCAACAGCACTTCTGCTTGAGGGGCTAAAGCTTCAGCTACAGAGGTTGTAGCTTGTTGAGGGCCAGCAAAGTTCACTGAGCGTTGATCTATCCCTCTAATCTGTTTCTGGAACTCTGGCATTCTATTTATCTCCTGCGGTTTGTATCTCTTTAGCTACACGCTGATTTGTTCTTATGTTAGCATTACGGTATAGATGAAGAACACCGTCATTCATTTCGCTAGTCCAATCCTCTACTACACCAGAAACAGCTTTCTCCCAAGAGTCTTTAGGCTCTTTTATAGCTTGCTTGATATAGTCCATAATCTTATCTTGATCTTCTTTCTTGTATTTGTTTCTTATAGCAGAGATAGATAGAGCGACAATCTCTTTTTTATCTTCCCCTACTGCTTCAAGCATAGACATCAACTTAAGAATACGTTTAGCATCGCTATTCTGGTTCCCCGCAGGCACCTTGCCCCCGTTTCTACCCATTATCTCATACCAGTCTTGAGTCTCTTGAGGGCCAAAGCCGAAGGCTTGGAACAATATAGTTTGCATATTGTTGTCAGTCCACTCAAATATAGGTCTACCTGCTTTGTTCTTGTAGAACTGAGAGTTAGCCATATCATGTGCTTTAAGAAGGCTGTGAGAACTACTAGGTATCTCTAACAATGTACGGCTAAGTAGTTTAGTTACAGCCGCTACCTTGTCAATACCTACTTCGTCTGCGTAAGCTACTGTATTCCAAGCAGAGAAGAAGTTAGTAAAACCACCAACTGTCTTATCATATATGTTACCAGTAGGCCCAAGTATCATTGTAGGTAACGCTACAGGTTCTGTTGTAGAAAATACATTCTCAAACAATTCCTTACCTAACGTCATACGTCCACCGATTACACTGTTAATATCTAAGTAATCTTGGAACATCCAACCCATAACACCATTCTTAACTAAGTTAAGGGTAGCAGGGTCAGTGTTAGAAGCATCCATACCTACTTTTAAACTACCATCCGCTTCAAAAGGATCAGTAAAATCAATACCTATACTCTCTAATGCTGAAGGAACAAAAGCATTTACAAAAGGAAGCCCCATAGAGCCAAAGAATAAAGCCTGCCCTGCGACAAGTCTAGTCTTTTCTTTCCCTGTAAAATCTTTATTAGCTAGCTTCTCAACAAATTTTGTTACAACCTGTTGGAACTGTAGCGGTAAAGAAGTTATACCCTTCTGGAACTTAGCTTGGTTAGCCCCTGTCATGTTAAGTCTGTAGTGTTCAGTACGTTTTACAATGTCACTTAAGGCATCTGAAGTAAGCTCTTTACCTTTGTTCTGAGTTTTCCACCACTCCACTGCTGTTGCAAATGAGATCCTAGCGTTGACCAACTCTCCGCTTTTAAAGAACATTGTATCATTAGCAAGAAGACGGCGGAGAACACCAGCATCATAAGGGACACCTTCAGTAATAGATTGGTAATCCACGTTACTTGACGTAACAGAGTGTTTAATACCACTCTCCCGCCATAGCTTATAGCCTTCAACATCGAAGCCGTCTGCTTTAAGTGAATCCAATGCACCGTCTAATTTCCTTATGTCAACCATATCTAATACAGAGTATGCCATACTTTTAGGTATAGCTTTGGCAGCTAGTATAGGATTAACCGACATAGCCACTATAGACCCTGAAGCCTGTACAGCAAACTGAGCTGGATTAAACATACCAAGCATAGCGTGGAAGGTTAAACTACGGGCAGAGTTAGCTGCGTCTACAAGGGCGTTAGTGCCATGTAAACTAGCTGCTATACGCTTACCCCCAATGATACCTGACTCTTCAAACCACAGAGCCATTTGGGTGGTTCTAGTACGCATTGCCTTCTCAGTCTCAGTAGGGACAGAAGATATAACCTGCACTTCTTGATGAGCATCTTTTAAGAATGCGTAAGAAGGGTGCTTGTCATCTAAGTCAGCTACTAGATTATCAAAAGGCATATCACCACGTTTGCTTTTAAGAGCACCTAGCTCTAATGCAGAGTTAACCCAACGCTCCCGCAGGCCCATACGGTATAAGTTGTATGGCATTTGCTTACCTAGATGGTCAACGTATCTGTTGAGACTACCAAGGGCATCAACACGTTCACCTTCTACACCGTCTAAGCCAAATGGGATTGGCTCTCGGCTACGTGCGCCATTGAACAATCCACCTGATATGTTGGTATATTCCATCTCGCGGTCACCCGCTGAAAGCTCTCTATCTGCAAGTAGTTCGTATTTAGTATCAGGGTTTAACTCTTTTAGGTCATCCTGAAACTTACGTGCGTCTGCTCTGTTATTAAAATAACGTATTGTTTTAAGAGCACCACCTGATAAAGCTTTACCACCAACACTCATCTCTACCACTTCTTTAACAAAGAAATGCCCTTCTTTACTAATCTTAGGCATATAGCCTACACGCTGAGACAGTACACCAGCTCCTGGAGATTCTAGTTTGTCATGCTTAACTAAAGCCCACTCTACATTTGTACCGCCTGAAGGTAGGTAAGTGTCCTTGTCAGAACGTACTAACTTAAAACCTTTATCATAATACTTGTTTAAATCTTCGTCTGTTATATCGTCTATGTTCTTAACATCTATACCATCATCTACAGCAATCATACGACTGTTGTCTGTTTGGCGTCTAGCTGTTAAAGCAGACGATGAACTATCATATGCCTTAGCAGCCACATCTCTACCTTTCCACTGCATAACTTTGACGTTGTTAGCTCTCATGCTATCTGCAATCTGCTTGTCTTTAGCGTGGTACATATGGTCTACTACTTTACGAATACCTTGATAAGCTTGTGCTTCTCTAGCAGAATACTTAACACCATCCACCCCTACAGTTGTAAGAGTCTCATAGTCATAAACCTTCTCAGCCTTGTCTCCTGAAAGAAGTAAGTTATTAAGGCTAACGTGTTCCTTCTTAGACAAACGCTTACCACCAGGCTTATAGGCGGCTCTAATGGCTGAATCATAGCTAGACCTTATCTTACCTGACTGAAACTGCATCTCTTGAGGTAATTCCACTATAAAATCTTTATCAGAACCAAAGCGGGTGTTAGGACTAATTAGACCAACTACGTTATTATCTAAGTTATAGTGGTCACCCTTATTACCTTTATAATGGAAATTACCTACTTCATCTTTAGTGAAGGCAACAGTCTCTCTCTGTGGTAAATCTAAAACATCTGGTGTATCGTAAGAGGTGTTAGAGTAAGTTATAGTGAACCCTTGTCCATCTATCTTCTCCACTTCAATACCTGTTACTTCAGGTCTTTTATGCAAGGAAGATATCTTACGTTCAATAGAAGATGTCTTCTCTGCTTCAGTTAACCCTAAGCCAAAGGTATTAACGCTATCAACTTCACCTAAGAAAGCATCAATCTCTTCATTCTGCTTCATCACTTTATCAGCGTGCTTATTGTTACTGCCTGGAATTAAACCGTCAGTTGACTTTAAAGGCATAGCTGAGCTAGCAGCATCCTGAATATCAACACCATCTTTGACAAGTTTACCGTCAGTCCCTTTATTAACAAGGTCTGTAACACCTTCTACATTGTCTAACTTAGCCGCTCTATTAATCGCATTAAAGCTTTTAAAAATGTTCTTAACTACTAGAAGAGGGTAAGCAGCAAAGGCTAGCTTATCTGCTTTACCTAAGGCGTTCTCTACTTGTTTAGCATCTACGCTATAGTCACCTGTTAAGTCATTCAACAATACAGATAACCACAGTCGGTTATCCCCAAGTATCTCAGGCCAAGCTTCAACAATTGTATCAATCATAGCTACTGAATCTTCAGGAGGTAAGGACTTAATGTGCCCTGACAATCTCCCTAAGAAAGCTGTAGGATCAACTGAATCCATCATATCCCACTGCATACCTAAGACTTTAGACAACTCTCTCATACGAAGATCTTCAATATCAGGGGTAAAAATCATAGTACCTACTGTTAATGCTGTCTCCCCTATTTTGTCCCAGCTAAGCCCTAACTCATCAAAGACTTCAGCTGCCTTGTAGCTCAAGTATTGATTTCTAGCATTCTCATCTTTCTCAGCTTCAGAAAGGTATACAGATTGTGGATGAGCATCAACAAGAGCACGGAACTCTCCATAGCTGCTCTCAGAGGCCCGTACAACCTCTGTGACGGACGTTCCCACTTTATCTACGTCAATGTCTACCCCATCTTTAACAGCCCCTGAAACGCGTCTCTCGGCGTCTGAGAGGTATCTACCTAAATAGTCCCCTTTCATAAACTCAGGTGTGGGAGGAGTAAAGCCTTCTTGCTCTTGTACAGCATTGTAAACAGCTTCAGGTTCTTTACCTTTAGCTGAGGCTAATGTTGCTTCATTCATTGCTGTAGCAGATTGTACATTACTGTGTTGTACTTGTTCTGGCTCTTCAATAAATGTCTCGTTTGTTACGCTTTCTTCTGTATACTGTTCCATATTCTCTCGACTCTGGGAAAATAAAATTAATTAAGCCTCAGGGGCCATCATATTACCGATAGCTTTACCTGCTATAGGAGCTGCAATAGTGTTGGCTACACCTAACGCTACACCAAAATCACTCTTCTGCCCTGCTTGTTGTGTTTTTAATCTAGCACTGTTAATCATAGCATTACTCTCACTGGAGAACGCTAGATCTTGTGAGGTTTTATTAAACTGATTAGTTACCCCACCTTGGGCCGCACTAACAGCTGTACCTGCAAAACCTGTTGTACCTGCTTGGTTAGCTATCTGTGCTCTAGCCACTTGAGCTTCTGAAGCAGCAGCTCTCCTAGCCCTAGCTGAACTCTCCCCTTCTATAGCTTGTTCTAACTCAGCTTGCTCTTTTGCAGCTTTCTCTTGATCCTTAGCTGTATTACGTGCGTCTATAGCAGTCGCAGCAGCAGTAGTAGCAGAAATACCTGCGACAATATAACCGATAGTAGCGGCTTCTAAGCCCATTACATCCCCCTCACTGAAGTACTGCGTGAAGTAATCACACCATCTTCTGTTTCTGTTAAATAAGTAAATCCAAACATCTCTTGATACTTCCTTTCAAATGTATAGTCATGTGGAGTAAACGCATAAACTTCATCATACCCTAACGCATTAAGATAATTAAACGCATAAACAGCTAAAGGATATAACTCATTACGATATATATCCTTAGACCATTTATAAACATCCATATGTATATTAGGATGATTACCTAGCATATCATATCTTATAAAACCATACTCATTACTTACTATACTATTCATATTATCTTACCTACTATTTAATACTACTAGCTTTGGCTGGACTACTACTTAGAATAATAAGGATTTTCAGGTTTTCTAACATTAGCTGCTTGGCTCTACGTATATTTCCTTACTCCAACCGTAAATATGACAACCTTTTCCAGGCTCAGTTCTAAACTGCAAACTAAGAGCTTCACCATGACCTCTTAAAGTATTTCTAGTAGAGATAACAGTTTTACTATAATCAAATTGTGTTGAAGGTGCGTTAGGAGTATAGAACTCTTTAAGCTTATACGCTTGCTGTTCATCTCCCCACCTACCTGATGCAGGACTGTTTGTCCAAGCCCATTGAGCTTGCATTAGACAAGCTGAAGGGTCTATTACTTCAAAAGAATCCCCTCCATCAACGGAGTTAAAACCACTCTCTGTTCTTAGCATATGAGTAGTAATAGACAATACAGACTTTTCTTTAGAAGCAACTTGTCCTGTCCAGTACCCTGTTACTAAGTAAGCAGACGCATCTACCACACCCCAGTCTAAGAAAGCACTGTTATTATATTGGCTAAAACTAAAGGCTGCGTTTCCGTCTAAAGGGTTAGTAAAAGAAGCTATATACTTTATAGAGCTAACCACATCTGTGTCTATTTCCCTAGTAGTAATATCTACTTGCGCCCCTCCTACCGTTACAGGGACTGTCTCGACTGTTGTATCCTCCGTCTTATCTCCGAATATAAGAAAAGGTACAGGTACATATCCCGCTGGGTAAACTTTAAGGGTAGTATCTAAAGTAGGGAACTTATTTCTATACCAAGCCGTAAGTGTTAAATCAAAAACAAGCTCGTTGTCAAAGTAGTAAGGATTAACCAAAGCCCCTGTACGGTACAACCACCTAACCTGTCTAGAGGCTTCATCATAAGTACCTGTTACGTTAGCTCTAGCGTCTGCGGGTATACGGTTAAATATAGACTGTATAGAATCTTTAGTTATATTAACTGCCTTCCCTCTTAAAGATACACCATCAAGTTCTATAGCGTATATACCGCCAGCTGACCAGTAGGCAAGCATTCCTTCGCCTTTTACTATACTACCTAGACTACTGCAACCTGAGTTACTGGCTTTAGATAAGTTCTGGTTAGTTGAGCTAAAAGACCCTTCACCTCCGTGTATCTCCCACACACCGTTTGTAGCAAATACAAACAAGGAGTTACCTAGAGGCTCCATACCTGTTACTCTACCTATTTCAGGTATGTTTATAAACCCACCGTCAGTATCTAAAGGTTTATTAAAATCTTCCGCTGTAGGATCGTTCTCTGAATAACATTTATTTATAGAATCTATGTTCTCTGCTATTTGAGAGAAGAAAATCATAGTACCTAAATTAGGTGCTTTATCATCCGCTTCAATTGACCTGTCTTGTTTAATAGAATAAAACACCCTACCTGCATAAGCTGCTACAGCACCTACTTCACCGTAGGTATAGTCAGCGGGGAGTTCACTAGAGTAATTGTAAGAAGATCTATCTTTTATATACTCGTTCCTAAATAGCCCTCTAGCAAAAACACTGTCTAATACAAACTTACCTTTAGGGGTAGGTGTAACACCAAAACCTACTTTAAGTAAATCCCAAGACGACCATCTACCCACTTCTTCGGCTCTAGTAGCTGTGGTGGCTTTACCGTTCCATATATTATCTGCATTAGACGGGTAAAAATCTTGGTATTTTTCAAGGTTACGTACAGGGTCTGTTAAGTCTATACCTGATGTACGTTCCGTAAAACATTCTAAAGACTTTACCCAACCTTGGTTTCTTAAGTTATAGTCATGCTTCTGGGTGAGAGAGGTAGGTCTCTTGTCTACTTCTAGCCCATCATCTACCCCCCAAGTGTCCCTTACGGCTATATAACGCCTAGAGTTAGTTATAACCAACCCCTCTGGCTCTAGTTCAAACAGTGTAACAAAAGTAGTTCCAGTAGACAGTATAAACCTTCCGTATATACTTGTACCATACATTCTTTCTAAACCCTCTGCCCCACTTAACTGGTATATATACAGAAGATTCCTTGAGACTGTCTTTGAAGAGGTGTCAAAAAAGAACACTTGATTACCTGAGTGTACTACAACAATGTCAATATCACCTCGGTTACCCGCATTCTTCCACTCAAAACTGTCCACTACATGGTTAAAGCCATTCCGTTTAGTGTCAAAGCTGTTAAATATAGACTGTCTATCAGCTTCCCAATCCATTCCTAAACGTCTTTGACGGCTACCGTCTACGTCTAATACAAAGTTCTGCTCATCAAGGGAGGCATTCTCAGGGAATGTAAGAGGGCCTGCTTCAGTGTTTAAGCCAGCTACGAAGGTACTTATTTCAAGACTTGTTCTTTGACCTGCCACTGGAGACTCCTCTTTTAGTTTGTCTACTTCTACGTTGTACACGCTTAGGGGTGTTCTTAGCTCTGTAATAGCTCTCTATAGCTTTATTAGCAAAACCTAGGTTAGAGTATGTACCTAACAGTTCTTTAGGTACTACACCCCCTCTGGCCCCTTGTATTACATACTCTCTAGCTGTCTTTATTATAGCTACAAATTTAAGAGTGTGTTCATGTGTGTTGGTTAGGGTTGAAGTTTCTTCCCCCACTAAATTTCCTGCTTTGTCTTCCATAGTTAGGATACCTTACTCCACCTTTTACTGCCCAGTTACGCTGTCCCATCACGTAGTTCTGACGAACTGCTTGCTGTTCTGCTTTTGAATTAACCATCTGCTTAAGTTCTACAAAACATGCGCTCTTAGCTTCTGCGTAAAGCAAAGGGAAAGCTTCTGAGGGGAGGTCAGGTACAAAAGAATCTGAAATCTCCCACAAAGGTTCTTTATAGTAAATAATTTGAGAGTTAATACTGGTTAGTGTAGTGTTTAATTCAGAACAATAGCTATCAAAAACTAAATTCTTATCATCAAACGATGTATAGTAACTAGGCGGCTGATCATTATATATGTAATATACACTACCATCGTTAACCACAGTTACATTATCGTTGTTAGGGTTCCTGCTGTTTGTGTAAGCAATAAACTCATCAGGGTACATGTAAGGGGTACGTCTATAGCTAACCGTGTCTAACACGTCTCTCTGCTCGCTGTAGCCTACATAGTCAATACGTGAAGAGTTAGTTGGGATACCCATAACAGTTGGCTTACTGGACTGATTAGAGTTAATCAACTGTCCTGTCTTACGCAGATGAGGCCAATCTTTACGAGACATAAGTTCAAAGTAAGTGTGTTTAACAATTACAGCAACCTGATTACTCTCTTCAGTCTCACCTATAGAGTTAACTTTGTCACTGCCCATATCTGATAAGATGTCTTGTACAAGACCTAAAAGGGTTTGTTTCATCTACGACCTCCTTTACGACCACCCGCAGCTTTACCTGCTTTGCTTCCTATCTTACCTCCGTGAGAACGGTTAGACTTTCGGCTCTGTACTTTAGTGTTAGAGGTAGACTTACTACCCCCATTCTTTAAAGCTGTCTTATGACCTACATCTTTACCATCACCTTTAGACACTTTACCTTTACTTTCAGCGTCACGGCGAGCTTTGTTACGAGCAGCTCTGTTCTTTTTCTGTTCTGGTTTAGCGTTATAAGCTCTTTGTTGTTTAGACCGCTTAGTTGCGCTAGCCTTAGTCTCACCTTTCTTAGCCATTAGTTAGTCCTTAAAATAGTCATGTCTGCCGTGTTTACTGTAAAATCGTCTGAGTTCTCAGTGTTCTGTACGTCAATGGAATATTCGTCACCTGTTTGACAGTTATCAAAAGCACGTAAGAAGATTGAACCACCTCTGTCACTGACATCTACAGTACCTTCCCCACCTGCTATCGGAGATCCATTCTTTAGTATACGGAACGTATAGAGCTTAGCTCCTCCCCCTCCACTCTTGGTACAAGAAAGGTGTGTAGAGATTAGGAAAGTCTCGTCATCGTTAAAGTTAATACCATCAAAGATAAGACTATTTGAACCCACCCCTTGGGAGAACTGACTCCCTGATGTTAGTGACCAAGTACCCTCAATAGGGACTGGATTCCCTACCGCAGCTATGGAGACCGTCTCAGGAGGCACTAGGTTGCTTATAGCGGCCTTTTTAGTGTCTGAGACACCTAGGGTATCAGTTATAATAAAGTTCGCTGTATCGGCTCCTATGGCCCCTAGGGGAGCTGTTGAACCTACAAAGAAGCATTTATCCACTGCTCCTCCAAAGACCTTAGTTGGATCTATGTCAGCAAACTTGCTTACTCCTGTCAACAAGGAGTGAGAACAGCCCTCTAAGCTCACTGTAGACGCACTGAAAGTGGCATCAGTGAAGTCTAACCAAACTGCTCCAGGGCTAAAAGAAATGCTTTCTTCAATATTGATGGAGCCATTCACCCCTTTAAACAATATAGAACCTGTTGAAAGCGGGGAATTCTCTACTTCCTCAAAGTTAACGGCAATAAACTCCGTTAATTCACCTATAGATTGCCCTGTGTTATTCGACACAAGACTGTTATTCAAACTAAAGGTAGCTATACCATTACCTGAACAAGCAAACAGAGGCACTGAATTACTTGCAAGAGTTAGGTTAAGTAATGTAACATTAACCCCTGTATCATTAATTATACCCGCCACTGGGACATTGCTTGTAAAATTTATAAAGGCTGTAGACTTGTCCATACCTATTAAGGCAGTACGGCTATCTACAAACTTTAAAGAAAAATCTAAATCTATTACTAGACCTGAGGAAATCACATACGCTTGAGGGAGCAAAGTGCTCACACCTCCAACTGGCGTAGGGAAATCATTAGCTGATGCTATAAACACTGCACCACCTAGGGAGGGCACTATATTTTGCCATGACCCTGAATTTTGACCATCTGCTATGTACGCTTGTCCTTCAAAAGCTGATGTAATACCTTTAGGTTCGTGTATCTCACCATCAGGGATGGAAACATGTTCTACCATTTTACGTACTCCTTAAATAAAAAAGGGAGAGCCGAAGCCCTCCCCACAGTCTTAAACGCGAGTAAACTCAACGATTACTTTACCTTTACCAACTGAGGTTGAACCTGCAACCACAATCATACTCACTTCCTTACCTGCTTCAATGGAGACAGGGGCTGCTAGAGCACCATCTGACATACCGACTGATGTAACATCAATCTTTGCTGGTAGGATAGCAGAGCCGTCATATTCGATCTCTACAGAAGCAGAGCCGTCAAAAGCTTCTTTAACTTCTCCGTACACTGCTGTGATCAAACCATAGTCAGCTGGGATAGTGAGGGTTTTAGCTTCTGCTTGCGCAAATTCCTTACCATCAAATTCCCAAACCATTCGGCCTTCACCTGAAGTTGCAATAGTAACACCTGCAACATTACCCACTGCACGTTCACCGTAGTATTTACCTACACCTAAACCGCTAGTACCTGTTTCATAGCTCATATATTATCCCCTTATACAGAAGTTGCTGAAGTTATTAAGACAGCTAGAGTGTCTTTACGCTGAATACCGAAACCAAATCGAGCGGTTTGGACATACTCATCGCGTTGTAGATCTTTGTTTCGCTCGCCTTCTACGCGTGGAGGTTGTCTCCATGCAGTCATTAGGGGCTTACAGTTATCGTCTGCAATACACATAAAGATGTTTGCAACAGCACCAGGAACAGAAGTTGTACCGTCACTGAACTCACCTGTAGGCAAACGGTTAGAAGTCATAATATCAAAACCATACAAGCTGGTTACGAAAGTATGATCACGATCAAAACCGTTTTCAAAGATACCTTGGGTAGCACTTGATGCACCTAAGTTACCACTGTTAGCTATGCCACCTGCATGTGATACAATGTTGAAAGCAGTGTTAAGAGTTGCTTCTACCACTGGATCTACAATACCGATACGACCGCCGTAAGGGACTTGAGCTTTGTTGAATGCGAGACGCATTGCAATCAAGTCAGTTAGTTGCATAACATTACTTGCACCTGAACCCACAGTACGATGAGCAAAGCCGTTTACAGCATTTCCATCCCCATCAGTTTGTCCCGCATTCAATGTAGCCAAAGCTTGCGTCTCATAACGCTCTTGAATTGCACGGGTGGCTTCTTTACCACGTTGTGCTAACAGACCTTCGATCTGTGCACCATCTTGACGCATTTTGTCAGTGATGTACCAACCGTCACCGATGTACTCAGTGATTCGTAGTTCTACTTCACCAGTCTCAATAGGAGAATACGTGATAGGAGCATCTTCCGCCACTTCCTGGATTTGGGCATCACCCATAGTTTTAATGTGTAATACTTCACCAGAACCAAAGTCAGAGACATTGCGGTAGAAGTTAGGTGGTAACAAACCATCGTGTAGGTTAGTTAAGATAAAATCGCTATACTGTTCAGCTTCAATGAACGTGCGATTACTTGCTGTAGTAATTGACATTTTTAATTCCTTAAATTAAGATTCAGAATAACCTAGGCGCTCGTTAGTAGCCTTTGCTGACTTACGCCAGCTAGACAAATCCGAGTTCTCTCCAGGAGAAAACGGGTCGAACTTATTAGGTTGTGTTTTAGCTGGTTCTTGGAAACCGTTGTTATGTGAAGGAGTTAAGTTAGGTGTACTAACAGTCCCTTTCACGTCCAAGATATTAAAGACTGCTTCAGGGTTCTCAGCAGCAAGTTGATTAACCCACTCCTTAGACAATCCTTTAGCTGCTGCTCTACCGTACAACTCACTTTCACCTTTCTCACCAAACAAGTTATTAAACTTATCGGCAACAGATTTTACGTTAGTTGTCTGTGTAGATTTCACATCTCTTTTAGTTACAATTGATTCCACAAGGGAAGCAACTGAAGCCTCATCTAGTGCAGCTGGAGCAACTTGCTCACCACCGCTCTGAGGTTTAACAGCGTCTAGTACAGATTGCAATGTAGCTTGTTCAGTCGCATTGTTCTTAAAGGCAGTGTTCTCTGCTTCTAAGTTACGTATATGATCCTGAGAAGCTCCTAACGCCTTAATAGCGTCTTCTGCTGTCTTGTACTTAGGTACGCCTTGCTCGTTCTGAATCCCTGCCAACAGCTGGTCTAGCGTGTCTGAGGTATTTGGTTGAGCTACTGGAGTTTGTACTGGTGGTACACCCTCTGGATTTGTGTTAAAAATACTATTGTCTTGGTCAGACGACATTATTTATTCCTTATTAAAATTTAAAATTGAAGCAATTTCAAGCATCGCTCGTTGATAACCTTGCTGGTCAGCTTGGTATAAAGCCCAATTAGGGTCTTTAAATTTATCAACTTTGAGGCCATTGCTGTATGATTCTGTTTGTTTACGCTCACAGATAGAGGAAAAGTGTTTAAACAAATCCTCTGCTGCGGCACATCGTTTAGTAAACTCTTCTCGTTTATCTTTAGGTAGAGAGTTGGTTACCGTAGAGGATAGCTTTATCATTTATGCCCCTGGAATTTGGTTCTCTACCATTTGATTCTCAGCTCCTGCTGAAGCTAACTGCTCTCTCTCCATACCTTCTTCCACTGCTACGTTACTACGTACCAAGTCAAATCTACGAAGTTCAAACAAGTCTTCTACCAACACAGCTAAGTTCTTAGAGCTTATATGCGGCATGATCATTTGTCCAACAGGCCCATTTAATGTCTGGGTGAGATTCTGCATAAGAATCGCTTGTTGTCCGAAGTGTCTAGCGCCTACAGGTCTAATTAAACCGTTTGCTATGATGTCCTTACCTGTGATGTCAACAAACTTTGTACCACCAAACTCTGGGTCTAACACTGGGATTTCTTCTCTTCCCATGTTGTCCTGAGCTTCTGATAGCATACCGTTCAGCAACTTCTCAAGCATAATTTCAAAGGTAACCGTTTTCTCTTGGAAGATACGACCTGCTGCATTCTGAAGTTGTTGAACCTCATACATGGTCTTCTCCCCAGGAGTACGTATACCCATCGCTGATTTAGGAGCACCAGCGTATTCTTCCATCCTTGCTTCAAGCTCGGCTATCTCATTCTGAGCAGCCATAACGCCTGACATATTCTTACCTAACTCGGTTATAGAACCCTCTCCTACTATCTGGATCTGAGCCTCTGGCTCCCAGTCGAAGTGTTCTACATCACCTTGTAGCACTAGAGGTGGATGTACACATAAGTCTGTAGCATCTGCCTTCAAGTTTTGTAAGTGGTCTATACGGTACTGCATACCAACCAAGTTATCTAGTGGCCCCATAGCATATAGGTTATCTGGACGCTTACGCCACCCTGCCATTACCACATTACCTTGGCCTAACGTGTTCTCAATACTGTTGTTCTTTACAGTGATCATACGATCTACAACAATGATTTCACGCTCTGTCTGTACTGTATCTGTTTCTTCATCGTAGTAATCACCTAAGAAGCGTAACACTTCTACATACTTACTACCAAAGTACTCACTCATGCTGCTGAAGCCGTCTACCTGAAAGCCTACAGCTTTGTGGTAGTCATCTACGCTGTACATACCAGCACCTGATCGGAAGTTCATGCAACTGCATAGAGCTTTGTCCCAATCTTCATCTGTCTCAGCTAGCTTCTTAATCTCACCTATAGTCTTAATATAGCGTATAACCTTAGGAGCTTTATCAAACGTAGGTGCTGTAGGGTCAAATACGATGTCTAAAGGACTTATCCTTTGAACCCCTGGCCCTGTGTAACGCTTACTCATAACCCCGTCAGCAGACTGGAAGACGCTACCATCTTCCCATATGGACTCAGCAAAGCAATTACCGTAGTCAATATAGTCATATATCAAATTACTGATATAGTCACGGAAGTCGTATTGCTTAAGCTTGGTGCTCATGTAATGAGTTATAGCGTCTTTAGTATCAATGTTAGCAGCCTGTCTGTCGTAGGCTTCCCATCTAATCCAATTGTCATTAGGGAATATACTGCTCAAGTAGTTACTATGTAAATTGTCACGTATCTGACAAAGCTTAGGCATTGTAGTGGAGTTTTTCCACTGCCCTGCGTTAGTGGTAGTGGTTGTATCTGTAGCAAAGATATAATTTCTAAGCTCTTTCCATTCTTCTACTTTACCTTGTCGAGCAGTAGACAACCTATCCCACATGGCAGCTATACTGGTAGCCCCACTGTCAGACAGCTCATCTACTTTAACTTTTAACTCGCTTACTGTTCCGACCATTAGTTATACCTTCCGTTAAATGCCATACCACCAAACCGTTTATTGTATACAACATTTGAGTCTTTTTGACGTAATCTATCTCTCCCAGGCTTAACTGCGATCTGGACTACACTAGCTAGCGTATCTTTTAAATCATCATGCTTAGGTCTTGTCAGTATCAACTCCTCTTCAAGAGCAGGTGTTAGCCCTCCCTTGGTGTGATACATAGTTAAATTATCGTATCTAGGCTCTAGGATAGAAGCTATACGCTCCTCTTTACTCCCTTGATGCCTAGAAGGTCTGTTCTCATCAACGCTTAAAGATCTACCGTCTTTCCGTATAAAGTCTTTAAGGTCTTCCACAATCATACTCTGAGCAGCTGTAACTTCAGCTCTTAGTTTCCTAAAGCCCCACTCTTCGTGCAAATCACGTATGTGCTCATACATAGTTAAAACCTTGTCCGTCTTAAAGCGGTCTAGGTCTAGTACGTATATGTAACCGTCCGAATCAATCCCTATAACAACTATAGCTGTGAAATCTGAACGCTTACCCATTGTGTATGCAAAGTCCATAGCAGCGTAGACATTAACACGTTTATCACGTACATGCCAATTGCCGTTTGAATACCTAATAACTTTTGGGTCAATGTATTGAAACTTACTCTTATTAATCCTGTTACTTCCAGGATCATTGGGATCATTATAATACTGAGCGTAGAACTGCACTTGATCTTCATACTCCGCTTTAATACGGGCTAATATGTTCTGATCAAAACCAAAGCTCTTACCGTCTGCTCTTGTGCCTCTAGCCCAAAAGAATACCCCTTCTTCTTCAACTTTTGCTTCTTTAATCTCCCAGACAGGATTACGACCAATAAGATCACCTGCAACATCAAAAGTTTCAAACTCTTGTGTCTTCCAAGTGTCGTATATATCTGAGGGGTGGTATCTAGTACCACAAGCTAGTGTAAAGCCACCAGCATTCCTGATAGACGTAAATTGAGAAGATTTCTTGGCTACATTAGAGCGCCCTTCTTCTGTATACGCATTCTCAGGTACTACTATATCATCGGGTACGATAACGTCTGCGTGCCAGCCTGTTGTATTCGTGGTCAATCCTGCTGTCGCAATAGTGGCATCTCGTACACCTTCCTCGCTTCTCTTAACGTGGTCGATGGCGATTTTCCTGTTATTCCACATCTCTCTCTTCCCGTCTTGGGGGTGGATATACTCTGGAAAATACTTTTGAAAAGTTTTAGACTCCATGATGTTTTTAATCGCATAGAGCTGCGTTTCCGCTAGTTCTGATGTAGCTGACAGGTACAGTATGGTTATTTCAGGATGACGTACAACCATCCAAGAGCACCAAGTAGCTACCATGTGACTCTTCAGATGCGCTCGTGGCAACATGATGAGTTTGTTCGCAGATAGATCACCTCCCATACCAAATAAGTTGTACTCTTGCATCCATCGGAATATATCCTTGTGACAGTCTCCGTACATGTAACGTGGGTTAACCAGTTGGGCATATACCCACAAATCAGACATAGCCTCATCGCGTAGAGCTTTAGCATCCTCAGGTAGGTTGTCTAGCTTCCGCTGTGCGGCTTGTCTCCAGTCCATATCTTATCTCTTTATTCTCGCTATGTCAGCACTGAAGCTATCTTTGATCTTAGCTTGTACTTTAGTCTCTCTGGTAACCTCTTCTTTAGAAGGTTTACCTGCGGCTCTCTTATCCCAACCTCGGTCAGCTAAGAACTTAGCCGCTTGGAATTGACCTTCTTCAGCTAACGTATCAATACGTTTAATCTGCTTAGATCTTATCCTAACTTCTAGTTCTTCTTCCCACTCAGTGATTATGGGGCGTAATACGGGGCTTGCGTTTATCGCTTTCCAGTGTTGGAAGCCCCCTAAATGTTTGTCAGCAAAGTCTACGCCAAGTATATCACCACACTCCATAAAAGCTTTTCTAGCTTCTTTAAGGCTCATGCAGATGAACTCTTTATTAGGGCCAGCTGTTTCTTTAAATAAACCAGTTGTTACCCACCTATTTATACTGTCTTTAAACATTGCTACACCTAAATTGTTGGTTGGCTAGGTGCGTCAGGGAAGGATTCAGAGGCAGGCCAATCACGTAAAGCAATACGATAAGCTCTATAGCTAGCTGTATCGATTCCTGCATCTTCTAGCTTGTATATTTCTATATCAGCTTTAGCTAACTCACCATCACGCCATGCTCTAGCCTCTAAAATCGCACTAGCTGCGTCTGCTGCAACATGGTCAAACGGTATAATAACTGCCTCGTATGCCGCTACTTCTTCCTGAGCAATGCGGTATAGGCCATGCGTAGGCGGTATGGTCATATTGTCAGTTGTTAAGCTACCGTCTTTTGTTTCTTGATATTCAATCATGTTGTTCTCCTAATTAATAAATTTCTGCGTCTGCTGTCCATGATCCACCTATTGCTGTAGCGCCTGTATCGTTCTCCAGAACAAAATCCGATACATTAGTAACTGTGGATATAACTGTACCTGCCTCAGAGCTTGAGTAGGCGAGGTCTACTCTTGTGACTGCTGGAACTGATCGTTTTGTAACTATGTATGGAACATTAATTAATTTTCTGCCTGAATCACTATACAAACGCAAAAATGCTCTGCCAGTTTCATAATACCTCTGACAAAGAGCTAATTCTTCAGCTATCGGTCTAGCTTGGTAAGGTGTGGCTACACTGCCTAATTCAAGTTTCAGTTGGCTAATGAACACGCTTTTAGATGCAGCAATGTTGCTGTTGCTCAAAAACCTTAAAAGAA
>Ga0208814_1000165_pt1 | contig 48034 bp, 43 predicted proteins | sample MalvirAntarct_55_FD_184253 | JGI IMG/M metagenome (GOLD analysis project Ga0208814, IMG submission 184253) | Marine viral communities from the Global Malaspina Expedition - Malaspina viral metaG Antarct_55 (SPAdes) (version 2) | ecosystem: Environmental > Aquatic > Marine > Oceanic | place... | reverse complement strand
ACATCATCCGCAAGGAATACGCGCGTCTGGGCTACAAGCCCGGCTTCTCGATCTTCGACGACGGCGACATCAAGGCGCTGCTCACCGACATCATGCAGAAGGAGTATTCCGGCGATGACGGCGCCGACGAGATCAAGAACTACATCGACAGCTGGAAGAACGACCTGATCCTGCCTGACGAGGCCCTGGCCAACGCGCGCAACCCCAAGGAACAGACTGCCGCCATCGTCTACCTGCACTACCAGCGCACGCTCAAGGCATACAACGCGGTGGACTTCAACGACCTGATCCTGCTGCCGGTCAAGCTCTTCCAAGAGCACGCCGACATCCTGGAGAAGTGGCAGAACCGCATCCGCTACCTGCTGGTCGACGAATACCAGGACACCAACGCCAGCCAATACCTCCTGGTAAAACTGCTGGTCGGCATGCGCAACCAGTTCACCGTGGTCGGTGACGACGACCAGTCGATCTACGCCTGGCGCGGCGCGCGTCCGGAGAACCTGATGCTGCTCAAAGAGGATTACCCGTCCTTGAAAGTGGTGATGCTGGAGCAGAACTACCGCTCCACCAGCCGCATCCTCAAGTGCGCCAACATCCTCATCGCCAACAACCCGCACGTGTTCGAGAAGCAGCTGTGGTCGGACATGGGCCACGGCGACGAGATCCGCGTGATCCGCACGCGCAACGAGGATGCCGAGTGCGAGCGCGTCGCGCTGGAGATCCTTACCGAGCACCTGCGCACCCAGCGCCCCTACAGCGATTTCGCCATTCTTTATCGTGGCAACTACCAGGCCAAGCTGATGGAGCTGAAGCTTCAGCACCACCAGATTCCCTATCGCCTGTCCGGCGGCACCAGCTTCTTCGCCCGCCAGGAGGTGAAGGACCTGATGAGCTACTTCCGCCTGCTGGTGAACCCGGACGACGATAACGCCTTCCTGCGAGTGATCAACGTGCCGCGCCGGGAGATCGGCTCTACCACCCTGGAAAAGCTCGGCAACTACGCCAACGAGCGCAAGATCAGCATGTACGCCGCCGCCGACGAGATCGGCCTGGGCGAGCACCTCGACGCTCGCTTCACCGAGCGCCTGGCGCGCTTTAAACGCTGGATGGACCGCGTGCGCCAGGAGTGCGCGCAGAACGACCCGATCGCCGCCATTCGCAGCATGGTGATGGACATCGATTACGAGAACTGGCTGCGCCAGAACGCCTCCAGCGACAAGGTGGCCGATGCACGCATGGGCAACGTCTGGTTCCTCGTCGATGCGCTGAAAAGCACGCTGGAAAAAGACGAAGACGGCGACATGACCATTGAGGACGCCATTGGCAAGCTGGTGCTGCGCGACATGCTCGAGCGCCAGCAGGAAGAGGAAGAAGGTGCCGAAGGTGTGCAGATGATGACCATGCACGCCTCAAAGGGCCTGGAATTCCCCTCGGTGTACATCATCGGCTTCGAGGAGGAGATCCTGCCGCACCGCTCCAGCATCGAGTCCGACACCATCGAAGAAGAGCGGCGCCTGGCCTATGTCGGCATCACCCGCGCCAAACGCAACCTGGCACTGACCTTTGCCGCCAAGCGCAAGCAGTACGGCGAGGTGATCGACTGCACGCCGAGCCGCTTCCTCGACGAACTGCCGCCCGAAGACCTGGTATGGGAAGGCCAGGAAGACGCACCGGTCGAAGTCAAAGCTGCCCGCGGTAATGACGCGCTGGCGGCGATGCGGGCGATGTTGAAGAAGTAGCGCAGGCGGTTTAGGCAGACGTAGGGTGGATCACGCTCCATCGATCCACCGGGTCGCGATTGACCGGGTGGCGATCCACCGGGTGACGATCCACGGTGGCGATTGACCGGCGGGCAATTCGCCCCATGGCGCGGCACCGAGCGGGACCACGGTGGATGAAAACAGCTTCATTCACCCTACCCATTGCCGACCGAGCAGCCGCCGTAGGGTGCATCTCGCTACATCGATCCACCGGGTGGCGGTCCCCCGGGTGGTGCTCCACCGGTACTTCCCGGTGGATGTAAGAAGCGACATCAATCCTACGGCACCTCAACCGCTGACAATCGCCTCCAGCTCCCCGGCCGCCGCACGCAGGCGCGGCACGAACGCCAGCAGCGACTCCATCGAGCAGCGAATCACCGGCGCATGGGTGAACAGGCAGGCGCTTAGCTCGCCGCGGCCATCGCGCACCGGCACGGCGCAGGCGACCATGCCGTCGATGAATTCCTCCGAATCGATGGCCAGCCTCTCCTCGCGAATCCGCACCAGATCGTCACGCAAGGCACTGAGGTCAGTCAGCGTATTGCGCGCCAGCTGCCGAATCGGCAAGCGCGGCAGGATCCGCTCGAGCTGATCATCCGGCAACGAAGCGAGATAGAGCTTTCCGCTGGCGGTGCACCAGAGCGGCGTGTGGCTGCCGATGGGCAGGTTGATCTGCAGCGGCCAGTTGGTCTGCACCCGGTCGAAGTAGAGCATGTCCAAACCATCGGGCACGGACAGGCCGCAGGTTTCGCCAATCTCGTCGGACAGCTTGCGCAGGATTGCCTGACGCAAGGCCTTGTGCCGACCACTGCCGAGGATATTCACCGCCGTGGCGTGCAGCCGATCGCCCGGCAGCAGGCCGCCACGCAGGCCGAACTGCAGAAAACCCTCTTTCTCCAGTGTTTGCACCAGGCGATGGGCGCTGGCCTTCGGAATATCCAGTTTTTCCGCCAGCGCGCTGGGTGTCAGCGGCTCCGTTGCGCCAGCCACGGCTTCCATGATTTCCAGCACACGGGTGATGGAAGAGCCTTTTTCGCGGGAAGTGCTGCGCATCGTCTGCCTTGTTGTTCAAAAGAGTGGACCGCCATGGCGCGGAATGAGCGTATCGACGCATGTGGGCTGAACACGCTGGTGGGCTGAAGCCCACCCTACGCGCGTCTATACCATGATCCGCATGGAGAAATTCGCACCCAGGGCGGATTACCTCTGCCCGCACCATGACGATTTTCATCGAGGAAGAGAGGCGCACTTGCGCCGCCCGTGCATGCCCGGTTCTGTAGGGTGGGCTTCAGCCCACCAAGACGCGCCCCTGCAAATGCTACTTCATCGTCGGCATCGAGAAATCCGCCCCGGCTCGGATGCCGGTCGGCCAGCGCCGGGTCACAGTCTTCATCCGGGTAAAGAAACGCACGCCGTCCGGACCGTGCATGTTCAGCGGGCCGAAAATCGATCGCTTCCAGCCGCCAAAGCAGTGGAACGCCATGGGCACCGGGATCGGTACGTTGACGCCGACCATGCCGACCTTGACCTCCTCTTCGTACTGCCGTGCGGTGTCGCCGTCACGGGTAAAGATCGAGGTGCCATTGCCGAACTCGTGGTCGTTGACCAGCTTCAGCGCTTCGTCGAAGGATTGCACCCGTACCACGGCCAGTACCGGCCCGAAGATCTCCTCCTTATAGATGCGCATCTGCGGCGTCACCCGGTCGAACAGGGTCGGACCGACGTAGAAGCCGTTCTCGTAGCCCTCGACCTTCAACCCGCGCCCGTCACAGACCAGGGTCGCGCCCTCTTCCACGCCCAGGTCGATGTAGCCGGATACCTTCTGCTGGTGTTCACGGGTGACCAGCGGGCCCATGTGCGGTTCGGGTTCGACACCCGTGCCCGGCCCGGTACGCATCTGGCCGATCTCGCCCTTGAGCATCTCGACCAGATTGTCGGCCACTTCGTCGCCGACGCAGACCGCCACCGAGATGGCCATGCACCGCTCACCGGCCGAACCATAGGCGGCGCCCATCAACGAGCCCACCACTTGCTGCGGATCGGCGTCGGGCATGATCACCATGTGGTTCTTGGCGCCGCCCAGGGCCTGGCAGCGCTTACCGTGCGCGGAAGCAGTGCTGTAGATGTATTCGGCAATCGGCGTCGAGCCGACGAAGCTCACCGACTGCACACGCTCATCGGTCAGCAGCACGTCCACCGCTTCCTTGTCGCCGTTGACGATGTTCAGCACGCCCGCCGGCAGTCCGGCTTCGGCCAGCAGCTCCCCAAGCAGCATGGTCGCGCTCGGGTCCTTTTCCGAAGGCTTGAGGACGAAGGTATTGCCGCAGGCGATGGCCACCGGCAGCATCCACAGCGGCACCATGGCCGGGAAGTTGAACGGGGTGATGCCGACGCAAACGCCCAGCGGCTGCATCAGCGAGTTGGAATCGATATCGCGCCCGACGTTGGGCGAGAACTCGCCCTTGAGCAGATGTGGGATGCCGCAGGCGAACTCCACCACTTCTAGCCCGCGCGTGACTTCACCCTGAGCATCTGAAAAAACCTTGCCGTGCTCCAGAGAGATCAGCCGGGCGACGTCGTCGCGACGCGCTTCAAGCAGCGTCTTGAAGCGAAACATGACGCGGGCACGCACCAGCGGCGGCGTCTTCGACCAGCCTTCAAAAGCAGCCTGGGCCGCGCCGATGGCCTCGCGGGTTTCAACCGCCGAGGACAACGACACGTATAGGCGCGGCTCCCCAGTGGCAGGGTTATAGACGGTCGCGTGGCGTTCGGAGCGGCCAGCGACGGCCTCGTTGTTGATCAGGTTGCCGAGGGTCTGCATGGGTCACTCCTGGTTCCAGACGGTTTCGTAGAGGTCGATGATTTCCGCTTCGGTAGGCACGCGCGGGTTGTTGCCGGGCGAGCCCGAGGCCAGCGCCTGCTTGGCCATCGTCTCGCGCAGATCGAAAAAGCGCTCGCGGGTAATGCCGAACTGCTCGGGGCTGGGCACCTGCAGTTCCTGGTTGATCGCGCGCAGCTCGGTCAGCAGCTTTTCATTGGCCGCTTCGACGCTGTCGGTTTGCGCCGCCACGCCCATGGCGCGGGCACAGTCGGCATAGCGCTCGGGCGCGGCGGGAATGGAAAACGCGGTGATCGCCGGCAGTAGCATGGCGTTGGACAGTCCGTGTGGCACATGGAAGAAGGCACCAATGGGCCGGCTCATGCCATGCACCAGCGCCACCGAGGCATTGGAGAAGGCTATGCCCGCCAGTGTCGCGCCGAGCATCATCGCCTCACGGGCCTGGCGGTTGCCGGGCTCGTGGAACGCCGGTCGCAAGTTCGGCGCCAGCAGGCGCATGGCCTCAAGCGCCTGGGAATCGCTGTAGAGACTGGCCTTGCGGCTGACGTAGGCCTCGATGGCATGGGTCAGCGCATCGATGCCGGTATCAGCGGTCACCCGTGGCGGTAGCGAGAGAGTTAGTTCGTAGTCGATCAGCGCGGCCACCGGCATGAAGCCAAGGCCGGCGCAGAGCATTTTCTCATCGCTGGTTTCGTCGGTGATGATGGTGAAGCGCGTGGCTTCCGAGCCGGTGCCCGCCGTGGTCGGAATGGCAATTAACGGCAGGCCCGCTTCACTGACATCGCGTGGGAATCGGTAATCGCGCATCTCGCCGCCGAACTTGCCAAGGATGCCGATGGCCTTGGCCGAGTCGATCGGGCTGCCGCCACCGAGCGCGATGATCGAGTCGTAGTTGCCCGCACGCACCATCTCGACACCGGCACGGATCGACGCGGCGGTCGGCTCAGGCAGGGTGTCGGCGAAGCAGTCGCTGGGGATATCGGCCTTGGCCAGGGTTTCGCTGATCCGCGCGACGTAGCCCAGCTCGACCATCATCCGATCGGTGACGATCAGCGGGCGTTTGCAACCGAGGTTCTGGAGTACGGAAACAATCTGCTGACTGGCGCCGGCGCCGACTTCCATCAGGCGCGGCAGGACGATGCGGTGGCTCATGGTGTTCTCCGGGGGGGGGCGGTCGCGGGACGTACAACACCGGCGATAGCGCCGAACGAAGCCCGAGATGACGCCGGTCTCGATTGTTATGTTGAGACAGTTCGTCTCACTTGGCTCTGAGACTAGAAACAACCCATGCAGCCGTCAACCTAAAACGAGACGTTTTTTCTCGTTATAGATCATCAAACATTACGCCGACGCACGCCTTAGGGTTTTGGCTCGGTTCGCCAGCAAGCAAGCGCCTACAAAAGAGAGCAGGCGCCGGATCGGTCACTGATCTCGCAGCAGCGAGCTTGCTCGCGCTGTACCAAGTAGACGCCAAACTCCGAGCGCTACAGGCGAGCAGAAGCCGCTGAGCTTCCAAGACGGCTTGGGGAACCGCTACCTGCCAGGATCGGCCAGCCGCCGCAGCAAAGCGTCGCCTTCGCTCTGCAGGCGTCGGCGTGTCTGCCCGGCCTGTTCACGTGTCGCTCCGCTGTCGAGGCTCGGCATATCGGCATCGACGTTGATCAGCGCCGCACTGAGCCCCGCATGAATGAGCACGGCCCCTGCCTGAACATCGCTTTGCACGTTCGGGTCGGTAAGCGGCCAGGCATCGACGGCAAGTTCGAGCGCCTCCAGACAGCAATGCGCCAGGGCCAGCGGCACCGCACAGGCCTGACGCGCCGCCGCCTGCTTGTCCTCGGCTCCGCCATCACGGGCAGCCCTCAGATAGTCACTGAAGGCCTGCATGTCGTCTTCGGCAAAGGTCCCCGGTCGGCCCAGCAGCGCTTCAGCGGCCTGGAGCAATTGCCGGCGCGACGGGTTGGCATCGTGCGCCTCACTGATGCGCAGCCCCTTCACCACCAGCGCCAAGCCGATGTCGGCGGTGACAGCGGCGGCCGCACCGCAACCGGGTGTCGGCTTGTCAGCCGCCGCCGAGGCGCGAAAGTCTGCCAACGGTTGCGCCCAGATGCCCTCGCCTTCGCTCATGCGTCTACCTTCAGCTAGCCTGCGCCTTGCCGTCGCCCCAGTGCAGCAGCACATCGAGCATGCGATTGGAAAACGCCCACTCGTTGTCGTACCAGGCCAGCACCTTGACCAGATCACCCTGCACGCGGGTATGGCTGAGGTCGGCCACGCACGAGGTCGGATGGCCAAAGAAGTCGCGGGATACCAGCGGCAGGTCGTTGCACTCCATCACCCCGAGCGGCATCTTCTGCGCACCGTCGCGCAGAATCTGGTTGATCGCTTCAACGCTGCCCGGCGCACGTTCGGCAGTGAAGGTCAGGTCGACCAGCGACACATTGGGCGTTGGCACCCGCACAGCCAGGCCATCCAGCCGCCCGGCCAGTTCGGGCAGCACCAGGCCGATGGCCTTCGCCGCGCCGGTGGTCGAGGGAATCATCGACTCCGCGGCCGCACGGGCGCGGTAGAGATCCTTGTGCGCCTTGTCCAGCAGGCTCTGGTCGTTGGTGTAGGAATGCACCGTGTTGAGCAGCCCCTGGCGGATGCCTACCGCGTCATGCAGCACCTTGGCCAGCGGCGCCAGGCAGTTGGTGGTGCAGGAGGCATTGGAAATCACCTTTTGATCGCCCAGCAGCTCGTGATTGACGCCGTAGACCACCGTGAGGTCTGCGCCATCGAGCGGGTGCGAGGCAAACACCCGCTGTGCACCCGCCTGCAAATGCTGGTCGATCAGGTCGCGCTTCTTGAACTTGCCGGTGCACTCCAGCACAACGTCGACGCCCAGCTGCTTCCAGGGTAGCTGCGTAGGGTCCCGCTCCTGCAGCAGTCGGATCGACTGGCCGCGGATCTGCATCACGTCATCGCGCAGATCGACCTGGCCGTGGAACCGGCCAAAAGTGGTATCGAAGCGCGTCAGGTGGGCCATGGCCGACCGCTCGCTGAGGTCATTGATCGCTTCGATGTGGATCTGATTTTCCAGATTTCGCTCGAACAGGGCTCGCAGTACAGCTCGGCCGATACGGCCATAACCGTTGATAGCAATACGCAACATGGCGGTCTCCTGGTGTCGTTGAGGCTGGTGAAGGTTAGTCGGAGTATCCCGGGTCGCGTTCAGTACCGTCCGACGGAGATCAACGAATAGGGGAAACCGGAGCACCGCTCGTCAGTCGTAACTCTCACAGGTCCGTTGCGCCGGGCTTGCCGCACACCGGAAAAGGGCTACGAGCAATGAGCGAGTCATCCCAGGCACCCTGGTGGAAAGGCGCCACCATCTACCAGATCTACCCGCGTTCCTTCGCCGACAGCAACGGCGACGGCATCGGTGACCTCAACGGCGTGCTGCGCCATCTCGATCACCTGCAACAGCTGGGTGTCGACGCCCTGTGGCTGTCGCCGATCTTTCGCTCGCCGATGGCCGACGCCGGTTACGACATCAGTGACTACTGCGATATCGACCCGCTGTTCGGCTCGCTGGCCGACATCGACCGGCTGATCGCCGAAGCGCATGCCCGCGGCATTCGCGTGCTGCTGGACTTTGTGCCCAATCACACCTCAGATGAGCACCCCTGGTTCGTCGAGTCGCGCAGCTCGCGGGACAACCCCAAGCGCGACTGGTACATCTGGCGCGATCAGCCGAACAACTGGCGTGCCGCGCTGGGTGCCGGCAGCGCCTGGACCTGGGACGAGCACACCCAGCAGTACTACCTGCACCTGTTCCTGGCCAAGCAACCGGACCTCAACTGGCGCAACCCCGAGGTGGTCGCGGCCATGCATGACGTGCTGTGCTTCTGGCTCGACCGCGGCGTCGACGGCTTTCGCATCGATGTCATTCACTGCACAGGCAAGGATCCAAGCTTCGCCGACGATCCCCGCTGCCAGACCGGTCAGCCACTGTCGGATTTCAACGACCAGCCCTACAGCCATGAAGTCCTGCGTGGCCTGCGCCGGCTGGTCGACAGCTATCCCGGCGACCGCATGCTGGTGGGCGAGGTAAATATCCGCTCGACCGAGCGCGTGCTGCAGTATTACGGCGCCGGCGACGAGCTGCATCTGGCCTTCAACTTCAACCCGCTCGACGCGCCCTGGGACCCGGTGCTGTTTCGCACCTGCATCCGTGAGGTCGAACACTGGCTGCAACCGTCCGGGGCCTGGCCGACCTGGGTCCTGTCCAACCACGACAACGTGCGCCAGCGCAGCCGCTACAGGGGTTCCGAGCAGGCCGCCCGCGCCGCGGCGGTGCTGCTGCTGACGCTGCGCGGCACACCGTTCATTTATCAGGGCGAGGAATTGGGGCTGGAGGATGCGCTGATCACCGCCGATACCCGTGTCGATCCGGGCGGCCGGGATGGCTGCCGTGCGCCCATTCCCTGGCAAGCGGAGCCACCGCACGGCTGGAGCGGCGCCGAGCCATGGCTACCCTTCCCACCCGAAGCTGACGAGCTCGCTGCAGAACGCCAGACCGGTGCTGCCAATTCGGTGCTCGCGCTCTACCAACGTCTGCTGGCGGCACGCAAGGCCAGCCCGGCGCTGCATCACGGCAGTTTCGAAGAGCTACCATCACATCCTGAAGTGCTGGTCTATCGCAGACAGCTCGGCAATGACTGTCGGCTGGTCTGCATCAATTTCGCCGAACACTCCCACGCTTACCCGCACGCCGGTGCCTGGCAAGTAGAAGTTGCCAGCGATGGGGTCGGCGAAGGCGAGCCCTATAGCGGAACCTTGAACTCGCTGCAGGCAGTCATTCTGCGCCCGACGGAGGGTTGAGCATGCGTCCACTCTGGTATCGCAACGCGGTGATCTATCAGGTCGATCCCGCTCTGTTCCGCGACAGCAACGGCGATGGCTGCGGTGATCTGAAAGGCATCACCGAACGCCTGGACTACATCCGCGGCCTGGGTGCCACCGCGGTCTGGATCATGCCCTGCTACGCCTCGCCGTTTCTCGACGCGGGTTATGACGTCACTGATCACCTGCAGATCGCCCCGCAATTCGGCGACCTGGCCGACATGGTCGCGCTGCTGGAAAAAGCCGAAGAGCTCGGCCTGCACGTGATCGTCGAGCTGCTGGTGCAGCACACCTCCAGCGAGCACAAATGGTTTCAGGAAGCGCGCCGAGATCGCGACTCGCCCTACCGCGACTACTACATCTGGGCGGACGAACCCGACGACTCAATGGCGCCGATCTTTCCGACCGTCGAGGACAGTATCTGGACCTGGGACGAGGAAGCCGGTCAGTACTATCGCCATCTGTTCTACAAGCACGAGCCGGACCTGGACCTGGCCAACCCGCGGGTGATCCACGAGATCGAACGGATCATGTCGTTCTGGCTGCGCCTGGGCGTCTCCGGCTTCCGTATCGATGCCGCGGTGCACATGGTGCGCCAGGCCGGCGGCGGCGATCTCAAAAAGGGTTACTGGCTGCTCGAACACATGCGCGACTTCGTCACCATGCGCCGGCCGGAGACGGTACTGCTTGGTGAGATCGACACCGACCCGGAAAAATACGTGGAGTACTTTGGCGATGAGGCCGACCGCGTCACCCTGCTGCTGGACTTCTGGACCAACAACCACCTGTTCCTGGCGCTGGCGCGGCAACAGGCCGAGCCCCTGACCCGCGCGCTCAATGGTCAGCCGCTGCCGCCCAGCCATTCGCAGTACGCACTTTGGATTCGCAATCACGACGAGCTGAGTCTTGACCGGCTGGATGAAGATGAACGCAAGGAGGTGATGGACACCTTCGCGCCCGACCCGAAGATGCGCGCCTACAATCGCGGCATCCGCCGACGCCTTGCGCCCATGCTCGACGGCGACGAGCGTCGCATCGCCGCCACCCACGCGCTGCTGTTCTCGCTGCCCGGCACGCCGATCATCCGCTACGGGGAAGAGATCGGCATGGGCGACGACATGGAGCGTCCCGAACGCCAGGCCGTAAGAACCCCCATGCAATGGTCCAACGAGCCCAACGCCGGTTTTTCCTGCACCACGGGTGAACTGGCGGCGCCGCTGATTGATGAAGGTCCGTTCAGCTTCGAGAAGGTCAACGTCTTCGCCCAGACCCTGCGCAGTGACTCATTGATGGCCCGCACCGGCAACATGATCCGCACGCGCATTGGCCTGCGCGAGATCGGCATCGGCAAACGCTCTACCGTCGAGGTCGACGACCCGGCGGTGTTTGCCATTCGCCATGACAACGGCTCGACGGTGCTTATGCTGGTTAACCTGGCGGATCAGGAAACGACGGTGACCATCGAAGCCGATGACCTGCAAGACATGGTCGACGTGCTCGCCGATTACGACTATGACCAGCCCGAAGTCTCGCCGCTAAAGATTCGACTCGGCCCGTATGGCTACCGTTGGCTGCGGCGTAAACAGCAACTGTTCGGATAAGCACATGATCGAGCGACTCGACGCGTCTCAGTGGCGCGCCTGGCACGGCGACAAATTTCCCATTGATTGCTGGCGCGCAGCGGGCGACGAACTTCAGGCCATCGCCGGCACGCGCCGGGTCGACCTGATTTCACGAGAGCGCTACCGCGACTTTGTGCTACGTCTGGAGTTTGCCTTGCCAGTAGCTGGCAATTCCGGGCTGTTCTGTCGCGTCGAAGAAGAGGCGCAACTGAGCTGGCACAGCGGTCCAGAGATGCAATTGCTCGACGACCGGGGCCATCCCGATGGCCGCGAGCCGATGACACGCAACGGTGCACTGTACGGGTTACTGCGGCCTGAGCTGGAGACGCCGATCGAGCCCGAGCAGTTCATCGAGGCCGCCTTGAGTGTGCGCGACGGCGAGATTGAGCACTGGCTGGACGGGCGACGCGTATTGCGCTATCGCCTCGATGACCCGACCTTGCATAAGCACATCGCCAACAGCAAATTCAGCGGCTATCCGCGCTTTGCCCAGGCTGCCGAAGGACATCTGGTGCTGCAACACCACGGCGAAGCGGCGCGCTTTCGCCGCCTGTCGATCGAAATAGCGGACTGAACGGTCCACTTGGACCCGCGCACCGAAATGAGCGAGAATGCGCGGCTTTCCAGGCTGCGGTAAGCCGTGATGAACGGACGCTGGATCGAAACGAGCTGGGCGCTCGCCTCCATGGCGCAGCGCCCAACTGGTTTTCGGCGCCCCGATTCATCAGGCAAACCCGGCCGCTCACGCTTGAGGTAGCGCGTTCGTGGAACAGCTGAAACAGAAGATCCGCAATGAAGGCATCGTACTTTCCGACCGCGTACTCAAGGTCGATGCTTTCCTGAACCATCAGATCGACCCCGTGTTGATGCAGCAGATCGGCCAGGAATTTGCGCGCCGGTTCCGCGATGAGAAGATCACCAAGATCGTCACGATCGAAGCTTCGGGCATCGCGCCGGCGATCATGGCAGGCCTGGAGCTGGGCGTAACGGTCATCTTTGCCCGCAAACATCAGTCCCTGACTCTGACCGATCACCTGCTGACCGCCTCGGTGTACTCCTTCACCAAGCAGGTCGAGAGCACCATCGCGATTTCCACCAATCACCTGTCGCCCAACGACCGGGTGCTGGTCATCGACGACTTTCTCGCCAACGGCAAAGCGGCCAAGGGTTTGATTTCGATCATTCAGCAGGCGGGCGCGAGCATCGCCGGGCTTGGCATCGTCATCGAGAAGTCGTTTCAGGCGGGCCGTCAGGAACTGGAAGAAGCGGGCTTCCGCGTCGAGTCCCTGGCTCGCGTGGCCGCCCTCAGTGACGGCCAGGTGGTATTCGTCGAATAAGCGCCCCGCGCGGCTCCCTGCGGCTTACTCCTTACGCCACAGATCAACCAGCGCGCCCTGCGTGCCAGCTACCGGATCGCTTACCGGTACGCTGACCCGCTGTGCGCGCGCTTGCGCTTCGTCATGACTGCCTTCATCCGGCCGCAGCATGTCGTATCGCTGCTCTAGCGGGTAGCCGCCGACCACTTCGAAGTCATCACTGGCACTGAGCTGGCAATGGCCGGTCCCGGCTGGCAGCACCAGTGCATCGCCAGCACGCACCTCGACTTCCTGCCCCTGTTCGCCGCCGAGCATCAACCGCGCCGAACCACAGGAAACGCCAAGCACCTCGTGCGCAGTGGAATGGTAATGATGGTAGCCATACACGCCGGCACGCCATTGGGCAGGCCACAGATGGCTGTTGAACAGATTTTCGAACGCGCGGGCGTAGTCGTTTCCGGCCAGCGGCAACTGCCGGTACACCAGCACCGGATGCGAGCTGTTTGGCGTACGACCGTCACTGGAAAAGTGCAGCTGCTCGGGTTGCGGGGCGGAACTGGGCATGGGCACCTCATCTGCTTGCCTGGACCAGCAATCGGCTTGGCCCAGGGAACGGGTTTCAAGATTCGACCCGCTGCGGCGCAGCTTTTCTCCCCTCCAGACACGACAAAGCCGCCCGGAGGCGGCTCGATCTGACCGGCTGAAGCTTAGAGGCCGGACATCTGCTTGATTGCAGCCATCAGCTCGTCATCCGAGCAGCTGGCGCAAGTGCCTTTCGGCGGCATGGCGTTGATGCCGGTGATGGCGTTGGCCAACAGCGCATCCAGACCGCCTTTCTCATCAGCACGCGCTTGCCAGGCCGCCGTATCGCCGACCTTTGGCGAGTTCAGCAGACCGGTGCCGTGGCAGGCGTTGCAGAACTTGCCGACCACTTCTTCGCCGCTAAGGGCGCCGCCGCCAGCGGCAGCAGCAGCCGGACCGGCCGCAGCGCACTCTTCACCTTGAATACAAACCTCGCCCACCGGCTTCAGGCGCTCGGCGATGTCGTCGTTGGTCGCAGCCTGAGCGCTCACTGCCCACAGGGCCAGTACGGCAGTCTGTGCTACCAGGATCTTCTTAATCAGGTTCACCTTATACCCTCATGTGGCTAGACACGCCCGCGGCCACGGTATCGCGAGCGGCGGTCAGTATAACGGCAAGCCATGCCCGCCGAAACAATACGAAAGGCCCTGTCATCCCCAGCGACGCTTTGTCGCACAGAGCGTCTGACAAAGGCATGGGCCAGCGGTACCGGCTAGAAGTTGGCCGGCGTGGTGGCACTGATCAGCTTCGCCGGCGCGTCAAACGGGTTATGGAAGCGATGCGGCTTGCTGCTCTCGAAGTAATAGCTGTCGCCTGTTTCCAATAGATAGGTCTGGCCGCTCACCGTCAGTTCCAGGCGCCCCTCGACCAGCATGCCGGCTTCTTCGCCCTGGTGCGCCAGCATGTCCGTGCCGGTATCGGCGCCAGGCGGATAGGTTTCGGCTAGAAAGGCGATCGCGCGCCCCGGATGTGCCTTGCCCACAAGCCTCATGCTGATAGCGCCGTCGGAAATATCGATCAGCTCCCCAGCCTTGTAGACCACCTGGGTATCACTGTCCTGCTCGAAATCAGGGGAGAAAAACTCGACCAGCGACATCGGGATGCCGCTCAGCACCTTCTTCAGCGAACTGATCGACGGGCTGACGCTGTTTTTCTCGATCATGGAAATCGTGCTGTTGGTAACGCCCGCACGTTTGGCGAGTTCACGCTGGGACAAACCCTTGAGCTTGCGGATGGTTTGCAGTCGAACACCGACGTCCAATGCGGGAGCCCCCAATAAGAGCGATTGCTGAGGGCGCTATGATGGCGAGGGCGTTCAGTATTTTCAACACAACGGGACGAAATGACAGGTCGTGCCGTGCAGCGATCCGGTTATGCCGGCAGCGCAGCCACCACTGACAGTTCGACCAGGATCTCCGGCTCGCACAACTTGGCCTCGACCGTGGCCCTGGCCGGGGCGACGCCCTCTGGCAACCATTGATCCCAGACGGCATTCATGCCGGCAAAATCGGCATCGATGTCTTTCAGATAAATAGTCACCGATAGGATGTGCTGCTTATCGGTACCCGCCTGCCGCAAAAGGCGTTCGATGTTGTCGAGCGTCTCGCGGGTCTGCTGCTCGATTCCCGCGCTCATGTCCTCACCCACCTGACCGGCCAGATAGACCGTGTTGCCGTGAATGACGATCTGACTCATGCGAGCGTTAGTGTGCAGGCGCTGTATGGGCATGCTTGTGCGATTCCTTGTTGGTGCCGTAGCGGGAAATATCGAGGCCGTCGGTACTGATCTGCGTGCGCTTTCTTGCCAGCATATCGGCCAGCAAGCGGCCAGAACCACAGGCCATGGTCCAGCCAAGAGTACCGTGCCCAGTGTTCAGATACAGGTTGCGATAGCTTGTACCACCGATGATTGGCGTGCCGTCCGGCGTGGCCGGGCGCAGGCCGGTCCAGAGTTCGGCAGTGGAGGGATCGCCGCCCTGTGGAAACAGATCGCCGACAACCATTTCCAGGGTCTCGCGACGCCGCGGATTGAGCGAAAGATCGTGGCCGGCAATTTCTGCCATACCGCCAACCCGTATGCGTTGATCGAAGCGGGTGATGGCGACTTTGTAGGTCTCGTCGAGCACGGTCGAAACTGGGGCCATCGCGGGGTCGCTGATCGGCACGGTCAACGAATAACCTTTGAGCGGGTATACCGGCGCGCGAATGCCAAGCGGCTTGAGCATCTGCGGGCTGTAGCTGCCCAGCGCCAGCACGTAGCGATCGGCCGTTTCCAGCTTGCCATCAATCCAGACGCCTTCGAGCCGGTCACCCGCGAATTGCAGCCGCTGAATGTCCTGATTGAAGCGAAACTCGACGCCCAACTCGTGGGCCATTGCGGCGAGTTTGGCGGTGAACATCTGACAATCGCCGGTCTGATCGTTAGGCAGGCGAAGCGCGCCGCTGAGCTTGTCCGAAACCCTGGCCAGCGCCGGTTCGGCCCGCGCAATGCCGGCGCGATCGAGCAGTTCGTAGGGCACGCCGGACGCCTGCAGCACGGCGATGTCCTTGGCGGCGTTATCCAGCTGGGCCTGGGTGCGGAACAGCTGGGTGGTGCCGCATTGCCGGCCTTCGTAATCGATACCGGTTTCTGCACGCAGCTCGTCGAGGCAATCGCGACTGTATTCGGACAGCCGAACCATGCGTTCTTTGTTCACCGCATAGCGCGCCGCCGTGCAATTGCGCAGCATCTGCGCCATCCAGAGGTATTGCTGGGTATCGCCGGTGAGCTTGATGGCGAGCGGCGCATGGCGCTGCATCAGCCACTTCATGGCTTTCAGGGGTACACCGGGCGCGGCCCAGGGTGACGCATAGCCAGGGGAGACCTGGCCGGCATTGGCAAAGCTCGTTTCCATCGCCACGGCTGGCTGACGATCGACTACCACGACCTCGAAGCCCGCTCGCGCTAGATAGTAGGCACTGGTGGTGCCAATCACGCCGCTACCCATCACCAGAACACGCATCGCCGCCTCCCACCCGTGCTACCGGGCTTTTTCTAATCACTGTTACTGCGGAGTATAGAAAGCAGCGTGCAGTGGATTTCGCTATATAAACGGCTATATTTGCGATTTATTCACGCCATAAACGGCGATAACAGAGGCGATACGCCTATGCGAACCAAGCACCAGACCCGCCGCGAACTGGACAAGATTGACCGGCAAATCCTGCGCTTGCTACAGGCTGAAGGACGCATGCCGTTTACCGAACTGGGCGAGCGCATCGGTCTGTCGACCACGCCATGCACCGAGCGCGTCAGGCGCCTGGAGCGGGAAGGCATCATCATGGGCTACACCGCGAGGCTGAATCCTCAGCATCTGAAGGGCGGGTTGCTGGTATTCGTGGAGATCAGCCTGGCCTATAAGTCAGGCGACATCTTCGAGGAGTTCCGCCGTGCCGTGCTGAAACTGCCGCATGTGCTGGAGTGCCACCTGGTGTCAGGCGATTTCGACTACCTGATCAAGGCCCGGATCTCGGAAATGGCGTCGTATCGCAAACTGCTAGGTGACATCCTGCTCAAACTGCCGCATGTGCGCGAATCCAAGAGTTACATCGTCATGGAAGAGGTAAAGGAGTCCCTGGAACTGCCCGTGCCGGATTGACCCGAAGCGTTACGCTTTTGCCCTGCGGCACCTGTCCGGTCTACCCTTCGGCCAGGCAAACCGTCCAAGGCTCAACCATGACAAACCGCCACTCGGCCTCCAATTCCCACGATCACGCCGCGTCCTACTACGCCGCCACTGCCAATCAGCCGCTTGAGATCGCGCCCTTGCAAGGCGAACAGAGCGCCGACGTCTGCATCGTCGGCGGTGGCTTCAGCGGCCTCAACACCGCCATCGAACTGGCCGAACGCGGGTTTTCCGTGGTGTTACTGGAAGCCCATCGCATCGGCTGGGGCGCCAGCGGCCGCAACGGCGGGCAGCTGATTCGGGGCGTCGGGCACGACGTTGAGCAGTTTCAGCCGGTGCTGGGTGACAGGGGGGTAGACGATCTCAAGCGCATGGGTTTTGAAGCGGTAGACATCGTGCGCGAGCGCATCGAGCGTTACGCCATTCAATGCGACCTGACCTGGGGCTACTGCGATCTTGCAACGAAACAGCGTCACCTTGACGGCTTCGATGCGGATTACGCCGACCTTCAGCGTCTGGGCTACCCGCATCCGTTGAGACGGGTACCAAAGGAGGCCATGCGCGAGGTCATCGGCTCCGATCGCTATGTGGGCGGCCTGATCGACATGGGCTCGGGCCATCTTCATCCACTCAACCTGGCACTGGGCGAAGCGGCTGCGGCGCAGTCGCTCGGGGTCCGGCTCTACGAGCGATCCGCGGTCGAACGGATCGATTATGGCGCGCAGGTCCGCGTGCATACAGCGCAGGGCAGCGTGCGCGCCGACCAGCTCGTGCTGGCCGGCAATGCTTACCTGGGTTCGCTGAACAAATCGCTGGCCGGCAAGGTGCTACCCGCCGGCAGTTACATCATCGCCACTGAGCCGCTGCCTGAAGAGGTCAGACAGGAATTGCTGCCGCAGAACATGGCTGTCTGCGATCAACGCGTGGCGCTGGATTACTTTCGCCTGTCGGCCGACGGCCGACTGCTATTTGGCGGCGCCTGCCACTACTCCGGACGCGACCCAAAGGACATCGGCGCCTACATGCAGCCAAAGATGCTTGAGGTGTTCCCCCGCCTGCGTAATACCCGCATCGATTTCCAGTGGGGCGGCATGATCGGGATTGGCGCCAACCGCCTTCCTCAGATTGGGCGACTGCCAGACCAACCAAACGTGTACTACGCCCAGGCCTATGCCGGGCATGGCCTGAACGCCACGCATCTGGCCGGGCGCCTGCTGGCCGAAGCCATTAGCGGACAGCTCGAGGGGCGCTTCGACCTGTTCTCCCGCGTGCCACACCCGACCTTCCCTGGTGGTCAGCGGCTGCGCTCACCGCTCCTAGCCCTGGGCATGCTCTGGCACCGGCTTAAAGACGAGTTCTGAATTTCGCCGTTGCGCTGGCGTCCAATCTGTCGAGGAAACATAACAATCGACAGGAGTGAACTTGCGCATGCGCCTGCTACTTGTGGCAGTGCTGTTGCTGGCTGGCTGTGCCGGCCAGATTACGCCCACCCCTACGTCTTATGCGCTGCCCGCTCAGGATTCGGTTCTGGCCCAGCGAGTCGAGGCGCTGGCAGCAGCGCAGCCTGCGGGCACCTCTGGATTTCGCCTGCTGTCCGACAGCGCCGAAGCCTTTGCGGCGCGCATGCAGATGATTCGTCAGGCCAGGACAAGCCTCGATGTGCAGTACTACATCGTCCACGATGGGCTCAGCACCCGAGCGCTTATAGAAGAAGTCCTGCGCGCCGCCGACCGTGGCGTCAGGGTACGTCTGCTGCTCGATGACACCACCAGCGATGGCAGCGATTATCAGATCGCCACTCTGGCAGCACACCCGAACATCCTGATCCGCGTGTTCAATCCGCTGCATATCGGCCGCAGCACCTCGATTACCCGCTCGCTGGGTCGGCTGCTCAACCTCTCCCAGCAACATCGACGCATGCACAACAAGCTGATGCTTGCCGACGGCAGCCTGGCCATTGTCGGCGGGCGCAACTTGGGCGACGAATACTTCGATGCCGACCAGAGTTTCAACTTCACCGATATCGACCTGCTCGCCGCCGGCCCCGTCGCCGAGCAGCTGGTGGTCAGCTTCGACCAGTACTGGAACCATTCGCTGAGCGTGCCGATCCAGCAGTTCTTGCGCGATCCCCCCAGCAAAGCGGACCTTGAGCTTGCCCGCCGCGATATCACTGATTATCTGCAGGCCGAACGACGCAAGAACGAGCGCCGCTATCAGCACCTGATGAGTGAGCTGCAGCCCGCGCCTAGTCACTGGCTGAGCGATCTCATCTGGGCACCTGGCGAAGCGCTCTGGGATCACCCTGACAAGATCGAAGCGCCCGGCATCCCCGATGAAAGCCTGCTGCTGACCACTCAGCTTCAGCCCAGCATGGATGGGGTTCGACGATCCCTGACGTTGATCTCGGCCTACTTCGTACCCACCGAGCAAGGCGCCGAATACCTGGCAGAACACGCCAGTAACGGCGTTGCAGTACGGATTCTGACAAATTCCCTCGAAGCCACTGACGTGCCCGCCGTGCATGGTGGTTATGCGCCCTACCGCGCCGAGCTGCTGAAAGCGGGGGTAAGACTGTACGAACTGCGCCGACAACCGGACCAGGAGACCCGCTTCAGCATCACTGGCGATTCCGAATCGAGCCTGCACAGCAAAGCTGCTGTGTTCGATAAGGAGAAGGTCTTCCTCGGCTCGCTGAACTTTGATCCCCGCTCAGTGTTGTGGAACACCGAGGTGGGCATCCTTATCGACAGCTCCGAACTGGCCAGCGAGGTGCACAAGCTCACGCAGCAGGGTACTTCGCCCGCCGTCAGCTATGAAGTGCGACTGATCGAGCGAAACGGCGATGCGCGGTTGATTTGGATCGCTGAGGATGACGGGCAACGAAAGGTCTTGCTGCACGAACCGGGCGGCGCATGGCGACGGTTCAATGCCTGGTTCAGCCGAGTGATCGGACTTGAGCGGATGCTCTGATACTGCAATAAGCGAAAGGGGTTTCGTGTCACTTCCGCCAATCTTGCCGCGCAAATGGCCGTCCCCGCAGAATTAATCCCTTTGTGTGATACCAGAGCGCCACCCCTTGGCTAGGCTACCGAACCTATGCCGTGCTGGTTCTACAGCCTGGCACCTGCTTCTATAAAAATAAAAAGGGAGCGCAACATGACTCATCGCAAGTGGCTATGGATGGTGGTTTTGCTGGCGTGCTGGTTTCCAGCGCTGCTCAATCCTGCCCACGCTCAGACCTTCACCGCGCTGGAAAGCATGCAGATCCATGCCAACCGCGCCACCAGCAGCCTGTTGCTCTATCGAGGTGAAGGCTTTCAGAAAGCGCACCTGGCCCGCATGGAGAGCGACCTCAAGTCGCTAGCTGAAACGGTCGACAGCTTTCCCGGCGCCCGCAATGACCTGCACCAATTGCATCAGGTCCTGCAGACAACGCTGCGTGAAGGCGCAAGCTTCGGCCGTGAAGAGGACGACATGCCCTGGGGCTGGCCGTTGCAGATGAGCAAGGCGCTACGCGATTTCCTGACGGCGGTGCGCAGCCAGCAAGGCGCCGACGTGCGTGCCGAGCTTCCGGCCAAGGTGGAATACCTTACCGTTCAGTACCTGAGCCGCGCCTATGTCGGCTCATTCGAAACCGCTCGCGAACAGCCGGACACTTACCTCGGTCAGGACGAGCGCCGCCTCGTACCGTCGATCGACGAGCAACTGGCGGCGCTGGACGGCAAATCGAACGCGGCCATCGCCAAGTTGAAGACGCGTTGGGAATTTCTCAAGGTCGCGCTCGAAGACATGAACAGCGGTAACAACAGCTTCAACACCGCCTCAGGCCGCGCCTTCGCCCCGATCATGGTTGATCGCCACGCGCGCAGCCTCAGCAACCAGTGGATGGCGCTCGCGCCCGACTGAGCGCTCACCGTTCACGCATCAGCCGGCTGCTGCCGCAGCTGCACAGGGCCAACCCGCGCCTCGATAGCGTGGCGCAGGGGCTCGCGCAGACCGAGCATGAAGCCCAGTTCTGCCGCCACGAACAGCGGCCCGATTATCAGCCCGGTCAGGTCGTCGACAAATGCGGGCTTGCGCCCTTCGAAGTAGTGGCCGATGAACTGAATGATCCAGCCGAGCACGAACAAACCGCCCCCGGCGGTCAGCCATAGTGTTGTCGACTGCTGGGCAAGCGCTGCGCCAACCCAGACGCAGAGCAGCAGCACCGCCCCCATCAGCAGGCCGAAGCGCAGGTCCAGCCGCAGATAGAACAATGTCGAGATTAATGCGACCAGCGCAACCGGGCTTAGCCAAAGTCCGAACGCCTCCAGACCTGGTCGCGATAGCAGCACCGCGACAGCCAGGACGATCATCGGAATGCCAATGAAATGGCTGAGCAGGTTGCGCGGATCTCGGTGATAGGCCGCGTACTGGGCAAGGTGGTCAGTGAGCGTTTTCATGGCGGACTCCGGATAGCCTGACTGGCAAGCTTAGTCAGCTTGGCGGGACGCCGCGCGGCTTCCGCCGGTCATTGAGTGCCAAAGGCCACGGCGCTTGTGCCAAACACGCCGCGTTCCGCTAGGGCTCCGGACGGTAGCCCAATCGCAGACCACCCCAATGGCGCCCGCCAACCATGATCGGCACCGAGAGGTCATGCATCAGCTCGCCGGTATCACGGCTGTAGGTCTGCAACAGCACCTTGCGCTCGTGGCTGCCGCAACGCGCTCCGGTGCGGTCATTGAACAGGCGTTTGCTGCGGCTCTTGACCTTGTCGATCTCAGGATCGCCCACCGGCGGCTGGCTAAAAGCACGGTTGTGGGTCGGAACGTAGCCGTCAGGTGTGGTGGCGATGGCGTAAACCAGCGCCTCGCTGCGCGCGAGCAAGGGCTCCTGAATCGCAGGTAGTACCTCGTCGGCATAGCGATCGAAGCGGGTATTGTAACGAATCGGGTTGGTGCCCGGCTGCGCCCGGTAATTGCGGTCGAACAGATCGTCGAGAGTCAAGCGCCCGGCTTGCAGGTCCGCCTCGAAACGCGCACCGATGGCCGCCGCGCCTTCGCGCGCCAGGTCGAAAACGTTCTGATGGTAGGCATCCAGCTGGACCTCCGCGAGCTGCTCGCTGACCGTTTCCGCCTGCTCGACCAGCTTCTCTGCCGCCTGTTCGAGCTGGCGCGTCTGGGTCTCGCTCTCCAGTGCGTCGCCACGCAACTGCTCTATCGCGACGAACAACTGCGCCAGTCGCTCATGATTGCTTGCCGTGCCGGCCGCAATCTCCGCCACCTGGGTTTCGACATTGCCAGCCAGATCAGCAATTCCGCTCAGCTGAGTACCCGTCCCTGCGATCTGAGCGGCAGCCTCGTCCAGTTCACTGGCCTGCTTCTGAATATGGCTGACCACCGCGCCACTTTGTTCACGGATATCGCTGACCATCCGACCGACCTCTTCGGTAGCACTACTGGTGCGTCCGGCCAGGTTGCGCACTTCATCAGCGACCACGGCAAAGCCACGCCCGGCTTCACCGGCGCGCGCGGCTTCGATCGCGGCATTGAGCGCAAGCAGATTGGTCTGGCTGGCGATGGATTGAATCACCTCGGTGATCTGACGGATCTCTTCGGTACGGGCCGAGAGCCCATCAAGCAGTTCGCGGCTGGCCTCGGTCTGTGCGCTGAGCTGCTGCATACGTTCGATAGCGTGCTGGAGCTCAACGCGGCCGGTATCACTGCTGCGCCGCACGGCCTCGGCCGCCTCCAAAGCCTGCCGCGCTCGGGCAGCGCTGTCCTGCTCCGTCGCGGTCATCGCCTCGGCGCCATTGGCAATCTCGCTGACCGCGACCAGCTGCGACTGTAGCCGTGCCGCCAGTTGTTCAGCACTGAACGACACCTGAGCGGCCGACAGCGCGTTATGGCAGGTATGCCGGGAGAGGCTCTTGCTCAGCGCAGCGGAGCTCAGCTCGCTGGCGTCTTCAGCAACCGGGGCTTTCGCCGCTGTGCGCCACGGCCCCAGCCAGGGCCAAAGGGCCAGTAGCAGAACGGAAATCGCCGTCAGATAGAACGGCAGCTCCATCCAGCCATGAAACAGCAGCAATCCCAACAACGCCGTCGCGTGCAACAGACAGGCCTTGGGGTGTAGGCGGAAGGTTGGGCGCATCGGTGGCCTCTTGTTTTCATCCGGTAAAAAGGCGTTGTACCACCTCTGCCAACAAAGAACATTGTCCCTTGGTGGCACATGGCCTTGCCGAGCACGGTACGATTGCTCAAAACGCTGCAATCGTCCGGCGCGGCAGACTTACCGGTTTAGCGGCTGGATGCAGCCAACCTTAAGCGGCGCTTAGTCTGAACTTGCGCTCAGGCGTTCGCCTTAGCGCGCCTGATCCGGCGCCGTCAACGACAGACCGAGCTGCACCCGGCGCCGCAACCAAGGGCTTGGGCGATAGCGCGGTTCCTGCCCGTAGCAGCGCTGCATGCCCTCGAGAATGGTCAGGATGCGGGCCGGGTTGTAGTGCGCAGCAAACCCCAGCGGACCCTTTGGATAGCCGAGGGCCACCGTTACAGCGCGGTCGAGTGTTTCCGGAGAGGCAATGCCCTTCTGGGCGATCTCGCACCCCAGATTGACGATACTGGCCACGATGCGCTGACTGACGAAGCCCGGCGAGTCGTTGATGACTTCTACGGGCACACCGTCGGCCCCTAACGCCTGACGTGCCTGCGCCTCCAGCCCCGGATCGAGCGCGGGCTGACGCATCAGCACGCGGCGTTTGTCGAGATCGCTGAACGGGTCCAGGGCAATGGTGCGCACCGCGGGCAGCGCCAGCCGCTCGATGCAATGGCTGGCATCCTCACCCAGCGGCGTGATCAGGCAGATCGCCTGGTCCGAAGGCTCGGCACCCTCCTCCAACACCGCGCCGGCTTGCTGCAGGACTGAGCCAACCTGGCTGCGCAGCTCGGGCTCGATACTGTCGAGCCAGAACGGTCGATCAATGATCACCGGCTCGTAGCGGGGCTCCGGCGTGCGGATCTGCTGCCCTTCTTCGTAGCGATAGAAGCCCTGGCCGGTCTTGCGTCCGAGCAACCCGGCCGCCACCCGCTGAGCAGCGAGATAGGACGGGGTGTAGCGCGGGTCGTAGTAGAACTGGTCATGCACCGACTCCATCACCGCATGGGATATGTCCAGCCCGGTCAGATCGAACAACTCGAACGGGCCCATTCGAAACCCTGGGCCGTCACGCAGGATGCGGTCGATCTGTTCCGGCGTGGCGATACCCTCGCTGAGAATCCGCTGCGCCTCAGTGCCATAAGCGCGACCGGCGTGGTTGACCAGAAAACCGGGGGTGTCCGGGGTGATGGCGGGAAAGTGCCCGGCGTGCTCGGCCACTTGCACCAGCCGCTCGATCACCGACGGATCAGTCCGCTCGCCGCGAACCACCTCGACCAGCTTCATCAGTGTCACCGGGTTGAAGAAGTGGTAACCCGCCACCCGCTCGGGCCGCTTGCAGGCACTGGCGATGCGGGTGACTGACAGCGACGAGGTGTTGGTCGCGAGGACGGCATCGGCTGCGATCAAGCCTTCCAGCTCGACGAACAGACTCTGCTTGGCTTCCAGGTTTTCCACGATGGCTTCGATCAGGAGGTCGCAGCCAGAGAGTTCGGCCAGCTGATGCGCCGGCTGCATGCGCTCAAGGACTGCTGTCAGCTCATCGGCACTGATGCGCCCCTTGGCTACGCTGCGCTCGAGCAGCTCGCGATTGAACTGCAAGGCCTGATCGATGGTTTCGGGGCGACTGTCGTAGAGCCAAACCTGCTGGCCAGCGCTGGCGAAAAGCTGCGCGATGCCGCGCCCCATGGCGCCAGCGCCGATGATGCCGATACGGGAAAACATGGAAACCTCCTTAATAGAGATGGCGTTGCAAGCGACCGCTTATACTCAATCTTTATTTCGCACTGCGAAACGTTATTCCATCTAATTGACCACGAGCCTAAAGACTGCCAGTCTCCTTAGCAAGCCATCCGTGATCGAACGCCATGTCCGCAACCGACTACTCATCTGACCAACTGCTGCAGGTCCACGCCTCCGTTACCGGCTTCTTCCAGGACATCGGCTGCGAGCTGCTGGCTTATGGCCCTGAGCACGCCACCCTCGCCCTGGATCTGCTGCCACGCCATCTGAACAATGCCAGCAACATGCACGGCGGCGTCATGGCGACCTTGATGGATGTCGCCATGGGCTTGTGCGGCACCTGGGAAGCCGACCCGGCCGACCGCCGGGTGGCGCTGACGCTGTCGATGAACATCAATTTCAGCAGAGCGGCCGCTGCGGGCAGTCGCATCAGAGCCCAAGCCAGGTGTCGTTCGTCCGGGCATAAGGTGTTCATGGCCAGCTGCGACTTGCTGGATGAACAGGATCGGCTGATCGCGTTCGGCGAAGGCGTGTTCAAGCGTGGCGTTCTTCGCCGGGAGCTACCCGCCTAGATGACCGCACTATTGCCACTGGCTCTATTGTTCGAGCTGTTGGCGCTGATAACCCGAATCCAGCCGCTGAGCGTGATCAGCGGCGCCCTGCTGGGCCTGTTCTTTGTCTGGCACTGGCGCTCGCTGATGCCCTACCCGCGGCGCCTCGGAATAGTCACCGCGGCGCTACTCGGGTACTGGCTGCTGTCAGGCGATGCAAGCTGGCAGCAGGGCGCGCGCATACTGTCGTCGGCCGCCTACTACGCAGCCTTTATCGGCGCGCTGGGCCTGATGCATTGCCTGGTCAAGCGTCTGCACCAACTCAGCGAGCTGCATCGCCTGCTGCTGGCAGGCCCGCGGGCGTGGCTCTACCCAGGCTATCTGCTGAGCACCTTCGCGATCAGCTCGGTGCTCAGTTTCGGCATGCTTAACCTGATATGCGGCTCGCTGGAAAATCACCTTGAGCGCCGCCCCTACAACGACACTCAACGACGCGAAGGCCGCCGTGGGATAATGGTTACCGCCTTGCGCGGATTCGCGCTGGTGCCCCTGCTCGCGCCGACCAGCGTTGCGGTGGCGATCCTGACCCGAGAACTTCCAGGCCTCAGCTGGAGCACGCTGCTTCCCTTCGGGCTGCTTGGCGGGCTGCTCCTGCTGCTGTTCGGATGGCCAGCCGAGAACCGACGCTTGCAACAGCTGGCCGAGGCCCCTGACGCCGACCTCGGCGCACAAACACAGCAGCCCGGCGGTCGCCTGGGTGGATTGCTGATCGGCAGCCTGATCGGTATCAGCTTGATCGCCCTGCTGGCAGCGCTGACTTGGCTGTCCGCCACCCAGGCAGCCATGTTGCTGGTCCCAAGCGCCGTCATCCTTATCCTCCTCTGGCAGCGGATCGCGCCGCGCCAGGTGTTCCGCGAGGTAAGCGAAACACTCATCGGCATGCGCAACGAGACGTTCATTTTTGCCAGCTCAGCATTGCTCGCCGGCCTGGTAGCCGCCGTGTTACCGGTGCATCACCTGGCGGATCAGCTGGGAAACACCCCACTGATATTGTTCGGGCTGGGTGCGGTCGGTGCCCTGTCAGTCATGGCGATGGCGCTGCTCGGCGTCGCACCACTGATATCGCTAAACGTGTGCGCAGCCTTGTTGGCACAGCTGGCGAGCCAGGGGTTGGCGGTAACGCAGCCGGCCGTGGCGCTGCTGTTCGGTTTTTCACTGGCGATGCTGCTCTCGCCCTACGGCCCCTCTGCGGTATTACTGGCGCGCCACGCGCAGCTCTCGCCCTGGCGCATCGCCGTCGGCTGGAACGGCCGCTTCGTCCTTAGCGTCTTGGTCCCGTTGCTGCTGATACCGCTGCTGGCCTGAACATGGTTGGCTCACATCCAGCCATATTCGGCCATCGACAGCGGCTCGCCATCGCCGACAATGAAATGATCGAGCACCCGCACATCGATCAGCCCCAGCGCATCGCTGAGCCTGCGCGTCAGTTGCCGATCAGCCTGGCTCGGTTCGGCCACGCCCGAGGGATGATTGTGGGCCAGAATGACCGCTGCGGCATTGTGCGCCAGCGCGCGCTTGACCACTTGACGGGGATACACACTGGCCCCGTCGATGGTGCCATGAAAAAGCACCTCGAAAGCCAGCACCCTGTGTTTGGAGTCAAGAAACAGACATCCGAAGAGTTCGTGCGGCTCATGCCGCAGGCGTGCCTTGAGGTAATCGCGCACGGCCTGCGGGCTTTCCAGCGCCGAATCCCGCCGGATGCGCTCCGCCAGGTGTCGCCTCGCCATTTCCAGCACGGCTTGCAGCTGAGCAAATTTGGCCGGCCCCAAGCCCAGGTGTTCGCTGAACTGGACGAGATCACTTTCCAGTAAAGCCCGCAGACTGCCGAACTCATTGAGTAGATGCCGCGCCAAATCCACCGCGCTTTTCCCGGCCACGCCGGTGCGCAGGAATATGGCTAACAGCTCCGCATCGGACAGGGCCGCTGCACCCTGCTCCAACAGCTTTTCCCGCGGCCGTTCCGCCGCTGGCCAGTCACGAATGCTCATGTCACCTCCATGTCGAGCGAGCCCCTCGTCCTCTGAGGGCGCTGTGCTATCTTAGCGGCCTTTTATCCACGGCAACCGGCCTTCGCCGGAACCAGTTCTCACCCCGTTACAAGGCAGGCCTATGCAGCGGCTTTATCGTAAACGCATCGTCCTGGGCGTCGGCGGCGGCATCGCCGCTTACAAGAGCGCGGAGCTGGTACGCCGGCTACGCGACCAGGGCGCCGAAGTGCGCGTCGTGATGACCAGCGGCGGACGTGAATTCATTACGCCGCTGACCCTCCAGGCCCTGTCCGGCCATCCTGTACATATGGATCTGCTCGACCCTGCTGCCGAAGCAGCCATGGGGCATATCGAACTGGCGCGCTGGGCCGATCTGGTACTGGTGGCGCCCGCAACTGCCGACTTGATGGCACGCCTGGCCCAGGGTGTCGCCAACGACCTTTTGACCACCCTCGTGCTCGCGACCAACGCACCGGTCGCCCTGGCGCCCGCGATGAATCAGGCCATGTGGGCTGATCCTGCCACCCAAGCCAACCGCGCACTGCTGGAGCAGCGAGGGATCCGCCTGTTCGGCCCCGCATCCGGCAGCCAGGCCTGCGGCGACGTCGGTCTCGGCCGTATGCTCGAAGCGGATGATCTGGCTCAGGCGGCTGCTGATTGCTTCGAACGCAGTCTGCTGACCGGAAAGCATCTTTTAATTACTGCCGGCCCGACTCAGGAAAACATCGACCCGGTGCGCTACATCACCAATCACAGCTCTGGGAAGATGGGGTTCGCCCTGGCCGAGGCCGCCGCCGAAGCCGGTGCACGCGTAACCCTGGTCGCCGGTCCGGTGTTTCTGCCAACCCCCGACCGCGTTCAACGCATCGATGTGGTCAGCGCCCGGGACATGCTTGCCGCTTGCGAAGCAGCGATGCCGTGCGATCTGTTCATTGCCGCCGCAGCGGTTGCCGACTATCGGCCAGAAGTGGTCGCACCGCACAAATTGAAAAAAGACCCAACCAAGGGCGACGGCTTGCTTCTGCAGATGGTCCGCAACCCCGACATCCTTGCCACGCTGGCCGGGCGGACAGATCGACCGTTCAGCGTCGGCTTCGCGGCCGAGACGGAAAACCTGCTGGAGTACGCCACGCGCAAACTGCGTGACAAGAACCTCGACCTCATCGTGGCCAACGACGTCGCCAACCCGAGCATTGGCTTCAACAGCGAAGAAAACGCCGTCACGGTGATTGACCGCCAGCAACACGAAACCCGCTTCAGCCAAGCCAGCAAGGGACATATCGCTCGCCAGCTGATCGCCTTTATTGCCGACCGTTACCATCAGGCCTGACCATGCACAAACTTCAAGCGAAGATTCTCGACCCCCGCCTTGGCAGGGATTTCCCGCTGCCCGAGTACGCCACCAGCGGCTCTGCCGGACTCGATCTACGCGCCATGCTGCAAGCCGATACGACACTGGAGCCTGGGCAGACCTTGCTGATCCCTACCGGCCTGTCCATTCACATTGCCGACCCAAACCTCGCGGCGCTGGTCCTGCCGCGCTCTGGCCTGGGCCACAAGCATGGCATCGTGCTGGGCAATCTTGTCGGCCTGATCGACTCCGACTACCAGGGCGAGCTGATGGTCTCCTGCTGGAACCGCGGCCAGACCAGCTTCAACATCGCCATAGGAGAACGCATCGCCCAACTGATGCTGGTCCCGGTGATCCAGGCGCAGTTCGAACTGGTAAATGAGTTCGACGACAGTGAGCGTGGCGCCGGCGGCTTCGGCCACTCGGGCAGCCACTGAGATAGTTCTCGCCTTTTTTCAGGACGAACCGAGGGGCTCCATGAAACTCTTCAAGCGCACCGCCAAGGACGACACCGTTCTCAATCCGGCCGATGCCGCCGCACCCCGCCCGCGCCGAAGCGTCGGCCTTAAGACCCTCGCACCCGGCCTGATCCCAGGACTGCTTGGCCTTGTGGTGGCGGGAGCGTTGCTTTGGACTGCCCAACAGAGCAGTCAACAGCAGCAAGCCAGCACGCTTGCCGAGGCATGGGGCCAAAGTCAGGCTTCGGCGATCAATCAGGCCCTGCGCCAACTGGCCGAAGACACGCGCGCCGCCGCCAGCGATCCGCAACTGCTCGAGGCGCTGCGCAGCGAACAGCCGCAGCAGATACGCGCCGTCGAACGTGAGCTGAACTATCGGGACGGCGTCATCGATGCCCACCTCAGCCTTCGCGGCCAGGCGCGAACGGATGCCGGCCGGCCCGGGCCCCTGAATTTTGCCGCGCTGGATATGCTGCAGCGCGCCGAAAATGGGCAAACGCCTGCTACCGAAGCGTTCAAGGTTGGGTCACGCTGGCTGCTTTACAGCGCCGCCGCATTGCGCCCGAGCCCTGAGCAGCCGGTTCAGGGCACACTGCTGCTGGTCACCAGCCTGGAACGGTTCCTGGCGACCCTGCCGCAGCTGCCAAGCGAAGCCGGACAGCTGCGGCTGGTTCAAGAATTCAGCGGCGCCCCGACACAGTTGCTGGTGCAGCGTGGCGGAGCGGGACTGGACGGTTCCGCGATAGACCTGCCGAGCAACAACCCGAACTGGAAGATCAGTTTCCTGCCGGCACCGGCGCTTGGCGCAGGGGGCCTTTCGCCAGTACTCGTCCTAGTGGCGGCGCTGGCGGCATTGTTCGGCTTGCTGCTCGGCCTGCAGGCAGTGCTTAGCGCACAGCAACGGAGGCTTCGCGAAGATGTCTTGCATCTGGGCCAGATGGTTCAGGAACTCTCCAACGGCAAGACCATCAAAACACCGACTTTGAGCCTGCCAGCGCTTGATGCACTGGCGAAAAGCCTGGTCCGATTGCCGCTCCGCACCGCCGGAATGGCGTCGACCAAAGCATCGACCACAGAGCAGGCCGCGGTCAGGCAACCCCCATCTACCGAATATGTCGACCCTCTTTTCCAGGACACCGACATTCTCGATATCGACATTCTCGACGAGGACCAGGACTGGCTTGGCCTCGATACCAAGGAGCGAGAAACTGCAATGAGCGCCGCTAAAGCCCCGCAACTGCCTGCAAGCATCTTCCGCGCCTACGACATCCGTGGCGTGGTCGGCGACAGCCTGACCACCGAAACCGCGTATTGGATAGGCCGGGCAGTAGGGTCCGAAAGCCTGGCCCAGGGCGAGCCAAATGTATCAGTCGGCCGCGACGGACGCCTGTCCGGTCCTGAGTTGGTCCAGCACCTGATCCAAGGGTTGGTGGACAGCGGCTGCAGCGTCAGCGACGTCGGCATGGTCCCGACCCCAGTGCTCTACTACGCTGCCAACGTTCTGGCCGGCAAATCCGGCGTGATGCTCACCGGCAGCCACAACCCGCCTGACTACAACGGCTTCAAGATCGTCATTGCGGGCGACACCCTCGCCAACGAGCAGATCCAGGCGCTACGCCAGCGCATCGAAACCGGCAACCTCAGCGAAGGAGTCGGCCAGGCCGAACAGGTCGACGTGCTGGAGAGCTACTTCAAGCGAATCCGCGACGATATCGCCGTGGCCAAGCCGATGAAGGTGGTGGTGGACTGCGGCAACGGCGTCGCGGGCGTCATCGCGCCGCAACTCATTGAAGCCCTGGGCTGCAAGGTCATTCCGCTGTTCTGCGAGGTCGATGGCAATTTCCCCAACCATCACCCGGACCCAGGCAAGCTGGAGAACCTCGAGGATCTGATCGCCAAGGTGAAATCAGAGAATGCAGACCTCGGCCTGGCCTTCGACGGCGACGGCGATCGCGTGGGCGTGGTGACCAATGCGGGCAGCGTAGTATTCCCCGACCGTCTGCTTATGCTGTTCGCCAAGGATGTCGTGTCGCGCAACCCCGGCGCCGACATCATCTTCGACGTCAAATGCACACGTCGCCTGACACCGCTGATCAGTGGCTACGGCGGTCGTCCGGTCATGTGGAAGACCGGGCATTCACTGATCAAAAAGAAAATGAAGGAAACCGGTGCGCTGCTCGCTGGCGAGATGAGCGGGCACATCTTTTTCAAGGAGCGCTGGTACGGCTTCGATGACGGCATCTACAGTGCCGTGCGCCTGCTGGAGATCCTCAGCCAGGACAAGCGCAACGCCGAGCAAGTCTTCTCGGCTTTCCCGAACGATATCTCGACACCCGAGATCAATATTCAGGTCACCGAAGAAAGCAAGTTCACCATCATCGAGTCGCTGCATCGCGACGCCCATTGGGGCGACGCCAACATCACCACCCTCGACGGTGTGCGGGTCGATTACCCGAAAGGCTGGGGCCTGGTGCGCGCCTCGAACACTACTCCGGTACTGGTGCTGCGTTTTGAAGCCGAAACCGAGGAAGAACTCAAGCGCATACAGGACGTCTTCCGCGCCCAGCTCTATACTGTCGCGCCTGATCTCACCCTGCCGTTCTGACTTGCGGAGCCCTGCATGACCCTCAGCCGTGAAGCCGCCACCCAATTCGCCCAGGTCCTTTCCGAAGCGCTGCCCTACATCCGCCGATTCGTCGGCAAGACGCTGGTCATCAAGTACGGCGGCAATGCGATGGAAAGCGAGGAGCTGAAAACCGGCTTTGCGCGGGACATCGTGTTGATGAAAGCGGTAGGCATCAACCCGGTAGTGGTGCACGGCGGCGGCCCGCAAATTGGCGACCTGCTCAAGCGACTGAACATCGAAAGCCACTTCATCGACGGCATGCGGGTCACCGACAGCCAGACCATGGACGTGGTGGAGATGGTGCTCGGCGGCCAGGTCAACAAGAGCATCGTGAGCCTGATCAACCAGCACGGTGGCGCAGCCATCGGACTGACAGGTAAAGACGCCAAGCTGATCCGCGCGAAGAAGCTTAAGGCCACGCGTCAGACACCTGAAATGACCTCACCGGAAATCATCGACATCGGTCAGGTTGGCGAAGTCACCGGGGTCAATACCGAGCTGCTGGAAATGCTCGTCCGCGGCAACTTCATTCCGGTCATTGCGCCCATCGGCGTTGGTCCGGACGGCGAGTCCTACAACATCAATGCCGACCTTGTGGCCGGCAAGGTCGCTGAGGCGTTGCAGTCCGAAAAGCTGATGTTGCTGACCAACATTGCCGGCCTGATGGACAAGCAGGGCCACGTCCTGACCGGGCTGACCACCGCGCAAGTCGACGACTTGATTGCCGACGGCACGATCTACGGCGGAATGCTGCCAAAGATTCGCTGTGCACTGGAAGCGGTCCAAGGCGGCGTGCACAGTGCACACATTATCGATGGCCGCGTTCCCAATGCGGTGTTGCTGGAAATCTTCACCGACATCGGCGTGGGCACGCTGATCACCAATCGAAAGGCTTCAGCCCCTAACTGAAAAGTCATCAAAGAGCCCGGCTTCTCGGATGAAAAGCCGGGCTTTTTTTCGTCCGGGTTTACCTGCTACTCCGACTGCCCGAGCAACTCGGCCACTCGCTCACGCTCCCGACCGTAGCTCACTTCGGCCTGTTTTCGGGTTTGCTTGTAGCGTTCGACATCCCGTTTCAGGCTGGCCTGCTCTTTGGCGAGGTTGTCGATCTGTACCAGTAGTTGCTCGGGCACTTTCCGACCAGCACGTTCATGGTTGGCCGCTTGACTCTGCAGGTTCGCCTGTTGCGTCCGCAGAGACTGGAGGTTGCCGCGGGTGATACCGATAATGCTGTCGAGTTCTGACAGCCTGCGCGCCTTGGCACGCTCCACATCAGCGACACTGGCATACAGTCTCAGCAGCTGTGCATCAGTCTCAGCTCGGGCTTTGGCTTCCAGCAGCAGTTTGCGTTCCTGCGCTGTCGGCGCTGGTGGCACTACCTGCGTCACGCGGCCCTGGTCGTTGAGGACTTCATAACCGCGACCAATGAACTGCGGCGGCACACCATGTCGATCAAGGACCACAACGCCCTTGTCATCGACATATCGATACAGCTCAGCCTGCGCTGCCGCCGAGGCCAGTAAGCCCAACAGCAACAGTGCGCTGCTCCCTATTCGCATACTTCAGCCTCTTCCGTATCGGTGCGTGCGGAACTGCGAGTCCCAAATGCCTGTTTCTTCTTAATGCCGAAGGGTCTCAGCTTATACAAACCTAGTCACAGTTGCGCAGCAATAAGCACACCAACTGCGCGGACCTGTCCGTTGGTTAAAGCAACGGTCAAGCGTGAGTCGCAAGGTGCTTGGCTGGGCCACGCCAGACCGAAGCGGCCCGGCTAATTACACTAGGGAGCCAGCCGGCTACCACAGCGCCGCACTGACGACCGCTTCCGGACGCCGGGGCAGCCACAGTTGGTCAGTAACTGACAAAAAGCAGAACGCAGCGGAAACCCGTTGATCAGCTCAACTTAACAGGCCTGACGGGCCGCTCTCAGATGCCGTATTGGTCGCGGTACGCTTGGACGGCAGGTAAGTGCCGCTTGAGCTGCTCATCCTGTCCCAGGAACTCCAGCACCTGAGTGAGAGAAACAATGCTCACGACGGGCATACCGTAGTCCTGCTCTACTTCTTGAATGGCAGACAGCTGGCCCTGGCCCCGCTCCTGTCGATTCAGCGCAATCAGCACGCCAGCGGCTTGCGCACCTTGGGCCTGAATGATCTGCATGACTTCGCGAATAGCGGTCCCTGCGGTGATCACGTCATCGACGATCAGCACGCGACCATTAAGAGGCGCGCCAACCAACGTACCTCCTTCGCCATGATCCTTGGCTTCCTTACGGTTAAAGCACCAAGGCAGGTCACGCTGGTGATGCTCAGCCAGGGAGATGGCCGTCGCCGCCGCCAGAGGAATACCTTTGTAGGCTGGCCCGAAGATCACATCGAAATCGATGCCGCTGTCGGCAACGGCAGCGGCGTAGAAGCGGCCCAATTGTGCCAGCGCCGCGCCACTGTCGAACAATCCGGCATTGAAGAAGTAGGGGCTGGTGCGCCCGGACTTCAGGGTGAACTCACCGAAGCGTAGAACCCCGCGCTCGATGGCGAAGCGAATGAACTCGCGCTGATACGCCTGCATGAAGAATATTCCCGGAAGACACTGATTTAGCTAATTGCAAAGAGCTTGGGTTATCATACACGCACGTGTTTTTAGGGGCCATTTATGCGGATCATCAGCGTCAACGTGAATGGCATTCAAGCGGCGGCGCAGCGGGGTTTGCTCAGCTGGCTGCAAGCGCAGAATGCCGATGTCATCTGCCTGCAGGATACCCGCGCCTCTGTAGTAGAACTCGACGATCCGGCCTACCAGCTTGACGGCTATTTTCTCTATACCGTCGATGCTGAAATCCCAGAACAGGGCGGTGTCGCGCTGTACTCCAGGCTGCAGCCGAAGGCTGTGATCATGGGCCTCGGATTCGAAACTGCCGACCGTTACGGCCGTTATCTGCAGGCCGACTTCGATAAGGTCAGCATCGCCACGCTGCTATTGCCAACCGGCCGTGGCGGGGATGAAGACCTGAATCAGAAATTCAAATTCATGGACGATTTCGCCCATTACCTCGACAAGCAGCGCCGCAAGCGTCGCGAATATATCTATTGCGGCTCGCTATACGTCGCACATCAGAAGCTGGATGTGAAGAACTGGCGCGACTGCCAGCAGGCGACTGGCTTTCTAGCGCCCGAGCGTGCGTGGCTGGATGAGATTTTTGGCAACATGGGTTACATCGATGCGCTGCGCGAAGTCACTCGAGAGGGCGATCTCTACAGCTGGTGGCCCGATACCGAGCAGGCTCAGATGCTCAACCTCGGCTGGCGATTCGACTATCAGATCCTGACATCCGGCATGCGCCGTTTCGTCCGCAACGCCCGACTACCGCGCCAACCGCGCTTCTCCCAGCATGCCCCATTGGTCGTGGATTACGACTGGACGCTGAGCCTCTAACTACCTAACAAGCACGCGCCTGACCTAGGCGCGCGCTGGCTGGGTCAATCTGAGCTAGACCCTATTTAACGATCCGCCAACAGAACGGATAACGATAGGGTTTGCCCTCGTTGGCACGGATGCCAGCGATCACAACCAGCACCAGAGCTACCACGCTGATCAGCGCCATAAGCGGAAAACCGATCAGTATCCAGGCCAACACGCCACAGATCATCAGCAAAATACTGAAGGTGATCTGGAAGTTCAGCGCCTCTTTTCCCTGCTCATCGACGAACGGATCCATATCCTTCTTCAGCTGCCAGACGATCAACGGCCCCAGGACGTTGCCGATCATCGGCACCAGAAACCAGAAGAACGCCGAGTAATGACAGAACATGGCCCATTGCCGCGCTTGGGCAGACGGTACCGGAATCAATTCTTGGTCAGACATGGCGTTCTCCTTCTGATTAGTCGGCCAGCGCGGCCTGCTGCAGCGCGAACAGCTCCTGCATACCGGCTTGAGCCAAACCAAGCATGGAATTGAGATCATCCGGCTGGAACGGCGCGCCCTCTGCGGTGCCCTGCACCTCGATAAAACCGCCGCCACTGGTCATCACCACGTTGAGGTCCGTCTCGGCGGCCGAATCCTCCAGGTAGTCAAGATCCAGGACCGGCTCACCTTGATACATCCCTACCGAGACAGCCGCGACCATCTGCTTGAGAGGATCGCCGCCCTTCAACCCGCCGCGCTTCTTCAGCAACTTCAGCGCATCGACCAGCGCCACCATCGCTCCGGTAATTGATGCAGTACGCGTACCGCCGTCCGCCTGAATCACGTCGCAGTCGATATAGATGGTGTTCTCGCCCAGCTTGCTCATGTCCAGCGATGCCCGCAGCGAACGGCCGATCAATCGCTGGATTTCCAGGGTGCGCCCGCCCTGCTTTCCGCGACTGGCTTCACGCTGGTTACGCTCGCCAGTAGCTCGCGGCAACATGCCGTATTCCGCAGTTAGCCAGCCCTGCCCCTGCCCCTTGAGGAAGCGCGGCACGCCATTCTCGATACTGGCGGTACAAATCACCTTGGTGTCGCCGAACTCCACCAGAACCGAACCCTCGGCGTGCTTGGTGTAGTTGCGAGTAATGCGGATCGATCGCAGCTGATCGGCAGCGCGGCCACTGGGACGCTTCATGAGGCTTTCCTGATTCTGAGTGAATTGACCTGCATTATAGAGGCCTGACCTACGGTAAGGGCCACCGTCGAGCCACTCGACTCACGAGCCAGCGACTGAATCGAGCACCCTATACGCCAAACGGCCTTGACGGCAGTTAACGACGCACCGGCGTCACTGACCGCGTTTTCCTTTACAATCCTCCGCCTTTCGCCACCGCATCGAGAGGTTCCCCATGATCTACAGCATGACCGCTTTCGCCCGTGCCGAGCAGGCCGGCGAGCACGGCACCCTGAGCTGGGAGATCCGCTCGGTCAATCACCGTTACCTTGAACCGCACCTGCGCCTGCCCGAGTCCTTCCGCGACCTCGAAGGCGCCATTCGCGAAGCACTGCGCAAGGGGCTATCCCGCGGCAAGATCGAATGCACCCTACGCTTTGCCGAAGATGCAGCAGGTCGCTCCATGCAGGTCGATCACCAACGGGCAGGCCAGCTGATCGCTGCCGCTGAAAGCGTCGCGGCAATGATCAAACAGCCCGCGCCGCTGAACCCGCTTGAGATTCTCTCCTGGCCAGGCGTGCTGGTCGGCGACGCTGCGGACCCGCAAGCACTCAACAACACCGCTCTGCAATTGTTTCATCAGGCGCTGGAGCAGATGAAAGCCGGCCGCCTGCGCGAAGGCGAAGAACTTGCCCGCCTGATCAACGAACGCCTTGATACCATCGGCACGGAAACCGCCACACTCCGCAGCCAGGTTCCACAGATGCTCGCGGCGCAGCGTCAGAAACTGCTGGACCGCTGCGTGGAAATGCGCGCCGAGCTGGATCCTCAGCGTCTTGAGCAAGAGCTTGTGATGCTTGCGCAGAAAAGCGACGTGGCCGAAGAGCTTGATCGTCTTGGCACCCACGTCACTGAAGTACGCCGCGTTTTGAAGTCCGGCGGAGCGGCCGGTCGCCGTCTGGATTTTCTCATGCAGGAACTCAACCGCGAAGCCAACACACTGGGCTCCAAGGCATTCGACACGCGCAGCACCCAGGCAGCGGTCAATCTCAAGGTACTGATCGAGCAGATGCGCGAGCAGGTCCAGAACATCGAATAGCAACTAAGCTTGGCCTACTCGACGGGCCAAGACCGCCAGATCCTAGTCAGCAATCCGCAAAGAGAATTACATGGCAGCCTCCACCGGTACGCTCTACATCGTTTCCGCGCCTTCCGGGGCCGGCAAGACCAGCCTGGTCAAGGCCCTGCTCGATGCGCAACCGCAGGTTCGGGTTTCGGTTTCACATACGACTCGGCCTATGCGTCCCGGAGAAGTGGATGGCGTCAACTACCACTTCGTCAGCCGTGAGGAGTTTCTGGAACGCCTGGAGCACGACGAATTCCTCGAACACGCCGAAGTATTCGGGAATCTGTACGGCACCTCGCAGCGCTGGCTTGAGCAGACGTTGAGCGAAGGTTTCGATCTGATTCTTGAGATCGACTGGCAGGGCGCACAGCAGGTTCGGCGTCTGATGCCCCAGGCCAAGTCGATCTTCATCCTGCCGCCCACCCAGGAGGCCCTGCGCCAGCGGCTGACCAACCGCGGCCAGGACAGCGATGACGTAATCGAAAAACGCATGCGTGAAGCCGTGAGCGAAATGACTCACTACGTGGAATACGATTATCTGGTGATCAACGACGACTTCGCCCACGCGCTGATCGATCTGCAGGCCATCTTCCGCGCCAACCAGCTTCTACAGACCGCACAGCAGCAGCGCTTCGAAGCGCTGCTCGGGCAACTGCTCGCCTGAAAGCGGCAACTGCAAAACTGTAAACAATGTGGGGGGCGGCTGGCACCGAGCCGCGGCAGAAGCCTCTCGCTTCTGCTTGAGCCTGGATGCCCGGAGCGGCTTTGCGCTTTTACCGCTTCCCTATTGGCTGGTGATTTTTTAGACTATCCCGTCCGCTCGCCCATTCGGGCACGCTTTACCGTTATTGATGAGGAACACCATGGCCCGCGTTACCGTTGAAGATTGCCTGGACAACGTAGATAACCGCTTCGAGCTGGTCATGCTCGCGACCAAGCGCTCGCGCCAACTGGCCACCGGTGGCAAAGAGCCCAAGGTAGCCTGGGAAAATGACAAGCCGACCGTCGTGGCACTGCGTGAAATCGCTTCTGGCCTGGTGGACTATGACGTCATCGCTCAGGACGACATCGTCGACGACGAACCGCTGTTCGTTCAGTACGAGGAAGAGCCCAACGAGGCCCTCTGATTAAATGCCAGGTCGAAGTCGAACCGCAGTCACAGTGCAGCGCCGGCGAGGAGCAATTCCTTGCCAGCCATAGACGCTCTCGCTGATCGCCTGTCGACCTATCTCGGCGACGACCAAGTCAACTTGGTCCGCCGTGCCTATTTCTACGCCGAGCAGGCCCACGATGGTCAGCGTCGGCGCAGCGGTGAAGCCTACGTCACCCATCCCCTCGCGGTAGCCAACATCCTTGCCGACATGCACATGGACCATCAGAGCCTGATGGCCGCGATGCTGCATGACGTCATCGAAGACACCGGCATTGCCAAGGAAGCGCTCACCGCACAATTTGGTGAAACCGTCGCCGAGTTGGTGGACGGCGTCAGCAAGCTCACCCAGATGAAGTTCGAAACCAAGGCCGAAGCTCAGGCCGAGAACTTCCAGAAAATGGCCATGGCCATGGCACGCGACATTCGCGTGATCCTGGTCAAGCTCGCTGACCGCCTGCACAACATGCGCACCCTTGAGGTGCTGGCAGGCGAGAAGCGTCGACGCATCGCCAAGGAAACCCTGGAAATCTACGCGCCCATCGCCAACCGGCTGGGTATGCACGCCATGCGCGTGGAATTCGAGGATCTGGGTTTCAAGGCCATGCACCCGATGCGCTCGGAGCGGATCCGCGCCGCGGTGCGTCGCGCGCGCGGCAATCGCAACGAAATCGTCGAAAAGATCGAGCAGTCGCTGACTCACTGCCTTGAACGCGACGGCCTGGCAGGCGAAGTCGTCGGCCGCGAGAAGCACCTCTACAGCATCTACAAGAAGATGCGCGGCAAGCGAAAGGCGTTCAACGAGATCATGGACGTCTACGCCTTCCGCATCGTGGTCGACAAGGTCGATACCTGTTATCGGGTACTCGGCGCGGTACACAGTCTCTACAAGCCCCTCCCGGGCCGCTTCAAGGATTACATCGCGATCCCCAAGGCCAACGGCTACCAGTCTCTGCATACCACGCTGTTCGGTATGCACGGGGTGCCCATCGAAATCCAGATCCGCACTCGTGAGATGGAAGAGATGGCCAACAATGGCATCGCCGCACACTGGCTGTACAAATCCAACGGAGAAGAGGCTCCCAAGGGAACGCACGCCCGCGCACGCCAATGGCTCAAAGGCGTGCTGGAGTTGCAGGAACGCGCCGGCAATTCGCTTGAATTCATCGAGAGCGTCAAGATCGACCTCTTTCCCGACGAGGTCTACGTCTTCACTCCCAAGGGCAGCATCATGGAGCTGCCGAAGGGATCCACCGCAGTGGACTTCGCCTATGCGGTGCACACCGACGTCGGCAACACCTGCATAGCCTGCCGCGTCAATCGGCGCCTGGCGCCGCTTTCGCAGGCCCTTGAAAGCGGCTGCACCGTTGAGATCGTGACCGCGCCGGGCGCTCGCCCCAACCCGGCCTGGCTGAATTTTGTTGTCACCGGCAAGGCGCGGACGCATATCCGCCATGCACTGAAGCTGCAACGCCGCTCGGAATCGATCAATCTCGGGGAGCGCCTGCTGAACAAGGCCCTGACCGGTTTCGAAACCAGCCTTGAAAGCATTTCCCAGGAGCGCATCCGCACGGTACTCAACGAGTACCACATGGAGGTCATCGAGGACCTGCTCGAAGACATCGGGCTGGGCAATCGCATGGCCTACGTGATTGCCCGGCGTCTGCTCGCCAGTGACGGCGAACAGGCACCGAGCGATGAAGGCCCGCTGGCTATCCGTGGCACTGAGGGCCTGGTGCTGAACTATGCCAAGTGCTGCACGCCGATTCCTGGCGATCCCATCGTCGGTCATCTGTCGGCCGGAAAAGGCATGGTGGTGCACCTCGACACCTGCCGGAACATTGCCGATGTACGGCACAACCCGGACAAATGCATCCAATTGTCCTGGTCGAAGGACGTCACCGGCGAGTTCAATGTCGAGCTGAGGGTCGAGCTGGAGCACCAGCGCGGCCTGATCGCGTTGCTGGCGGGAAGCGTCAATGCTGCCGACGGCAACATCGAGAAGATCGGCATGGACGAGCGCGACGGTCGCATCAGCGTGGTCCAGCTGGTGGTCAGCGTTCACGACCGGGTACATCTCGCCCGCGTCATCAAGAAGCTTCGCGCCATCAAGGGCGTCATGCGCATCACCCGGATGAAGGCCTAGCGACTCCGCCAGTTCCACGCTCGTCACGGGGCTTTTGCCCGCTCGCTTCAGCCCGTATCCTCTGGGGCCGCACTCTTCTATTGGAGCACCCCATGAGCAAGACCGTGATCCACAGCGACAACGCACCCGCCGCCATTGGCACCTACTCCCAGGCGATCAAAGCCGGCAATACCGTTTACATGTCCGGTCAGATCCCGCTGGATCCCAAGTCGATGGAGCTGGTGGATGGCTTCGAAGCCCAGACCGTGCAGGTCTTCGAGAATCTCAAGGCCGTCGCCAAGGCCGCTGGCGGATCGTTGAAAGATATCGTCAAGCTGAACATCTTCCTCACCGATCTCGGCAACTTTGCCACCGTCAACGAGGTCATGAGCCGCTACTTCCAGCAGCCCTACCCCGCCCGCGCCGCCATCGGCATTGCTGCGCTGCCCAAGGGCGCGCAAGTCGAAATGGACGCCGTTCTGGTACTCGAGTAATCGGGCCAGCCTGGCGGCCGGTTGCAGGGAGCGCGACTGATGACTCTACCCGGCCGCTTGGCACCACGCCTGCTGCTTGTCAGCGTTGGCTTGCTGGCAGCATGCGTGCTCTACCTCACCGAACCGATGCTGCTGCAGACACTGCGCAACAGTCTGTTCGACCAGTATCAGCGATGGCAGCCTCGGCCAGCGCCGGCACAAACCAACGTGCTGGTCCTGGACATCGACGAAGACAGCCTCGCGCGTCTCGGTCAGTGGCCATGGCCCAGGGACCAGATGGCGCAGCTGCTGGACCGGCTGCGTGAGGCTGGCGCTGCCGTTGTGGTATTCGACGTGCTGTTCGCCGAACCGGACCGCAGTTCTCCGACGCAACTCCACGAATGGCTCCCTTCCGATCTCGCTGCGCAACTGAAGCAACTGCCGGATCATGACCGGCTGTTCGCCGAAGCACTCGAGCGCCAGCCCAGTGTTCTCGGCTTTGCCGCGACGCGCGCGCCGACCCGGTCAACGCCCATCAACCGCTTCGCCGTGCGGCTGCAGGCTGATGGGCGTAGCCCCGCCTTTCCGATGTACGCCGGCACCGCCACGGCATTGCCGGAACTGGAATCGGCAGCAGCAGGAAGCGGCGCCATGACGTTCCAGCCGGACGGGGACGGCGTGGTAAGGCGCGTGCCGCTGATGATCAAGGTTGACGATTATCTGCTGCCATCGCTTTCGGCCGAAGCGATACGCGTCTTTCTAAAGCAGAATCTTTACCGCGTCGACGCCGATTCACGCGGTGACGTCGCTCAGGTCAGCATCGGCCGTATCGCTCTGCCGACCAATCGTCGCGGCGAACTCTGGGTGCACTATCGCGCCGACATGAGCGCACAGAACTTGCCGGCATGGCAGCTGTTCGAAGGACGTCCCGACCCCAGACTGCAGGGCGCCGTCGTGCTGGTAGGCAGCTCGGCGCAAGGGCTGCAGGACCTACGCTTCAGCCCGCTTGGCGGCATGCTTCCCGGCGTACAGGTGCATGCGCAGGCCGTCGAGCAGGCACTGTTCGGCACGCCACTGCAACGTCCTTACTGGGCCAACCCGATCGAGGCGGTGACTCTCCTTCTCGCCGCCCTTGTTCTCTGTGGCATTACGCTTACCACCGGAGCTCTGACCGGTGCCCTGGTATCGGCTGGGCTGCTGGCGACGCTGAATGTCATTGCCTGGTGGGCCTACTCACGCCATGGCTTGCTGTTCGATGCGCTCAGCCCAAGCCTGGGTCTGACCATCACCTACCTTGGCGCCAGCATTGCTCGCCATCGTGCCAGCGAACAGCAGCAGCGCTGGGTGCGCGCAGCCTTCTCCCGCTATATCTCACCGAACCTCGTCGAGCATCTGGTACGCCACCCGGAACAGTTGCGCCTGGGTGGCGAGCGGCGCTGCTGCAGCTTCGTCTTCACTGACCTGACAGATTCGACCCGGCTGATGGAGGGGCAACCGCCAGAGCGAGTGGTAAGCATGCTCAATGAATATCTGGAGGGCATCATCCAGATCGCCTTCCGCCATCACGGAACGCTGGAACGCATCATGGGCGACGGTATGGCCATTCTTTTCTCCGCACCGTTGGCGCAGCCCGACCATCAGCAACGCGCACTCGCCTGCGCTTTGGAGATTCGCCGGTTCACTCGCAAGCATGCCGCCGCCCAGCACACCGCCGGAATTGCGCTTGGCCCCACTCGCATTGGCGTGCACAGCGGCGACGTAGTGGTAGGCAATTTCGGTGGCTCGACGCTGTTCGACTACCGTGCGCTCGGCGACGCGGTCAATGTCGCAGCGCGGATCGAAGGTGTGAACCGTTATTTCGGCACAGAGCTGTGCGTGTCGCAGGCGATTCGCGATGCCAACCCCGACACGCCGATGCGACCGGTCGGCAATGTATTGCTCAAGGGTAAGGAGCAGCCGCTCCGCCTTTACGAGCCTTGCGAAACGCAACCGGACGCTCAGTACGAGGCGGCACACAAACTACTGTCAGAGGACGAGGAAGACGCCCTCGAAGCATTCGAACGGCTGGATATTCAGCGGCAGGATGATGCGCTGGTGCGCTACCAGCTCGATCGGTTGCGCAGCGGGCAACGCGGAGAGCTCATCGTGATGACAGATAAGTAGATCTCTCAACGGACGCTGACTTCCACGCGACGATTGCGCGGCTCGGACACGCCATCACGGGTTTTGATCAGTAGGTTGCGCTCACCATGCGACGAAACTCTGAGATCGATCACATCGATATGACGCTTACGCAACATCTCGGCGACTGCCTGGGCCCTGCTCAGCCCCAGTTGCTCGTTCCAGCGTGGGCCGCTGAGTGTGTCGGTATGACCTATCACCGAGACCGCAGACGGACCGCGCTGACGAATCGTCTCGAATACCTGGTCGATGGCCTGCTCAGACTCTTCGGTGAGTTCAACGCTACCGATCTTGAAGTACAGCTGGAACCGCTGAGGCAACGCTGGCTGTGCAGCCAGCGCGGCGGAAAAATCACGAGCGATGCGCATGTCGCCAACCTCGAAAGGCCCAGAGCCGAAGCCCCGTGAGCCGATCACGGCACCCTGATGCTTGCGGTCAAGACGCGTCTGACCCTGTGCATCTTCGATGACCACGGCACCGGTGGTGCCATCGGGACTCTCCAGCAACACCACATAGTCGCCCGTCGCGCAGCCTGTCATCAGCAGCGCTAGACACAACAGCGCAAACGTTCTCTGTAGCATTCGCCTCACTCGCTGACCTTCACCAGAAAATGCGTACCCCGTACTCCGATGGTCCCGGTCGGCGTTTTCAGCTCGACCGCCTCGGGTTTCAGCTTTGCGATCACACCGGAGATGAAGTTCAGCGTACCTCGGCTGATTTGCGCGCTCAGCTTCAGCTCTTCGTGAGCTGGCTCAAACTGGTACTCATCCAGCGTGAACTCGCTGTTGGGGCCGAACGACATCACCGTGTTGTCGCTCAACGTGACGCCCATCGACCCCTGGGCACCGGTGCGCAGTGTCGCCCCGATGATGACCGCCTGCCCCACCCGCGCCTCGATGGTCTGCCCACGGCTGGTCATGGTCGCCTCGCCCTGGACTTTCATGATGTAACCGACGGGCTCGCTGATGTCGTCCGCCACTGCCAGCCCAGAGGCCGCCATAAAGCCAAGGACAAGCACAGTTCGGGCAATTTTTACCACTGGGGCGCTTCTAGTGGCCATGATCAATGTAACCTCCGTGGTCGGCCAATGGCCTGCGAATCGGTGCACCGCGCTTCTGGCTGCGCTCACCGATGTTTTCCTGGCATTTCCGTCAAGTAATCGCCGCAGGATGCAGTATGACCTCTAGCAAATACAAGCTCAGCTACGAGACCTGGGCCTCAGCGCTGGTGACGATGTTCATTCTCGTACCCACCTTGCCGGCACTTCTGCTGGCCGGCTTCGAGTGGCTCGACTTGCGCAGTGTGCTGCTTGTCGAGCTGCTGTTGATGTTTCTCAGCCTGCCACTGCTGTTCGTGTGCCTGGCGAGCATCCGCCGCTCGCTGGGCGCACTGGCAGAAGACACACGGCGCATCCGCGAGCTCGATTTCAGCCCCCACAGCAGTCCTCACTCGCCGATTCGCGAGCTCGACGAGCTGCACCGCCAGCACGACAGCATGCGGCGCTCGATCCACACACAGAACCAGGCGCTGGAAGAGGCTCAAGAGAAGCTGGCGAGCCTGGTCGAAAACGGCATGCTGATGTCATCCGAGCGCGACAAACACCGTTTGCTCCAGCACATCCTGATGCAAGGCAAGCGGATCTGTAACGCCGATGCCGCCACGCTCTATCTGATGACCGACCACGACAGCTTGCGCTTTACCCTGCGCTCGAAGGCTGACCAGTTACCAGCATTCGAACTGCCGTTGCACGATCCGGACACCGGCACGCCCAACGAGCGGCACGTGTCGACCTATGTGGCCCTGCGCAGGGAAACCGTGATCATCGACGACGTGTACAGCGAGACGCGCTTCGATCTCTCCGGCACCCGCCGCTTCGATATGGAATCGGGCTACCGTACGGTTTCGATGCTCTGCGTGCCATTGGTTGCGCACGGTGGCGAAATACTCGGTGTTCTGCAATTCATGAACGCGACCGATCCCAACAGTGGCGACGTCACCCGCTTCAGCAGGCAGAACCTCCGATTCGTCGAAGCACTGGCCTCCCAGTCGGCCGTCGCACTGGAGAACCACAACCTCATCGACTCTCAAACTGCGCTGATCGACGCGATGATCGAGATCCTCGCAGGCGCAATCGACGCCAAAAGCGCCTACACCGGCGGCCATTGCGCCCGCGTACCTGAGCTCGCGCTGATGCTGGCGGAACAGGCCAGTGCGACGGCGGAAGGTCCGCTGGCCGACTTCCGCTTCGAAACCGACGAACAGTGGCGGGAGTTCCGCATCGGCGCCTGGCTGCACGACTGCGGCAAGGTCACCACACCCGAGCACATCGTCGACAAGGCAACCAAGCTGGAAACGGTCTACAACCGAATCCATGAGATCCGCATGCGCTTCGAAGTCCTGCTACGCGACGCCATGATCGAGCGTCTCGCAGCCTTGGCGGCCGGCGAACCAGCAGAAGCCGTCGAGACCCGACACGCCGCCGAGGTGGCGCGTTTGCAGGAGGAGTTCACCTTCGTGGCCGAGTGCAACATCGGCGGCGAGCTGATGGCGCCGGAGCGGATCGAGCGCTTGCAGCGCATCGCCGAACAGCGCTGGACACGTCACTTCGATGACCGGCTGGGCCTTTCCCATGAGGAGGAGACGCGCCTGGAAGGCTTCCCGGCCACGCCGCTTCCGGCATCTGAAAGGCTATTGTCGGACAAGCCAGAACACCTGATGCCACGCGCCGAAACCAAGGCGCTGGACCCCAAATACGGCTTCAAGATGAGCGTGCCCGAACATCAGTTCAATTTTGGCGAGCTCTACAATCTGAGTGTCAGCCGCGGCACCCTGACCGCCGAGGAGCGGTTCAAGGTCAACGAGCACATCGTGCAGACCATCGTCATGCTGGAGAATTTGCCGTTTCCCAAGAACCTCCAGCGCGTGCCGGAATATGCCGGCACCCACCATGAAACCTTGCTTGGTACCGGCTATCCGCGGCAACTGGGGCCCGATCAGCTATCGATACCCGCACGAATCATGGCCATCGCCGACATCTTCGAGGCGCTGACCGCCTGCGACCGCCCCTACAAGAAGGCTAAACCGCTGAGTGAGTCGATCCGCATCCTGGCGCGGCTGCGAGATCGCGGCCATATCGACGCCGACCTCTTTGCCCTGTTCCTCTCATCGGGACTGCACCTCAGCTATGGCCATCGCCATCTCAAGCCCGAGCAACTCGATCAGGTAGATATCAGCGAGTTTCTGCAGCGTCCCACTGCAGCCGCCAGCTGACGGTCACTTACCTTTGATCAGCTGGCGACGCGACCATCCCATAGTTCCTTGTCGTCGAGTTGGCAGGTGTCGACGTAGCGCGGCATGCCGCCGATCTCCTCCAACTCCGTCATGCCGGCGAGCTGGCTGACGATGCGGTAACGCTTGCCTGCGGTCTTGTCTTGCAATGGATAGAGCGCGGCAATCTGCTGCGCCAACTCGGTCAGGGTGGACATGGTGCGGGTAATGCTCTGGGTGCGAAAAACCAGGCTATTTACTACGAATCCTCTCTGATTGCGCGGGGTAGCCGACGTCCAGCAGGCCGCTCATCGGAACGGCTTGTTTTTACACATAAATCTCGCTCTTCAGAGCAGCGTGGGCACTTTTCATCTACAGCGTGCGCGCGGCCGGGCCAGCCGAATGGACAAGCGGAGATCATGCGCAAGTGACCACACCTCACGGCGTCGTTCAAGAATACGGCGCTTGATCTGGTCGGGTGGCGGGCTACGGCGTGCGTCCCCGCCCCAGCCGTTTCGTTCCACAACCAAGCGGTCATTCGTCGAAAACTGGCCTGCCATTCGTCGTGCAACCGCTTGTATGGTGGCACTTGCCGTATTCTCGCCGGCTATCGGCGTTCAGCAACCCGATTCGCAGTCCGGCATATAAATCGCATCCAACAAGCCCGAACTGTGCTGCGCCACCCAATTGGCGCCGCGGGACTTTCCCGTGAACAACTGTGGTCCGCCCTCCGGCGGTTGTTTGTCGAACATCGGGCCCTCCCGATTGGATGTGAAATGAAAACACCACGTCTGCTACAAGGTCGCCGCGGCCCTGTGCTCTCTGTTTTCCTGTTGCTGCTGATCGCCGCGTGCGTGGCCTTCTGGCAGTTACGGCCAGCCGCTCCCTCGACCCCTGCGACTGGCGCTGCCGCCAGCATGCTCGAGGCCCTGCAGCAATCTACCGATCCCTGGGAAGCCAATCGCCGCGATCTTTCGGTGTTGATGGCTGACCTGCGTGGCGCCAGCATCAGCAGCGCCGCGCTGGGCAAGGATGCAGTCTTTATCAGCCTGCACGATGGGCTTCGTTACTGGGTACCGGACCAGTCCGGGCGTGTCGCTCAGCTGCTGCTCGACCAATACGCCAGCAGCAGAGGCGAGCTGTTCCCGCTGTCCATGTTTGAAACCGACGGCGAAGCGCCCTGGTACAAGCCGGTCGTGCCCTATGCACCCTTTATCCTGTTGCTGATCGGCGCCCTCACCTACCTTGCAATCAAGAGCCAGGCCTTCCCGGTCCAACGCAAAGGCAGCGGCATCAGCTTTGCCGATGTGATTGGCGCCAGCGAAGCCAAGCAGGCGCTTAGCGATGTGACCGCCTATCTGCGCGATCCGGCTGCCTACACCGCGCTGGGCGCGCGCCCGCCAAAAGGCGTGCTGCTTACTGGCGAGCCGGGCACCGGCAAGACTCAGCTGGCCAAGGCACTGGCCACCGAATCCAATGCCAGTTTCATTCAGGTGACCGGCAGCGATTTCTCCTCGATGTATTTCGGCGTTGGCATCCAGAAGGTCAAGGCG